>Ga0207668_10000659_pt1 | contig 21207 bp, 21 predicted proteins | sample KBSS43metaG_FD_184323 | JGI IMG/M metagenome (GOLD analysis project Ga0207668, IMG submission 184323) | Switchgrass rhizosphere microbial communities from Kellogg Biological Station, Michigan, USA - KBS S4-3 metaG (SPAdes) (version 2) | ecosystem: Host-associated > Plants > Roots > Rhizosphere... | reverse complement strand
GGTGACGCCGAGGGCGACGGCGAAGGCGGCGTACGCGACCGGCGCGATGTTGCGGGCGCCGAACACAACGGTGCTGAACCGGTCGTCGGCCACCCGGTCGACCGGGCCGGCCGCCCAGGTGAGCAGGGCGCTGGCCACGCCCGCGACGGCCATCCCGGCCAGGCCGACGACGGCCACCTTGACGGTGAACCAGCGCCGGCGGGTGACGCTCTGGTTCCACACCAGACGGTGGGTGCCGGCCTCCAGTTCGCGGGCGACGAGCGGGGCGCCCCAGAACGCGCCGATGACGGCGGGCAGCAGGGCGAAACCGGCGGCGACGAAGAGCAGGGTGTTCTGGTAGTCGCCGGCGAACTGGGCCAGCACCGGGCCGCAGTCGCCCGGCGTGCGGCACCGTGCCTCGTACGCGTCGCGGGCCTCGCGGATGTCCCAGCCGAGGTGTACGAGGAAGGCCGCGGCCAGGGCCAGGCACACCACCCCGACGAGCAGGGGAAGGCGGAACTGCCGCCAGCTCAGCCAGATCATCGCGAGCCCTCCCGCAGGTGGCCGAGGACCAGGTCCGCCAGCGTGCCGGTCCCTCCGTGGTGGACGGCCAGCAGCTCGCGCACCTCGCCGGCGACCCGCACCCGGGAGTCGCGCAGCACGATGAGGTAGTCGCAGACCCGTTCGACGTCGCTGAGCAGGTGCGACGACAGCACCGCGCTGGCGCCGAGTTCGGCGACGAAATCGCCGAGGCTGCGCAGGAACGCGTCGCGGGCCAGCGGGTCCAGGGCGGCGGCCGGCTCGTCGAGGATCAGCAGGTCGGGGCGCTTCGCGGCGGCGATCGTGAGGGCGAGCTGGGCGCGTTGCCCGCCGGAGAGCCGGCCCGCCTTCTGCGCGGGGTTCAGCCCGGCCTGGGCGATGCGCCGCTCGGCCAGCGAACGGTCCCAGGACGGGTTCAGCCGGGCACCCAGGCGCAGGTGATCGGCCACGGTGAAGGAGGCGTACACGGGTGTGTCCTGCGCGACGAACCCGACCCGGGCGACATGTGCCGCGTTCGCGGCGGGTGGCGACCCGAGCACCCGCAAGGTGCCCGAGGTCGGCGCGATCAGGCCGCCGGCGAGCTGCAGCAGCGTCGTCTTTCCGGCGCCGTTCGGGCCGACCAGGCCGATCACCCGGCCCGGCGGGATCGACAGGTGGCAGTCGGTCAGGGCCGGGCGCCGGCCGTACCGTTTCGTCAGGCCCTCGGCATGCAGGACCGGAGTGGAGTCAGGTGGCATGACGCCATCCTGGGGACCGAAGTCGCACCCGGCATCCGTCCGAAGCATGGCTCCCGCCGTTTCGAGACCATACTTTTGACCGGTTCGCGCCGCGCCCCCGCTTTCTACTGTGGGCGCATGAACTCAGCCCATGACGGATGGTCCCGCGGCCTGACCGCGGCCGCCTCCACCGCCGGGCTCGGCGTCGTGCTGCTGGCGGCCATCGGGGTCGAGGCCGTCGCCGTCGCGCAGAGCTGGGGCGCGCGATATTGGCTGTTCGGCGGCGCGGCCGCGGTGGTGGTGGGCCTGCTCGCCCTGCTGCGCGGCCGGCAGCGGCTGTGGCCGGCCCTCGCCGGCGTGACGATCGCGGCGGGCACGATCCTCACGGCCCGGGTCGCCGGCCTGCCCGCCGAGCCCGGGCCCGCCATGGCGCTCGCGCTGTCCGTGCTCCTCGGCTCCGCGCTCCGGGCGCTTCCGCCCGTCCCGGCCGGTGCGCTCGCCGCCGCCGGGCTCGCGGTGGTCGCCGGCACCCAGCTTGCCGCCCGGCCCGCCGCCGGCCCCACCGCCGTGACCACGATCAACGGGGCGGCCTGGCTCGCCGCCGTCGCGGTCGGGCTGTCGCTGCGCACGCTCGACAGCCGGGCCGCGGCCACCGCCGAAAAGGTGCGCCACGAGGAGCGCCTGGAGCTCGCTCGGGAACTCCACGACGTGGTCGCCCACCACATCACCGGGATGCTCATCCAGGCCCAGGCCGCGCGGCTGGTCGCCCGCCGGAGCCCCGAGACGGCCGCCGATTCGCTGGCCGGCATCGAGACCGCCGGCGCCGACGCCCTCGCCGCGATGCGCCGCGTGGTCGGGCTGCTCCGCGACATCGACGACGCGGCACCGGCCACCCCCGGGCCGGAACAGCTCGGCGCGCTCACCGCACGCTTCGCGAGGCGGGGCCCGGCCGTGCGGGTATGCGTGCCCGACGACACCGCGGCGTGGCCGGCAGAGGTGACCAGCACGGTGTACCGGGTCGTCCAGGAGGCCTTGACCAACGTCTCGCGGCACGCGACCCAGGCCCGCTCGGTCAGCGTCACGGTCGCCGAGGAGCCGCCGGGCGTGACGGTCGAGGTCGTCGACGACGCGCCGGTCGCCGCCGCCCGCAGCCGTGGCGGCTACGGGCTGATCGGCATGCGGGAACGCGTCGAGGCGCTCGGCGGCACGCTGCGCACCGGCCCCGGCCCGCAGGCCGGCTGGACCGTGCACGCGACCCTGCCGCTGCCCGCACGGGAGCCCGCATGACCATCAGCGTGCTGCTGGCCGACGACCAGGCGATGATCCGTGGCGGCCTGCGCCTCATCCTCGAGGAGCAGCCCGACATCAGCGTGGTCGCCGAGGCGTCGGACGGCGTCGACGCCATCGCCCAGGCCCGGCGGCTACGCCCCGACGTGTGCCTCGTCGACATCCGCATGCCCCGCCTCGACGGCATCGAGGTCACCCGGGCACTCGCCGGCCCCGGCGTGCCGAACCCCCTGCGGGTCATCGTGGTCACCACCTTCGACCTCGACGAGTATGTGTACGGCGCGCTCCGCGGCGGCGCGGTCGGCTTCATCCTCAAGGACGCCGGCCCCACCCTGCTCGTCGAGGCAGTCCGCGCCGCCGACAACGGCGACGCGCTGGTCTCCCCGTCGATCACCCTCCGGCTGCTGCAGCACCTCACCGCCGCCGGCCCGCCGAGCTCCGCCACCAAGCCGGCCCGCCCCCTGTCCGACCGCGAGATCGAGGTGGTCCGGGCCATCGCGCGCGGCCGCACCAACCAGGAGATCGCCGCCGAACTCTTCATCTCACTGAGCACGGTCAAGAGCCACCTGTCCGCCATCCAAACCAAGCTGGGCGTCCGCAACCGCCTCGAAATAGCCGCCTGGGCCTGGCAAAGCCGCACCGTCGACCGAACATGACCACCTCCCAGCCACCCCGCCTCGTGGGCTTGGGGTGGGCGTGCCCGGGTGTTACGGGTCCAGGCGGCGGGCCAGTTGTTCGAGGGCGGTGAGGTCGTCGAGTGTCAGCCGGTCGATGAAGTGGCGGCGCACCGAGTCGACGTGGGCCGGGGCGGCGTCGGCGAGCGTGTCCAGGCCCAGGCCGGTGAGCACGAGGAAGCAGCCGCGGCCGTCGGCCGGGTCGGGTGCCCGGCGCAGTAGGCCGCGGGTCTCCATTCTGGTTGCGTGCCGGGACAGGCGGCTGCGCGACCAGCCCATTTTCTCCGCCTGCTCGTGCAGCGTGCTGGTGTGGCCGGGGCGCTCGGACAGCGTGCTCAACACCTCGTAGTCGGCCTCGGACAAGCCGATCGCGGCCAGGTCACGGGCGGTGCCGGACTGCACGGCGACCATCACCCGGCGGAACGCCCGCCACGCTCGCTCCTCGCCCGGGGTCAACCAGCGCGATTTCGTTGACATGTAATCAAACTACCGCCTACGCTCGTTTCCATGTCAACGAAACCGCTCCGCGTGCTCGTCCTGGTGTGCAGCACCCGCCCCGGCGCTCTCGGCCAGGCGGTGGCGGAGTGGCTGATCGACACGGTCACGCCCCGAGCCGTGGAGCTGGGCGTCGAGCTCGTCCCGGTCGCCCTCGCCGACCTTGGCCTGCCGTTCCTCGACGAGGAGGAGCATCCGTCGTCGGGCGCCTACCGGCACGAGCACACCCGCCGGTGGAGCGCGCTTGCCGGCGCCGCGTCGGGGTTCATCGCGGTGACCCCGGAGTACAACTACGGCATGCCGGCGACGCTGAAGAACGCGCTGGACTACCTGCACGGCGAGTGGGCATGGAAGCCGATCGGCTTCGTCAGCTATGGCAACACCTCATCCGGCACCCGGTCGGTCCAGCACGCCAAACAGGTCGTGACCACGCTGCGCCTGGTCCCGCTGGGAGCGACGGTTGCGATCCGCATCGCCGACGCGATCGAGCAGGGCCGCCTCCGCCAGGCTCCTGCCCTCGGGGCCGCGGCCGTCGGGGTTCTCGACGAATTGGTGCGGGTCGCGCAGGCCCTGCGGCCGATGCGCGAGTTCGCCGCGGGATCGCCGGGCCCGTTGCCGGGATCGTACGTGCGGCGCCTGCTGCCCGATGACGCGCCGGCGGTCACCGTGCTGCAGCGATGCTGCTGGGTGGAGGAGGCCATCGCCAACGACACCCTGGCCATCCCCGCGCTGCACGAGTCGCCCGGGCAGGTCCGTGACTGGCTGGCCGCCTGGCACACGATCGGCCTGTGGCTGGACGGCCGCCTCCTCGGCATGGTCCGCACCCGGCGCACCGGCACCGACTGGCACGTGGGCCGGCTCGCGGTCGTGCCCGACCTGCGCGGTCACGGGCTCGGCCGCTGGCTGTTGCGCGCGGCCGAAGCTGCCGCCGACCCGGACTGCCGGCGCATCGTCCTGTTCACCGGCGCCAACAGCCGCCGCAATCTCGACCTCTACCAGAATGAGGGATACCGGCCCGTGCCGACCGCCGCCGAAGGCATCGTCAGCCTCGCCAAGGAAGCAGCGAGCGTCCCGGCCGGCTAGCCGCTCGACGACCGGATATGCCCACACCGACGGCGGGACGCCCGGGTGTGGGTCGCATCGCCACCCGGCGAGCACGGCACGGCGAGGCCGGGTGTCGGTCTGTCCCAGGGTGTGAACCGGGCCACCGGCTTTCCAGCGGGCGGCCGGCGGGCCGATATCATGGGCGGGAAGCGTCTCGCGGCGGTGGGGCCCGCCGACCGGTTCACCCCGGAAACCGCGGTATCTCCGCCAACGGTCCCTACCAGCATTGATGGTAGGGGATGGCGTGTCTCAGACAACTCGGCAAACCGCCGACCGGCAGGTGCCCCGGCAGCGGCGGCAGCTGTCGCGCACACCGTGGCCGGTGCTCGGGGTGATCTCCGCCGGTGGCGCGCTCGGGGCAATGGCCCGCTACGGCCTGGCCACCGCCTGGCCGCACCAGCCGGGCCAGTTCCCGTGGGCCACCTTCGTCACCAACGCCACGGGTTGTCTGCTCATCGGCGTGCTCATGGTGCTGATCACCGAGGTGTGGGCCGCGCATCGCCTGGTGCGCCCGTTCCTCGGGGTGGGGATCCTCGGCGGCTACACCACGTTTTCCACGTACGCCGTCGACGTGCAGCAGCTGGTGGCCGCCGGCGCCGCCCGTACCGGCCTGGCGTACCTGGTCGGCACCGTCGCCGCCGCGTTGGCCGCCGTCTACCTGGGCGTGGCCCTCACCCGTCTCGCCACCCGTAACCGGGCCGGCCGCCCGCGTACGAGGAGATCGTCATGAAGATCGAAGGACCGGCCGTGCGGTTGACCATCTTTGTGGGCGAGGGCGACACCTGGCACCACAAGCCGCTCTATCACGAGATTGTCAGCCGCGCCCACCACGCGGGGCTCGCCGGTGCGTCGGTGCTGCGTGGCATCGAGGGGTACGGCGCCTCCTCCCGGATCCACACCACCCGGCTGCTGTCGCTGTCCGAGGACCTGCCTGTCGCGGTCATCATCGTCGACCGGGAGGACCGGGTTCGTGCCTTCCTGCCGGAACTGGACGGGCTGGTCACCGAAGGGCTGGTCATCGTCGATCCGGTCGAGGTGATCCGCTACGTCGGCCGCACCGGGGCGGCACGATGACGCTGCTGCTGGTCGCGCTCGGCGCCGCGGTCGGGGCGCCGCTGCGCTACCTGGCCGACCGGATGGTGCAGGCCCGCCATGACTCGGTTTTCCCGTGGGGCACGTTCACCGTCAACGTGATCGGCTCGTTCATTCTCGGCCTGCTCGTCCACGGCACCACCGCGCACCACCTGCCGGGCAGCCTCGGCGCGTTGCTGGGCGTGGGCCTGTGCGGGGCGCTGACCACCTACTCCACCTTCGGGTACGAGACGATCCGGCTGCTGGAGGACCGGGTCCGCGCCTACGCCGTGCTCAACGTGGCGGCCAGCGTCGTGGCCGGGCTCGGGGCCGCGTTCTGCGGCATCGCCGCCGGACAGGCGCTGTGGCCCTGATCGGCCGGGGAAGGCGGTGACGGAGTCGCCCTCGACCGCGTCGAAGGGTCGCGCCGGGCAGGCCCGGCGCGACCCTTTCGACGGCGAGCGGGTCAGGGTGCAGGCTACGTGAGGCCGGCCGCGTGCCGCACCGCCCGCCGGGTGAGGACCCGGGCGAGGTGCTGGCGGTAGTCGGTCTGGCCGGACAGGTCGCTCGGCGGCGAGGTGCCCTCCGCCGCTCGATCCGTCGCGCTGGTCAGCGCCGCCTCGTCCGCGACTTCTGTGCCGGCCAGCGCCTGCTCGACCGCCGAGGCACGCAGCGGCGTACGGCCCATGTTGGTCAGGCCGATGCGGGCCTCGGCGATCGACCCGTTCTCGCGCCGCACCGCCGCGGCGACGCCCACGATGGCCCACGCCTGCGCGACCCGGTTGAGCTTTTCGTAGCGGTATCCCCAGCCGGGGCCGAGTTTCGGCACGCGTACCTCGAGCAGCACCTCGTCCGGCGCCAGCGCCGTCTCTAGGTAGTCGGCGAAGAACTCGTGCGCCGGGATCGACCGGCGGCCGCCGGGGCCCTGCACGACCAGTTCGACGCCGAGGGCCAGCGCCGTGGCCGGCAGGTCGCCGGCCGGGTCGGCGTGGGCGAGCGACCCGCCCAGGGTGCCCCGATGACGTACGGCCGGGTCGGCGACCGACGCGGTCGCCTCGCTCAGCAGCCCGGCGTGCTGCCGGACCAGCGCGTCCGTCATGACCTCGTGGTGGGTGGTCAGCGCGCCGATGACCAGCGTGTCACCGTCCTCACGGACGCCGCGCAGGCCGGGCAGCCGGCCCACGTCGACGACGACCTCGGGGGCCGCCAGGCGCAGCCGCATCAGCGGCAGCAGGCTCTGCCCGCCGGCCAGGACCTTGGCCTCGTCGCCGCGTTCGGCCAGCACCGACACCGCGTGGTCGACCGACTCGGCTCGTACGTAGTCGAACGCCGCCGGCATCATTGTGTACCTCCCGCCGTGGTGCCGGTCTGCGGGCCGCCGTAGGCGATCGTCCCGTGCGGGGCACCCCCGCCGCCGGCCCGGCCCTGCTGGATGGCCCGCCACACCCGTTCGGGCGAGCACGGCATCTGCACGTCGGTCACGCCCCACTGGCGTACCGCGTCGACCACCGCGTTGACGACGGCCGGCGTCGAGGCGATCGTGCCCGCCTCGCCCACGCCCTTGACGCCGAGCGGGTTGGTCGTCGCCGGCGTCTCGGTGCGGTCGGTCACGAAGGCCGGCAGGTCGACCGCGGTCGGCACCAAATAGTCGACCATCGTGCCGCTGACCAGGTTGCCGTCCGCGTCGTAGACGGCCTCCTCGAACAGCGCCTGCGCGATGCCCTGGGCGACCCCGCCGTGCACCTGGCCGTCCACGATCATCGGGTTGACGACCTTGCCGACGTCGTCCACCGCCACGTACGACCGGATCTTCACGAGGCCCGTCTCGGTGTCGACCTCGACCGCGCACAGGTGTGTGCCGTGCGGGTAGGAGAAGCCGTCCGGGTCGACGATGTGGTCGGCGGTCAGCACCGGCTGCATGCCGTCGGGCAGCGAATGGGCGGCGAACGCGCCGAATGCGACCTCCTGGATCGTCTTCGCCGCGCCCGGCGTGCCCTTCACCCGGAACGTCCCGCCCCGGAACTCCAGGTCGCCGGGGTCCACCTCGATCAGGTGGGAGGCGAGGGCCGCGGCCTTGTCGACGACCTTCTGCGCGGCCATCCGCACCGCCACCCCGCCGACCGCCAGCGACCGCGACCCGTACGTGTCGAGGCCGAACGGCGCGGTCAGCGTGTCGCCGTGGATGACGTCGACGTCGTCGTAGGAGACGCCGAGGGTGTCCGCGGCGATCTGCGCGAACGTCGTCTCGTGGCCCTGCCCGTGCGGCGACGTGCCGGCCACCACCTCGACCCGGCCGGTCGCCAGCATCCGTACGGTGGCGGTCTCCCACCCGCCGGCGGCGTACCCCTGCTCGCCGAGCCACCGCGACGGCGCCAGCCCGCACATCTCCGTGTACGTCGACGTGCCGATGCCGAGCTGCACCACATCCCCGCGCTCGCGCCGCTCCGCCTGCTCGCGCCGCAGCTCGTCGTAGCGGAACAGGTCGAGCGCCTTCGCGGTGGCCGCCTCGTAGTTGCCGGAGTCGTAGGTGAGCCCGGCCACCGTCGTGTACGGGAACTCCTCATGCTTGATCCAGTTGCGCCGGCGCACCTCGATGGGGTCCATCCCCAGTTCGGTGGCGAGCTCATCCATGATCCGCTCGATCACGAACGTGGCCTCGGGCCGGCCGGCGCCGCGGTAGGCGTCGGTGGGCGTCTTGTTGGTGAACACGCCCTGGCAGGTGAGGGTGTGCGCGTCCATCTTGTAGATGCCCGGGTACATGTACCGGCCGAGCAGCGGGATGGACGGCGTCAGCAGTTGCAGGTAGGCGCCCATGTCGGCGGTGAGGTCGACCTTGAGCCCGAGCACCCGGCCGTCGCGGGTGGCGGTGAGCTCGACGTCCTGGATGACGTCCCGGCCGTGGATGGTGGCCTGGTAGTTCTCGCTGCGCGACTCGGTCCACTTCACCGGCTTGCCGAGCTTGCGGGCGACCACGAAAGCGATGATCTCCTCGGCGTAGATGTCCAGCTTGGAGCCGAAGCCGCCGCCCACGTCGGGGGCGATCACCCGGATCTGGTGCTCGGGCACGCCGGTGTTCAGCGCCAGGAAGATGCGGACGAAGTGCGGCACCTGGGTGGCCGACCAGACGGTCGCCTGCCCGGTGGCCGAGGTGGGGGAGACGACGACCGAGCGGGGCTCCATCGCGTTGGGAATCAGCCGCTGGTTGTAGAACCGTCGCTTGAGGACCACCTCGGCCCGGCCGCGGGTGGCCTCGAAGTCGCCGTTTTCCTGCCGGAACGTGAAGCACCGGTTGTTCGGCACATCGTCGTGCACCAGCGGGGCGTCGTCGGCGAGCGCGGCAGCCATGTCGACGACCGCGGGCAGCGGCTCGTAGTCGACCTCGATCGCCTCGAGCGCGTCGGCCGCCGCGTACGGATCGGTGGCCAGCACCACCGCCACCCCGTCGCCGACATAGCGCACCTTGTCGGTGGCCAGCGGCATGTGCGGCGGCGTCTTCAGGTCCTCGGACACGGCCCAGGCCATCGGCAGGCTGCTCCACGAGTCGGCGAGGTCGGCCCCGGTGTAGGCGGCGACCACGCCGGGCAGGTCGCGCGCGGCGGCCACGTCGACCCGGGTGATCCGGGCGTGCGCCATCGGGCTGCGCAGCACGGCCAGGTGCACCATCCCGGGCAGGGTGACGTTGTCCGTCCACTGCGTCTGCCCGGTGATCAGGCGCGCGTCCTCCTTGCGGCGCACCGGCTGCCCGAGGACGGACTCGGCCTTGTCGATCGTCTCGGTCATGACTGTGCCTCCTTGGCCATGCCCTTCTGGCCCTCGCCTGCGAGGCCGTTTTCGGGTGCGGCTGGGTGCCGCTCGGTGCAGGCGGTCATGGCGCGACCCCCGGTCCCATCGCCAGGGCGGCGTTGCGTACCGCCTGGACGATGTTCTGGTATCCGGTGCACCGGCACAGGTTGCCCTCGAGCCCGTGCCGGATCTCGTCCTCGGACGGGTCGGGGTTTTCGCTCAGCAGGTCGATCGCGGCCAGCATCATGCCGGGCGTGCAGTAGCCGCACTGCAGGGCGTGGCTCTCGTGGAACGCCTTCTGGATCGGGTGCCACTCGCCGTTGGCGAGACCCTGCACCGTGGTGATCTCGGCGCCGTCCGCCTGGGCGGCGAGCAGCGTGCAGCTTTTCGCCGACCGGTTGTCGATCAGCACCGTACAGGAACCGCAGTTCGACGTGTCGCAACCCACCGGGGTGCCGACCAGGCCGAGCCGGTTTCGTAGGTAGTGCACCAGCAGTAGTCGTGGCTCGACGTCGTCCTGGTGCCGGACGCCATCGACGGTGACGGAGATATGGACCATGGACCCTCCCTGGACGCGGCACGGCGGTCGTCGACTCGGCCGTCGAGGGTTCCCTCGGCGGGCGTCGTAGGGGCGCTGGCCTCAGGCTAGACCCGAAGCGTCGATCGGCGGGAGGGCTGTTCGGAGAGGACCGCGGCCAATTCTTCGTAGGCCGCGAGGCTGTGCCCGGCGACGAAGTCGTCGACGTGCGGCAGCGCCGCCGCCATCCCCGCGGTCAGCGGCGCGAAGCCGGCCTTGCCGCGGTGCGGGTTCACCCAGACGACCCGGTGGGCGAGCCGGCGCAGCCGGGCCATCTGTTCGGCGAGGACCCGCGGGTCGCCCCGTTCCCAGCCGTCGCTCGCGACCACGACGACCGCGCCGCGCGCCATGCCGCGCTGCCCCCACCGGTCGAGAAACGCGCGCATCAGCTCGCCCAGCCGGGTGCCGCCCGACCAGTCGGGCACCACCTTCGCGGCGGCGGCCAGCGCCAGGTCGGCGTCCCGGGAGCCGAGGGCCGGGCTGATCCGGGTGAGCCGGGTGCCGATCGTGAAGACCTCGGTGCCGGTGCGCCGGCGGCAGGCGACGTGGGCGAAGCGGAGCAGCGCGTCGGCGTACGGCGTCATCGAGCCGCTCACGTCGATGAGCAGCACCAGGCGGCGGGGCCGGCTGCGGTGCGCGCGGCGGAGCAGCCGGGCCGGCTCGCCGCCGCCGCGCAGCAGCTGCCGCAGGGTGCGGCCGGCGTCGATCCGGCCGCGGCGGGCCGGGGCGAACCGGCGGGACCGGCGCGGCGGGCCGACCGGGTCCAGCCGGGCGAGCAGCCGGTTGACCTCGTCGCGTTCGGCCCGGGTCAGCCGGGACACGTCGTGCTGCCGCAGCACCTCCCGGTCGCTCGCGCTCAGCACCGCCGCGGTGTGCGGCTCGCCGTCGCCGCCGCCGTCCGCGGGCGGCCGGGCGAGCCCGGCGGCGACGGCCTTCACCGGTACGAGCGGGGCGGTGGGCCGGTCACCGTGGAAGTAGGCGGCGAAGGCCCGGTCGTAGCGGCGGAGGTCGTCCGGCCCGGCGCACAGGGTGAGCCGGCCGGCCCAGTAGACGTCCTCGGCCCGGGTCACGTCGAGCTGGTCGAGGGCGCCCACCATGCTCTGCAGCCGGTCGGTGGTGACCGGCACCCCCACCGCGCGCAGGGTGCGGGCGAACCCGACCAGGACGCCGATCATAGGCCGGCCGCGCGGACCCGTTCGGCGTCCTCGTGGTATTTCAGCACCGCGCCCAGGCTGGCCGCCGCGAGGCCGGGGTCGAAATCGCGGGCGCCCAGCTCCAGCAGCGCCCGCGCCCAGTCCAGCGACTCGGCCACGCCCGGCGGCTTGAGCAGGTCCTGCCCGCGCAGCCGGCGCACCGCCGCGGCGACTCCGGTGGCCAGCCGTTCGCTCGCCTCGGGCAGCCGGCGCCGGATGATGGCCACCTCCCGTTCGTACGTGGGGTGGTCGAGCCAGTGGTAGAGGCACCGGCGCTTGAGCGCGTCGTGGACCTCCCGGGTGCGGTTGCTGGTCACCACCACGACCGGCGGCACGTCGGCCCGGATCGTGCCGAGCTCGGGAATCGAGATGGTGAACTCGCTGAGCGCCTCGAGCAGGAAGGCCTCGAACTCGTCGTCGGCCCGGTCCACCTCGTCGACCAGCAGCACGGCGTCGCCGGTCTCGATGGCGTGCAGCAGCGGCCGGGCGATCAGGAAGCGGCGGTCGTACAGCTCGGCCTCCAGCCGTTCGGCGTCGTGCCGGCCGGCCGCCTCGGCGGCGCGCAGGTGCAGCAGCTGGCGCGGGAAGTCCCAGTCGTAGAGGGCCTGGGAGGCCTCGATGCCCTCGTAGCACTGCAGCCGGATCAGCGGCACGTCGAGCAGCGTGGCCAAGGCCTGGGCCAGCGACGTCTTGCCCACGCCGGCCTCGCCCTCCAGGAACAGCGGGCGCCCCATCCGGACGGCCAGGAAGGCGCCGGTGGCGAGGCCGGTGTCGGCCAGGTATCCGGTGGCGTCGAGGCGCTCGGCCAGCGCGGCCGGGGAATCGACCTTCCGGTCAGCCATGCCTGCACGCTATACCCCCACGAACGGGGGACCGGTAGGGCCGAAGATCCTCTTTTTCGCCGGAGAAGTGATCCGGGACGGGTCGCCGTCGCGTATCTCCCCCCGTCAGCAAGAGTCGACGTGGCCCGCTGGGCAACCGCGAGACACGCCGAGGTCAGGGAGGTTCCCATGCGTGCCGTTGGTCCGATGTCCTGGTGGCGCCGGCTGGGATTGGCGACGGTCGCATCGGGGGCTCTGGTGCTGCTCCAGCCCGCGGCCGCACACGCCGCCGAGCCCGGCGTTCCGGTGCCGCCCACCGAGATCATCTCCGACAAGGGCGCCGGTTCGCTGTCCGCCGCCGACAAAGACCTGGTGGTCAAGGTCCGGCTGGCCGGTCTGTGGGAGATCCCGGCCGGTGACCTGGCGCAGCAGAAGTCGAAGAATCCGCGCATCCAGTCGATCGGCCGCAGCATCGCGGCCCAGCACGAGAGGCTCGACGCGCTGGCCCGCGCCGCGGCCAAGAAGCTGAAGATCGACCTGCCCGACGAGCCCAACGCCGACCAGCGGAAATGGCTCGACGAGATGGAGAACGCGCAGGGCACCCAGTTCGACCAGATCTACATCGACCGGCTGCGGGCCGCGCACGGCAAGATCTTTCCGGCGATCGGTACGGTTCGGGCCAGCACCCGCAACGACACCGTACGCAGGCTCGCCCAGCAGGCGAACCAATTCGTCGCGACGCACATGACGCTGCTGGAGAGCAGCGGCCGGGTCGACTTCCAGGACCTGCCGGCGGCCCCGGACCCCAACGCGGCGGCCAAGGCCCCGGCCGGCCCGGTGCTGCCCGCGGCCAGCCAGTCCGCGCTGGCCTCGACGAACCCCATGGTTCCCGCGATCGTGGCGCTGGTCGCCGGGCTGGCGGTCGGCGGATTCGTGATGTCGCGGGTGGCGGCCTCGAACCGCCGGCGGCCGTACGCCCGGCGGGCGCGGCGCTGACGGCCGGTCAGGCGACGGCCTCCACGGCGGGGGAGTCCAGCCGTGGCGGCCGGGCGGCCCGGGAGAGGCGCAGCCACACCAGGAAGCCCCAGATGACAAACCCGGCATAAACGGCGTACAGGATCGCTGACGGGTAGTAGCGGAAGTGCAGCAGTTCCGGCACCCCGACGAGGTCGACGGCGATCCACGCCAGCCAGAAGTCCACCCAGCCGCGGGCCATCGCGTACGTGGCCAGCATCGAACCCACGAAGATCCAGGAGTCGGCCAGGTAGTACCACCACGGCACCGGGAAACCGGCGCCCACCGCCCGGAAGACGAAGAAGCACAGCACCACCGCGGCCAGGGCGGCCGGGAGGAACAGGGCGCGTTCCCGGCCGGTCGCCCAGCGCGGCTCGACGGTGACGCCCGCCCCCGACCGCCGGTTGCGCGACCAGCGCCACCAGCCGTACACGCTGGTGGCGATGAAGAACACCTGCCGCGACGCCTGCCCGTACAGCGGGGTGCCCTGGTCGTTGCCGACCGCCTGGCCCAGGAAGACGGTGAGGAGCAGGACGTTGCCGACGATGCCGACGGGCCAGGCCCAGGCGTTGCGGCGCAGCCCGAACAGCGCGGACCCGAGCCCGAAGGCGTTGCCGACGATCTCCCGGTAGTAGATCGCCTGATCGTCGGTGACCTGCCACTTGGCGTCGTAGAACGCGGTGAGCAACTGATCGAACCAGTGCATGGGCTGCACCTCCGGAGACAGAGGTGCACGCCGGGGAAGACCGCGCACGCGTCAGGCAAGCATCGTCCGCGCGCTGCCTCCCATCCGGACTTTCACCGTCGGTCCCGGAATTCCACCGGGTCAACCGGCCGCCGGCTGCGGTCGGGTCGCGGACTGTCACCGCCGGTTCGGAATTGCACCGACCCCGGAGCACGCTGAACGTGACACTGACGAGCATCGTAGTCCGGCCGGCCGGACGGCGAGTATGACCTTCGTCGCGGTGCGGGCTCTCGGCGCGTTGCTGGCCGGTGCGGCTGCGCCGGCGCACCTCGGTGATCCACATGGTGCAGGCCTTCGCCGCCGGCGCCCTCGCCGCGCGGCACGCCAGCGTCATACCGCCGGTTGATCGGACGCAGGCGGTCGTTGATCGCCGCCTGCGCGCTGTCGAGCGAGAAACGCACGTGGGCGTGGAGCTGCCGGAGCAGCGGCACAAGCCGGTCCAGATCGCCCACGCCGGACGTGTCCAGCACCACGGCTTTGTCGCCGGCCGGCGCGGTGAGCAGACGTTCGGCGTTGTCCGGGCGGGCCAGCGGCTCGCCGCCGGTCACCACGCCGACCATCGCCGGGGTCGCCGCCGCGACGGACGGGATTCCGCCGGGGAACGAGCCGAGCAGCGAACGGCCGTAGAAGGCACGTTGCGGCGTCGGCGGATCGGTCTCGCAGATGCCCGCCGAAGCCATGGCGGTGACCAGTTCGCGGTGCCGCCCGCGAACCGGCCGGCCAGCGCCCGCGCCGAGGTGAAGAAGCACCTTTGTGTGCTCCTGGTCGAGCGCCGGGACATCGCGGGGAATGCCCCGGCCGGCGACACGGCGCCGACAATGGACGTTGCCGGGCCGTGATCCGGCCGGTGGATGATCGACGGATGAGCCCGGCCCGCGTCGCCCGACATCCGCTGGTCTGGGCGCCGCCGGTGGTCGCTGTCCTGGCCTGGCTGGCCATGCCGTTCAACGACGGGTTCTACGAGTCCTTCGTCAACTACGATCCGCAGGGCGATGCGCAGCAGTACGAATGGGTCGCCACCCGGTGGATCTTCCGGTACACGTCCGGGGTGCTGTGCGGGCAGTTCGTGGCCGTGGTGGCCGGTGTGGCGCTGGCCCGGCGGCATCGGCACCTCCGGGCACTGCTGTTCGCGGCGCCGCTCGGGGTGCTGCTCGCCGGAGCCACCGTCGCGGTCGCGTTCCCGCTGGCCGGCAGCTTCCCGGCCGGCAGCCACCCGCCGCCGTTGACGGATCCGGTGCTGGTCCGGCTGCTGTGGTTCGAACTGGCGGCGTACCCGCTGTGGGCTGTTGCCGGGGTCGGGGTGGGCGTGCTCGCCGGGCGGCGCCGCCTGCTGCTGGCCGGCCTCGGCGTCGCCTGGTGGATCGCGGCGGCGGTGGGGCTGCTGCAGACCGAGACTTACGGCTGGACGGCGGTCGTTCTGCCAGTGCTCCCGCCGCTTGCCGCGAGCACCGCCATCACCCTGGCCGGCCTCTCGATGGACCCGTGGGCCGACCCGCCCGTCCCGGACGGGGATTGGGGCCGTGGCGCGAGCCTCGCGCTGGTCTGCGGCCTGATCGCGTACGCCCTGGCGCTGAACCTCGCCTCGCCATGGGTGCGTGGGCACCTCCGGCGAAGGGACGTCGACGTACCCGGATAGCGGGACGTGGACCGCCAACCGGCCTCTATGCCGGCCGCCGAGGCGGGATCCGGCGCCGGAGCTCGTCGTTACGGTTACTGAACAGCGTTGCTCGACGGATGAAACGAACCCGCCGGGCGGAAGCCGAGTCGGGACGAGATCTCGGCCGCGGTTCGCCGCAGCGGGCCCTCCAGGCGGCCGACCACCGACTCGAGCGAGGCGGTCCAGGTGGTCAGGTGCACGGCGACGTTGATCGCGGCGACGACCTGGCCGGTCCGGTCGCGCACCGGAGCCGCGATCGAGCGCAGGCCGGGCGCCAGCTCCTCGTCGCTGATCGCGATGCCGGTCTGGCGGACCCGCGCCAGCACGCTGGTCAGCTGCTCGCGCACGGTGATCGTCTTCGGGCCGCGGCGGGCCAGGTCGGTGCGGTCCAGCAGGGCGCGCAGCGCGGCCGGGTCGCGATGCGCCAGCAGGACCTTGCCCATGGACGTGCAGTACGCCGGCAGCCGGGAACCGACGTGCAGGTTGAGATCCATGGCCAGGCCCGCGGTGCGGCGGCTGCGGCACCGCTCGACATAGACGATGTCCTGGCCGTCGAGCACGGCCATGCTGGCCGCGTAGCCGGTCTCGTCGGACAGCGCCTGCAGGTGGCGCAGCGCGACGCGGGTCACCTCCATCGAGGCCAGCGCGGCGAAGCCGAGGTCGATGACCCGCGGCCCGAGGGAGTATTTGCGGGACTCCGCATCCTGCTGGACGTAGCCGAGCTTGGCCAGCGTCGCCACGTAGCGGTAGGTGGTGGAGCGGTTGAGGTCGACCGCCCGGGCCAGATCGGCGATCCCCAGCATCGGCCCGCCCGCGGCGAACGCCGACAGGATCAGCAGGCCACGCTCGAGCGACTGGGACAGGGCGACCGGTCCGGTGCCGCCGGGCTCGTCGCCGGAAGAAGGCTGGGTACGCTTCGGCATGCTTCACGGTAGCAGCGCTGTTTCAACAATCGAAACGTTGCGTTGATATGCTCGGACCAACGCCGGAGTGGCTGACATCTGGGCTGAGGAGGCCTTTCGGATGACTGGCAGCGGTGACGGCCTCCGCGCGGTGGCGCATTACATCAACGGTGAGTGGGCCGGATCGCTCAACGGTCGCACTCACGCCGACCACGACCCCTGGACCGGCCGTCCGATCGCGGAGGTCGCCTCGGGAGACGCCTTCGACGCGCGGCTCGCCGTCGAGGCCGCCCACGCCGCCTTCCCCGGCTGGGCGCAGACGCTGCCGGACGACCGCCAGCTCATCTTCCTGCGCGCGGCGGACGCGCTCGACCGGCGCCGGGACGAGGTGGCCGGCCTGCTCGCCGCGGAGACCGGGTGCGGCGCTCACTTCGCCGAGGTGCAGCTGTCGTTCTGCCTGTCGCTGTTGCGGCAGGCCTCCACGCTCGCGCACGCCCCGGCCGGGCAGATCCTGCCGTCGAGCGTGCCGGACCGGCGCGCCCTGGCCGTGCGCCGCCCGGTCGGGGTGGTCGCCGCCATCGCGCCCTGGAACGCGGCGCTGGTCCTGGCCGGGCGGGCCGTGGCGGGCCCGCTGGCGTTGGGCAACACGGTGGTCCTCAAGCCGTCCGAGGAGTCACCGATCACCGGCGGGACCATCTGGGCGGAGCTGTTCGCCGAGGCCGGGCTGCCGGCCGGGGTGCTCAACGTGGTCACACATGCCTCCGGCGACGCCGGGATGATCGCCGAGGAACTCGTCACCCACCGGCACGTGCGGCGGATCAGTTTCACCGGCTCCACCGTCACCGGCCGGCGTCTCGCCGAGCTGGCCGGCCGGCAACTCAAGCGGCCGGTGCTGCAGCTGTCCGGTCTCAACTCGCTGATCGTGCTGGCCGACGCGGACCTCGACGCCGCGGTCGGCGCCGCCGCGTACGGGGCGTTCGTGCACCAGGGTGAGGTGTGCATGTGCGCCCGGCGGATCCTGGTCGAGCGGGCGGTCGCCGACGAGTTCACCGAGAAGTTCACCGCCAAGGTCGCCGGCCTCAAGGTCGGCGACCCCCGGGATCCGGACACGGTCGTCGGGCCGCTGATCAACCAGTGGGCGCTGTCGCTGGTCAGCCGCCGGGTCGAGGAGGCGGTGGCGATGGGTGCCCGGCTGCTGACCGGCGGCACCCCACAACCGCCGTGCTATCCGCCGACCGTGCTGGCCGACGTGCCGGCCGACGCCGAGATCGCGTTCGAGGAGACGTTCGGCCCGGTCGCGATCCTCGAAGTCGTCGAGGACCGCGACGACGCCGTCGCCCGGGCCAACGCCTCCCCGTACGGGCTGACCGCGGGCATCCTCACCGGCGACACCTACCGGGCGCTCGACCTCGCCCGCCGGCTGGAGGTCGGCATCGTGCACATCAACGACCAGCCGGTCAGCGACGAACCCCAGATGCCCTTCGGCGGGGTCAAGGACAGCGGCTACGGCAGGTTCGGACTCGGCTTCACCGCGGAGGACTTCACCGACCTGCAGTGGGTCAGCCTGCGCGACTCCGCCCGCGAGTATCCGTTCTGACCGCCGGCCTCAGGGTGCGGTGATCTGGTCGCCGACCAGGGCCAGGTTCTGGATCGCGGCCAGGCCGTACAGCGCCGTGGTGTTGGTGGACACCCAGGCCGCCGCGTCCGTCGGGGTGAGCGTCGAGGTCACCCGCTCGCTCTTCCACGGCAGCGCCGGGCCGTAGCCGTCGCCGGTGTAGAACTCGCGCCACGCCCGGGCGGCCAGGTCGGCGCGGTTCAGCCGCACGGCGGCGTACGCGGTGAGCCGGGCGTGGCCCTGCCGCAGGATGAGGTTGCCGAACGCGGCGCCGCACTCGGCGGTCTGCTCCTCCCGGGTGCCGTTGAAGAGGCGGCAGTACTGCAGCCAGGCGGCCTCGAACGCGGGCAGGCCGACCAGGTCGATCACCTCGGCGCAGATCTCCACCTGGCCGAACATGGCGCTCAGGTGCGAGACGTTGACGGCCTTGCCGGTGACCGGCGCGAACCGGCCGGTGTCCAGGTCGTACCGGCCGCTGCCGGTGACGAAGCCGTTCGGCATGGCACCGATCGTCTCCATCGTGCCGATCAGCTTCGCCTTGGCGGCGTCGGCCTTCGGGCCGCGCCGCTCCCATTCGGCGAGCCAGGCGGCGGCCAGGCCGCTCCAGTCGGTGCCGAGCCCGATCGACAGCGCGTGCGGGTCCGGCGTGTACGGCTCGGTACGGATCTTGCGGAGCGGGTCGAGGACCAGGAACGTACGGTCCGAGTCGACCAGTTCGGTGAGCAGGTCACCGGTCCGCTCGTCGGCGGTCAGGTAGTAGTAGATCCGCCGGTAGATCGCCGTGCTGATGCGTTGCTGCTTGGCGCTGTCGGCCCAGTGCTGCACGCCGTGCCGGGTGCCGAGCCCGGCCCACTTGCCGAGGTGATAGACGTCCACCTCGCCGGTGTGCCGGGTCATCGCCTCGGCGAAGCGGTAGATGTCGGCCCGGCCGGAGCGCAGGAAGGCGTACCAGAGCCACAGGTCCGGGGACAGTTCCGAGTTGTCCCAGGCGTATCCGCCGACGTCGTACCGCCAGACCCGGCGGTCCTCGTCGAAGGTGTGCATGATGTCGCCGTAGTCCCAGAACCCGTACCAGTGCCGCTGGTCCACCTGCTTGCGGTAGTAGTCGAAGAGGAAGTCCAGGTGGTCCTCGATCACCGCCTTGACCGGGTGCGACCGGTCCACGGCGGAGAACAGCCCGCCGAAGACCTTCGCGGCGACCAGGTGCCCGACCGGGTTGATCAGCTGCGGCGGCTTGCGCACCTGGTCGGCCAGGTCGGCGAGCCGCTGCGCCGGCGGGGTGGCGGCCAGCGCCCACAGGGTGAGCTCGCTGGTGCGGGAGATCCCGTACGGCGTACCGAAGCCCGGCTCGTAGTCCTCGTAGGTGATGTTGAGCCCTTCCAGCTGTTCCGGGAACGTGTCCTGGCCCATGCCGTCGTGGTAGAACCGCAGATCCATCGGGCCGGCCGCGGGCGACCACAGCCACACCGTGACCTCGGCCGCGTCGGTCGCGGCGCCGCGGATGTCGAGCTGTGTCGGGTGCCGCTGCCAGAAATCGCGCAGCCCGAAGGCCACGCCGCCGGTGACCCCGCCGACGTAGCCGAGCCCGGCGGCCCGCCGGCCCTGGTCGACGGACACCCACCCGTACCCCTTGCCGGTCCGCTTCTTGACCGTGAATCCCTCGGCGGACAGCTGGCTGAGCGTGTAGTCGGTCCACTTCGGAACGTACTGCAGCCGGGTGGTGACCCGCTGGTCCCAGGTTGCCGGGTCGGGCAGCCTCGTGCCGGCGATCTGCGCGGCACGGACCGCGGCGCCCGGGTCGCGGCGCAGGCCGGTGATGCCCTGGACCGCCTCGCTGAGCATCCCCGCGCCCTCACCCACAAACCGCACATGCCGGTCGTACGCCGCGTCGCGCATCGGCACCTCGAACCGGATCCCGAGGCCGGCGATGTGGTCCTTGGTGCCGTCCCGGTCGTGCACGAAGGTGTGCATGAGCCGTACGTTCTCGGCGCCCGCATAGAAGTAGAGCCGCACGGTGAACGGCAGCCACGACCGGCCGTGCTTGTTCTCGTGCACGCCCTCGATCCGCACCACGGCCCGTACCGGCCCGGACTGCTCCACCGTGACCTTGCGGATCTCGCTCTCGAACCGGTCCCGCGGGGCGGCCTTCTCCTCGTCCTCCTGGATGCGCTCCTGGCGCAGCCCGACCAGCACACCCTTGCGGCAGATCTCGACGTCGCCGCGCCAGATCTGGCCGATCAGCTCCCGGCCCTGCTTGCGGACCCGTACCCGGATCACCCCGGTGTCCACATCGAGGTAGTTCCTGGCCCGGGCGACCGTGACGGCGGTGGCCGGCTTGGCCGGGGTCCCGGCGGCGAGGGTGTACGTGTCGGCCGGCGCGTCCGCGGCGACGGCGTGGGCGCTCCACTTGAGCGTCCCGTCCGGCCAGTAGGCGAGCGGCCAGCTCTGCACCGGCACGGCGGCCCCACCCGCCGCGGTGAGCTGGAAGGCCTGGCCGGCCGGCACGGCACCCGTGGGCCACGGCGTGCCCCAGGTGGCGGTGGCGGCCCCGCCGGGCTTGCCCTCCAGCCAGGTCAGGCTCACTTCAGGCACGGCGGCCTCCCGGTTCTGCGCGGCGGCCGCGCGGGGTGTGACGGTCTCGGCCAGCAGGGTGGACAGCGGAACGGCGGCCGCGCCGGCGAGGACGTGGCGGCGGCTGATCGGGCTCACGGTGGTGACCTCCGGTGGCTGGGCGGGGCGGTGGTGTCACTCCTTCACCGACCCGATGAGGACGCCCTTGGCGAAGTGCTTCTGCAGGAACGGGTAGACGAGCAGGATCGGCACGGTGGCGAGCACGATCACCGCGAACTTCAGGCCCTGCTGCGGGAACAGGGCCGTCGGCTGTACGTTGAGCACGTTCTCCGCGTCGGCGTTCGGCGCGGTGAGCTGGCGGACGAGGACCTGCAGCGTCCACTTCCGCTCGTCGTTGATGTAGAGCAGCGGCGACATGTAGTCGTTCCAGATGGCGGTCGCGTAGAACAGCGAGAACGTCGCG
>Ga0207668_10000656_pt1 | contig 21222 bp, 18 predicted proteins | sample KBSS43metaG_FD_184323 | JGI IMG/M metagenome (GOLD analysis project Ga0207668, IMG submission 184323) | Switchgrass rhizosphere microbial communities from Kellogg Biological Station, Michigan, USA - KBS S4-3 metaG (SPAdes) (version 2) | ecosystem: Host-associated > Plants > Roots > Rhizosphere... | reverse complement strand
GACTCGTTGGAGGCAAACACGCCATTCACCTGCCGGCCGAAACGATTGAGCAGATTCTCGGCGGTGCGCTTCGCACTGTCACGCGTTGCACCGGCGTGTTGATCGGTCCGGAGGCCACCAGCGAAGCGCTGGAGACTCGTCGGCGCGAACTGCAGACCCAGCCGGAGCGCTACATCGCCCAGGAGACGATCGCGCTGTCCACTCATCCCACGTTCGACGGCGTGGGCATGTATCCCCACCACGTCGATCTGCGGGCGTTCGTGCACCTGCGCGCGGGCCCCGACGATGCCGTCACGGCGCACGTCATGCCAGCCGGGCTGACCCGGGTGGCGGCGCGCGGGTCGCGCATCGTCAACTCGTCGTCGGGCGGTGGGAGCAAGGACACGTGGATACTGTCCGGCAGCGACCGAGCGTCGCCATAGGGAGCGGAAGACAACATGTGCGGTATCTGCGGAGAAATCCGCTTCGACGGTCGGTCGGCCGACGTCGCTGCGGTGGCGCGGATGACCGATGCCATGGCGTCGCGGGGCCCCGATTCCGACGGCGTCGTCGCCCACGGGTCGATCGCTCTGGGGCACCGGCGGCTGTCGATCATCGACCTGTCGGCGTGCGGTGCCCAGCCCATGGTGGATAGCGACCTGGGGCTCACCCTGGTGTTCAACGGCTGCATCTACAACTACCAGGACCTGCGCCGGGAGCTGGAAGACGAGGGTTACCAGTTCTTTTCGAAGGCGGATAGCGAGGTGGTGATCAAGGCGTTCCACCGGTGGGGCACCCGCTGCGTGGACCGCTTCAAGGGCATGTTCGCCTTCGCGATCGCCGACCGCACGACCGGCGTCGTCACCCTTGCCCGTGACCGGCTCGGTATCAAACCGCTGTATCTGGCCGAAACGCCGGGACGGCTGCGGTTCGCCTCGACCGTGCGTGCCCTGTGCCAGGCGGGGGATGTCGACACTGAACTCGACCGGCACGCGCTGCACCACTACATGAGCTTCCACTCGGTAGTGCCGGCGCCCCGCACCATGTACCGCGGCGTGCGCAAGCTGCCCCCCGCCACCGTGCGGGCGATCCGGCCGGACGGCTCGCACACCGACACCGTCTACTGGACACCGGTTTTCGAGCGCGACCCGGCGCGCGCCTCATGGACTGAGCGGGACTGGCAGGACGCAGTGATGGACGCCCTGCGCACCGCGGTGGAGCGACGCATGGTCGCAGATGTTCCAGTTGGCGTGCTGCTCTCGGGCGGGATCGACTCGTCGATCGTGGTCGCACTGCTGGCGGAGCAGGGTCAGCACGGGCTGGCCACCTTCTCCATCGGCTTCGACTCGGTCGGCGGCGAGTCCGGCGACGAGTACTTCTACTCCGACCTGGTCGCCAATACGTTCGACACCAATCACCACCGCATCCACATCGACAGCTCGCGGCTGTTACCCGCGGTGCCGAAAACCATTGCCGCGATGAGTGAACCGATGGTCAGCCATGACTGCGTGGCGTTCTATCTGCTCTCCGAGGAAGTCAGCAAGTCGGTCAAGGTGGTTCAATCCGGCCAGGGCGCCGACGAGATCCTGGCCGGCTACGACTGGTACCCGCCGCTGGCGAACGTGGCCCGGGAGCAGACCACCGAGGCCTACGCCAAGGTGTTCTTCGACCGCGGCCACTCCGACGTGCTGGACATCTTCGCCCCCGAGTACGCGATCGACATCGATGCCAGCCGCCAGTTCGTCATGGCGCACCAGGGCGCTCGGGGCGCCGAAACCGCGGTCGACGCGGCGCTGCGGCTGGACACCCAGGTGATGCTCGTCGACGATCCGGTCAAGCGGGTGGACACCATGACTATGGCCTGGGGCCTGGAGGCCCGGGTGCCGTTCCTCGATCACGACTTCGTCGAGCTCGCCGCCGCCTGTCCGGGCGAGCTGAAGCTGGCCTCGGGCGGCAAGGGTGTGCTCAAGGACGCATCGCGGGCGCTACTGCCCGCCGAGGTGATCGACCGCACCAAGGGTTATTTCCCGGTGCCGGGCATCCGTCACCTGCACGGCGAGATGATGGACATGGTGCGCGACGCGCTGACCAACGACGCTGCGCGGGCGCGTGGCCTGTACCGCAAGGAAACCGTTGACAAGCTGCTGGCGGCGCCCAACGAGACGCGAACCACGCTGGGCGCCAACGCGTTGTGGCAGCTGGCGGTGCTGGAAATGTGGCTGCAGAGCATGGAGAATTGATCCGTGGGGCAGCAGGTTCGCGCTACCTACGGCGCGTCGCTGTCGCCGGATGGAACCGCGTTCGCGCACATCGTCGACGACGGTGGTTACCCGCGAGCCGTTCAGCGCTTCCTCCGGGGCTGGCGCGCTAGCTCGTCGCGTGACGTCGTGCTGCCTGTCGAGGGCCCGGTCACCCAGGTCATCCACTCCGCCGACGGCTACTGGCTGGCGTGTCAGGTCGCGCCCGAAGGCGGCACTCGTAGCCAAATCTGGGTGGTGACAACCGATCCCGACGACCGCGACGCTCATCGCATCGACTGCTGGCCGGCCGGCGTTCCGGAGGGCACCGCTGAACTGATCGGCTGGGACGGCACGCAGGTGGCCGCGATCCTGACCGGCGAGGACGGCGTCGGCAGTTCGTGTCTGATCAACCCGGCCGACGGCGAAACCATCGTGCTGGACCGCCGCTCGGGCGGCCGGCTGGTCGACGCATGGGCGGGCGCGTCGCTGGTGCGGGTCGGCCCGCGTGGCTACCGCGACCTGATCTTGCTGCACGGCCTGACCGAAATCGCCTTGCTGCCATCCGATCCGGGCTCCACCACCGATGCCGGTGTCATCCTGGACGACCACTATGCCCGACGCCTGCGATACGGCCCGGACGGCGTGTACACCCGGCTGTATCACCCGGCAAAGCACTACGGGCTCAACAGCACTCGCGGGTATCTACGGGCGCTGATCCGCAGCGACAACGGCGACGAGCACGCGCGGCTCGTCGAGGTGACCACCACCGAGGACGGGGTGTCGTACCACGTCGTCGCCGAACGCCCCGGATACGATCTAGACGAGTTCGCCGTCAGCGACGATCTCTCGACGGTCGCCCTGTTGTGGAACATTCACGGTCTCAGCGAGTTACAGATACTCGAGTATGCCGACCACACGTTGAGTGAACCCATCCCGTTGCCGGGCCCGGTGGCCAGCGAGCTTAGCATCAGCGCGGGCGGCTCGATGGTGGCGATGACGGTTCAGGGGCCGTCGATGCCGCGCACCGTGGAACTCGTCGATCCCCGGTCCCGGGAATGGGAGCGCATCGACCGCGAGCCCAGCGGTGGCAACGCATCAGGGCATCCGGAGTTGGTGACGATCCAGGCGCGCGACGGGCTGGACTTCACCGGCTGGCTGTACCACCCGTCGGGCGACGAATCGGTCGGCGCCATGATCTATTTGCACGGCGGCCCGGAAGGGCAGGCCCGGCCGGAGTACAGCGAGATCTTTCCTGCACTGCTCGACGCCGGCATCACCGTGCTCACTCCAAATGTTCGTGGTTCGGGTGGATTCGGTCGGACCTTCTCCCATGCCGACGACAAGGACCTGCGCTTCGCCGCCATCGACGACGTGGCGGACTGTGTACGTTTCCTGGTTGATCGCGGGCTGGCCCGTGGGGACCGCATCGCGTGCTGCGGATGGTCGTACGGCGGCTACCTGACGCAGGCAGTGTTGACGTTTCACCCGGATCTGTTCGTCGCCGGCGTCAGCATCTGTGGGATGAGCGACCTGGGGACGTTCTACCGGAACACCGAGCCGTGGATCGCAGCCGCGGCCTACCCCAAGTACGGCCATCCCGTCAACGACCGCGAACTCCTCGAACGGTTGTCGCCTCTGCTGCGGGTCGAGGCACTCACTGCGCCACTGTTACTGGTGCACGGAGCCAAGGACACCAACGTCCCGGCCACCGAATCTCGACAGATGTTCGATGCCTTGCGAGAACTGGGCCGCACCGTGGAACACCTCGAGTTCGACGACGACGGTCATGAGATCGTGAAGCGCGAGAACCGTGCGGCGCTGGTTGAGGCCATTGGCGATTGGCTCATCGCCGCATTCGTGCCCACGCCGGTCACGTAAGCATCACGGTCGCTGCGGCAGTGTTTGGGGAAATTGTCCCCGGGGTAAGCCCCTTTCGCGCGCCAGTTTGGTGCCCTAAGGGACGGAGGCTGCCATGCGAGGTGGCGGAATCATCGGGGTCATCGTGCTCGTCTGGCTGGTGATCGGCGTGGTGGCCGCGTACCAGCGCGACTACTTCAATACGGCGGTGAACAGCTGCGGCACCGCGGCGACAATCGCGCTAACGGTCGTCGCTGGCCCGTTGAACTACACCAGCGTGAATCCCAAGGTGGCGGACTGCTCGCCGGCCGACCTGCCACAACCCGTCCAGTAGGACGTGGGCGTCAACGAGAGAAGGTTGCCATGATTGCCATCGGAGCGATTCTGCTCATTCTGGGGCTGCTGTTCGGGGTCCCGATCCTCACGTACGTCGGCGTCGTCGTGCTGGTCATCGGCGCGGTGTTCTGGGCGCTCGGGGCGGCCGGACACGCGGTCGGCGGCAGGAAGGTCTGGTACTAGCCGCGACGCGCGGAGTTCAGCGCCGCGAGCGTCATTGCCCGTAGTACCGGGCGCGACGAGTCCGAGCCGATCCCCGGCTTGATGCTGTGGGGTGTGGAGTTGAGTAATCCAAACACCGCGTGAGCCATCACTCGGGCGTCGGCCTCGTCCAGGGCGTCGTCGAGCTGGCGCTGTACGTCGACCCAGATCTCCACGTACTGCCGTTGTGCCTTGCGCACTTGGCGTTTCGCCGCGGCAGGCAGATGACCGAGGTCGCGGTCCTGGATGCGGATCAGGTCGGACTCGCCGAACGCGAAGTCGAGGTGGAAGTCGATGAGCCCGTCGAGCGCCGCGGTGGGCGACGACGCGCGTGCGACGACGTCGGTGGCTCCGGCGAGCAGCCTGGTGCTGATCCCGACCAGAAGCTCGACGAGCAGCGCCTCCTTGTTGGGGAAGTGGCGGTAGATCGCCGGTCCACTGACGCCCGCCGCGGCACCGATGTCCTCGAGGCGCACGGCGAGGAAGCCTCGCTCGGCCACCAGCCGTTCGGCGGCGGCGATGAGTTGGGAGCGCCGGTCGGACTTGGCCTTGCTGCGGCGCGTCAGCGGGGGCTCCGTCGTGTCGGAAGTGTGAGCCACTGGCGCGCCTCCGATCGGGTGTGGACAGTTCGGTTAATCGTGACTAACATACCATCAGTTATTCGTCATTAACTCAACTGAACGGGTTCAGCGTTTGTCTACGCGCGTATCGCATCGCGAACAGCACTTGGAGCTAGTGGCGCTGCTGCGCGCCAAGCTGTCGGCCGCCGCACTGGGCGGACCGGAGCGGGCCAGGGAACGTCACGTCAGCCGCGGCAAGCTGCTGCCCCGGGACCGGGTCGACGGCTTGCTCGATCCGGGCAGCCCGTTGCTCGAATTGGCGCCACTGGCCGCCGACGGCATGTACGACGACGAATGCCCCGGCGCGGGCATGATCGCAGGCATCGGGCGGGTTTCGAGCCGCGAGTGCATGATCGTGGCCAACGACGCGACGGTCAAGGGCGGCACGTACTACCCGATCACGGTCAAGAAGCACCTTCGCGCACAAGAGATTGCGGGCCAGAACCGGCTGCCGTGCGTCTACCTCGTCGACTCGGGCGGCGCGTTCCTGCCGCGTCAGGACGAGGTGTTCCCCGACCGCGAGCACTTCGGCCGGATCTTCTTCAACCAGGCCAACCTCAGCGCGCAGGGCATCGCGCAGATCGCCGCCGTACTCGGCTCCTGCACCGCGGGGGGTGCCTACGTGCCCGCGATGAGCGACGAGGCCGTCATCGTGCGCAACCAGGGCACCATCTTCCTCGGCGGCCCGCCGTTGGTGAAGGCCGCGACCGGAGAAGTGGTGACGGCCGAGGACCTCGGCGGCGGCGACCTGCACTCCAAGGTCTCCGGTGTCACCGACCACCTCGCGCACGACGACCGCGACGCGCTGCGCATCGTGCGTCGCATCGTCGCGACCCTGGGTCCGCGTACGCCCACGCCGTGGGAGGTGGCGCCGACCGTCGAGCCGATCGCCGACCAGACCGAGCTCTACGACGTCGTGCCGACGGATCCGCGGGTGCCATACGACGTCCACGAGGTCATCACCCGCATCGTCGATGGCGGCGAATTCTCCGAGTTCAAGGCCGAATACGGGTCGACGTTGGTCACCGGCTTCGCGCGCATCCACGGCCACCCGGTCGGCATCGTCGCCAACAACGGCGTGCTGTTCGGCGAATCCGCCCTCAAGGGTGCGCACTTCATCGAGTTGTGCGACAAGCGATCCACGCCGCTGTTGTTCCTGCAGAACATCGCCGGATTCATGGTCGGCCGTGACTACGAAGCGGGCGGCATCGCCAAACATGGCGCCAAGATGGTGACCGCCGTTGCCTGCGCGCGCGTGCCCAAGCTGACCGTCGTCATCGGCGGCTCGTACGGCGCGGGCAACTACTCCATGTGCGGGCGCGCCTACTCGCCACGATTCCTGTGGATGTGGCCCAACGCGCGCATCTCGGTGATGGGCGGTGAGCAGGCCGCATCGGTACTCGCCACCGTCCGCGGCGACATGACGGCCGAGGAGGAAGAGGCGTTCAAGGCCCCGATCCGAGAGCAGTACGAGCATCAGGGCAATCCGTACTACTCCACGGCGCGGCTGTGGGACGACGGAGTCATCGACCCAGCCGACACGAGAACCATTGTGGGCCTTGCGCTTTCCGTCGTCGCGCAAGCTCCGCTGGAGCCGGTGTCCTACGGCGTGTTCAGGATGTGACGCGATGAACTCGAGTTTCGACACCGTGCTGGTGTCCAACCGCGGCGAGATCGCGGTTCGGGTCATCCGCACGTTGCGCGCCATGGGCATTCGCTCGGTCGCGGTATTCAGCGACGCCGACGCGGGTGCGCGGCACGTCGCCGAAGCCGACGTCGCGGTGCGCATCGGGCCGGCACCGGCGCGCCAAAGCTACCTCTCGATCGACGCGATCCTCGAGGCCGTCCGTCGCACGGGCGCGCAGGCCGTCCACCCCGGATACGGATTCCTCTCGGAGAACTCCGAATTCGCCGAAGCGCTGGACAAAGCAGGCGTCGTGTTCATCGGGCCACCGATCAAGGCCATCCAGACGATGGGCGACAAGATCGCCGCCAAGGCGGCGGTGTCGGCGTTCGGGGTGCCCGTCGTGCCCGGCATCTCGCGACCCGGGCTGACCGACGCGGATCTCATCGGCGGTGCAGGCGACGTCGGATTCCCCGTCCTGGTGAAGCCGTCGGCCGGTGGTGGCGGCAAGGGCATGCGGGTGGTGCACGACGCCTCGGAGCTGCCCGCCGCGCTCGTATCGGCTCGCCGAGAGGCCGCCGCCGCGTTCGGCGACGACACGCTCTTCCTGGAGCGGTTCGTGTTGAACCCCAGGCACATCGAGGTCCAGGTCGTCGCCGACGCCCACGGCAACGTCGTCCACTTCGGCGAGCGCGAGTGCAGTCTGCAACGCCGCCACCAGAAGGTGATCGAGGAGGCGCCGTCGCCGCTGCTGGACGCGCCGACCAGGGCCCGCATCGGCGCGGCGGCCTGCGATACGGCGCGCAGCGTCGACTACACGGGCGCGGGAACCGTCGAGTTCATCGTCTCCGCCGACCGGCCCGACGAGTTCTTCTTCATGGAGATGAACACGCGGCTACAGGTCGAGCACCCCGTCACCGAACTCGTCACCGGCGTCGACCTGGTCGAACTGCAGGTGCGGATCGCGTCGGGGGAGAAGCTCACGCTCGCGCAGGACGACATTGTGATGACCGGACACGCCATCGAGGCCCGGGTGTACGCCGAGGACCCGGCGCGCGACTTCCTCCCGACGGGCGGCACCGTGCTCGACGTCGTGGAACCCACTGCGGCGCGGGTGGATTCGGGGATCTACACCGGCACCGTCGTCGGCAGCGACTACGACCCGATGCTCGCCAAGGTCATCACCCACGCCGCCGACCGGCCCGCCGCGCTGGCGGCCCTCGACCGTGCGCTCGCCGAGACGGCGGTGCTCGGTGTCACCACCAACGTCGACTTCCTGCGCTTCCTGCTCGCCGATCCCGACGTGGTGGCCGGTCGGCTCGACACGGGCCTGCTGGACAGGCGCACCCCCGACTACCGCGGTGGCGACGCGGGTGACGACGAGTTCATCGCGGCCGCCGCCTACCGCTGGTTGTCCCGCTGGCCCGCCGTTCCCCGCGACTTGTGGGACGTGCCATCGGGTTGGCGGATGGGGCCGCACGCGTCGAACGCGATCCGGCTGCGCGCCGGCGAGCGCACCGACCACGTCCACCTCGCGGGCACCCCGGGCGCGGCCACGGCCAGGATCGAAGACGGCGAAACCCGTTCGCTGTCAGCGAGTCTCGTCGGGCACCAGCTCGTCGTCACGCTCGACGGCCTTCGCACCGAATACGTCGTCGCGGCCGCTGACGGACGAGTTTGGTTGGCGGGAAACGGGCGCACGACGGTGGTCGAAGAGGTTCGCGAGGCACCGGTCCGGCCCGACGACGAGCACAGTGGCGACGCGGAACTGCTGAGCCCCATGCCCGGATCGGTGGTCGCCATCGGCGTCGAGCACGGTGCCGAGATCGCCGCAGGTACGGTCGTCGTCACCGTCGAGGCCATGAAGATGGAACACGCGCTGACCGCGCCCGTCGACGGCGTGGTCGAACTACTCGTCGCCGTCGGCGACCAAGTCAAGGTGGGCCAGCTGCTGGCCCGGATCACCGCCGGCGGAGCCGGCAATTCAACGGAAGCAACCGAGGAGTCCCCGTCATGACTGACTTTCTGTCCACCGGCACCCTGCCGGATCACTACGAACAGCTGGCCAAGACAGTCCGCGACTTCGCCCGCACCGTCGTCGCGCCGGTGGCCGCCAAGCACGACGCCGAGCATTCGTTCCCGTACGAGGCCGTCGCGGGCATGGCCGACATGGGGCTGTTCGGGCTGCCGTTCCCCGAGGAGTACGGCGGCATGGGCGGCGACTACTTCGCGCTGTGTCTGGCGTTGGAGGAGCTCGGCAAGGTCGATCAGAGCGTCGCCATCACCCTGGAAGCGGGGGTGTCATTGGGCGCAATGCCGGTGTACCGCTTCGGAAACGACGAGCAGAAGCAGGAGTGGCTGCCCCTGCTCGCCAGCGGCAAGGCGCTCGGCGCGTTCGGGCTGACCGAGGCGGGTGGCGGCACCGACGCCGGCGCCACCAAGACCACCGCGCGGATGGATGGATCAACTTGGGTCATTAATGGCTCCAAGCAGTTCATCACCAACTCCGGAACCGACATCACCAAGCTGGTGACCGTCACCGCCGTCACGGGGGAAACCGAAGGCAAGAAGGAGATCTCGTCGATCCTGGTTCCGGTACCGACCGAGGGCTTCACCGCCGAACCGGCGTACAACAAGGTCGGCTGGAACGCGTCGGACACCCATCCGCTGAGCTTCGACGACGTGCGGGTGCCGCAGGAGAACCTGCTTGGTGAGCGTGGCCGCGGCTACGCGAACTTCCTGCGCATCCTCGACGAGGGCCGCATCGCGATCGCGGCGCTGTCGGTCGGTGCGGCGCAGGGCTGCGTCGACGAATGCGTGAAGTACGCCAAGGAGCGCGAGGCGTTCGGCGCGGCGATCGGCACGTACCAGGCCATCGCGTTCAAGATTGCCCGCATGGAGGCCCGCGCGCACACGGCCCGCACCGCCTACTACGACGCCGCCGCGCTCATGCTCGCAGGCAAGCCCTTCAAGAAGGCCGCCGCCATCGCCAAGTTGGTGGCCAGCGAGGCGGCCATGGACAACGCGCGCGACGCCACACAGGTGTTCGGCGGCTACGGTTTCATGAACGAGTATCCCGTGGCGCGTCACTACCGGGACAGCAAGATCCTCGAAATTGGGGAGGGGACAACGGAAGTGCAGCTGATGCTGATCGCCAGGGAGGCTGGGTTGTGACCGACGAACGCAAGGTCGTCACCCAGCGCGGGCTGTGGTTCGAGGAGTTCGAACCCGGCGTGCTCTACCAGCATCGGCCCGGCCGAACCATCACCGAGGCCGACAACGTGCTGTTCACCACGCTCACGATGAACACCCAGGCGCTGCACCTCGACGCGGCGTTCGCCGACGCGCTGCCGCCATTCCACCAGCGCCTGGTGAACTCGATGTTCACGCTGTCGACGCTCGTCGGGCTCTCGGTGGCGCAGCTGACGCAGGGCACCATCGTCGGCAACCTCGGCTTCAGCGACGTCGCATTCCCCAAGCCGCTGTTCCACGGCGACACGCTGTACGCCGAGACCGAGGTCACCGACAAGCGCGAGTCCAAGAGCCGCCCCGGCGAGGGCATCGTCACGTTCGCCCACGTCGGGCGTAACCAGCACGGTGACGTCGTCGCGACCGCGTCGCGAAAGACCATGGTGCGCAAGCGACCTGCCGAGGAGGTCTCCTAATGGCATTGGGCAACAACGGGCCTGGCTGGTTGTTCTGCCCGGCTGATCGTCCCGAACGGTTCGAGAAGGCCGCCGCGGCAGCCGACGTCGTGATCCTCGACCTCGAGGACGGCGTGGCCGCCAAGGACCGTGACGCCGCCCGCAAGGCCCTGATCGACACGCCGCTCGATCCCAGCAAGACCGTCGTACGGATCAACCCGGTCACTACTCCGGATCACCTGCCCGACCTCGAGGCGCTCAAGTCCACCGCCTACACCACCGTGATGCTGGCCAAGACCGAGACCGCCGAGCAGGTCGCCGCGCTGGCCCCGCTGGACGTGGTGGTGCTCGTCGAAACGCCGTTGGGCGCGCTGGCCGTCACCGAGACCGCGCGCGTCGACAACGCGTTCGCCGTCATGTGGGGTGCCGAAGACCTCTTCGCCGCCACCGGCGGCACCGCCAACCGGTGGCCGGACGGAAGCTATCGCGACGTCGCCACGCACGTGCGGTCGCAGAGCCTGCTGGCCGCCAAGGCGTACGGGCGGATGGCGCTCGATTCGGTGTACCTCGACATCAAGGATCTCGACGGGTTGCGCGCCGAGACCGACGATGCGGTCGCGGTGGGGTTCGACGCCAAGGTCGCCATCCACCCGACTCAGGTTGCGGTCATCCGGGCCGGCTATGCACCAGACGAGAAGCAGCTCGCGTGGGCACGCGAGGTGCTGGCGCGGGCCGACGACGAACGCGGTGTGTTTCAGCACGACGGCCTGATGGTGGACATGCCGGTGCTGCGGCGCGCCCAGCGCATCGTCGCGTTGGCGCCGCCCGGCAGCTAGCGCACCCGACCGGCGACACGTCGTCGAAGGGGCGGGCAGTGAACGCGGAGTCTCCCAGTTCGAGCGCATAATGGGGATTGCCCCAGTGCTGCGGCGAGCAGAGCGCATCGTCGCGTTGGCGCCACACCCCGGCAGCTGACGGACGGACCCCCCACCAGGGGTTTTGCTCTGACCGCCTCCGTACTGAGCACCTCAGTCGCCTGACGGCGCGACCCGCCGCCAGTGACCCTAGGAGGCGGTATGGCCGGGTACGTTCAGGCACCCCCGACGCATTTCGGCGTCGAAATGGAGCCGATTCAACTGGTGGCGCCCGATGGGGCCGCGACCGCTGAAACCCGATATCGAAGAGACCTCCCGCCCGAGACGCTGGCCTGGCTCTACGAGTCGATGGTCGTCACCCGCGAACTCGACACCGAGTTCGTCAACCTGCAACGCCAGGGCGAGCTCGCCCTCTTCGCGTCGTGCCGCGGTCAGGAGGCCGCTCAGGTCGGTGCGACGGCGTGCCTGCGCAAGACCGACTGGCTTTTCCCGCAGTACCGCGAACTCGGCGCGCTCCTGGTGCGCGGCATCGCACCCGCTCAGATGGCTGCGGTGTGGCGCGGCCGCTGGCACGGCGGACTGGAGTTCACCAAGAAGTGCTGCGCGCCGTTGGCCATTCCGATCGGCACCCACGGACTGCACGCCGTCGGCGCGGCGATGGCTGCCCAGCGCCTCGACGAGGACTCCGTCACCGTGGCGTTCATGGGTGACGGCGCAACGTCGGAGGGCGATGCCCACGAAGCGCTGAACCTGGCCGCCGTATTCCGGGCGCCGTGCGTGTTCTTCATCCAGAACAATCAGTGGGCCATCTCGGTGCCGGTCGAACGACAGCAGGCCGGCCCGACGCTGGCGCACCGGGCCGTCGGCTACGGCATGCCGGGCATCCGGGTGGACGGCAACGACGTGCTCGCCTGCTACACGGTGATGGAGCAGGCGGCCGCACGGGCCAGAGCCGGGGACGGGCCGACCTTCATCGAGGCGGTGACCTATCGGATGGGTCCGCACACCACGTCCGACGACCCCACCCGGTACCGGACCGACGACGAGGTCGAACGCTGGCGGGCAAGGGATCCCATCGCGCGCTACCGCACGTATCTGGAGTCGGTGAGCGTGTGGACCGCACGGCTCGAGGAACGGGTGACGGGACGGGCGGCGCGGTTGCGCTCCGAGCTGCGCGACGCCGTCATCAACACGCCCGACGTCGACGTGGCCGAGGTCTTCGACACCGTCTATCACGACATCACCCCGGAGCTGGCCCGCCAACGCGACCAGCTGTTGGCCGAATTGGCGGAGGAGGCATCATCATGACGCAGATCATCGAACGGCCTTTCGGACTCGGGGACGACGCGCACGAACCGTTCCTGACCCCGGTACCGGCCACCTCCACTTCCACGATGGCCCAAGCGATCAACGGCGCACTGCACGACGCGATGGCCGCCGACGAACGCGTGCTGGTCTTCGGGGAGGACGTCGCCCGGTTGGGTGGCGTGTTCCGGGTAACCGAAGGGCTGGCCGAAACGTTCGGTGAGCGACGCTGTTTCGACACGCCGCTGGCGGAATCCGCGATCATCGGCATTGCGATAGGGATGGCGATCCGTGGCTTCGTGCCGGTGCCGGAGCTTCAGTTCGACGGATTCTCCGCACCGGCGTTCGACCAGCTGGTCAGCCATCTGGCCAAGTACCGGATGCGCACCCGCGGCGACGTCGACATGCCGGTCACCGTGCGCATCCCGTCATTCGGCGGAATCGGTGCGGTGGAACACCATTCGGAGTCCACTGAGTCGTACTGGTTGCACACGGCTGGGTTGAAGGTGGTCGTCCCGTCGACCCCAACCGATGCGTACTGGCTGCTGCGGTATGCGATCGCCGACCGCGACCCGGTGATCTTCCTCGAGCCCAAGCGCCGCTACTGGACGAAGGAGTTCGTCGATAGCACCAACCCGGCGGACCCGATCGGACGTGCGGCGATCCGCAGACCCGGCGACGACGTCACGGTGATCACGTATGGCTCCTTGGTGGCCACGGCGCTGAACGCCGCCGAGTTGGCCGCCGACGAGTACGGACTCGAAGTCATCGATCTGCGCTCGCTGAACCCGCTGGACTTCGAGACGATCGCGACGTCGGTGCGCAAGACGGGGCGGGCGGTGGTGATGCACGAAGGGCCGCGAACGCTTGGCTTCGGCGCCGAACTCGCCGCTCGGATCCAGGAAGAGCTGTTCTACGACCTGGAAGCTCCGGTGTTGCGCGCCACCGGATTCGACACCCCCTACCCGCCGGCCCGGCTGGAGAAGGTGTGGTTGCCTGGGGTCGACCGCCTACTCGACTGCGTCGAGAAGGCGATGAGCCAGCCATGACCGACACCACCGTGCAGGACTTCCTGGTACCCGACCTCGGCGAGGGGCTTGAGGACGCGACGATCACCGAATGGCACGTCGCGGTCGGCGACGAGGTCACGCTCAACCAGACGTTGTGCACGGTCGAGACCAACAAGGCGCAGGTCGAGTTGCCCAGCCCGTACGCGGGCCGCATTACCGAACTCGGTGGCGTCGAAGGCGAAACCCTGGGTGTCGGAACGGTGCTGGTTCGCATCGCCACTTCGGATGCGCCCGTCCGCAAGCCGGTCCTCGTCGGCTACGGCACCGACGATGCGATGGACGGAACCCGGCGGCGGCCTCGGGCCAAGCCGCCGGTGCGCAAACTCGCCAGCGACCTCGACGTCGACATGGACACCGTCGCACCGGGTTCGGGTCCCGACGGCATCGTCACGCGCGACGACGTGCTCGCCGCGGCCCGGCCGGCCCCCGTGCCCGATCAAGAGGACGTCCGGGTCGGGGGCGTCCGGCTGGAGATGGCTCGCCGAATGGCGTTGTCCCGGCATGAGATTCCCGATGCTCACGCCTCGGTTACGGTCGACGGCACGCGCCTGCTCGCGCTGCGGGACCGGCTGCGCGACGCCGGCGCCGACTCGATCACGCCATTCGCACTGACGCTGCGCCTGCTGACCGTCGCACTGCGCCGTCACTCGATTCTCAACGCGACGTGGGTGGACACCATCGACGGGCCCCGCATCCACGTCCATTCGGCGATTCACCTCGGCATCGGGGTGGCGGCCCCACGCGGACTGTCGGTGCCCGTCGTCACGGATGCGCAGCACAAGACCACCCGAGAACTCGCGGCCGCGGTCGCCCGACTGATCGCCGACGCGCGGGCGGGCACACTCAAACCCGTTGAACTGCAAGGCTCTACCTTCACGGTGTCCAACTTCGGCGCCCTTGGCCTCGACGAGGGCGTGCCCGTCATCAACCATCCCGAGGCGGCGATCCTCGGCGTGGGCTCGCTCAAGCCACGGGCTGTGGTCGTCGACGACGCCGTCGTCGCCCGTCCGACGATGACCCTCACGTGCGCCTTCGACCACCGCGTCGCCGACGGGGCGCAGGTGGCCGCATTCCTGTGCGAGCTCCGCGACCTCGTCGAATCGCCCGACCTAGCCCTGCTCGACCTCTGACCCCGTGGTTACTTGTGCTGGGCGGCGGCCAATCGCGCGGCGAACTCGGGCGACTCGATGGACCGGGCCTGCGGGCCGAGCTCGACGTCCACCGCGACGCGGTGCTGGTCCAGGTCGACGGTGCCGGGGTTGGCCGTCGCGCGCATCGACGCCTTGGTGGCGATGACGACGTCGCGCGGCGCCGAGGCAGGTCCAGCAGCAAGAGCACGGGCGGCTGCGACGGGGTCGTCGGCCACCTCCAAGGCCAGCCCATATCGCACGGCGGCCTCGGCGTCGAAGTGCATGCCGAACAACAGCGCGGCCCGCGCCACCTGCGGGCCGACAGCGCGCTGCAGCATCCACGTCGCGCCGCCTCCGGGATGGATGCCGAGCTTCTGGAATCGTGGATCGAACAATGCGCCGGGGCCGGCGATGCGCACGTCGGCGGCGAGTGCGAGGTTCAGCCCAGCGCCCACGGCAGGCCCGTTGACGGCGGCGATGGTCGGCAGGGTGCATTGCGCGACGGCGAGGAATCCGTCGTAGATCACCCGAAGCCCGTCCTCGGTCGCGGCGCCGAGCACGGTGAGGTTGGCTCCCGCGCAGAACGCCTTGCCCGCGCCGGTCACGATGACGGCGTGCACGTCGGGATCGGCCTCGGCCGCCTCGACGGCGACCCTCAGCGCAGCGGAGCTCTCCGCCGTAACGGCGTTGCGGCGATCGGGATCGTTGACGGTGATGAGCGCGACGTGATCGTCGACGCTCGTGAGAACCAGGTCATACACGCACTCAGCGTAGTGATCGGTGTCGATGGGCCAAGCTCAGCCCGCCGCGTTGGGGCGAAGGGGCGGGCATCGGCCGTCCTGGTCGACGGCGAGTTCGAAGTGCCAGTTCTCGTTGGCGTAGATCTGGCACAGGCCGAACTGCGCGCCGTTGCGGATTAGCCATTCGGACGCTCCCGTGCCCGTGATGTCCACCGCTTCGCCGATTACGTGCTTCGAGGCATCGGGTGACGCGACGAACTGCTGTGCGACGCCGACGCTGCGGTACTGGCGGACGGCGTCGTCGAACAGCCGTTGCTGAAAGCCCTTGGAGCGCCAGCCCGACGTGAGCGCGATGTCGACGCCCTGGGCTTGAGCGGCGCGGGCGGCGTCTTGAATCGCCTTGAGCAGCAACGGATCAAGACGTGCCACGGGTGACATGGTGGCGTCGAACGGGCTGAACGTCCGACCGTCGGGGAGCCATCCGTTCCACGTGTCGATGGCGCCGTCGCCGATGGTCAGCGGGGCCGCCGCGGCGGACGACACGACGGGCACCGCGCTGAATGCCGGGGCGGTGGGCGTGGTCGACGGCGCGCACCCCGCAAGCGCCGCAGCCAGCGCGGCGACGAGCGCGGCACCTTCCCGCCCCCACCCTGTCACCCGTCGAGCCTAGGTGGCCGGCGTGCGCGCCGGAGCGCAGGATGGTCGGATGGACATCTCTTCGAGCACAGCACTGGTCACCGGCGCCAACCGCGGGCTTGGCAAGCAATTCGCGTCTGAACTGCTACGACGGGGCGCACGCGTCTACGCCGGTGCCCGCGATCCGGGTTCGATCGACGTCGACGGCGCGATCCCGATCGCGATGGACGTCACAGACCCCGCATCCGTGGCGGCTGCGGCGGAGGCTGCGGGCGACGTGACGCTGCTGATCAACAATGCGGGCATCGACTGCAGCGTCGATCTGCTCACGGGCGAGCTCGACGGCGCGCGGCGCGAGCTGGACACCAACTACTTCGGCACGCTGTCCATGGTGCGAGCCTTCGCCCCGGTCATCGAGCGCAACGGCGGTGGCGGGATCCTCAACGTGCTGTCGGTGCTGTCGTGGCTGAGCATGCCGAGCCTCAGCGGATACTGCGCCTCGAAGTCGGCGGCTTGGTCGATGACCAACGCGGTGCGGATCGGACTGGCCGACAAGGGAATCCGGGTGACCGCCTTGCACGTCGGACTCATGGACACCGATATGGCGGCTGGGCTCGACGCACCCAAGGCGAATCCGGCCGACGTGGCCGCGCAGGCCCTCGACGGTGTCGCCGCGGGGGCCTACGAGGTGCTCGCCGACGACGTCAGCCGCGGTGTCCAGGCCGGCTTGTCGCAGGGCGTCGCCGGCGTCTACCCGCAGTTCGCGAACTGACCGGCGCTGCCGAGGCGCACGACGGTGCGAAGGGGGCCACGCGCTAGGGCTTGGCATGGCCCCCTTCGCTCGCAAGACCGTCAGCCCTGCGCGGAAACCCTCCATCGGGTAGGCGGTTCCGGCTGCGGGTTGAACCCGACGGTCGCGGACTTGTCGAGGCTCGGTGGGTTGACGGCGACGGCGACCGGCTTGCCCGGAGGGTCCGGCTGCGGGTCGAAGGCCTGAGCGGTGCCCGAGGCCAGTCCCAGCCCGACCAACCCGACGCCGCCCGACAGGAGGGCCTTGCCGACGAACTTCTTCGTGCTGCTGTTCATGGTGAACCTTTCCGTTTCTCTCGGCCGTGGGGCCACTACGGAAAGGTTGCGCCGGGCGCCTTGGCGGATTCTTGGCGAGCGTCGTGCCAGGGCTAGTCGCCAGTGCGCGTGAACGTTTCGTCGAAGTCGGTGGAGACGTTGCACGTTGAGTTGGTCTGTTCCACGTGACCGTGCCCGGCGAGCTGCCTGATCGGATCCGTCGGCGGGTCGGGCAGCGGGTACTTCCCGGTGGTCACCATGTCGAAGGGCTTGCCGTCGTTGCAGAGTCCGTCCGACTTGGCGTCCAAGGTCCACGTCCCACCATCGAAGACCAGCGGCCGAAAGTCCGCCGCCGAGTGGAAGTAGCTCATGCACCGGTCGCCGGTGCGCACACAGTAGGTCGTGACCTCGTAGTCGCCCTGCAATTGTGGTAGCCCGTTCGCGAAGCTGCGCGTGCTGCGGTAGCGGCCGTACAACGCTTCGGCCGGCGACACCACCCGTGGCGACAACGTCGCCGGGTCGACGAGGTTCTCGACGTCGACGTCACCCGTGCGGGTGAACGTCACGCGCTGCGTGCCTGAGCAGGCATTGGCACTGGTTCCGGTGACGTCGCCGGTGAGCGTCCCATCGGGATTCGGCGCCAAGGTGAACACGTCCCACAGTTCGTCGGAAGCGTTTCGGCACTCGTCCGACGCCAGTGCGACGGCCACCCAGCGCCCGTCGATCTCGTCGAACTCTAGATTCGACACCGGTGGGCCGTCGCCACCGAGGCGAAATGCCGTGGCCACGCAACCGTCTGCGCGGCACGTTGACCGCAAACCCCATGTCGCCGTCTGCGGCACGGCACCCTCGAGCGGTCCGCCATCGATGCGTGTGGCTGCGGTGTAGTCGACCCGGTAGGTTCCGGTGAAGGGCGGCATGGTCGGCGCAGGAGTGGTGGAACTGGACGGCGCGGCCGTCGTCGGATCCCGATTCTGGCTGAACCTCACGATCGCGAAGATTCCCGCCGCGACCAGCAGCACGACACCCAACAGCGCACCGCTCAAGATGGCCAAGGTGCGCCCCGAAGTTCCCGTGGGTACCGGTGGAACTGGTGGGCCGGGTGGCGGCAAGAACGCCGGTGCCGGTGGTGGTGTCGCCCCGATGGGATGTCGGCTACCCATCGGTGCGGCGAGTGCATGGCGTGCCGCGGCGGCCATCTCGACGGTGCTGTGGTAGCGGTCGGTGGGCTTCTTGGCCAACGCAGTGGCGATCACCTCGTCCAACTCCGTTGGCACGGTGTCGCGTTCGGCGGAGGGCCTTGGCGGCGGCATCATCATGTGGGAGACCGCGACCTGCTCGAGCGTGGTGCCTGGGAAGGGTAGTTCGCCGGTGAGGCATTGGTAGAGCACGCAGGCCAGCGCGTACACGTCCGAGCCGGGACCGACCTCACCGGTGTTGAACCGTTCGGGAGCCATGTACGACCAGGTGCCGATGGTGGTGTTGGCGGAAGTCAGTGCGGTGTCGCCAGTGCCGCGGGCGATGCCGAAGTCGATGAGGTAGGCGAAGTCGTCGCGCGACACCAGGATGTTGGACGGTTTGACGTCGCGGTGCACCAGCCCAGCCTGATGGGCGTCGTTCAGTGCCGAGGCGATCTGTTCGACGATGTGCACCGCGCGTTCGGCAGGCAACGGCCCGGCGTTCAACATGGTTTGCAGGTCGGTGCCGTTGATCAGTCGCATCGTCACGTAGAGCCGGCCGTCGATCTCGCCGACGTCGTAGATGGGCACGACGTGGGGATCGTCGAGGCGGGCGGCGGCGCGGGCCTCGCGGCGAAACCGCTTGTCGAACTCGGGATCCTGCGCGTAGTGCGGCAGCAGCATCTTCAGCGCGACGACCCGGTCGATGGTGGTGTCGTAGGCCCGCCAGACCTCGCCCATGCCGCCTCGACCCAGCAACTCGAGCAGCTGGTAACGGCCGAACGGCGTCCCCTCCACGGCCTCACGATAGCGATCAAGCGCCGCACTCGTGGACGGGAAGGCTAATCGCCGGTGCGCGTGAACGTTTCGTCGAAGTCGGTAATGATCGGGCAGGCCCCGGTCTGTTCCTGATGGCCACGCCCGGAGAGCAAGGTGATCGGATCCTGCGGCGGCTGAGGCAGCGGAAACTGCGCGAAGACCTTCGCCTGAAGCGTGCCGCCCTTTGGGCACTCGTTCTCGAACGTCTGGTCGTCGGTCCAGTTCCCATTGCTGAAGACCATTCCGAGGAGTAGGTCGGGCGAGGAGAAGAAGCTCATGCACCTATCGCCGGTGCGCAGGCAGTCCGTCCTAGCGGCGACGTCGGCCCCTTCCGAGCTCCCGTCGGCATAGGTTCGCTGTAAGCGGTAGCGGCCATGAAGTGCTTGCGCCGGGGACGCCACGCGCGGCGGCAGGGGCGCCGGGTCGGGCACGGCGCTGGCGTCGACGTCGCCGGTGCGGGTGAACGTCACGGTCCGATCCTTGGTGCAGGAGTTGCTCGTTCGTCCTCGGAGATCACCGGTGAAGGTTCCGTCGGGCTGCTGTTTCACCGTGATCGTCACCCAGAATTCGGCGGGGGCGTTGTCGCATTGATCCGAGCCGAGGGCCACGGCCACCCAGCTGCCGTCGACCTCGTCGAACACCACGCTGGACACCACCGGGTTTTCTCCGCTCAGCCGTGAGGCCGTCGCCACGCACCCCTCGGGGCGGCACACCGAGCGCACGCCCCACGTGGCCGTCTGCGGCGTACCGGCGACCGGTCCACCGGCGGGCGGGGTCGACGGGGTGAAGTCGGCCCGGTAGGTGCCGGTGAAGGGGCCCGGCGTCGGCGCCGCGGGGGAGGCATTGGAGCCATGGAGCGTTCCCGGAGCGGAAACCGAAGGTGTGGTCGCGTTCGGCTCGTCGGGCCGTGAGAGCTTCACCGCCCCAAAGACGCCGCCGGCGACGACCAGCAACCCGACGGCAGCCAGAGCGCCGATCAGCCCACGGGGGCGCCGGCGTGCTGGCTGATCGGCGGTGGATGGGGTCGCCAACGGCGGTGGAGCCGGGGGTGCGATGAAGCGTGCGGGCTCGGTCGGCGGCGCCGTGCTCACGGGGAGGGCCGGTTGCGTCTGCGCGGGGTCGGGATGCAACGGTTGCGTCGCACGTCGGCCCATTGGCTCCGTGATCGCTTGTCGCGCTGCGGCGGCCATCTCGACAGTGCTGCGGTAGCGGTCGGTGGGCTTCTTGGCCAACCCGGTGGCGATCACGTCGTCCAACGCCGTCGGCACGGTGTCGCGTTCGGTCGACGGTTTCGGAGGTGGCATGACCATGTGGGAGACGGCGACCTGCTCGAGCGTGTTACCCGGGAAGGGTAGTTCGCCCGTGAGGCATTGGTAGAGCACGCAGGCCAGCGCGTACACGTCTGAACTCGGTTCGACGTCGCCGGTGTTGAACCGTTCGGGGGCCATGTACGACCAGGTGCCGATGGTGGTGCTCGCGGACGTCAGGGTGGTGTCGCCGGTGCCGCGGGCGATGCCGAAGTCGATGAGGTAGGCGAAGTCGTTGCGGGACACCAGAATGTTGGATGGTTTGACGTCGCGGTGCACCAGCCCGATCTGATGGGCGTCGTTGAGTGCCGAGGCGATCTGTTCGACGATGTGCACTGCGCGTTCGGCGTCGAGCGGGCCGGCGTTCAACATGGTTTGGAGGTCGACGCCGTTGATGAGCCGCATGGTGACGTAGAGCCGGCCGTCGATCTCGCCGACGTCGTGGATGGGCACGACGTGTGGGTCGTCGAGGCGGGCGGCGGCGCGGGCTTCGCGACGAAACCGCTTGTCGAACTCGGGATCCTGCGCGTAGTGCGGCAGCAGCATCTTCAGCGCGACGACCCGGTCGATGGTGGTGTCGTAGGCCCGCCAGACCT
>Ga0207668_10000655_pt1 | contig 21225 bp, 23 predicted proteins | sample KBSS43metaG_FD_184323 | JGI IMG/M metagenome (GOLD analysis project Ga0207668, IMG submission 184323) | Switchgrass rhizosphere microbial communities from Kellogg Biological Station, Michigan, USA - KBS S4-3 metaG (SPAdes) (version 2) | ecosystem: Host-associated > Plants > Roots > Rhizosphere... | reverse complement strand
CGAACATCATTGGCGGCTCAATGATATCGACGCCGATCGGCATTTTGGCGACGCCTGCCGACTTGAGAATTGAGGCCATTTCCTCGGCGTGACGCTTCATCAGGCCGAAAGCTGGATCGACGGTGCCGCGCAAGCCTACGAGGCCGGCCTTGCAGTTCTCCGGCTTGAGCCAGGGGGAATAGAGCTTGTGGTGGACCGCGGCCGAGCCGAAATCCCACAGAATAGGATCGCCGCCACGCGTGAGGAGAACCCAGCGCGAGAGCTTGTCGCGCGCCCATTCACCGATCTTGGTCGAAGTGACGTAACGGATGTTGTTATCGTCGAATAACAACAGTGCACCGAGGTCGGAGGCCTCGAGCGCGGCCTGCGCTCGGCCGAGGCGGTAACGGTGCATACGGCGGTAATCGACGCGTTCTTCAAAATCGACGCCCATGGTGCCGAGCACAGGCAAGTGCCGACCCCAGTTGTAACGCGGGTTGATGTCCTCGGCGGTGATCTTCACCGGCTCGCGCGTTCTCTCATCCATAGTCGTCTCCTTACGCGGTATCGATTGCCGGCCTTATAGCCGGTGGGTCAACTGCATTATAGGCCTAGTTGGTAGCTCTGTCGGCACCGTCGGGTCCAGGACGAAACGCGGTCAATGGGCCTCTACGCGGGCGTCCTTGATGACGCCGCCCCACACTTCGGTTTCCTTCTTGATAAAGGCCGCAGCCTCGGCGGGCGTGCCGCCGGCAGAGTGAAGGTTGATCTTCGTAAAATGGCTCTGTGCCTCTGGACTCTTGAGGACCTCGTTCACCGCCTTACTGAGCTTTGCCACGATTGCCGGCGGCGTCTTCGGAGGAGCCGCAATTGCGTTCCAGGTGCCGGACTCAAAGCCTTTGACGCCAACCTCATCGAGCGTCGGGATATCGGGTAGGTTTGGAATTCGCGTGTTCGTCGCAACGGCGAGAATCCGCGCCTTGCCGGCTTCATGCAGTTTGATGGCCGAGGCCAATTCCATGAAAATGAAATCGACGTGGCTGGCGATTATGTCATTAAGCGCTGGCGCAGTACCCTTGTAGGGGACGTGCACGAGCTTGGTGCCGAGGATACGTTCGAACAGCGCAGCCGTGAGATGCGACGTCGTACCTATTCCCTGCGACGCATAGTTGACCTTGCCCGGACTCGCTTTCACGTAATCGATAAATTCCTTCGCTGTCTTTGCAGGAAAATCCGGGCGTACCAGCAGGACATTGGCGATCGAGGTCATGATCGTCACAGGTACAAATTGCGTGGGGTCAAAATTCAGTTTCTTGTAGAGCAGCGGATTGACCGTCAACGGGGCCGGCTGTGCCGCCAGCAGCGTGTATCCGTCAGGTTCTGACGTGAAGACTGCCTCCGCCCCGATATTGCCCGCAGCGCCGGCGCGATTTTCAACGATGACCGGTTGACCCAGTTTTTGATGCAGCCCTTCGGCAACGATGCGGGTCACGGTGTCGACGCCGCCGCCCGCAGGGACGCACACGATAATCTTGATTGGCCGGTTCGGATAATCTGCAGCCGGGTCCTGCGCCAATGCGCTCGACGCGATCAGCAGCGCCGCGGAAACCCCTGCCATAAATGCGCGCACAGTATCCTCCCTTGCACCGGCTGTTTATGCGACACGCGCTAGTTTTTGCGCCGGCAGCTTGAGATTGAACACCTTCATCGCATTGCCGCCAAGGATATTCCGCTTCGCCTGCTCGGTCAGGAACGGCAGATCGTAAATCGTCGACGGCAAATCGAAGTCCCAGTGCGGGTAATCGGATGAATAGAGCAATTGTGTTTCGGCATTGATCATGCGGAAGGTCTGCTCGAGCGCTGCCATGTCGGTCATTTCCATGGGCTGCGATGAGAAATACATGTCGCGCATGTATTCGCTTGGCTTCCTCTTTAGGGCCGGAGCCTCGGACGAGCGCATCATGTACTCGTTGTCGAAGCGCTGCATCATGAACGGCACCCAGGCAAGTCCGCTTTCGACCCAAAGCACTTTCAGCTTTGGAAACCGCTCCGGCAGGCCGTTGGTGATCCAATTGGCCAGATGCACCATGTTGTAGAACACGAAGCCCAGCGCATGAACCGAGATGAAACGGTTCATCATGCCGACGGTCTGGTCATTCCAGTTGTAGCCGGCGTGGAAGGCGAGCGGCAGATTCATCTCCTCAAGTAACGCATAAGTTTTCATATATGAATTGTGGTGGATCGGGCGGTAGCGCGCCGACGTGACCATGAAGCCGACAACGCCTTTGGTTTGGCCAAATTCCTGCACGGTGCGATAGGCGGCGTCCGCGTCGTTAAACGGCAGATAAAGCATCGAACGGATACGCGGCTCGTGTGCCAGCACCCGTTCACTGAGCCAACGGTTGTACGCACGCGCCAGCGCGACCTCGACCTCGACCTGCGGGTGCAGGCCAAGCTGAAGCATCGGGGTCGGGAACATTACTGCGACATCGATGCCAATCGAATCCATCCATCGCCGCGTCAGCGCGATGTCGCGTTGCACGCCCGGTTCGATTTTCTCCATCCCCCGGGTCGCATAACGCATGACGCGGCCGCCCATGTCCTGATAGCCGACGCCGGCTGGCAGCATGCCAACACTTTTCGCGTTTGCCTGACGCGCACTGCGCGCAAGTTGCTGCAGCACAGGATCGTCCATGTAATCGAGAATCTCGCCGATCGACTCGCTTTCGTAGTGGTGCGAGTCGACATCGATAATCGGGAAATTCTTGTACCCGCGTTCGGAGGCCTGCTTCGAGGCGTGCGCCAGCAGCTTGCTGGTGTCGAACTCTTCGACCTCCATGCGGCGGAAGTCGGACAACGGAAGATCCATGTTATTTTCCCTGGCGCATGATCATGCGCTATCTCCCAGACCAGGCCTGCCACATGCCCAGCTCGAACACCTGCAAGTTCACGGCCTTGAGCATTGCGGTGACCGTCACCATCACCTCGGTCGCAGTCACGGCATCCTGTGCGAACGCGGGCAGTGCGCCATCGCGCTCCGCCGCGCGCTCGGCGTAGAAGCGCACGGATTTCGCGAGCATGTCTTGAATGTCTATGTCGCTCAGCTGTAGTTCAGTCGGGACAATCGCTTCAGTTTGCGACGACATAGATATCCTCCCCGCGCTTAACCACTTCGAAGCTTTTTAATTTCAGGCTGCGGTCGGCCACGCATTCGCCGGTTTTGAGATCGTACTCGTAGCCGTGCCAGGGGCAGACAAAATGAATTTTCTCGCTTGAAAATTTCTGTCCCTGCCAGCTGCGGTCGGGGCCGATGACATCTTCGACCTTGTGCATCATGATTCCTTCGCAAGCTGGTCCGCCCTGATGCACGCAGAGATTCTCGTACGCATAGAACTGACCCTGCCAGTGGAACACCCCGATCTCGCAGCCTGCGTGACTGACGATTCGGCGTTCGCCGTCGGGAAATTGCTTGGCTTTGGCGACGAACACGTCCGGCATGCCGTCTGGTTCCGGTGGGCTTGTTACGCGGGGAAAGTATGGCACCGAACCGCATTGCGCGGCAACGAAGCGGCTTCGCGAAAGCGAAATATGGGCTTGCGCTGATACGCATTGTACGAAGCGGCAGCATCGCGCAAGGTCCGGTGCGAAAGGTGCGGAAGTGGATTCAAACTTATTGCTTGCGGTGATTGCTGCGGTCTTTCTGTTGGCCGGCTTCGTCAAAGGCGCCATCGGGCTTGGCTTGCCAACGGTGTCCATCGGTCTGCTCGGATTGCTGATGTCCCCGGCGCAGGCGGCGGCCATTTTGGTCGTGCCATCGCTTGTGACGAACGTCTGGCAGGCTTTGGCCGGGGGCGGAGTCGCTGCGCTTTTACGTCGCCTCTGGCCCGTGCTCGCGGGGATTTGCGTAGGCACTTTCAACGGTGCCGTGCTGCTGCCGCATGATGACACGGGCCGCGCAACCGTGTGGCTGGGGGTTGCCCTGGCACTGTACGCAGCACTCGGTCTCGTAAATGTAAATTTCAGGGTGCCGCGGCACGCGGAAGCCGGGCTTGGTCTCGTCATGGGGGCTGCGACCGGCGCAATCACGGTGGCAACCGGAATTTTTGTCGTACCTGGCACTCCGTACGTTCAAGCTCTGCAGTTCGAGCGCGACAAACTCGTGCAGGCGCTCGGTCTGTCGTTCACCGTTTCCACGATTACGCTAGCTCTTGCGCTCGCACACGCAGGTGAAATTCGTGGCGCGCTCGCGGGACCATCTTTGCTCGCGCTTGGCGGCGCGCTCGCGGGCATGGTTCTGGGGCAAATGGTGCGTGGCCGTGTGCGGGCGGAAATCTTCCGGTTGTGGTTTTTCGTTGGGCTATTGCTGCTCGGCGCCCATCTGGCGCTACACGACTTCTTGTGATCGATTAAGCGCTTCTGAACGTCGCCACCAGGATTCGTGTGATGAAAATCGTCGATCTTTCCCACGTTATGAACGTCCATACGCCCGGCTGGGTCGGTTACGCCGGCAACAAGATGTACTACGCGCAGAACCTGCAAACCGTCCGAATCGTTGCGCAGCGCATCGACACGGCCCTGCACGTGGGCACCCATTTTGACGGCGCTATGCATGCGACCGACAACAATAAGGGTGATATGGCTCACCTGCCGCTTGACTACCTGGTCAACCGCGGCGTTGTCGTCGACATTTCAAAGCACATGCATGACTGGGCGGTGATCACGCCGGAGATCATTGAGAGCAGTGGCGCCGATATCCGCGAAGGCGACATCCTCATTCTGCATACCGGATGGCACAAGCACTATGAAGGGCAGCCACAGCAGGATCTGGTTCGTTACTTCTGCTACCACCCGGGCCCGAGCCTCGACACGCTGCACTGGATGTTGAAGAAAAAGATAAAGTGGTGGGCCATGGACACCGGCTCCTGCGACCACGCCATGAACACGTCTATCCGTTACATGCGGCCCGATCTTGCCGAGGAGTTCACGAAGAAACACGGCAAGACGCCCGGCGAATTTTTTGGGACGTTCGAATATACGCACAAGAAATCCGGCCGGAAGGTTACGGCGGACGTGTTTCCGTTCCACAATTGGGCGTTCCAGGAAGGCCTGCTGCACGCTGAGAATCTCGGCGGCGACATCGAATTGATGCTGGGCAAACGATGTGTCATCGGCGCGTTCCCGTGGCGCTACGAAGGCCTCGAAGGATGCCCCTGCCGGATTGTTTGCTTCCTTGATGTCGACGACAAGATCGAGGCGGTCGGTGATGCCGCAAAAGCCATCTTGCGCCGCTAAGCCAGCGTCAGCCTCGAGTCCGGCGCGTTGTTCTGTAGCGTCGACTGGATCACTTCGCGCAGAAGCGCGTGCTTCGTCTTCGGCCATTGCTTGACATGAATATCGGCAAGCAGCTTGGCCGATTTACCGAACACGACAATGCGGTCGCCGACACTGATCGCCTCTTCCAGCTGATGCGTGATTAATACCGCGGTCGAGCCGCACTCACGGGCGAGCTGAAGGAACGTTTCGCGCAGCTCAGCCGCTGTCACTTCGTCGAGGTGGCCGAAGGCTTCGTCGGCAAGCAGAATCTCGGGTTGCACCGAGAATGCGCGCGCAATCGCCACGCGCTGGCGCATGCCGCCGGACAATTCGTGCGGATAAGCGTTAGTGAACTGACCGAGGCCGAGCCGGTTCAGCCAGGTCAGGCTGCGCTCGCGCTGTTCGGCCTCCGGCACGCCGATAAGCTCAAGCGGGAGGCGCGCGTTGTCGAGTGCCGAGCGCCAGGGCAGCAGCCGGTCCTGCTGGAACACAGTCGCAATACGGCCGCGGAACAGGTCGAAATCGGTGTGCGGGCTCTTGTCGCCGATGCGGATAGCGCCTTCCGTAGGGGCCTCCAACCCAATCATCAGGTCGAAGAACGTCGACTTGCCGCAGCCGGTCTGCCCGACAATCGCAACGACTTCGCGCGGCGCGATGGTCAGATCGAGCCGGTCGATCGCGACAACCGACTGCCCAGTGGTCGCTTGCCGGAACACTTTGCGCAGCCCGGCGACGCTGATGGGTGGGGGTCCGTTCATGCGCGCCATCGCAGCAGGCGCGTCTCGACCCGTGCCACGATGGCCTCAAGCAGGAACAACAGTGCGACCAGCACGATGGTCCAGGCAAAAACGTCGGCGACCGAGAACAGTTCCTGCGCCACCGACAACTGATGTCCGATGCCGGTGACGGCGCCAACCAGCTCGGCGATGGTGACCACGCGGATCGCAAGGCTGATATTGACCTTCCAACTGGTGAAGATCGTCGGCACGATCGCCGGCAGCATCAGCTTCACAAAAAACTGCAAGGTCGTCGGCCGGAACGAGCGCATCATCTGGCGCAGTTCGCGCGGTACTGAGCGCATGGCGTCAAGCGTATCGACCAGGAAAACCGGACCGCAGACGACGACCAGCACAAATCCGATGCGGAATTCGACGCCGGGAAACCACAGCACCGCGAACAAAATCCAGGAGACGACCGGTACTGCCATCAGGATGCGGATCATCGGATGCAGATACTTGTCGAGCGTATCGGACCGATACATTGCCATCGCGAGCATGATGCCGAGCACGAACGAGACGATCAGCGCGGCGATGACGCGCGCCAGCGTGACGGCGACATCAAGGGGCGTGATGGTGGTGATCGCTTTTGCGATCCGCAGCAGGCTGGGAATCGCGAACGGCGGAATTCCGAGCGCCGGCGCCAGGTGCGACAGGACCTCCCAGACAAGCGCAAAGACGAGCAGGGAGACGAGAGTCTGACGCGGAAAAATCAGGACCGGGACAGACTCGCGATGCTCCGTGCTCATTTTGACGTGGGGCTATCCAACTCAGGGCGTGTAGATAATCTTCTCATCCGGCATTTTTTCGTAGAAGCCGGCCTTGACCGCACGCTCCATCATATCGGTGATGGACTTGCGTGTTGCCGGATCCCACGCCGGCTTGATGATCATCTGCAGCCGCTTGCTCTCGACTGCGGCGGTGAGGATTCCGGGCGGCAGCTTGAGCGTTTCGTTGGCGATCTTGTCGCCGGCGGCCGTGTCCTTGTGCATGACGTCGGCAACATCCTGCAACGCTGCGATCAGCATCTGCGGCGCCTTCGGGTTCTTCGCGATCGCGTCGGCGCGCATGGCAGTCACGATCTCCCAGCCGTCGCCGCCGGTGATCTCCTTCCAGCCCTGCGCGCCGTTGAAGATGACGCGCCAATCCGGGTTCTGCCTGGCGGTGATGCTTGCCAGCGGCTCGATCACCAGTGCGGCGTCGACACGGCCGGCCTCGAGCTGCGCGCGCGCAACGGCGAAGTTTGCATTCACCGTGATGATATCTTTGCCGAGGTCGATGCCCTTGGCGTTGGCATAGATCTTCGTCACCTGGAATTGCGATCCGCCCATGTCAATGGCGAGCTGTTTGCCCTTGAGATCGGCGAGAGATTTGATCTTCTCGTCCCTGGCGAAGATCACGAGGTCGGCGAGCGTGAAGCCGGTAGCAATAATCCTCACCGGCACGCCTTCCTGATAGAGCTTTTGCAGGATGGTTGGGCCTCCGATGAGCACGTCGGTCTCACCGGTCGCGAAGGCTGCGTAGAAGGCCGAGATCGACGGGTAGGCCTTGGCGTCGAGCTCGAAGCCATGCTTGGCGTCGATGCCCCGCGCTTTCATGATGTTCCACACCAGAGGGTTGAACACGGGCAAGGTGAGGCTCGACACCTTGATGACCGGCTTCTGTTGCGCTTGCACGCCCGGCGCGAAATTCAAAGTCAGTGCGGCCGCGCACGTAAATACTGCGGCAAATCCCCGTCGAGACATCTTGGCCATGACGTTCCCCCTTGCATATTTCGAGCAGCGATCTTGCGCGTCAGCTTGCTCAAAGGCGAGCGCGACTTTACTCCGCTTTCGTTTGCGTGCAAATAATTGGACGCTAGTGAGTGGAGGGCGTGATGCCGCATATCACCGCGCGAGACGGGACGCGGCTCTACTACGAGGAAGCAGGGCAGGGCACGCCGGTCGTCTTCGTGCATGAATATGCGGCGGACTACCGCACCTGGGAGCCCCAGATGCGGCGTTTCTCGCGCTCGCACCGCTGTGTCACCTACAGCCAGCGCGGCTATCCGCCATCCGATATTCCAAACGATCCGGACAAATACAGTCAGGATTGCTTCAACGACGACGTCATCGCCGTTATGGACGCGCTCAGGATCGATAAGGCGCACATCGTCGGCCATTCGATGGGCTCGCTGACGGCGCTGCACGTCGGCATCCGGCATCCGCAACGCTGCATTTCGATGACTGCCGCGGGCTGCGGCTACGGATCGAGCGCAGACAGGAAGGCCGTGGAGGATACCCGCGCGGCGTCACGCGAGACAGGCAAGATGTTTGCCTCTACTGATATCAAGACCGCCGCAGCGCGTTACGCCGACGGTCCGACGCGTCAGGCCCATAAGAACAAGGATCCGCGCGGCTATGCCGAATTCGTGCAGATCCTCAGCGAACATTCGGCGCATGGTCACTCGTTGACCATGATCAATCTGCAGGCCAAGCGGCCGACGCTGTGGGACATGGAGGCGGATCTGAAGAAATTCTCCGTGCCGCTGCTAATTGTTGTCGGCGACGAGGATGACTGGTGTGTCGACGCCAGCATTTTCCTGCGCCGCACCGTGCCGACCGCCGGCCTGATGATCGTTCCGCGCACCGGTCACACGCTCACGAGCGAGGAACCGGAAAAATTCAATGCGGCGTTGGCCGAATTGTTTGCCGATGCCGAGGCGGGCCGCTGGCTCGCGCACAAACCACATTAAGAACTGGGAGAGAGCGATGGACCTCAAGCTCAAAGGCAAGACTGCGCTGATCACTGGCGGCAGCGAAGGCATAGGCAAGGGGATCGCGCTGGCTCTGGCGAAAGAAGGCGTCGATATTGCGATCTGCGCGCGGCGCAAGGAGCCGCTCGACGCGGCGGCGAGTGAAATCGCCAAGGCGACGGGACGCAAGATCGTCGCCATTACCGCCGATCTGCGCCAGGATAAGGACGCCAAGAACTTCATTGAGCAAGGTCACAAGGCGCTCGGGCGCGTCGACATCATGGTCAATAATGCCGGTTCGGCAGCAGGCGGCGTCATCGAACATCTGACGGAAGACGATTGGGAGAAGGGCCTCCAACTCAAGTTCATGGGATACGTGCGCTGCCTGCGCTACGTACTGCCCATCATGGTGAAGCAGGGCGGCGGGCGTGTCGTGAACCTGATCGGAAATGACGGCGTGAAGCCTTCGTACTGGGAGATCTGCCCGGGGGCAGCCAACGCGGCGGGACAGAACCTGACGCTGTCGCTTGCCGGACAATACGGCAAGAACGGCATCAGCTTCGTCGCGGTCAATCCGGGGCCGGTGCGCACCGAGCGCTGGGCCGGGCTGGTCAAGGCGATGTCGCGGGACATGAAGATTTCCTACGAGGAGGCGGACAAGCTCGCACCGGCCTCGATCCCAATGGGTCGCATTGCGGAGGTCGAAGAGGTGGCCAACCTCGTTACCATGCTCGCTTCACCGCTGATGGAAATGGTCAACGGCACCATGATTGAGGTCGACGGCGGCCAGGATAAGCCTTTGATGGACCGCTTCCGCGACAAGCCGAAAGGCTAGGCGACTATACCGAAAGGGGGGTCAGCGACGTCGCTTCGCTTGACAAATTCAGTCCGGCGGTCGGACTATTTGCATACAAACAAGCTCGCCCGCCGCAGGCGACAGGACGTTGACAATCGCGGCGCGCGCCGAAGGCGCGGTCAGCCGCTACGTAGGGAGCTTCAGTCATGAGACCGACGCGTCACGTGTTCACTCTCGCGCTCGCCGGCAGTCTCGCCGCCGGGCTTTCGTTGCAGGCTTTCGCACAGCAAACGATCAAGATCGGCGAACTCAACAGCTACAAGTCGCAGCCGGCCTTCCTCGATCCGTACAAGAAGGGTTGGGAGATGGCGGTCGAGGAGATCAACGCCAAAGGCGGCGTGCTCGGCAAAAAGCTTGAAGTGATCTCGCGCGATGATGGCGCCAATCCGGGTGAAGCCGTGCGTGTCGCCGAAGAATTGGTGACGCGTGAAGGCGTCGCGATGATCGCGGGCACGTTCCTGTCGCACATCGGCCTCGCGGTCACGAACTTCGCTGGTCAAAAGAAGGTCTTCTTCCTCGCCGCGGAACCGCTCACCGACAAGATTACCTGGCAGAACGGCAACAAATATACGTTCCGCTTGCGCGCTACGACCTACATGCAGGTGGCGATGCTGATGCCGGCGGCGACCGGTGCGAAAAAGAAGCGCTGGGCCCTGGTCTATCCGAACTTCGAATATGGTCAGTCGGCGGCTGAGAACTTTAAGATGCTGATGAAGAAAGCCCAGCCAGACGTGGAGTTTGTCACCGAGCAGGCGCCGCCGCTCGGCAAGATCGATGCCGGCGCCGTTGCGCAGGCGATCGACGATGCGAAGCCCGATGCGATCTTCAACGTGCTGTTCGGCGGCGATCTGGCCAAGTTCGTCCGCGAAGGCAATACCCGTGGCGTCTTCAAGGATCGCACCGTGGTGAGCCTGCTGTCCGGCGAGCCCGAATATCTCGACCCGCTCAAGGACGAAGCACCGGTCGGCTGGGTCGTCACCGGCTATCCCTGGGACAAGATCAAGACCAAGGAGCACACGGCCTTCGTCGATGCCTACAAGAAGAAGTACAACGACTATCCGCGTCTCGGCTCGGTTGTCGGCTATGTGACGATGCATTCACTCGCCGCAGGTATTGCCAAGGCAAAGTCGACCGATACCGAGAAGCTGGTCGAGGCGTTCAAGGGCCTCAAAGTCGATAGTCCGTTCGGTCCTTTCGTCTATCGCGCCAGCGATCATCAGGCGACGATGGGTGCCTATGTCGGCAAGATCGTTCTCGAAGGCGGCAAGGGCACCATGGCCGACTTCAAATATGTCGACGGCGCATCTGTGCTTCCTGGCGACGACGAGGTGAAAAAGCTCCGACCTGTCGAATCGAACTAGGTTTTCGTTCGTGACGTCCTTCGTTAACCTCTCCCCGCGTTGCGGGGAGAGGTGACTTTTTATGACTTTCAGCGCATTCCTGTTTCAGGCGCTCAACGGGCTCTCCACTGCCTCAGGCCTGTTCTTTGTCGCCGTCGGCCTGTCACTGATTTTCGGCGTCTCCCGCATCATCAACATCGCGCATGGATCCCTGTACATGCTGGGGACCTACATTGCCTATTCGTTCGCCACGCATGTCGGCGGCGTACTCGGATTTTGGGGTGGGATCATCGCCACGGCGCTCATCGTGGGGGTCATCGGCGCCTTCATCGAGATCGCGCTGCTGCGGCGCATCTATCGCGCGCCCGAGTTGTTCCAGCTGCTTGCGACCTTCGCGCTGGTGCTAATCATCAACGACGCGACACTTTGGCTGTGGGGTCCCGAAGATCTGCTCGGCCCGCGCGCGCCGGGCCTGCGTGGATCGATTGAAGTGCTCGGCCGCCGGCTGCCGACCTATGACGTATTCCTCATCATCATCGGCCCTCTCGTATTGTTGGTGCTGCATTTTGCGCTTGCCCGTACCCGTTTCGGACGTCTGGTGCGGGCCGCCACGCAGGATAGGGAAATGGTCAGCGCGCTCGGCGTCAATCAGGCGCTGCTGTTCACGTCGGTGTTTGCGGTCGGCTCCATGCTCGCAGGCCTTGGTGGCGCGCTGCAAGTCGCACGCGAGCCGGCAAACCTTGCCACCGATCTGGTCGCGATCGGCGACGCCTTCGTGGTCGTTGTCGTCGGTGGCATGGGCTCGATCACCGGTGCCTATCTCGCCGCCGTGATCATCGCCGAGGTTAAAGCAATCTGTATTGGCATCGGCGTGGTCGATCTCGGCTTCGTGACCGTCAACTTTTCGAAGCTGACACTAGTCGCCGAATTCCTGGTGATGGCGGTGGTGCTGATCGTGCGCCCCTACGGCCTGCTAGGCCGCCCGCAAGGGCAGGTCCGTTCGATCGCCGAGCCTGAAGATCCGATCCGTCTGGCGACGCCCGCTCTTAAGATACTCGGCACCGCTGTCCTTGTGCTGCTGTTCTGTCTTCCGCTGCTGGCGCAGGGCTCGCCATACCTGCTTATCCTCGGCATCGACGTGCTGATCGCGGTCATCTTCGCGACGTCGCTGCACTTCATCATGGGACCGGGCGGCATGCATTCGTTCGGACACGCCGCCTATTTCGGGCTTGGCGCCTATGGCGCGGCGCTGCTGGTGAAATGGGTGGCGGTCCCTATGGGCCTTGCGCTCGTTGCCGCGCCGCTTGTCGCGCTTGCGGGGGCGCTACTGTTTGGCTGGTTCGCGGTGCGGCTCTCCGGCGTGTACCTCGCGATGTTGACGCTCGCTTTTGCGCAAATCGTCTGGGCTTTGGTCTTCCAATGGGAAGCGCTGACCGGCGGTTCGAACGGCGTGATCGGAGTGTGGCCGCCGCCGCCCTTCGACAAGGCCTGGGTCTATTTCCTCTTGAGTCTGGTGCTCGCCGCGATCGGCGTCCTCATGCTGCGCCGCTTTTTGTTTGCGCCTTTCGGCTATGCGATGCGCGCCGGCCGCGATTCACCGTTGCGCGCCGAGGCCATCGGCATTGACGTGAAACGCGTGCACTGGCTGGGCTTTGCGATTGCCGGCGCTGTCTGCGGTGTGGCGGGCGGGCTATTTGCCTTTGCAAAAGGCTCGATCTCACCTGAGACGATCCACGTCGGCCGGTCGATCGACGGCCTCGTCATGGTACTGCTCGGCGGCATCCAGACGCTGACTGGGCCGATCGTCGGAGCCTCGGTCTTTGCGACTTTGCAGGACACAGTGATGCGCCAGACCGAGTACTGGCGGGCTCTGCTCGGCATCATCATTCTGCTTCTCGTACTTGCTTTCCCGCAGGGCATCGTCGGCGCCTTCTCGTCGATCTGGCGTAGAGCAGGGATGAAGCCATGAGCGTGCTCGCCATCCGCTCCCTGTCCAAGGCATTCGGCGGCGTGCACGCCGTCAACAATGTCAGCTTTGAGATCGCACAAGGCGAATTTCTCGCGATGATCGGGCCCAACGGCGCGGGCAAGTCGACCTGCTTCAACATGATCAACGGGCAGCTCACTCCGGATTCCGGAGAAATTCTCTTCGAAGGCCGCAATGTCGCAGGCCTCGAGCCGCGCGCGGTGTGGCGGCTCGGCGTCGGCCGGACCTTTCAGGTCGCCGCCACTTTCAGCTCGATGACCGTCATCGAAAACGTGCAGATGGCGCTGATCTCGCACGAGCACGAGACCTACCAGTTGTGGCACGCCGCCGCTCAGATGCATCGTGCCCGTGCCCTCAACTTGCTTGAACAGGTCGGCATGCGCGAGGCAGCGGACCGGCCCAGCCGCGAGCTCGCCTATGGCGACATCAAGCGCATCGAACTTGCCATTGCGCTCGCAAACGAGCCGCGTCTTTTACTGATGGACGAGCCAACCGCTGGCATGGCGCCGCGCGAACGAAACGATCTGATCGCGTTGGTCAAGAAGCTGGTCGTGGAGCGGAAGATTTCGGTGCTGTTCACCGAGCATTCGATGGACGTCGTATTCGCTTTCGCGGACCGTATCATTGTGCTGGCACGCGGCCGTTTGATTGCGGACGGAAACGCGGCCTCCATCCGCGATCATCCGCAGGTACGCGAAGTTTACTTCGGGACTGGCAAGACTTTCGCCACAGGAGCATCATCATGAACGAAGCCATGCTCGTGGCCGAGAACCTCAGCGCCTGGTACGGCGCCGCGCGCATCCTTTACGACCTGAACTTCCAGGTGAACCGCGGCGAGGTCGTGGCGATGATGGGACGCAACGGCGCTGGCAAGTCCACCACTATGAAGACGATCATAGGCCTCATGGCGCGCCGCCAGGGCACAGTGCGCTTCAATGGGGAGGACATTTCGAACCGGAAACCATTCGAAATCGCGCGTCGCGGCCTCGGATTCACCCCCGAGGACCGGCGGATCTTTGTAGATCTTACGGTGATGGAAAATCTCGACGTCGGCCGTCAGTTAGCGCGGCACTTCGCCGACGGAAGGCCGGCTCCATCGTGGACGCCCGAGCAGTTGTTCAGGCTGTTTCCCAATCTGGCCGAAATGCCCGACCGGCTCGGAGGCCGCATGAGCGGCGGCGAGCAGCAAATGCTCACGGTCGCTCGTACGCTGATGGGCAATCCACTGCTGGTTCTGCTCGATGAGCCTTCCGAAGGTGTGGCGCCGCTGATCGTCGAGCAGATGGCGAACACGATTCTCGAGCTGAAAAAGCAGGGTTTGTCGATCCTGCTGTCGGAACAGAACATCCATTTTGCCCGCCTTGTGTCGGATCGGGTCTACGTTCTCGAAAAGGGTCAAATTCATTGGCAGGGCTCGGTCGCCGAGCTCGACGCCAACCCGGAGGTGCAAAGGACTTATCTGACGGTATAGGATGGTGTCGTTCAAATGGAAGAGGACCATGAAAACACTGCGGCGTGAAAAACTGAAAGTCGTAACCCAGCCCGACATATCTGAAGATCGCTATGTGCTTGATGATCAGGTCGGGTTCCTCATGCGCATCGCGATGCAACGCCATACGTCGATCTTTACCTCGCGCATGATCGAGGGCCTCACGCAGACGCAGTTCGCCGCGCTCGCCAAGCTCTACGAGGTTGGCCCGTGCTCGCAAAACTATCTCGGTCGTCTCATCTATCTCGATGCGGCGACCATCAAGGGTGTGGTTGATCGCCTGCATTTGCGCGGCCTTGTGACCGCACTTAGCGATCCCAAAGACCGCCGTCGCCGGGCCGTTGCACTCACCGATCGCGGGCGGCGCGCAACCGAAGCGGCGATGCAGGTTGCAGCTGGCATAACCGCTGCAACGCTCACGCCGCTTACCGCAGAAGAGCAGCGGATTGTGGTCAAGCTGTTGCGCAAATTGGCCTGAGCGGAAAAGCCGCGATCACCAAAGACCCTTCAGGCGCCCACCATCGAGGTTGAGAGACACGCCGGTGATGTAGCTTGCGCGCTCAGAGCAGAGAAACACGGTTGCATTGGCGAGTTCTTCCGGTCTGCCCATGCGGCCAAGCGAGTTCTTCTTGGCCGCTACCTTCCGCGCTTCGGCTTCGGTCGATACTCCAAATTCTTTCTTCATGCCCTCTGTATTGCGCACCCAGAGATCAGTGGCGACCCAACCGGGACAGATTGCATTGACGAGGATATTGTCCTCTCCGAATTCGGTCGATAGTGACTTCGTGAGGTTGAGCAGCGCGCTGTTCGTCATCCCGCTCCCGAACATGTAAGGATCTGGTTCTTTACCTGCGCCGCCAATTGTATTGACGATACGCCCCCATTTTTGCGCCTTCATCATCGGGTAGACGCCGCGGATTGCTCGCAGAAATCCAAACAGCTTCGTGTCGAGCTGCGTCTTCATTGCATTGTCGTCAAGGGCAGCGAACCGACCGGAATACATTTGTCCGGCGTTGTTGACGAGAATGTCCACGCCGCCGAGCCTTTCCTTCGCGGAATCGATCATTTTCGCAATATCGGACTCTTTGGTCATGTCAGCGACGACGGCATAAATCTCACCGCCCGTTCGCTTGGCCAACTCATCTCGCGCCTGTTCCAGTTTTTTCTGATTGCGTCCCGTGATCAGCACCCGCACACCTTCTTCCATAAGCTGACGCGCGGTCTCAAATCCGATGCCGCTGCTGCCACCGGTGACAATCGCGCGACGGCCCTTGATTCCCAAATCCATCCTTACTCTCCCGTTGACGCCTGCAAGCCCACCATAGAGTATCCGTCATGACGCTATTGCAAGAAGAAAACGAGGACTGCGATGCATCTCGGTCTCCGTGGCAAAGTCGCAGTCGTGACTGGTGCTTCCCGCGGCATTGGAAAGGCGGTTGCACAAGCGTTATTGCAAGAAGGTTGCTCGGTTGCAATTTGTAGTCGCAACGCCGAGCGCCTGGAGATGACAGTGTCGGAATTGTCGGAAACCGGCCCCGTCTTCGGCGTGCCGACCGACGTTACAGATGAAAGGGCGGTTCAACGTTTCATCGACGCGGTGCTGAAGCAATTCGGCCGGATCGATATTCTCGTGAACAACGCCGGAACCCATTTGCGTGGCACGGTTGAAACTACGACGCTTGATATTCTTGAGCGTCAGCTGCGCGACAAGGTTTTCGGTTTTTTTTCGATGATAAAGGCCGTGCTGCCCACCATGAAAGCGCAGCGTGACGGACGGATTATTAACATCGTTGGGCAAGCGGCACGCCATCCGCATCCCGACCGCTTTCCGTCTGGTGTCACGAACGCCGCACTCATGGCGATGAGCAAATCGGTTGCGGACTCTGTTGCGCGGGACAACATTCGGGTCAACGCGGTGTGCCCGCAATATATCGAATCCGAGCTTCTGACGTCGCTGATTGAGAAGGAGATGCGAGAACGTGGCGTCGATCGTGCGACAGCATCTGCCGGATTTACGCGGGCAAATCCGCTGGGCCGCACGGGTCGTCCGGATGAAGTCGCGGATTTGGTCGCATTCCTGGTTTCTGATTGCGCTGCCTTTGTCGCAGGCAGCGCGGTCAGCATCGATGGCGGCTATCATCGCTACGTCTTCGGGTAATCCACCATGGATCTCGGCTTGAGCGGAAAAGTTGCGCTAGTCACCGGAGGGACAAGCGGCATAGGGCTTGCCACTGCCCAGAAGCTCGCGGCCGAAGGCTGCATGGTTGCGATTTGTGGGCGCGACAAAGGCCGTCTCGATGCGGCCGTGGCGACGGTCGATACGCCGGGCGCCAAGGGTTTCGTAGCCGATTTATGCGAGTCGGAAGATGTCGCCTCTTTGGTCCGCAGCGTCGTCCAGGCTTTTGGCGGTATCGATATTGTCGTGAGCAATGCCGGCACGCATTTGCCCGGCCGTATTGACGAAGTGCCAGGCCGGGCTCTGCTAGGCCATTTCCAGACCAAAATCCTTGGCGTCTGGGAGTTGGCACGCCAGGTCGTGCCCCTGATGAAGACGCGTGGTGGCGGGCGCTTCATCGTGATCATCGGTCAGGCCGGCAAGGTCCCGCAGGCAAATGCTATCGCCTCTACCGTCATCAATGCTGCGCAGCATGCTTTCGTTAAATCGTTGTCGGACGATCTCGCGCCACAGGGCATTCTGGTGAATGCAGTGTGCCCGAGCCGCATCAAAAGCCCGCTGACGGACGCCCTCTCGCTGCACAACGAGATCTACTACGGCCGCAGTCTCGAGCAGCAGGAATCAAAATGGGGGTCGGAAGTTCCATTGGGACATTGGGGAACGCCTGAAGACATAGCCAACGCAGTTGCTTTTCTGGCCTCGCAGCGCGCGGGATTCATCGTGGGCGCCAATATCGACGTCGATGGCGGCCACCAGCGGTCTATTTTTTGAAGAGTATCGCGATGATCGACCTGCGTCATGTCTCCAAGACATTCCGCAAGCAGCATGAACAGGTTCATGCGGTCCGCGATATCAGTCTCACCATCGCGCAAAAGGAGATCGTCGCCATCATCGGCCCGAGCGGTTGTGGCAAATCGACGTTGCTTAACATGATCGCTGGCCTCTACCCGCCGACGAGTGGGTCGATCGTCTACAAGGGCGAGCGGGTCGCGGATGTGAACACCGATGTCGGCTATATGACGCAGAAGGACAACCTGCTGCCCTGGCGCATCGTTCGTGACAACGTGGCGTTCCCACTCGAGCTCGCTGGCGTAGAAAAGCGCGAGCGTGCAGCTCGTGCCAATCAGGTGATTGCCCATGTGGGCCTTGACGGCTTTGCGCACCGATATCCGCACGAATTGTCCGGAGGCATGCGCAAGCGTGCGTGCCTCGCAAGAATGCTGCTGTATGGAGCGGAAACGGCGTTGCTCGATGAGCCGTTCGCCGCGCTCGATGCCCAGCTGAAGCTGTCGATGCACGATTTGCTGCTGAAACTCGCAGCTGAGACAGGCCAGACGGTTGTCTTTGTCACGCACGACCTCATGGAGGCTGTGACCCTCGCAGATCGCGTTCTGGTGTGCACCCGGCGGCCCGCGTCGGTTGCACTCGAGCAACGGATCGAGCTTGCGCGCCCGCGTGATGTCCTGAACGTACGCTTTACCAATGAGTTCAAGGAATTGTACGACGCGCTTTGGGAGCGGTTGCGCGTTGAGTATCACGAGGAGCGTTTGTGACTGCGCCTGAAGCTGATGCCAGACCCGCAACCCTGCCCAATGATGGTGCAGGCGCTAGTTCGTATGCGCTCGGCAGCGGCTTCATGGTCGTTTGCCAGGTCACCCTTGGCATCATCCTGTTGCTGCTCTGGCAGGGAGCATCAGGACGGCTGGTCGATAATTTTTTCATTTCGAATCCGGTCGATGTCGGAACGCGACTGGTTGGATGGATTAAAGACGGCTCGCTGTTCGTACATATCTGGGCAACGGTCTATGCGACCGTGATGGGCTTTATTGTCGGCTCGGTCGGTGGGATCCTGCTCGGGGTCTGGCTCGGGGTCTCTCCATTCACCAGCCGGCTCCTTAACCCGTATCTGTCGGCGCTCAACGCGCTGCCCAAGGTCGCACTGGCGCCATTGTTCGTTCTCTGGTTCGGATTGGGCATCGAATCCAAGATCGCCCTTGCCGCTGTGCTTGTGCTCTTTCTGGTGTTCCTCAACACCTACGCGGGAGTGAGGGAGGTCGACCAGGACCTGATCGATGGTGCGCGTCTCATGAAGGCGACACGCGTCCAGGTCATTACCAAGGTAATCGTTCCTTCGGCGACGTCATGGATGTTCGCAGGCCTTAAAATTTCCGTGCCATATGCACTGATCGGGGCTGTTCTTGGTGAGATGATCGCCGCCAATCGCGGGCTCGGATATCTCGTGCAGTTTTCCGGCTCCCAATTTGATACTGCCGGTGTTTTTGCGGTGCTGCTCGTGATCGCACTACTTGCCGTTGTACTTAATTTCCTGGTCGAAATCGTGCAACATCGCATGCAGCGATGGCGGGTCGTAGGGCGTTGAAGAAAAAATCTCATCGGGAGGACGCGCAATGAAGCAGTTGAAAGTGACGGCATTCGCCGCGGGCATGCTGATTGCGGGGGTTGCATCTGCGGAGCCGGTCAAGATCACGAATATCGGGCACGGCTATTTTTCGGGCGCGCTTTACGTCGCCGTGCAGGAAAAACTGTTTCAGAAATACGGACTGGAGCCTGAGATTTCCTATGTCCAGGGAGGGCCGCTTGCTTTGCAGGCGGTGCTTACCAAGCAGGCCGACATCGGAATTCTTTCGTATGAGCACGTGCTGACAGTCGCGGTGCAAGGCAAGCGTATCGTTGCCTTCTTCAATATCGCGAACCGGCCCGTGAACAACGTCATCGCCAGCGACAAGCTGATGGCAGGCTCGGAGAAGCTGGGCGTGGACGAGAAAATCAAGCGTCTGAAGGGTCAGCGCGTGGCGATGCCGTCCGCGAACGGATCCGGCGAGAAGATGCTCGGCGTGCTTGCCAAAAAATATGGTCTGACACTGCCGGGAGACATTTCGAGCGTCTACCTTGGCGCCGAGGCTCCATCCTATGTCGCGGCCTTCCAAAAGGATCTGATTGATGCCGCGCTACCCTTTGAGCCAGCCGGCGTGCTGGTGCAGCAGTCAGGCAAGGGCAAGATCTACCTCAACATGATGAATGGCGAAATTCCGGAATTCCGCGACATTCTTTTCATGACGCTTGCGACGCATCCCGACATCATGAAGGAAAGACCCGAGATGCTGCGCAAGGTCGCGCAGGTATTCTTGGAGGCGCACAAGATCCTTAAAGATGATCCCAAGCGTGGCCTGGCGATCATGGCGAAAGAATATCCCAGCATGACGGCTGAAACGAATGAGGAAGCATTCAAGACGGTCAGCCAGATTTGGACTCGTGACGGCAAGATAACCGAAGCGCAGGCGCGCGCGACCTTCAACTATCTTCAGCCGAAGGGCGTAGCTGAGGTGGATTTCCCATCGACGTTCACCAACGAGTTTCTTCCAAAATAGTACGAAAGGGGCACGTTTGGAGATGACCGTCTTAACCTTGGGGCAAGCGACGATTACCCGTGTCGAGGAAACATATCTTTCGACCTATCCCTTGCGCGATATTTTCCCGGGTGCGTCGGATGCGCATGTAGCGGAACATCGCCACTGGTTGGCGCCAAACCACTACGACGCTGAGAAAGGGCTCATCAAGCTTAGCGTCCACAGCTGGCTGCTGCAGGTTGGCGGCAAGAAAATCCTGATCGATTCATGCTGTGGAAATAACAAAATCAAGCCGGGCCGGCCATTCTGGAACATGCTCAGTATTCCTTACCTGGACAGGCTTGCCGCAGCCGGCGCGCGACCGGAAGAAATTGATCTCGTGATGTGCACGCACCTGCACCACGACCATGTCGGCTGGAACACGCAGCAACGCGACGGTAAATGGGTTCCGACCTTTCCCAATGCGCGGTACGTCTTCTCAAAGCCTGACGTCGACTATTTTTCGAAAGTCGACGCCGACCCGAAGGAAGGGCCGGCGGAGTTGGGTACGTTCCGCGAGTGCGTGATCCCGATTCTCGAGCATGGAAAAGCCGACCTGGTGAGCGGCGGACCTTACCGGCTCAACGAGTTCATCGAGATCGATTCCGCGCCCGGCCATTCGCCGGGGCACGTGTTCTTCAAGCTGGAGAGCAAGGGCGAACGCGCGGCTTTCATTGGCGATGTGTGGCACCACCTGCTGCAGGTCTATTATCCAGACTGGAATTTCCCGAAGAACTCGGACGCCGAGCAGGCGCGCGTGAGCCGCCGCAAGGTGCTGGACTACTGCGCATCAAGCGGCGCGCTGGTCTTTCCGGGCCATGTCGGCCTGCCGTTTGCTGGCCGCATCGAGCGGGCGCAAAAGGGCTACATCCCGCATTTCAAGCCCTGACGGTCAGAAGCCGTAAAGCTGTGCGGGGTTTTCGACCAGCGCCTTGTGGCGTGCTGCGTCGTCCGGGATCCAGTCGAGCAGCATGTCGAGCATCCAGGCATCGTCCGGCACCGGCGCCCCCGGCGTCGGATGCGGCCAATTGGTAGCCCACAGCATGCGCTCCGGCGCGGCCTTGGCCAGCGCCTTGGCGAGCTTGCCGACGTCATCGTAGGTCGGCGGGCCGGATTTCGAGACTTCGTAAGGCGCCGACAGCTTCCCAGGTGCGGCCGCTATCGACCA
>Ga0207668_10000654_pt1 | contig 21241 bp, 21 predicted proteins | sample KBSS43metaG_FD_184323 | JGI IMG/M metagenome (GOLD analysis project Ga0207668, IMG submission 184323) | Switchgrass rhizosphere microbial communities from Kellogg Biological Station, Michigan, USA - KBS S4-3 metaG (SPAdes) (version 2) | ecosystem: Host-associated > Plants > Roots > Rhizosphere... | reverse complement strand
CGACGGGGCAGTCGACGTGCTCGACGGGCCCGCGGCAGGAGGCTCGGCGGGTTTGGCCCCATCGAACACCCCACACGACGAGACCAAGAGCGCCACAACCGATACGACTGCCACCGCTTGCCGACGAATCACACTGCCCCCTCTGCCGGCTAAGCGCCAGTCACCTACGTCGTTCGATCCGAAGGTTCCCACACGTCGGTTCTCTTCGAGTCGAAATGCAAGGGTCCTGAAACACCCGTCGTCGTCGAACCAAGCCAGTTGCCACGCCTTTCGGGCGCAGCGCGGGCACGGCGTTTCCCGAAGCGCACAATGACGTGACGTGAGTCGTCGACTCGTACCGGCGCAGGGGTCTCCCTCGAACCTGGCCAGCTACCTCAGACAGGAGTCCCCAGAGTGGACAAGGCCCGACTCAGAGAGAACGCACGAATCGTCCGCACACTACGCGAGGAAGTCGGAGCGGCGGCGAAGAAGACGCACGAACGCACCGTCAAGGAGGTGCTGGAGAAGGTCGAGGACGCCCGCGCAAGAGGGGAGAAGCCGGACTTCGAGGTCGACGACAAGGTCGCACTCGATGAGGCCAGACAAATGCTGCTGTGGAACCTCGCGCAAGCCTTTCTCGACCTCACCGAGGAAATCGCCGGTGGCATCGACCAGGACCTTCCGCCGACTTAGTGCTGCGCTGCGGCTCGAACTTCCTACCCGAACGCGCTACGAGGCTTGGTGTTCCGCAGACCGCCTGCCCTGCACGTGCGCTGGGATGGGATGGGCAACTCTGGCCGCCCGCAAAAGATCTGGGTTCTATCGTGAGCGGACCACTCCCTTACCCGACTGACGCAGAAGAGTGAAGTGACAGTAGGTGTCCTTGAGGTCGAGGGCGACTGAGGACATCGTCTTCGTGGTGCCACTGCCGATCTCCGCGAGGTCGAACTCGATTCCATTCGGGAGGTTGATGCGAACGCGATGCTCATTTCCCGTTGCGGGGCTCCGGATTGGAGCGGCGGTGGAATCAAGCATGCCTGGGATTGCGATTCGCGCTCTTCGCCGCTCGATGTTCACGTCGAATTCGATCGGCTTGACGAGCGGGGGATGGACGGTGCTCGACATCATCCGATAGACCCACCAGTGGGTCGCCCCTTCGTCAGTCTCACCGCCGTACAGAACGGTGGCCAGGGCGTCGCGTTGCCTGGCGTCCGCCCGCTCATCGATGACGGCCTGGCACTCGCCGTTGCCCTCGTAGATCGGTCCCGGCCAAGCGTAGAGGAGGGCTGCACCGAGGCCATCGAGCGCCACGTCTCCGAAGTGGCCCTTGTCGATGAGAACGGCCGCGAAGCCGCGGCAGTGTCCGTGCGTGGGACGGGGTGACTCGAACTGGCAAGGACAGGCGTAGTCGCAGTTGCAGTTGCTGAACTCGACTCCTTCGATGTACCAATCAACCTGTGCCACGGCCCTATACCTTCATGTCTAGCCCGTAGCGCGCGCCCACCGTCGCCATCCGCTCGAGGAATTCGGGCGACGGCGGACCTTCAGGTGTCGGTGGCAAGCCCGCTTCGGGGGCGGGTTCGCCGACTTCGAGGAAGTACTTGTCCATCCCGCCGGGTGTGTACGTGATGATCACCCGTGCCTTGGACGTCGGCTCGAAGTTCTCGACGGTGCCGGCGGGGATGTGGATGACGTCGCCCGCGCCAGCATCGAATGTCTGATCGCCGACGTGGTAGCGCACGGTGCCCTCTGCGATGTAGACGGTTTCGCCGCCGAGGTGGGTGTGCGGTGGCGGGCCAGAGCCGACCGGCAATTCCATGTCCATCACGGTCAGCTCCCCGTCGCTGTCCTCGCTGGAGACCCTCACCGTGTATCTGCCGCCCAGCATCCACACCGCTTGGCCGGTACCCGTTTTCGTCACAACTGCGTTCGCAACCATTTCATACCCCTTTCGTGGGTTCACATGTCGACCATCACCGTGTGATCGGCCCTAGGTTGGGGGATTGTCAGGCCGGGAACCTTGTCGGGTACGAGTGCAACCGAAATGCCAAGGACCAGTAGCAGAATGGCAATGCCCCGGTTCGCGACCAGCCTCCACGGCAGCAGCTTCTCGATCGCGATCAGCGCGGCGATGAATGCCATCCACCCGACGCTCATCACCCCCAACGCGAACAGCGCGGCCATCAAAGCCCAGCAGCAGCCGACGCACCAGACTCCATGCTCGATGCCCATCCGAAGTGCACCCGTGCGGCCGCCGCGCCATGACGTCAGCAGGAACAGGAACGGATCGCGGCACTTGGTGAGACATGCCTGCTTCAGCGGGGTGAACTGATAGCCGCCTGCCGCGATGATGACCCCGCCGGCCAGGTACCGACCCGTCTGGTCCCATGTGATGCCGCTGAGGTCGGCGGCGCGGGCAGCGGCAAGCACGGCGTAGAAGCCGAGCCCGGTCGCGGTCCAGGCAACCAGGTAGCCGGCGACGAACACCATCGTTGCTCCGACCGTGACAGGCAGGCCGCGCTCGCGCTTGCCCAGCTGAATTCGCTGGTAGGTCAATACCATCGGCGCGATCGACGGGAACATCATTGCTGCCATCATCACGACCCAGGTGGCGAGGTAGTACCCCAGCACTCCGGGGTCGGTTCCCGGGCCCGCGTCCATACCGGCCATGCGCCGGTCGGTGACCGCCCAGCCCACCATCGCAAGCCCGAGCAGCAGTGCGATCAGGACGAGCCTGGCGAGCTCCGGCAGCGGAGGAAACCGAACTGCCTGATCGACTGCGCTGCCTGCCGGCGCGGGCGCGTCTTCTGCTAGCTCGCCCACTCGAACTGCGCTGCCTCGCCGTAGCTGGCTTCGAACGACTCACCGAGCACGCCCGATCGGCCAGATGACTTGCCCAGGGTGAATTCCGGGGCGAAACCGAAGGGCGCGTTGCGCGCAGTGGTGACGTTGCCGTCCTCGCCGCGATAAGCGGTGAAGTTGACCTCAGTCTCGCCGATAATGGCCGACGGCTCATCTCCGTCAGCGAATCTGATCGCGGCGCGCTCGGCACCGAGCCATTTCTCGGTGAGTCCGGCGAAGCCTTCGAACATGCCGCCCGCTTGACCGCTGAAGATTCTTTCCAGGGCTGCGGCTTGATCGTCTGAGGCGGCGTCGTCGATGACGAGCCCGAGCCGTAGTCCGCCGTCACTGATCTTGCCGGGCGCGGAGTAGCTAAGTACTACCTTGGTACCTGAGAGATCGGTGGCCTCGAGCGAGCCGCTGGCGATGCTCATGACGATCAGCCCGTGGCATTGGCCGTCACGTCCGGTTGGTTTCTCGTCGACCGCGCATGGACAGAGCTGCGTGCAATCGCAATGTCCGACGTATGTTCCTGCTAGTTGGAAGCCCATTTCGTCCTCCTCGATAGGCGTTGTTCCCCGCCATCGGGCAAATCGATCTGCGCCGACTCGACAAGGGTCAACGTCCGAGGTCTGGAGCCCGGCGGAGACCGATGAGCACCCGATTGACAACGAACCAACAAGTCGATGGTAGAAGCACTGCGACGAGATCGGAAGGGGCTGCGCAAAGCTTGGCACGTTTGCCATCTGGCCTGAGTGCCGAGCGGTGGCGGGTACTCGGCGGTCCGCTGACGTGCCGGCCTGAGTCCACTGTTCGGGGCGTCAAAGCGCCAGGGGGCGTCGTCACCGAGGCCGGCGCCCGGCCACTACGGCGGATTCGACCGCGATCGCGTATCCGAACGACTCGCCCTAGCCCGAGTGCTCAGCTCAGAGCAGCCCGCCCAGGCCTGGGAGGTTGCCCAGCACCGGGGCGTCGCCGAGCAGTCCGCTCGGTGCGGGCTGGTTGCTGGTGCAGTCCGGCCCCGGCCCGGGAGCATCCCCGACCTTGACGCAGCACCGGGTGGGGCTGCCGACCGGTGAATTGGCGCAGTCGGGGGCGGCGCCCGCGGTCGCCGAAAGCCCGCCGGCGGCGAAGGCGATCGACGCGACGCCGACTCCGGCGATCGCGAAGCGCTTCAGGAGGGTGGGTGTGACACTCATATTCGTCTCCAACCGTGTTTGCCACGCATCGACGGCGCATGGCTGTGAACCATCGTCTCAAAAGTTTGCCTTGAGCGCTCCTACTCGACTCGTACTGCGGCCCGTTCCCGGTGCGTCGATACTTGAATCCATGGCCGATGCTTCCGAAACCGTGCTGGCACCCATCGGTTCGGTGCGCCGTACGCAGGTGGGACGCGAGGCGACCGAACCGATGCGGGAGGACATCCGGCTTCTGGGCGCCATCCTGGGCGACACCGTGCGGGAACAGAACGGGGCGGCGGTGTTCGACCTCGTCGAGCGGGCCCGCGTCGAGTCGTTCCGGGTGCGCCGCTCGGAGATCGACCGGGCCGAGTTGGCCAGCCTGTTCGACGGAATCGACGTGCACGAGGCCATTCCGGTGATCCGCGCGTTCACCCACTTCGCCCTGCTGGCCAACGTCGCCGAGGACATTCACCGGGAGCGGCGCCGCGCCGTCCACGTCGCCTCGGGGGAGCCGCCACAGCACAGCAGCCTGGCCGCGACGTACCTGAAGCTCGACACCGCGGAGCTGGATCCGGGCACCGTCGCCGACGCGCTGGTAGGCGCGCTGGTTTCGCCCGTCATCACCGCTCATCCGACGGAGACCCGGCGCCGCACGGTGTTCGACACCCAGCACCGCATCACGGAGTTGATGCGCATGCGCCTGCACGGTCACACGGAGACCGACGACGGCCGCAGCATCGAGCTCGAGCTCCGCCGGCACATCCTCGTGCTGTGGCAGACCGCACTGATCCGCTTGTCCCGGTTGAAGATTCAGGACGAGATCGAAACCGGCCTGCGGTATTACCCTGCGGCGTTCTTCGAGGTGATCCCCGCGGTCAACGCCGAGGTCCGCTCGGCGCTGCAGGCCCGTTGGCCCGACGCCAAGGTGCTCGAGCAGCCCATCCTGCGCCCGGGGTCGTGGATCGGCGGTGACCGCGACGGCAACCCGAACGTCACCGCGGAGGTCGTCCGGCTGGCCACCGGGAGCGCGGCCTACACCGCAGTCGCGCACTACTTCGTCGAACTGACCGCACTGGAGCAGGAGCTGTCGATGTCGGCCCGGCTGGTGAAGATCAGCGCCGAACTCGCCGCGCTGGCCGGCACGTGTACCGAGCCGGCCCGTGCCGACGAACCCTACCGACGGGCCCTGCGCGTCATCCACGGCCGGCTCACCACGACGGCCGCGGAGATCCTGGACCGCCAGCCCGAGCACCGGCTCGACCTCGACATGCCCGCCTATCAGAGCCCGGTGGAGTTGCTCGCGGACCTCGACGTCATCGACGCGTCGCTGCGCGCCAACGGCAGCACGGTGCTGGCCGACGACCGGCTCGCCCGGCTGCGGGAAGCGGTGCGCGTCTTCGGATTCCACCTCTCGGGCTTGGACATGAGGCAGAACTCCGAGGTTCACGAAGAGGTGATCGCCGAGCTATTGGGCTGGGCGGGCGTGCACCGCGACTACCGCTCGCTGTCCGAACCGGACCGCGTCGAGGTGCTCGTCGCCGAGCTGGCCACCCGGCGCCCACTCGTCGGCCCTGGCGCCGAACTATCTGAGCTCGCCGAGAAGGAACTCGGCATCGTGCGCGCCGCAGCGCGAGCGGTTGAGGTCTTCGGTCCGGAGGCGGTGCCCAACTACATCATCTCGATGTGTCAGTCGGTATCCGACATGCTCGAGGCGGCGATCCTGCTCAAGGAGGCTGGACTGCTCGACGCGTCCGGCGAGCATCCCTACAGCCCGGTGGGCATCGTGCCGTTGTTCGAGACCATCGACGACCTGCAGCGCGGGTCGGCGATTCTCGAAGCGGTGCTGGACCTTCCGCTGTATCGCGGGTTGGTGCACGCGCGTGGCGAGCACCAGGAAATCATGCTCGGGTACTCCGACTCCAACAAGGACGGCGGCTACCTCGCGGCGAACTGGGCGCTGTACCGCGCCGAACTCGACCTGGTCGAGTCGGCGCTCAAGACGGGAATCCGGTTGCGGCTCTTCCACGGTCGCGGCGGAACCGTGGGCCGCGGCGGCGGCCCCAGCTACGACGCCATCCTCGCCCAGCCGCCCGGCGCGGTGAAGGGCTCGCTGCGCATCACCGAACAGGGTGAGGTCATCGCGGCCAAGTACGCCGAACCTCGCATCGCGCACCGCAACCTGGAGACACTCGTCGCGGCCACCTTGGAGTCGACGCTATTGGACGTCGAGGGACTCGGCGACACGGCGGAACCGGCGTACGAGGTGCTCGACGAGCTCGCCGCCAAGGCCCAGCGGGCGTACTCCGAACTGGTCCACGAGACACCGGGTTTCGTCGAGTACTTCAAGGCATCCACGCCGGTGAGCGAGATCGGCGCGCTGAACATCGGCAGCAGACCCGCGTCCCGCAAGCCCACCACCGCGATATCGGATCTGCGCGCCATCCCGTGGGTGCTGGCCTGGAGTCAGTCGCGGGTCATGTTGCCCGGCTGGTACGGCACTGGCACGGCCTTCGAAGAGTGGGTCGCCGAGGGCGACGGCCGGCTGGAGGTACTCCGCGACCTCTACGTGCGGTGGCCGTTCTTCTCGACCGTGCTGTCGAACATGGCGCAGGTGCTGGCCAAGGCCGACATGGGGCTGGCGGCGCGCTACTCGGAACTGGTAGAAGACGAGGCCCTGCGGCACAGGGTGTTCGACAAGATCGTCGCCGAGCACGACAAGACCATCGCGATGTTGAAGCTCATCACCGGTCAGGACGACCTGCTTGCCGACAATCCGGCACTCGCCCGTTCGGTGTTCAACCGGTTCCCGTACCTCGAACCGCTCAACCACCTGCAGGTGGAGTTGTTGCGCCGCTACCGTTCTGGCGACGACGACGAACTGGTTCAGCGTGGCATCCTGCTGACGATGAGCGGGCTGGCCACGGCTCTGCGCAACAGCGGCTAGGTCGAACCCATTGACACGACCCTCGGTCGGTGTCACAGTGCCTTTAACTGAAAACATTGTTTTCACTTTGGCGACGTCGACGAAGACGGGGTTCGCATGACCGACGGGCACAACCCCACGGCGTGGCTGCCATTCTCGATCGCGGAAGCGGCGATGGGGCGCGGTGGTGGCGACGTGGACCTGGCCGGGGGGTGGGCTCGTCTTCTCGATAGGTTGAAGGCGGCCGAACGGCTCGTCGCCTCCGACCCCGTGAATCGCAATCGCGTCGACTACGCGGCCGGGATGCGCCACCTGATGGTGTTGCTCGCGGTGGGCCTCGACGAGGCGTTGAGGGTGGACCCCGATCCCATTCTCGCGGTGGAACGGACCAGCACCGACGACGTCCTGACCTGGGGCATGGAATGTCCGGATGGCAGCTACCTGCGCGCTACGTTGCGCGGTGGCGAAACGTACCGGTTGTTCGGAAGTCGCGGCACCGCGCGATACGTCGGCCTGCAGACGATGGACGGTATCGCCTCGACGACCAACGTTCTCGTCGATGACCTCGACGTAGCCGGGGATGGCACCTTCGAGGCCATCATCTCCACCGACGCACACGAGGGGAACTGGCTGCGGGTCGACGGCGATCATCCGACGCTGATCGTGCGGCACTTCTTCTACGACTGGGACAATGAGGTGCCGTCCTCGCTCCAACTCGAACGCGTCGGCGATGAAGTCGAGCCAGCGGACCGCTCGGTGGAGCTGGACGTGGCGGTGTCACGCCAGCTGTGCGCGTTGGGTGAGTTCGTCCACGACAACCTGAAGTTCTTTCTCGACTTCAACGCAGGCCCTCCGGTCAATGGATTCATGCCGCCGATCGATCGCACCGCCATCGGTGCGGCGGCCGAGAACCGACCGGTCATCGGCCGTTGGGAGTTGGAGCCCGACGAGGCGCTCATCCTCGAAGTCGAGCCACCCGAGGGTGTCTATTGGAGCTACTCGCTGGGCAATCAGTGGTGGGAGACAATCCATTACGGCCGCCGGCAGTCGAGCCTCAACGGTCATCAGGCCAGCGTCGATGCCGACGGGGTGGTGCGCGTGGTCATCTGCTCACGAGATCCGGGGATCGCGAACTGGCTAGACACGGCGGGATACAGCAACGGGTCGATGATCCTGCGCTGTGTGCGCACCGAGAGCGCTCCCGTGCCACGTGCGCGGCTGGTGAAGTTCGACGACATCGCCGCCGCATTGCCCGCCGACACCAAGACGGTCACCACCGTCGAGCGAGCCGCGGTGATCGAGGCGCGCCGCCGCGCCGTGCATGAGAGGTTCGCCAAATGAGCTTCTCTGCAGACGAATTGGAGGACGGGGCGTGCGCGGCGACCGGCCTGGATGACTTCGGAAGCGCCTACTACCGCGAGGGCCTCGAGCGCACCGCGGATGCGCTGAACACCGAAGCCGGGCTCAACGACCTGGGCAACGTCATTCAGCACGCCACCATCAGCAACGCGCTCATCCAGCGGTTGCGGATCGAGGACACGTACAGGCAGCATCCCGAGATCGATGGAGAGGTGATCAGGGGACCGGTATTCGTCATCGGCCTACCGCGCACCGGGACCACCGCACTGAGCCAGCTCGTGGCGGCCGATCCGCAGTTCCGGTCGCTTCGGACCTGGGAATCGCAGGCCTGTACGCCGCCACCCGAGGCCGCTACCCAGCACTCCGATCCGAGGATCGCCGCAGCGGCCGAGGGTATGGCGATGATGGACGAGATGTTCCCGCGCATGCGGTCGATGTACAGCTCGGAACCGGAGGCGGCGACCGAGTGTCAGGATCTGATGGGAATGAGCTTTCGCACGTTCCACTTCGACGGCGTGGTTCGCGTGCCGGGGTACCTGTCGTGGTTGATGCAGTGCGACATGCGCGAGACCTACACGTATCACCGGCGGGTGCTCAAACTCCTGCAGTGGCACTGCCCGCCGAACCTGTGGCATCTGAAGACGCCTGTCCACATGTTCTCCCTGGACGCGCTCGTCGAGGCGTACCCCGACGCGAGATTCCTCTGGAGCCATCGCGATCCGGCGAAGGTGCTGGCATCGGTGTGCAGTCTGATCCACTATGTCCGCAGCTGGAGCAGCGATCGTGACGACGCCGTGGAACTCGGTGCCGAACAGCTGGCTTCGTGGGCGGAGGCCGTGCGACGGGCGATGGACTTCCGCAAGCGCGTGGGTGACGACCGATTCGTCGACGTATCGTTCGCCGACCTGCAGACCGACTCCGTCGCCACGGTCGAGCACAGCTACGACCAACTCGGACTGACCTTCGGCGATGACGCCCGCAGGCGCGTCGCCGAATGGGCGCGCGGGCACGCGCCCGGCTCGCGCGGTGAACACGCCTACGACCTCGCCGACTACGGCCTGACGCCACAGAGCGTGCGGGAGCGCTTCACCGAGTACCTCGCCACGTACGACGCGAGCGCCTGATGAAGGAGCAATCCACGCGGCCGGGCCGCAAGCTCGACCCCGACCCCCGGGTGCGCAAGGCCATCGTCGCGGCTGCCACCCAACTGATCCGCGACGACGGTGTGCGCAGCCTTGGCGTCGCCCAGGTGCTCGACCGCGCGGGCCTCGGTACGCGCGCCTTCTACCGGCACTTCCAGTCGAAGGACGAACTCGTCGCCGCCGTGTTCCTCGACATGGCTCGGGTGGAGGCGCGCAGGTTGAGGAAGCGGATGGTCGCCACCTCCGATCCGGTGGATGCGGTGGTCGCATGGATCGACGGGCGGCTCGACCTCGCATTCACCGCGGAGGTGACGTCCGAGCTACGGCAGCTATCTCTGGAGGCGCAGTCGCAGATGTTCGCGGCTCCTGAGCTCGTCGGCGCGGCGTACGGCGAGATGCTGGCCCCGCTCGTCGAGCAGCTCGAACGAGGCAGCCGATTGGGCTCCTTCGCCGACGTCGATGCTGCCGCGTACGCGACGTCCATTCAGGGTGTGTTGTGGGCTAGTACCGAAAGGCAGTGGGCCGCCGGCGATCACGATCGTCGAGACGTTCGACGCCACGTTTTGCGATTTTGCCTGCGGGGGCTGGGCGTCGCTCAGGAGTCGATCGCCAAGATCGTCGCCGCCGACGACAGACCCGCCGTGCAGCACCACCGATAGGAGCGACATGGATCTGGGCCTGGCGGGATCAGCGGTCGTCGTCACGGGCGGAAGCAAGGGGATGGGCCTGGCGATCGCCGAAACCCTTGCGGCCGAAGGGGCCCGCGTCGCGGTGATGGCGAGGGGGCAGGACGCGTTGGACTCGGCGGTGGAGTCGCTGTCGTCCGCCGGCGCTCCAGATGCGGTTGGAATCAGCGTCGACATGAGCGATGGCGCCTCGATCGCCTCGGGGTTTGCCGTCGTGTCCGAGCGGTGGGGCGAATTGAATGGCCTGGTCCACACCATCGGCCCCGGCGACGGTCACTTCGAGGAGCTCGACGACGCTCGGTGGGAGGCGGCGTTCGCACTGGGCACCATGTCGGCAGTGCGGTCCGTCCGTGCGGCACTACCGTTGCTGCGTGCGGCCGAGTGGGCTCGCATCGTGACGTTGTCGGCGCACTCCATCCAACGCCAGAACCCGCGGATCGTGGCCTACACAGCCTCCAAGGCGGCGCTCAGCAGCGTCACAAAGAACCTGTCGAAAAGCCTTGCGAAGGACGGCATTCTGGTGAACTGCGTATGCCCCGGCACGATCGTCACGGCGAGCTTCACCGAGAATCTGAAGGACGTCCTGGCCGCCGACGGACTCGACGCCACCGACCCCGTCGACGTGATGACGTGGATCGACGACAACTTCCATCAGCCATGCGACCTCGGCAGGGCGGGACTTCCGGAGGAGATCGCGTCGATCACCACCTATCTGGCGTCGCGACGCAACGGCTACGTCACCGGTGCCACGGTGAACGTCGACGGGGGCTCGGACTTCGTCTAAAGCAGGCTTGCGCGAGCGCGCCAGCGCGCCAACAACATTCGCACCAGGTAGACCGGAGAGGGTGGTGTCCAACCGAGCTGCTGTGCCATTCCAAGGTCGTCCCGGTTGGCCCAGTGCTCGATCACCTTGCCCTCGGCCATGCGAAACCAATGGCTCTGGGTGACGGCAAAGCTGCGTCCTCGGGGCGGGAACGCCACCATTGGCCTGGCATCTGGTCCGTAGCTGACGAAGGGACCGGTTTGTCGCCCGCGCATCGTGGCGTGAACCACGACGACGTCGCCGTCCTGGACGGCCTCGTGAACGTCCCAGGTGAGGTCGGAGAAGGCGGAACGCAGCCAGAGGGCAGTCGCGTGGAAGGCGGCGGGACCGACGCCCCGAGCGGCCATCGGTTCCGCTGCGGACTCCCGATTGACCGCGTCGGGATGCACGACGTCGCCGAAGTCGGCCAAGTCGGCGGATTCCATGAGGCGAATCGATCGGACGCAGACGTCCTTGGGGTCGGTGAGGCTTGATTGCGCGAACATGTCGAAAGCTTGGACTACGGGTGCGTCGCTGACATGGAGAAGGCGTGGAGATCGCGTGGAGATCGGTGGAGCGCTACGTCCCACGGCAGTCCGACGCCCACGGCCACCGGCAGCGAGGCGACGGCAACCGGCACTACAGGCCGGTGGTCTTGCGGACGGCGTTGACCGCTCCGCGCACCGCGTTTTCAGTCGCGGACCAGGGCGCCATTACGGATTCGCCGAGCCCCACGATGCGCTCGACGCGATCCACGATCGCCTCGAGTCGCTCCACGACGCCGATCAGCCGTGGCGCCAGTTCGTCGATGCGCGTGATGGTGTCGTTGAACCGGACGAGGGTGGCATCGAGGCCGCTCGTCGAGTTGTTCAGGTCGGACAGCGCGTCGCTGAGATCGCCGAGCACCGCGTCGACCTGCTCCACCGTGACGTCGGCGTTGAGCGCGGCCTGCGTGAGCGTCTTGATCCGCTCGCGCCCCGTGCGCGGGCGTGGCGAACGTTCGGGCTTGTCAACCATGGTCGTCAGTATGCGACGACGGCAGCTTGGCCGCGGCGGCTTCGTCGAGCAGCCACACCGTGGCGTTGCGTCCGACGGCTCCCGCCGCGGGTACGTCGTCAGAGGCGGCACCGCCCACGGCGGCCGCCACGGCGTCGGCCTTCTCCGCCCCTCCGACCACCAACCAGACCTCGCGCGACCGTTGTACCGCGGGCAGCGTCAGGGTGATGCGGCGCGGCGGCGGTTTGGGGGAGTCGGTGACTCCGACCACCATGCGCGTCTGTTCCCGCACCGCCGGGGTGTGCGGGAACAGCGAGTTGACGTGCCCCTCGCCGCCCATGCCGAGCAGGTGCACGTCGAAGTCGGGTGTCGGCGCGCCGTCCTTGGCGTTGCCGGCCAGCACCTGCTCGTAGGCGAGCGCCGCGGCCCCGATGTCGTCGCCGAACTCGCCGTCGCTGGCGGGCATGGCGTGCACGTTGGCCGCCGGGATGTCGATGTGATCCAACAGGGCCTCGCGGGCCTGCTTGTCGTTTCGGTCGTCGTCCGCAGCGGGCACGTAGCGGTCGTCACCCCAGAACAGGTGCACCCTGGACCAGTCGATGGCATCGCCGTGGTCGCCGACGTGCTTGAGCAGCTTGACCCCGGTGCCGCCGCCGGTCAGCACGACGTAGGCCACCCCACGCGCGTCGATCGCACCCGTGACGGCACCGACCAACCGATCGCCCGCGGCGGTGACCAACGCATCGGCATCGGCGTACCGCCTGATCTCGGTCTTACGCATAGGTCACCTTGTCGATGCCCTGAAGCGCCGCGTAGTAGATCTCGTCGGCGTCGAGCCGACGCATGTCCTCGGCGAGGCACTCGCGAGTTTCCCTGCGCGCCAGTGGAACCAGTGCGTCGGGCTTGCCGGTCCGGGTCAACGACGCGGTGACGCCCTGCTGCGGCCGGCTCAGTGTGATCGTCTCGCCCGCGCGGACCAGCGCGACCTTCAACTCGCCGACCTCACGGGTCACCGGGCCGTCGATGCGACTGGCCAGCCAGCCCGCCAGAATGTCCAGCGCGGGTTCGGTCTTCAGTCCCGACACCACCGCGGACTGGATCGGCTCGAACGGCCCCTGATCCAGGGTCGAGGTGAGCAGTGCGCGCCAGTAGGTGATCCGGCTCCACGCCAGGTCGGTGTCACCCGGGGTGTAGCCCTGCAGCCTGCTCTTGATCGACGCGAGCGGGTCTTCGCCGTTCGTGGCATCGGTGATCCGCCGAATCGCCAACTGGCCCAACGGATCCTGTGCTGGTACGTCAGGCGCGATGTCAGGCCACCAGGTCACCACCGGAGTGTCGGGAAGCAGGAACGGCGTCACCACGCTGCTGGCGTGGTTGGCCAGCGGTCCGGACAGCCGGAGTACCACCACCTCGTTGGCGCCGGCATCGCGGCCGACGCGCAGCTGGGCGTCCAGCCTGGCCTCGGTGGCGAGCCGGTCGCCCGGTATGACGACGATGACCCGGCAGGGATGTTCGCGGCTCGCGGCATTCGCCGCGTCGATCGACTCCTCCAGCAGCGCTTCGGTATCGGGGGCGATGACGAGGGTAAGCACTCGTCCGAGCGTGATCGCGCCGCCCTCCTCGCGGAGCTCGACGATCTTCTTGTTGATGACGTCGGTGCTGCTGTCCGGCAGGTCGACGATCATGGCTCGGCTCCTTCTCGCTGCGCTCCTCGCTCGTGCCTCGCTGCGATGCTCACTCGTCGTCGCCTTCGCGGATCACGGCCTTCTCCATTCGCGACCGGACCGGCGCATCATCTCGAACGCCGACGCGGGTCCCCAGGTGCCGGACTCGTATTCGTCGGGTTTGCCATGTGAAGCCCAGTAGTCCAGCGCCGGATCCAGTATCTTCCAGGACAATTCGACCTCCTCGTTGACCGGGAAGAGCGATGGCTCGCCAAGCAGGACGTCGAGGATCAGCCGTTCGTAGGCCTCCGGCGACTCCTCGGCGAACGCGGAGCCGTAGGAGAAGTCCATGCTGACGTCGCGAACTTCCATGGCGTTGCCCGGCACCTTCGAGCCGAATCGCAGCGTGATGCCCTCGTCCGGCTGAACGCGGATGACCAGTGCGTTCTTGCCGAGTTCCTCGGTCATGGTGGCGTCGAACGGCAGGTGTGGTGCCCGCTTGAACACCAGCGCGATCTCGGTTACCCTGCGGCCCAATCGCTTTCCGGTACGCAGGTAGAACGGCACCCCGGCCCACCGGCGCGTGTCCACGTCCAGGGTGATCGCGGCGAACGTCTCGGTGGTGGACGTCTTGGAGAAGCCCTCCTCGTCGAGCAGTCCCACGACCTTCTGGCCACCCTGCCAGCCGGGTCCGTACTGACCGCGGGAGGTGGTTTCGGCAAGCGGCTCTGCGAGCTTGGTGGCCGACAGCACCTTGACCTTCTCGGCCTGCAACTCGGCGGGGAGAAAGCTGACGGGCTCCTCCATCGCGGTGAGTGCCAGCAGCTGGATGAGGTGGTTCTGGATGACGTCGCGGGCGGCGCCAACCCCGTCGTAGTACCCGCCGCGACCGCCCAATCCGATGTCCTCGGCCATCGTGATCTGGACGTGGTCGACGTAGTGGGCGTTCCAAATCGGTTCGAACATCTGGTTGGCGAACCGCAGCGCCAGCATGTTCTGCACCGTTTCCTTGCCCAGGTAGTGGTCGATGCGGAACACCGACGACTCGGGAAAGACGCTGTTCACCAGACGGTTGAGGTCCTCGGCGCTGGACAGGTCGTGACCGAACGGCTTCTCGATCACCACCCGGCTCCAGCAGCCGTCGGGCTTGTTGGCCAGTCCCGTCCTGGACAGTTGCTCGAGCACCTGCGGGAACGCCTTCGGCGGAATCGACAGGTAGAACGCGTGGTTGCCGCCGGTGCCGCGTTCGGCGTCCAGCTTGGACAGCGTCTCGGCCAGTCGCGCGAAGGCCTGATCGTCGTCGAAAGTGCCAGGGACGAAACGGATTCCCTCGGCCAGCCGGTCCCAGACCTCCTGTCGGAACGGGGTGCGGGCGTGCTGTTTGACCGCGTCGTAGACGACCTTGCCGAAGTCCTCGTCGGCCCAATCCCGCCGAGCGAACCCGATCAGGGCGAACGTCGGCGGAAGCAGGCCACGATTGGCCAGGTCGTAGATGGCGGGCATCAGCTTCTTGCGCGCCAGATCTCCCGTCACGCCGAAGATCACCACCGCACACGGACCCGCGATGCGCGGCATCCGCTTGTCGCGCTTGTCCCGCAGCGGATTGACCCAGCCTTGCGGCATGGTGTCGCAGTCGCTCATTTCTTGGCGGCGTCGAGCTGGCCTTGAGTGGCTTCGAGCAGTTCGTTCCAGGCGTTCTCGAACTTCTCCACGCCCTCGTCCTCGAGCACCTTGAAGACGTCGACGAGATCGATGCCGATGGCGCCGAGCGCGTCGAACACCTCCTGTGCTGCCGCGGCAGTGCCGCTCACGGTGTCCCCGGTGACCTCGCCATGATCGGCGAAGGCCTCCATCGTCTTCTCCGGCATCGTGTTCACGGTGTCCGGGGCGACCAGATCGGCGACGTAGAGAGTGTCCGGGTAGTCCGGGTTCTTCACCCCGGTCGAGGCCCACAGCACCCGCTGTACCCGCGCGCCGGCTTCCTTGAGCGCGCCGAATCGGCGCCCCTGTTCGAACACCTGCTGGTAGGCGGCGTAGGCGAGCCGGGAGTTGGCTATGCCGGCCTTGCCGCGCAGTGCCAGCGCATCATCGGAACCCAGTTCGTCCAACCGGGCGTCGATCTCGGTGTCGACGCGGGATACGAAGAACGAAGCGACGGAATGGATTCGGGACAGGTCGTGGCCGGCTTCCTTGGCCTTCTCCAACCCGGCCAGATAGGCGTCCATGACGGCCTCGTGCCGTTCCACCGAGAAGATGAGCGTGACGTTCACCGAGATGCCCTCGGCGATCACCGCGGTGATAGCCGGAAGGCCGGCCAGCGTCGCCGGGATCTTGATCAGCAGGTTGGGCCGGTCGACGATCTTCCACAGTTCGATGGCTTGCAGGATCGTCTTGTCGGTGTCGTGGGCCAGCCGCGGATCCACCTCGATGGAGACGCGGCCGTCGAACCCGTCGGAGGCCTCGTAGGCCTTGGCCAATACGTCGCACGCGTTGCGTACGTCATCGGTGGTGACGGTGCGGATGGTGGCGTCGACGTCTGCGCCACGTTCGGCTAGTTCGGTCACCTGTGCGTCGTATGCCGTGCCCTTCGAAAGCGCGGCCTGGAAGATCGACGGATTGGTGGTGACGCCCACGACGCTGCGGGTGTCGATGAGGTTCTGAAGATTGCCGGTCTGCAGCCGTTCGCGGGACAGATCGTCGAGCCACACGGATACGCCGGCCGCGCTCAGTGCAGCGAGCTGAGGGTTCTGAGTCATAGCTGCTCCTTTAGGGGTTTGTCAGTTGTCCATCGATCGCTCCGCTGCGGCCACCACTGCTTCTGGGGTGAAACCGAACTCACGGAACAACGTCTTGTCGTCGGCCGAGGCGCCGTAGTGCTCGATCGACACGATCTCGCCGGTGTCGCCGACGAGCTTGTGCCAGCTTTGGGCGACGCCGGCCTCGACGGCCACCCGCGCCGACACGTCCGGGGGCAGCACCTGGTCGCGGTACTCCTTGGGCTGGCTCTCGAACCACTCCACACATGGCATCGACACGACGTAGGCGACGATGTCCTTGTCCGCCAACTGCTTTCGGGCCTCGACTGCCAGCTGCAGTTCGGAGCCGGTGGCGATGATGATGACGTCGGCGTCGTCGGCTGGATTGCCGCCGCCGAGCACGTATCCGCCCTTCGCGACGCCTTCGGAGCTGGTGCCCTCCAGGACCGGGATGCCCTGGCGGGTCAGGATGAAGCCCACCGGGCCGCTGCCGTTGCCGCGCGCGATGATGCTGCGCCACGCGTAGGCGGTCTCGTTGGGATCGCCGGGCCGCACCACGGACAAGTTGGGGATGGCGCGCAGCGCCGCCAGGTGCTCGATCGGCTGGTGGGTGGGACCGTCCTCACCGAGGCCGATGGAATCGTGCGTCCAGATGTAGATGGTGTCGATCGCCATCAGCGACGCCAAGCGCACCGCGGGCCGCATGTAGTCGGAGAACTGCATGAAGGTGCCGCCGAAGGCCCGGGTGGGCCCGTGCAGCACGATGCCGGACAGGATGGAGCCCATCGCGTGTTCGCGGATGCCGAAGTGCAGCACCCGGCCGTACCAGTCGGCGGTGTAGTCGGCGGTCGAGATGGACGGCGGGCCGAAGGACTTGGCGCCCTTGATGGTGGTGTTGTTGCTGCCGGCCAGATCCGCTGAGCCACCCCACAATTCGGGAAGCTTGGGCGCGACGTCGTTGAGCACCTGGCCGAACGCGGCGCGGGTGGCCACCGCCTTGCTGCCGGGCTCGTAGTACGTCAGGTCGGCGTCCCAGCCGTCGGGCAATTCCTGTGCGAGCAACCGGTCCAGCAGCGCCTTGCGCTCGGGTTCGCGAGCCGCCCATTCGTCGAAGCCCGGCTGCCAGGCGTCGCGCGCCTGCTTGCCGCGAGCCACCAACTCGCGGGTGTGGGCGATGACCTCGTCGCGGACCTCGAAGGTCTTGTCGGGGTCGAAGCCGAGCACCTTCTTGGTGGCGGCCACCTCGTCGGCGCCGAGTGCCGACCCGTGCACGCCGCCCGTGTTCATCTTGGTGGGCGCGGGGTAGCCGATGATCGTGCGGACCGAGATGAACGACGGCTTGTCGGTGACGGCCTTGGCCGCCTCGATGGCCTCTTCGATTCCGACGACGTTCTCGCCGCCCTCGACCTCCTGCACGTGCCAGCCGTAGGCCCGGTAGCGGGCGGGGACGTCCTCGCTCAACGCGATGTCGGTGTCGTGCTCGATCGAGATCTTGTTGTGGTCGTAGAACACGATGAGGTTGCCGAGCTGCTGGGTGCCCGCCAGCGAGCACGCTTCGCTGGTCACGCCCTCCTCGATGTCACCGTCGGAGGCGATCACGTAGATGTAGTGGTCGAACGGGCTGCTGCCGGGGGCTGCGTCCGGATCGAACAGTCCTCGCTCGTAGCGAGCGGCCATCGCCATGCCCACTGCCGAGGCAAGCCCCTGGCCGAGCGGACCCGTCGTGATCTCCACGCCCTGCGTGTGGCGGAACTCGGGATGGCCCGGGGTCTTGGAACCCCACGTGCGCAGCGCCTCGATGTCGGCGAGTTCGAGGCCGAACCCGCCCAGGTACAGCTGGATGTAGAGCGTCAGGCTCGAGTGGCCACAGGACAGCACGAACCGGTCGCGGCCGAGCCAGTGCACGTCGCTGGGATCGTGGCGCATCTGCCGCTGAAAGAGGGTGTACGCCAGGGGTGCCAGGCTCATCGCCGTCCCGGGATGGCCGTTGCCTACCTTCTGCACCGCGTCGGCCGCCAGCACGCGCACGGTGTCGACCGCGACCGAATCGAGTTCGGTCCAGTCGTCGGGGTGGTTGGGCTGGGTGAGCGCGGAAATCTCTTCCACAATGGTCACGAACTCACTCCTCGAGTAGGCAAGCCGGTCATCATCACCCTAATGGGGAACGCTTGTCGCCCGCAGGCTGCATCCCTTGAGTTGTTGAGTAGGCAATGCGGCTGTTACCGGGCCAATCGACCCTGAGGTGTTCGGCTCACAGGACGGCGGTCTACCATCCTCTGTAGTAGAAGCTGCGCGCTGCCGCGACCTGAGGAGTAATTGCGTGAGCATTCGCGAGCGCGTCGCGCCCAGTCGAATCCGCACCACGCTGCTGGCTTATTTGGCATTGACCAAGCCGCGCGTGATCGAGTTGCTGCTTGTCACGACAATCCCGGCGATGCTCCTGGCTGAGCGCGGCACGGTGAATCCGCTGCTCATCCTCAATACGCTGGTCGGTGGAATTCTGGCGGCCGCAGGCGCCAACACGCTGAACTGTGTCGCCGACGCCGACATCGACAAGTTGATGAAGCGCACCGCGCTGCGGCCACTGGCCCGCGCGACGGTACCCACCCGGCACGCGCTGATCTTCGGTCTGGCGCTATCCATCGGGTCGTTCTTCTGGCTGTGGTGGACCACCAACTTGCTCTCGGGCATCCTCGCGGTCGCCACCATCGCGTTCTACGTGTTCGTCTACACCCTGCTGCTGAAGCGGCGGACGTCGCAGAACGTCGTGTGGGGCGGGGCGGCGGGCTGCATGCCGGTGATGATCGGCTGGTCGGCGGTCACCGGGACCATCGGATGGCCTGCCGTGGTGATGTTCGCCATCATCTTCTTCTGGACGCCGCCGCACACGTGGGCACTCGCGATGCGCTACAAGGACGACTACAAGGCGGCCGGGGTGCCGATGCTTCCCGCGGTGCGAACCGAGCGTCAGGTCACCCGGCAGATCCTGATCTACACGTGGCTGACGGTGTTCGCGACGTTGGCGTTGGCGTTGGCCACCGGCTGGCTGTACGCCGCGGTGGCGCTGCTGGCCGGCGTGTGGTTCCTGACGATGGCCCACCAGCTGTATAGCGGCGTCAAGCGCGGCGAACCGGTCAAGCCGCTGCGCTTGTTCCTGCAGTCGAACAACTACCTGGCCGTCGTGTTCTGCGCGCTGGCCGTCGACTCCGCGTTGGCATTGCCCACGGTGCTCGGCTAGTCCCAGCTGCTGCCGCGGCGGCCTTGCTTGACGTTGCCCCGGCGCTTCTTGTCCGCGATCCGGCGCTCCTTCGAGCCCCTGGTTGGCTTGGTCGGCCGTCGAATGGGCGGTGGTGCGGCGGCCGCCTCCCGAAGAATGATGGCCATCCGTTCACGGGCGGCCGTGCGGTTCTGTAGTTGTGCGCGATGTTCGCTCGCGACGACCGTCAGAACTCCGTCGGCGAGCCGACTGCGCAGCCGCTGCAGCACGCGGTGGCGCAACCGGTCCGGCACCGACGGCGAGCGGGCGACGTCGAAGGACAGCTCGACCCGGCTGTCCGTCGTGTTGACGCCCTGCCCGCCGGGGCCGGACGACCTGGAGAAGCGCTCGCTCAGCTCGGCGGCGCGCACCACGAACGAGTGCGTCACGATCAGGTCGTCGGCCACCTCGGCTCAGGGAATCAGCACGACGGAGCCAACGGTCCGGCGGCCTTCCAAATCGCGATGCGCGTCGGTGGCCTCCGCGAGCGCGTAGCGCCGGCTGACGGTGATGTCGATGACGCCTGTGGCGATCGCGTCGAGCAGTTCTCCTGCACGCCAGCCGAATTCGTCGGGAGTATGGGTGTAGTGCGCCAGCGTCGGACGGGTGAGGAACAGCGACCCCCCGCTGTTGAGCCGCTGTGGGTCGAACGGGGGCACCGGGCCGCTCGCCGCCCCGAACAGTGCCAGCGTGCCCCGCAATCGGAGGCTGGCCAGGCTCGCGTCGAACGTCGAGGCGCCGACGCCGTCGTATACGGCGGCCACGCCGTTGCCACCGGTGAGCTCGCGGATCGTCGCGCCGAACTCGGCCGGGTCCTCGGGATAGTCGAGCACCTCGACGGCACCGGCCTTGCGGGACAGTTCGGCCTTCTCGCGGGTGGAAACCGTGGTGATCACTTTGACTGCCATGCTGGTCGCCCACTGCGTGAGGATCAGCCCGACGCCACCCGCGCCTGCGTGAACCAGCACGGTGTCGCCTTGCTGGACCGGATAGACGGACTTGATGAGGTAGTGCGCCGTCATACCCTTCAATAGGGCCGACGCGGCCACGTCCGCGGGCACGCCGTCTGGGACATACGCCACCAGATCGGCTGGGGCCACGCAGAATTCGGCGTACGCGCCGTCCGCCTGTGCGGTGACGACGCGATCGCCGATGCCCAGCGCGGCGACGTCGGCTCCGACGGCGGCGATGGTTCCGCACACCTCGGTGCCGACGACGAAGGGCACCTCCCGCGGGTACTGACCCGACCGGAAGTAGGTGTCGATGAAGTTGACGCCGATCGCGTCGGCCTTGATGAGCACTTGGCCGGGGCCCGGCGTCGGCTGTGGCTTCTCGACGTAGGTCAGGACTTCCGGTCCGCCGGTGTCGGCGACTTCGATGGCGTACATGCCACCTATCATTCCAACGTGAAACTCGCTCGGCCCAACGTTCGTCACCCTCGCATCGTCTTCGCAGGTTGCGGTGCGCTAGTCGAGGGCGACGGCGACGACGCGGGTCTGATCCCCGCACTTCGGGCCCGCGGGCTGCATGCACGCTGGCTGGCCTGGGACGATCCCGAGATCGACGGCGCCGACCTGGTGATCCTGCGGGCGACGTGGGACTACATCGACCGGCTCGACGAGTTCCTGGCGTGGACCAGGCGGGTGCCCAACCTGC
>Ga0207668_10000652_pt1 | contig 21276 bp, 19 predicted proteins | sample KBSS43metaG_FD_184323 | JGI IMG/M metagenome (GOLD analysis project Ga0207668, IMG submission 184323) | Switchgrass rhizosphere microbial communities from Kellogg Biological Station, Michigan, USA - KBS S4-3 metaG (SPAdes) (version 2) | ecosystem: Host-associated > Plants > Roots > Rhizosphere... | reverse complement strand
GTGCCTCCTCGACCGCGGTGTTGCCGCCGCCGATCACCGCCACCTTCTTGCCGCGGTAGAAGAAGCCATCGCACGTCGCGCAGGCCGACACGCCCTTGCCGCGCAGATGGGTCTCGCTCGGCAGCCCCAGCCATTTCGCCTGCGCTCCAGTGGCGATCACCAGCGTGTCGCCCTCGTAGACGTCGCCGCTGTCGCCGATCAGGCGGAACGGACGACTGGAAAAATCGACCTCCTCGATATGGTCCCAGATCATCCGCGTGCCGACATGTTCGGCCTGCGCCTGCATTTCCTCCATCAGCCACGGACCCTGGATGACGTCGCGGAAACCGGGATAATTCTCGACATCGGTGGTGGTGGTGAGCTGCCCGCCCGGCTGAATGCCCTGCACGACGATCGGCTGCATCCCCGCCCGCGCGCCGTAAATGGCGGCGGTAAGGCCGGCCGGGCCGGAGCCGAGGATGAGCATACGTGTCGAATGGGTGGTCATGGCACTCGCTTCGCTGTGATTCTCTTCGGGTCGGAATATGGGAAGGCGCCGCCCGCTCCAACAGCGTGGATCGTCTTGGGAGCGGCAAAGATGATCTCACCTGCGCGATCCAGCGCACGAAGGCGACACCGGACCCGTCGCTGGTGCGGCGCGGCGGGTTGCCGACTTCGGCGCTTTCGGAGCCCGCGCCGCCTGGGAGCGGGTCATCCCGCAATGCCTCATCGGCGCGCGCCACGAACAGGCCCGGCGCCGAGAGGGAGCCGGTTTTTAGAGCGCCAGCACCTCCACCAGCATACCCCGCTCCCGGGCCGGATCGGCGGTCCGCACCCGGATCAGCGCGTCGTTCATCGCGAGCACGCGCTGAGCGCCAGAATTGTCATCGGCCTCAGGCAGCACCCCGGTTTCGGTCAGACGGGCGCGGACCAGCACCTCGCGTTCACCGCCGGCGGGGAGTGCGGCGTCCAGCGACAGGCGCCGCCATCGCGCCGCCACCGCCGGATCGCGGCCGGTCAGGCCGGCGAGGAGCGGCGCCAGGAACAGCCGCGCCGTGACCAGCGCCGAGGTCGGGTTGCCGGGCAGGCCGACGACGATCGCGGCCCCGATCCGGCCCATCCAGACCGGCTTGCCGGGGCGGATCCGCACCTTCGAGAAGACGAGTTGGAGGCCAAGCTCGGCCAGCGCCGGCTTGGCGAAATCCTTCTCGCCGACCGAGGCGCCGCCGGTCAGGACCAGCACGTCCGCATCTGCCAAAGCCTCGCGCGCCGCCGCGGTAATCAGCGCCGGGTCATCGCGGACGCCGGCGACGGTGCCAAGCACCCCGCCCCATTCCTCGACCAGCGCGCCGATCCCGAACGACACGCTCTGCGGGATGGCGTGGGCGGTCGCCGCCGCCTCCCCCGGCAGAACCAGTTCGTCCCCGGTGCCGAGGATCGCCACGCGCGGCTGGCGGACCACGTCCAGGACGGGGAGGTCGCTGCCCGCCGCCGCGATCATCGCAGTCGCATCGAGCTGGCGGCCGATATCGAGCAGCACCGCCCCCTTGCCGAAATCCGATCCGCGCGGGCGGATATGCCGGCTGCGGCTGATCTCGCCGGTCTGGCGGATGTCGTCGCCCTCGGCTGCGACCATCTCCTGCACCACAACCCGGGAGGCTCCGGCGGGAACCATCGCGCCGGTGAAGATGCGGACGCACTCCCCGGCCCCGACGGTACCGGCGAAGGGCGCGCCCGGATAAGCGCGGCCGATCATCGTCCAGCGACCCAGCGTCAGGTCCTCGTCGCGGATCGCATAACCGTCCATCGCCGAGACGTCGTCGCGCGGCGCATCGATCTGCGCGACGACCGGGGCCGCGAGGACGCGGCGATGCGCGGCGGCGAGCGGAACCGTCTCGGCAGCGAGCGGCTGGGCGAGGTCGCGAACCAGGGCCCATGCCTCGTCCAACGTGATCACGGCCGCCCCCAGTCGCCCGAGCGGCCACCCGATTTCGCTGTCACCTGGATGGCGCCGATCACCATCGTGCGGTCGACCGCCTTGAGCATGTCGAACAGGGTCAGCCCGGCGACGGAGACCGCGGTCAGCGCCTCCATTTCGACGCCGGTGCGACCGGCGGTGCGGACTTCGGCGGCGATGCGGAAGCCGGGCAGCGTATCGTCAATTGCGATCTCCACGCCGACCTTCGTCAGCGGCAGCGGGTGGCAGAGCGGGATCAGGTCGGCGGTGCGCTTGGCGGCCATCGTGCCGGCAAGCTCGGCGGTGGCGATCACGCTGCCCTTCGGGGTCTCGCCGCGGCGGACCTTGTCGAGCGTCGCGACGGCGCAGGTCAACGTGCCTGCGGCGGTCGCACGGCGGTCGGTCACCGCCTTGTCGGTGACGTCGACCATCGTCGCGCGGCCAGCGGCATCGATATGGGTGAGGTCGCTCATGCCGTTGCCAGCCGCGGGATATGCGACACCAGCGAACACGGCCGGTAGCGACTGTCCAGCTCGTTGGCGAGGACGAGATCCCAGCCGTCGCGGCACCCGCCGGTCGAGCCCGGCAGGCAGAAGATGAAGGTCCCGTCCGCCTGACCCGCACAGGCGCGCGACTGCAGCGTCGAGACGCCGACGGTGCCCATGCTGACATGGTGGAAGACCGTCGAGAAGCCGTCCATCTCACGGTCGAACAGCGGGCGTACCGCCTCGGGCGTGACGTCGCGCGGCGAAAAGCCGGTGCCGCCCGTGGTGATGACCACCTCGACCTTCGGGTCGGCGATCCAGGTCCGGAGCTGCGCCTGGATCTCGTCGACCTCGTCGCGAACGATCGCCTTGGCGACCAGCTCGTGGCCGGCAGACCCGATCCTTTCGACGAGGAGCCCGCCGGAACGGTCGCTCGCCTCGTCACGCGTGTCCGATATGGTCAGCACCGCGATGCGCACCGGCAGGAACACCCTGCCCTCGTCGATTCCCGCCATCATCAGCCTCCAAAGGGAAGCGCTAGGTAAGCCGGCCTCCAAGTGCGGAAAAGCCCCGTGGCGCCTGTGCCAGAATGGATCAGCGATTCATATTGCGTCGCAGCACGAATCTGTTAACAAGCTGTTAGCGATAATTCGGCGGTTTTGCGTCCCCTAGGCCAGCCAAAGGAACGTTATGCGCTTGAAAATATTAGCTGCCGCAACAGCCTTGGTGGCGACATCGTCACCGGCACGTGCGCCGACGGTGGCGATCCATCCGACGGTCATGGACGGCGGTGCTAACGAGGCGATGCCACCGCTGTCGATCGGCTCTGCGCGCTCGCAACCTGGCGAGACGCCAACCTGGCTGCTCCTGCTGATCGGTCTCGGCACGCTCGGCGGATTGCTCAGGTCGGGCGACCGCAACCGCCTGCCTTCGGGAATCTGAGGGCCGGCCGCGCCTATCCGCGCGGCCGGAAAATCGGCGCCAGGGTCGTGAAGGCCAGCATCGCGCCCAACGAGCCAAGCATGTCGTCCTCGAAATAGTCCGAGAGCGCGAGCGCGAAGGGAGGCAGGATGCCCGCCCAGATCGCCGCGGCGAGGATCAGGCTGCGACGGCGCGCGGCGCGGTCGCGGCGTGATCGGTTGCGATCTCCGCACAGCGCATAGATCGGAACGGCGAGCGCCGGATCGTAGCCGGCGGCGGTGAAGCGCGCGGTCTCCTCCGCCGGGGCGATGCCATCGCCATAGCGCAGCACCACCGCAAAGCGGCGCAGCGCCTCCAGCCGGTCGTCGGCGAGCGGCTTGGCCGCGACGATGCCGAAGGTGCGCGCCGCCAAGCCCTGCACGAAACCCCCTACCCGTCCCAGCGGCTTGCGGTCGATGCGCGACAGCAGCACCACCTTGCGCTCCAGATCCGACAGAACCGGTTGCGTCGCCTTTGCCTCGATCGGCACAGGCGCGTTCGACACCACAAGCGCGAGACGCGGCGCCGGTGCGGCCGGAGCCGGGCGGATGACATGAACGGAACGTGCGCACTGACCCGACATGGGACAAACCTCTTTGGAGAACGGCCCACGGCCGGCTGGAGGAACCCTATGATGGCGTCCGCCGGCCTGCGCACGCGCTTCGCTACCAGCGCCGCGTCTCGCGCGACAAAGCCGCGCGACCGGCGTTCATGCGTTTTTGTCGCGGGATCTGGCAGGTTCGTCCCACCCTGCTAGGATTGTCCGGCATCCCGGCCGATGGGACAGGTTGGAGCGCCTGAATGAATTCCATCACCTTCGACCGATCCCTGCTCGGCACCGTTTTCGCCAAGCCCAATCGTTCCCACGCCGACGCCGAAGTCCCCACCTCCTATGCGCTCAGGGCGACGATCGGCCTGTGGTGCTTCGTGCTGCTGATGTTCCTGCCGGTGATCATCACCCGGCATGGCGCCGGCGAGTGGTTCAGCATCATCCTCGATTCCTCGACCGTTGTCGTCTCGATGGGTATCGGCATGGTGCTGTTCGCGGTGTTCCGCGAGACGATCGACTGGCGACCTGGCGCGCGACTGATCGCCTGGGGCCTCGGGATTCTCGGCGCCTCGCTGACGCAGCTCGCGTTCGACTATCTGTTCACGTCATGGATGGCTTCTTCGCTCGACGCGAGTTGGGCCGACCTTGCCCTGAACATCTCGCGCTTCTGGGGATCGTGGTTCAACTATCTCGCCGTCTTCTCGGTCAACCTCGGCCTGTTCCAGATCACGCTCGGCCGGCGCCGGGTGGCCGCGCAAGAGCGCCAGCTTGCCGAGATGCGCGCCTCGGCGCAGCAGGCCGAGATCGCCGCGCTCCGCGTCCAGGTGAACCCGCATTTCCTGTTCAACACGCTGAACGCGATCTCCTCGCTGATCATCGCGCGCCGCAACGAGGCCGCCGAGGAAGCGGTCGATCGGCTCTCCGCCTTCCTGCGCTCGACCGCGGACATCGGCGCCAACGCCGCGATCACCGTCGACGAGGAGCTGTCGCTGGTCGGGCAGTACATGGACATCGAGCGGATCCGCTTCGGAGACCGGCTGGTGCTCGAGATCGCCTGCTCGCGCGCCGCCGGCGCTCGCGAGATCCCGGCACTCCTGCTGATGCCGATCGTCGCCACCATGGCCGAACGCGCGGTGGCGTTGAGCCGTGATCCGGTTGCCGTCACCATTGTCGCCGACATCCGCCACAATCGGCTGGATATCGACATCGCCACCGCTTCGAACAGCCTGACTGCGCCGCTGGATGCCGGCCCGGATCACGATTTCGATGCGATCGCGACCCGCCTGCACGTCTGGTATGGTGGCGGCGCGACGATCTCCCGCCACGTGACCGAGCGTGGCGTCGAAGCCAATATCACCGTTACGATCAAATAGGCGCGGAATCGCGTCGGGGGGCTGGGATGCGTGTTTTGATGGTCGATGACGAGCAGCTCGCGCTGGATCGTCTGCGGACGCTCATCGCCGATATCGAGGATGTCGCTTTGGTCGGCGAGGCGCGCGATGGCGATGCCGCGCTGGCGCTGATCGAGGAGACCAGGCCGGACGTCGTGATCCTCGACGTCCAGATGCCCGGCCGCAACGGCCTCAGCACCGCCGGCGCCATCCAGGTCGATCCGCAGCCGGAGGTCATCTTCATCACCGCGCACGAGCATTACGCGCCCGACGCCTTCGATCTCGAGGCCGCCGACTACATCCTGAAGCCGGTCCGGTTCGAGCGGCTGCGGCAGGCGCTCAACCGCGCCAAACGCCGTCGCTGGCTCCGCGAGGAGGCCGAGCGGGCGAAGGCGCTCACCGAGGAGATAGAGGGTTTCCGCGATCAGCGTCAGGCAGCGGGTTCCGCCATGGTCGAGCCCGGCATCTGGGTGCCCGGCCGCCACGGCCAGATCCGGGTGCCGATCGACACGATCGACTGGATCGAGGCGGCGCGCGACTATGTCCTCCTCCACACCGCGCTGCGTAGCCACATGCTGCGCACGACGATGTCGGCGCTGGAGGAGAAGCTCCACGGCAGCCCGCTGATCCGCGTCCATCGCTCGGCCTTCGTGCGGCCCAGCAAGGTGTCGGAGGTTCGCTGGTCGGGCCGCACCGCGACCCTGGTCCTGCACGACGGCGTCACTGTCCAGGTCGGCCCGAGCTATGTCAGCGCGGTCGAGGGGGCGCTGGGGATCGTATAAGGCGGCGTTGATCCTCCCCGCTCCGGACCGGATTCCCGCCATCATCCGCCTTGCATTGCCGCCCGGCGTGTTTATCGCCTGGTCCCATGCAGATGACCGATCGGGACGAGGAACGGATCGCCGAGGGCCGCTTCGGCCGCACCGTCGTCCTCCTGATGTCGCTGGGCTTCTTCGCGATCCTCGCCTGCGGGATCGCCGCCGCGATCGCCATGCTGCGCAGCCAGGACCGCTACAGCTGGGTCGCGCACACTTACGAGGTCGAGCGCGCGGTGACCGGCACCCGCCTCGCGGTGGAGGAGATGCGCAGTGCGCGGCGTGGCATCATGCTGCGCATGGGCCCGGGAATGCAGGACAATTACGAGGCCGCGGTTGCCGCGCTCGGCAACCATGTCGCAGAGATCCGCACCCTTACCCGCGACAATCCGGAGCAGCAGCGCAACGTCGTCGAGATGGCGCGTCGCGTCGCCCGTTTCGACGCGATGATCCGCCGCTCGGTCGGGCCGGATGCCGATCTCGGCCCTGAGGCGGAGGAGGAACGGCAGCGTGCCGCCGCCGGTGTGGTCGGGGTCAGCGAGAAGATGCTGGCCGAGGAGCGGCGGCTGCTTGCCGAACGCGAGGGGCAGCTCCAGTTCGCGATCCGCCTGTTCTTCGTCGTGTTCACCGCCGCGGTGATCGTGCTGGTGGTGGTGGCGGCGGGCTCGATCCTCATCATCCGCCGCTACACGCGTGAGCTCGTCAAGTCGCGCGCGGCGCTGCGCCTCCTCAACGAGGACCTGGAGGGCGCGGTACGCGAGCGGACGATCGACCTCCAGCGCGCCAACGACGAGATCCAGCGCTTCGCCTATATCGTCAGTCACGATCTCCGCTCGCCCCTGGTCAACGTTCTCGGCTTCACCGGTGAACTCGAAGCGGCGAACAAGGTACTCGGCGCGCAGGTCGAGCGGATCGAGAGCGAGGCGCCCGAGCTCCTTTCCGCTGACGCGAAGCTTGCAGCGCAGGAGGACCTGCCCGAGGCGATCGGCTTCATCCGCTCGTCCACGCAGAAGATGGACCGGCTGATCAACGCCATTCTCCGCCTCTCGCGCGAGGGTCGGCGCAGCATCACCCCCGAGCCGATCGACATGACCGCGATGGCGACCGGCGTCGCCGACAGCCTGCGCCATCGCAGCGACGAACTCGGCGCCGAAATCCATGTCGTCGCTCCGCTGCCCGAACTGGTCAGCGACCGGCTGGCGGTCGAGCAGATCCTGTCGAACCTCACCGAAAACGCGGTCAAGTATCTGAAGCCGGGCCGCCCGGGGCGGATCGAAATCCGCGGTCGGCGCGAGGGGCTGCGCGTGCTGATCGAGGTCGCGGACAACGGCCGCGGCATCGACCCGCGCGATCACGACCGCGTTTTCGACCTTTTTCGGCGCTCGGGCGTTCAGGACCAGCCTGGTGAAGGGATCGGGCTGGCGCATGTGCGCGCGCTCGCCTATCGCATCGGCGGGACGATCGGCGTCCGCTCGGCTTTGGGCGAGGGTGCCGTCTTTACCGTGAACCTGCCGGTCAAATTCAACGGCGAACAGGGAACGTTGACATGAACAGCCAGCAGGCCGTGACGATCGTCATGATCGAGGATGACGAGGGCCATGCCCGCCTCATCGAAAAGAACATCCGCCGCGCCGGCATCTACAACCCGATCAAGCACTTCCTGGACGGGACCTCGGCGCTGGGCTTCCTCTACGACGCGCCAGACGGGCCGACCCATTCGGGCCCGGCGCTGATCCTGCTCGACCTCAACCTGCCGGACATGAGCGGCACCGACATCCTCGCCCGGATCAAGGGCGAAGGCCCGCTGAAACGTGCGCCGGTGGTCGTCCTGACCACTACCGACGACAAGATCGAGATCCAGCGCTGCTACGATCTCGGCTGCAACGTCTACATCACCAAGCCCGTCAACTACGAGAGCTTCGCCGACGCGATACGCCAGCTCGGCCTGTTCCTGTCGGTGATCCAGGTGCCCGACGTCGTCGAGGATTGATGGACGAGCGCGCGCAGTCGATCCTCTATATCGATGACGACGAAGGGCTGCGTCGGCTGACCCGCCGCGCGCTCGAACGCCGCGGCTATCAGGTCGAGACCGCCGCAAGCGGCACCGAGGGCGTCGACAAGGCCCGCGCCGAGCGCTTCGATCTCGTCGCTGTCGACCATTATATGCCGGGGCAGGACGGTCTCGCCACTCTCGCTGCATTGCGTGAGCTGCCGGAACCGCCACCGGTGATCTATGTCACCGGCTCTGAGGAGAGCCGCATCGCCGTTGCCGCCCTCAAGGCCGGCGCGATGGACTATGTCGTGAAGTCGGTCACCGACGACTTCTTCGACCTCCTCACCCGCGCCATCGAGCAGGCGCTGGAGACGGTGCGCCTGCGCGACGAGCACGCACTGGCCGAGGCGCAGCTGCGCGAGAGCAACAACCGGCTCCAGGCGCTGCTCCACGAGGTCAATCACCGCGTCGCTAACAGCCTCCAGCTCGTCTCCAGCTTCGTCCACATGCAGTCGCGCCAGCTTGACGACGAGGTCGCCCGCGCAGCGCTCGCCGACACCCAGCGCCGCATCACCGCGATCGCCCAGGTTCACAAGCGCCTCTACACCGCCGATTCGGTGCAGGAGGTCGACATGGACGAATATCTCGCCGCCCTCGTCGCCGAACTCGGCGAGACCTGGTCGACGCCGAGCGCGCCGCGCCACCTCAAGCTGATGACCGAGCCGTTGCGTCTTGCCACCGACAAGGCGGTGGCGATCGGCATCATCGTCACCGAGCTGGTCAGCAATGCCTGCAAATACGCCTATCCCGAGGATGCGGCGGGCGAGGTCCGCATCGCGCTCAGCCGACTAGGCGACGACCAGTTCTGCCTGCGCGTCCAGGACGACGGCGCCGGCATGAGCGGCGGCGTAGCCAAGGGCACCGGCCTCGGCTCGAAGCTGATCGCGGCGATGGCCTCGACCCTGCGCACCACCGTGGAATACGAGCCCGGCCATGCCGGGGTCAGTGCACGGCTGTGCGGGAGCTGCTGAGGGCGCGCGCCCTCCCGCGCAACATCCGCATTTCCAACGCGTTGAACCGCCATCGAACGATGGAGGCTGCAATGCCGCGTGGAGACAAGGACGCTTATACCGACAAGCAGAAGCGCAAGGCCGGGCATATCGCCGAAGGCTACGAGGATCGTGGCGTGCCGGAAGAGACCGCTGAGGCGCGGGCCTGGGCGACCGTGAACAAGGAATCGGGCGGCGGCAACAAATCGGGTTCCGGCCGCGGCAGGAAGGACACTCATGTCTCGTCCTCGCGCGGCGGCCGAGCGCACAAGAGCGGCTCGCCCGAACAGCGCTCGGCTGCGGCCCGCAAGGGTTGGGAGACGCGGCGGCGCAACGGCACGGCCTGAGCGTTCACAGCGCTCCGGGAGCTTGTAAATCATTCGTTGACCAGCCCGGCCCGGCTCGGCCACTTCTACACTATCGTCGGCAGAAATGGTCGAAGACTGGGATTCACGTCGATGTCCGAACCCCGCGCGCACGACACCCGCCACCTTGCCAAGCGCCGCGACCGCCGGGTCGAGCGGCTCGCGATCCTGTTGGTGGTCCTACCCGTGACGATCGGGCTGCTCGGGCTGCTGATCTACAAGCTGGTGATCTAGACCGACACGCCGGACTGTCAGGTTCCCTCATCCAGGAGAAATGCCAGGCGGGCTACGCCGTCGCCGGCTCGGCCAAAGCCTCGCGCACCGCCGTCACCGCCGCCTCGGCGGCCGCTGCGTCCGGGCCACCGCCCTGTGCCATGTCGGGCCGACCACCGCCGCCCTGTCCACCCAAAGCCGCCACCGCGCGCTTGACGAGGTCGACCGCGCTGAGGCTGGCGGTGAGGTCATCGGTGACGCCGACCGCCACCGAGGCGCGGCCGTCATTGGTGGCGAGCAGCACCACCACCCCCGACCCGACCCGCTTCTTGGCGTCGTCGACCAGCCCGCGCAGCCCCTTGGGATCGAGGCCGGCGATCACCTGGCCGATGAAGCCGTGGCCGCCAACCTGCTCGGGACCGGCCGCCTCGGCCTTGCCGCCGCCTCCGCCACCCAGCGCCAGCGCCTTCTTGGCCTCGGCCAATTCGCGCTCCAGCCGGCGGCGGTCGTCGAGGAGGGCGGCGACGCGGGCCGGGACCTCGTCGGGCGCGGCCCTGAGCGTCGCGGCGGCTTCCTTCAGGCGATCCTCGCGTGCCGTCAGCCATTGCCTCGCCGCCTCGCCGGTCAGCGCCTCGATGCGACGGACGCCCGAAGACACCGCGCTCTCCGCAACGATCTTGAACAGCGCGATGTCGCCCAGTGCCGAGACATGGGTGCCGCCGCACAGCTCGACCGAGTAGCTGGCATCGTCGAGGCGACCCATCGAGAGCACGCGGACCTCGTCGCCGTATTTTTCGCCGAACAGCGCCATCGCCCCGGCGGCAATCGCCTCGTCGGGGGTCATCAGCCGGGTGGCGACGTCGTCATTCTCGCGGATATGCTGGTTCACCTCGGCCTCAACCGCGGCGATCTCCTCGGCACTCATCGCCTTCGGATGCGAGAAGTCGAAGCGCAGCCGGTCGGCGGAGACGAGGCTGCCCTTCTGCGCGACATGGCCGCCGAGATGGCGGCGCAGCGCCGCGTGCAGCAGGTGCGTCGCCGAATGGTTGGCGCGCAGCCGTAGCCGGCGCGGATTGTCGATCGCCAGCGCAACGGGATCGCCCACCGCCACAGCGCCCGCCTCGACCGTACCATGATGCGCGATCAGCCGGCCGAGCGGCTTCGACGTGTCGTCGACGACGATCCGCAGGCCCTTGTCGCTGCTGATGATCCCCGCATCGCCGGTTTGGCCGCCGCTCTCCCCATAGAAAGGGGTCTGGTTGGTGACGATCGTAACCTTGTCGCCGGTCTCGGCGCGCTCGATACGCGTGCCATCCTTGACGATCGCCAGCACCTGCCCCTCGCCTTCCGACGATACGTAGCCGGTGAACTCGGTCGCGCCGAATGCCTCGTCGATGTCGAACCAGACGTCCTCCGACGCCTTCTGGCCCGAGCCCTTCCACGCAGCACGGGCGGCGGCTTTCTGCTCCGCCATCGCGGCATCGAAACCGGCGCGGTCGACGGTCATGTCGAGCGGGCGCAGTGCGTCCTCGGTGAGGTCGTAGGGAAAGCCGTAGGTGTCGTAGAGCTTGAAGGCGGTGCGGCCGGGCAGCACGTCGCCGGCGCTCATGCTCGCGGTCGCCTCGTCGAGCAGGCCGAGGCCCTTGTCGAGCGTCTGGCGGAAGCGGGTTTCCTCCAGCTTCAGGGTTTCCTCGATCAGCGGCTGCGCGCGGACCAGTTCGGGATAGGCGGCGCCCATCTCGGCGACGAGCGCGGGGACGAGGCGGTGCATCAACGGCTCGGTCGCCCCCAGGATGCGGGCATGGCGCATCGCCCGGCGCATGATCCGGCGGAGCACGTAGCCTCGGCCCTCGGCAGCCGGCAGGACGCCGTCTGCGACGAGAAAGCCCGAGGAGCGGAGGTGGTCGGCGATCACCCGGTGGCTCGCCTTGTGCGCACCGGCAGTGTCGGTCCTCGTGAGTTCCCCGCTCGCCGCGATCAGCGCCTTGAAGGTATCGGTGTCGTAATTGTCGTGGACGCCCTGCAGCACGGCGGCGACCCGCTCCAGCCCCATGCCGGTATCGATCGAGGGTCTCGGCAGGTCTCCGACGATCTGGTCCGCCTCCTGCACGTACTGCATGAAGACCAGGTTCCAGATCTCGACGAAGCGGTCGCCATCCTCCTCCGGGCTGCCCGGTGGGCCGCCCCAGATATGATCGCCATGATCGTAGAAGATCTCGGAGCACGGCCCGCAGGGGCCGTCCGCGCCCATCGCCCAGAAATTGTCCTTCGTCGGGATGCGGATGATCTTGTGGTCGGGCAGCCCGGCAATCTTCTTCCACAGATCGAACGCCTGATCGTCGGTGTGGTAGACGGTTGCGGTCAGCTTCTCCGCCGGGATCCCCCACTCCTTCGTCAGCAGGGTCCAGGCGAGACTGATCGCGCGCTCCTTGAAATAATCTCCGAAGGAGAAATTCCCGAGCATCTCGAAGAAGGTGTGGTGGCGCGCGGTATAGCCGACATTGTCGAGGTCGTTGTGCTTGCCGCCGGCGCGCACGCTCTTCTGGCTGGAGGTGGCGGTCGAATAAGGCCGCGTCTCAAGCCCGGTGAAGACGTTCTTGAACGGCACCATGCCCGCGTTCACGAACATCAGGGTCGGGTCGTTGAACGGCACCAGCGGCGCCGACGGCACGACACGGTGCCCCTCCCCGGCGAAATAGTCGAGAAATGAGCGGCGGATGTCGTTCGTCGAGGTCATGGAGACGATCTAGGCGAGGCGGGGACGATTTGGAAGCAGGCGCCCGAGTCACGGCCTGGCGTTCAGTCGCGATTCATCCGGTTCCGCGTCACCCGACCTTCCTGAGCCGCACCAGCCAGCCGATCAGCGGGGTGCCGAGGATCAGCACCGCCATCGCCAGCACCGGCGCGACCATGCCCGCGGCGAAGGCGGTGACGCCGATGATCAGCGGGATCGCGCTGTCGCGGACATGCGCACGGATCGCCACCTCGTCGACGCCGTCGCGGACGAGGTGGCGGTCGCCAAGCGCGACGTGGATCAGCCAGCCGGCATAGAAGCCGATCCCGACCCGAAGCTGGGCGGATTCGCTGATTACGGCGGTCGTGAACGGCATGAAGGCGATCGCCATCAGCAGCACGAGGTTCGCCCAGGTCAGCCGCGGCTCGGTCGCCTTCAGCATCCCGAACATGCGGTGATGGGCGATCCAGAAACGGCCGACCACAAAGAAGCTGACGACGAAGCCGATGTAACGCGGGATCAGGTCGACCAGCGCCTGGGCGAGCGTCCGTTCGTCGAAATGGATCTCCGGCAGGCGGATCTCGATCACCAGCAGGGTGATGGCAATCGCGAGGACCGCGTCGGAGAAGAAGGTCAGCCGCTCGAGCTGGGCCGCCTCATGGTGCTGTTCGCCGTCACGACTGCTTTGGGTCATCGCGCCCTTTCCCCTGTCCGGGGCGCAGGAATGGACGCTTTTGCGTCTGGTGATCAAGTCCGCGCGGGCGACCGCGTGTGGACGCGCGCCTCCCAGGCGCCGACCGCGATCAGGACCGCTGTGGCGACGCCGCCGACCATCAGCAGGTCGGTGGTCCAGGCGACGCCTGCCAGCAGCAGGATCGCGGCGATCCCGGCGAGATGCGCGGCGGGCCAGCAGCGATAGACGATCCGCTTGTAGAGCCCGCTGCCGGCGAGAAACAGCAGCGGTCCGGCGACCAGCACCGCGGTGAAGGTGGCCGTGATCTCGCCGCTCGGTTCCTCGATGATCAGGTCGTTGGCGACCGCCATGACGATGATTCCGGCGAGGAGGACGGCGTGAACGTAATGGACATGCGCGGCAAGCCGGCCGGGATCCTCGGCATGGGCGAGGACATGGGCGCCGTCCTTCGCGCTGGTTCCGAAATAGATCCACCACAGCGCCAGCGAGGCGACGAAGGTGACGAGGAAGGCGATCACCGTCGGCGCCGCCCACAGGTCGAATGCCGCCAGCCGTGCGCCGGAGACGAGCAGCGTCTCGCCCAGCGCCACGATCACGAAGAGCTGGCACCGCTCGGCGATATGCCCGCCCTCGACCGTCCAGTCGGCGGTGCGCGAGCGGCCGAGGCCGGGCAGGCGAAAGCCGACCATCGGCGCGATATATTCGCAGGCCACGGCCACCGCCCACAGGCCGAGGCGTGCGAAATGCTCGCTGGCCGCCCCGGCGACCCAGAAGCATGCGGAAATGCACAGCCAGCCGAGCATCCGTCGGAAATTGGGGGCGAGCGCATGGTCGCGCGGCAGGACGACAAGCGCGAACAAGGTCCGCCCGACCTGGATCGCGACATAGGCCAGAGCGAAGATCCAACCGCGCCCCCCGAACGCCTGCGGGATCGCCGAAGCCATCAGCAGTGCCGGCAGCATCAGCGCGAACAGCATCGCGCGCACCGTCGGCCGCTCGGGATCGAACCAGTTGGTCGTCCAGCAGGTGTACTGCCAGCCGAGCCATACCGCGAACCACAGCACGAGGCTTTCCAGCGCCCCCGCCGGGGTCAGGTGGTGGAGCAGGCCGTGGCTCAACTGGGTGACGGCGAAGACGTAGACGAGGTCGAAGAACAGCTCGGCATTGCCGACGCTCGCCTCATGCCCGTCGCGCCGGCGCAGCAGCCGGTGTCCCGTCTTTCCCGTCATGTCCCGCCCCGCTGGTCCTGTCCCCCCTCGCCTCCTACAGAACCGGCGCGCCGGCAAGCGCCCGTTGGCCGGCGCACGCGGGTCGCGCCAAAATGCGCGGGGCGAACCCGCGCAGACGGCATGCGGTCACAGCACGAAATCCGTCGCTGCCAATGCAGCCCCGCTGGTTACCTGGATCGAGAAATCGGCGACCCTGTCGCCATCGACGTCGCCCTGCACGACCCGGTTGCCGCCGGACGCCACGACGTTGAGCTGCCCGGCCAAGCCGCAACTCTTCCAGTGGCATCGCCTTATCCCGACTGACGACCCTATCCAGAACGCGGGATCGCCGCGCGCGATCGATCATCGAGGTGACGGCGACGCCGCCCTCCTCCAAGGGAGCGTCGCCGTGTGCGCCCTCCGGCCGAGCAGTCAGGGCTTTACCGGTTCGTGGAGGGCAAACCCTCATCCGAACCCGATCCGGCCCGCCTCTGCCGGCTTCACCGCCACCTCCCGCGCCAGCATCTCGACCAGCCGCTCGGGCCCGACCGCGCCCGCCAGCCGCTGCTGCCGCGCGACGACCGCGAAGTCGCCGGGGGTCAGCCCGCGAAGGTCGGCGAGGGCGGGCGGCGCCGGCTCCCCGAAGAATCGCGCGAACGCCAGCGCCGCCCGCTCGGCGCCCAGCGGCCCGAGGTCGAGCTTGAACGCGAAGCGGCGCAGCGCCGCCGGGTCGAGGCGATGGGCATGGTTAGTCGCCGCGATCACCGGCAGCGGATGGTAATCCAGCCAGGTCAGCATCTCGTTGACCTGCCCCACCTCCCAGCTGTGCCGCGCAGTGGTGCGATCGAACAGCAGCGAATCCACCTCGTCGAAGAGGAGGACGTTGCCGTGCTCGCGCGCCTCGGCGAAGGCCTTCGCCACTGCCGCCTCGGTTCCGCCGACCCAGGGCGAGAGCAGGTCGGACGCCCGCTTGGTCACCAGCGGCCGGTCGAGGGCACGGGCGAGATGATGGGCGAGCGCGGTCTTGCCGGTGCCCGGCGGCCCGGTCAGCAGCATCGACACGTCGTCCACGCCGCTCTTCGCCAGCCGGTCGAACAGCGGGCCGAGCGGCACATCGCTTTCGAAAAGATCGAGGTCGAGTTCGGCATCGATTCCGGGTGGCAGCGCGCTGCCACGAAGCGCGCGGACCAGCGCGCCCGCCGCGCGCAGCCCACCATCGCCATCGCCCGCCAGCCGCGCAGAACGGGCGGCGACGCGCAGCACCGAGGCCGCCTCCGGCGCCCTGTCGAGCAGCCGGGTGACGCCCGGATCAGGGGTCACATCCTCCGCCGCAGCGATCCGCGCCAGCATCTGCCGCGCGACGCCGGGCGAAGGGAGCGGCAGGCGCAACACGAAGCTCATCCGCCGCAGGATCGCCGGGTCGACGTTGTCGACGGCGTTGGTGGTCCATACCACCGGCACCGGATTGGTTTCGAGCAGCCGGTTGACGAAGATCTTGCTGCCCTCGCGGCCCTTCATGAAGTCGCCGGTGCTGGGCGCGGCGTCGCCGATCAGGTCCTCCATCTCGTCGAACAGGATCACCGCCCCGCCGCCGCGCGACAGCAGCCGCTGCGCGACCTGCAGCGCGTCGACCCGGTCCCAGCGATTCGGCTCCTGCCCTTCATCGTCGACCTCGCCGACTGCATGCAGCACCGCGCCCGCCCCGGCGGCGAGAGCGCGGGCGAGTTCGGTTTTGCCGGTACCGGGCGGGCCGTGAATCAGCAGGTTGATCCCGGGCGCACGCGTGGCCAGCGCACCGGCCAGCAGCCGGACGAGGAAGTCGCGATCTTCGACATGGGCGAAGGCGTCGAGCGGCAGGCCCGCCGCCTCGCGCGGGCCGACCAGCGCGTCGAGCAGGTCGGCTGCCGAAGACGGCGCACGGTCGAGCAGGCGCGCGAGCGTCCAGCGCACCTCGATCTCGGTCAGGTCCTGCCGGTTGGTGCAGAGGCCGACCAGGCCGAGCCGCAGCAGCGCGCTGCGCCGGACCAGCCGCGCCGCCTCGGTCGGCTCGGCCCCGGCCAGCTCGCCAAGCAGCCCGGCGAGGTCGAAACCGTGCTTGACCGCCAGCTTCAGCAGGGTGCCGACGCGGGTGAGCCGGTCTCCCGCCACCATCCACACCAGTAGCGCACGATCGAACCCCTCCAGCGCGAGCAGGTCGGCCAGCGCGTCGAGCAACTCGAAGAGCCCGTCGCGGTTGCCCGTCCCCTCCACCTCAGCAGTGGCGATCAGGTCAGCCCAGGGCAGTTTCTTGCGCTCGGTGAGGCCCAGCCAGCGGAGATGCGGCGCCGCCCAGTCGACCAGCGCCTTGGCGAGCGAGGCCGAGGCAGGCACGCCCCGGCCGATCCGGAGCAGCAGGCTCCGAACGAGATATTGTTCGTCCATAATGTCCGTAGTCCCCGGCCAGCACGGGACGGCGCGAAACGCCATGCCCGCGAAGGCACGTCAAAAATCGTCGGGTAACGCGGGGGTGCGGGTCCGGGGCATCAGGCCCGGCCGCAGCACTACGGAAGTGCTAGGACTGGGGCCGGACGCCGCAGGGCACGAAACCCTGGCAGGCGGTATAGTCCAGCAATGCGTGTCTCCAGTTGTCGCCCGACAAGCGTGGACGACGGCGGCCCCGATAGCCGAAGATCGTCGCCGAGGCAACGATCTTCTTGCGTTACCGGACCGTCATCAGATGCGTTCCATTATCCTGCCCTTCGAATACGCAGCGGCGACCGAGGAACCGTTCGATGATCGTCGCCGCGGTCAGGCTGTGCTGGCTAGGCTTGACCGTGGTGAACGCCCCCTCGCCGGCCAGCGCAAAGGGCAGCAGCAGCTGGTCCGCCAGATACGGCCCGGCAAAGGCCGGCCCGGCGAGATAGCCGCGAATCCGCCCGACCGTGGTTTTCGCCACCCGCTCGGCGGGAACACCCAACTGACCGAAGCCGCTAAACACCTCGGCGACGTTCTCGAACGCCGCAGAGAGCAGCAGGATGTTGCCCGGCCCCTGGTCCTCGGGCAGCTCGCGCACGACGCACTCCCGCTCCGTCCAGCCGAGTTCCTGGCGCACGACGGCGATCTCGCGCTCGGCGATGTTGAAGGGCAGCGCCGCGAATAGCGCACAGGCGCCGCGGTCGATCATCGCACCGCGATCGGTACAGGCGATCGGCTGCAGCGGCGCCGGCACGATGTCGACCTCGATGCGACCCCCGCCGCGCGGGAAGAAGCCGTGCCGGACCAGCCGCATCGTCACCTCCGCCCCCATGCGGTTGACGATCGGCAGGAAGGTCTTGGCGAGGAACTCGAACGGCGGCGCCAGCATGTTGTGGGTCCCGCCCTCCAGCACCAGCCGCGAAGGCGCGCCGGCCAGCAGCAGCGGCATCAGCACGGTCTGGAGAACGAGACCGGTCGATCCCGCGGTGCCGACGGCGAAGCGGTACTCGCCCGGTACCACGCTACCCGGCCGGAACAGGATCGAAGCGGAGCCGACCGTCAACCCCTCGCACTCCGCACCGGCGATGGTGCAGGCGGCCTGCACCGCGGTGACGTGCTGCCGCATCAGACCCGGCTTAGACCGCTTTGCCCGGACATTATCGATCCGGACGGGCGTGCCGGTAATGAGCGACAGCGCGCACGCATTGCGCACGACCTGCCCCCCGCCCTCGCCTTCCGATCCATCGATCACGATCATGAGTTCACCAGTTCCAGAAACAGCCGTTCCGCCCGCTCCAGATGAGCAGGGGTTGGGCCAGGCCGGCCCGGCACCTCGCCGGGCTGCGCCAACTCATCGCGGATGAAGGCGTCGAGCACCTCGACCCGCGCACCGCTCTCCGCTTCGTTCGTCCGCGCCTTCGCCGCGACCAACGCGGCGATCGGCTCGGCGAGTTTCGCTGGCAGATCGACCGCAGCGACGAGCCCGCCGAGGTCCATCGGCGGCCGGGCGCGCGGGTTCATCCGCAGGCACCGGATCGCCAGCGCCGGCCGCAGCGCGTAGAAATAGCGCTTCACCGGCACCGGTCCGTCAGCGTCCAGCCAGCGATCGGCGGCGGCCCGACCGAGCCTCGCATAGTGATGCGCCAGCGCCCGCGCATCGAGCACCTCGTCCGCCAGCGCAGCGATCTTCGCCACGGCCGGATCAGGTACGCGATAGCGGATCGGCGAGATGATCCATTCGCCGATGACAGCATTCGACTTCAACAGAAGGCCGAATGCTTTGCGCACGTCCCAGCCATTGAGGTCGATTTCGTCTTCGATCCGCGTCTCGATCACGTCGCGGCCGGGCCGCAGGCGCAGATACCAGTCGCGCTTGCGGACATAGACGAAGCGGATGTCGAAGTCGCTGTCTGGCGAAGGGAAACCCCATGCCCGCGATCCCGACTCGATGGCGAACAGCAGGCGCACCTCGTTCGCGACCTCAATCGCGGCGAGACGCGCCTGGACATCGTCCCAGACGGCGCGCGGGATGGCGGGATGAACGGCGGGTATCATGCTTCTTTTCCAAAAAATGCCGGCGGCCCCGTGCCGGGGCGGCTCGTTCGCACGAGCCGCTTTACCCCTTCACGCACACCACCTGCTTCAGCGTGTGGACGATCTCGACCAGGTCGGCCTGCGCGGCCATCACGGCTTCGATCGGCTTGTAGGCCTTGGGCGTCTCGTCGAGCACGCCCTCGTCCTTGCGGCATTCGACGCCGGCGGTGTCGGCGACGTGTTCGGCAAGCGTCACCAGCTTCTTCGCCGCGGTCCGGGACATCACGCGCCCCGCACCATGGCTGCAGCTGTCGAACGATTCCGGGTTGCCGAGGCCGCGGACGATGAACGACTTCGCGCCCATCGATCCCGGGATGATCCCCAGCGTCCCCTTCGCGGCCCGCACCGCCCCCTTGCGGGTCACCAGCACGTTCTCGCCGAAATGGTTCTCCCGCGAGACGTAGTTGTGGTGGCAGTTGACCGCTTCCAGCTCAGCCTCGAACGGCTTGGCGATGACGCCGCGCAGGGCGCGAACGACATTGGCCATCATCATCCGCCGGTTGAGCGCGGCGAAGTCCTGCGCCCAACCGACCGCCTCGACGTAATCGTCGAAATGGTCGGTCCCTTCCGGGAAATAGGCGAGGTCGCGGTCGGGCAGGTTGATGTGCCATCTCCGCATGTCCTGGCGCGCCAGCTCGATGAAGAAGGTGCCGATCGCGTTGCCGACACCGCGCGATCCCGAATGCAGCATCACCCAGACCCGCTTCGCCTCGTCGAGGCAGAGCTCGATGAAGTGATTGCCGGTCCCCAAGGTCCCGAGATGCACCAGGTTATTGGTGTTCTTGAGCCGCGGATACTTCTCGGTGATGCGGTCGAACCGCGCCGCGAGCGTCGCCCAGGCGGCGACGATCTCGGCCGGGGGCGAACCCCAGGATCCGTTGTCGCGCTTGCCGCGGCCGACGACGCGGCCATGCGGCACCGCCTGCTCGATCGCGGCACGGACACCCTCGAGGGTGTCGGGCAGGTCGCTCGCGTCGAGCGAGGTGCGCGCCGCCATCATGCCGCAGCCGATGTCGACACCGACCGCCGCCGGGATCACCGCGCCCTTGGTGGGGATCACCGATCCGACGGTGGCGCCGATGCCAACATGGACATCCGGCATCGCGGCGACATGGCGGAACACGAACGGCATCTGCGCCGCCCGCGCAAGCTGCGCCCGCGCCTCGTCCTCGACCGGCACGCCCCGCGTCCACATCTTGATCGGCACGCCATTGGCAACGTGGCTGTACTGGTAAGTCTCGGTCATCGTTCGGTTCCATCAAAGTTCGGTCAGGGTGACTGGATTCGAACCGGCGACCTTCCGTTTCCGAAACGGACACTCTGCGCAGACTGAGCTACACCCTGATCGCTTCGGGGGCGGCCGGCCCATTCCGACCGCCCCTGCCGCGCGCCGCGCCGGTCAGGACCGGCTCGACGCCAGGGACTTTGCAGAGGGCGTGCCAAACCACGCACAAGCGCTGACAAAATCGACATCCGACTGAGAATAAGTAGGAACTTCTCTTCGAAGGGCCTGACGAAATCGCTGCAGTGATCGCGAGATCATCATTTCGTATCGACAGGGATCATCAGCTTATCCTATCGTATAAGAATGAAACCTCTCGTGGTCATCGGCTTCCTCGGCACGACGCTCGATGCCGGCAAGTTCGGGCCGACCCGCTGGAACAAGTGGCGGCCGACCGTCGGCCTGACCATGCACGAGGACCTGCGCGTCGACCGCCTCGTCCTGCTGCACGGAACGGCGCATCAGCGTCTCGCCGACTACATTGCGCAGGACATCGGGTCCGTCTCGCCCGAGACGGCCGTCGAGCCGCAGCGGATCGATTTTCTCGATCCGTGGGACTTCGAGGAGGTCTACGGCAAGCTGCTCGACTTCGCGCGCGGCTTCGCCTTTGATCCCGATGCCGAGGATTACCTGATCCACATCACCACCGGCACGCATGTCGCGCAGATCTGCCTGTTCCTGCTGACCGAGGCGCGCTATCTGCCCGGCCGCCTCCTCCAGACCCAGCCGCGCCGCGGCACCGGCGACGGGGTCGGGACCTGGGCGGCGATCGACCTCGACCTGTCGCGTTACGACAGCATCGCCACCCGCTTCGCCGCGGCGAGCGCGGAAAGCACCTCGTTCCTGAAATCGGGGATCGAGACGCGCAACCCGGCCTTCAACCGGATGATCGACGAGATCGAGCAGGTCGCGGTGCGGTCGCGCGCGCCCGTCCTGCTGATGGGGCCGACCGGCGCCGGCAAGAGCCAGCTCGCGCGGCGTATCTACGAGCTGAAGCGGCTGAAGCACCAGGTGAAGGGGCCGTTCGTCGAGGTGAATTGCGCGACCCTGAAG
>Ga0207668_10000646_pt1 | contig 21435 bp, 18 predicted proteins | sample KBSS43metaG_FD_184323 | JGI IMG/M metagenome (GOLD analysis project Ga0207668, IMG submission 184323) | Switchgrass rhizosphere microbial communities from Kellogg Biological Station, Michigan, USA - KBS S4-3 metaG (SPAdes) (version 2) | ecosystem: Host-associated > Plants > Roots > Rhizosphere... | reverse complement strand
TCGGCGCAGCCTCGACCGAACTCGCGCCGGCGAAGAAGGCAGGATCGGCGAAGCCGCGTTCCAGCGCGTCGAAGATCGCGGTGTCGGCGGCGAAGTCGTAGCCGATCTCGCGGCGGCGCGCCGTGTTGGCGGCGTGGAGATGGGCGAAGGCGGCACGATCCTCGCCGATATCCTCGTACTCCTTGGCGAGCGCATAGCGCAGGCGCAGCGGGTCGCGCCCGATGCGCGGATCGGCCAGCACCGCCTCCAGTCGGGCGATGTGGTTGCGCGCGCGGCTCTGCCGGCGCAGGCCCGACAGCGCGTAATGGACACGGCCATTGCCGGCGTCGCGGGCGAGCACCGCCTCGAACGCCGCCTCGGCTTCCTCCACCCGCCCGACGAAGCCGAGTGCGGCGGCGAGATTGTAGCCAAAATCGTTGTCCTCGGGCGCCAGCGCTACCGCCGCCGCGAACGGTGCGACCGAGGCGGCATGGTCGCCAAGCCGGGCATAGACGCAGCCGATCGTGTCATGGGTCAGCGCATCCCGCGGGCCGAGCCGCACCGCCGCATCCGCCGCCGCCCGCGCTGCACCGTCGCGCCGAGCGGTGACGAGCAGCCGGGCGAACTGCGCCTGATATTCGGCATCGGCCTTCAGCCGGGTCGCGTTGGCGACCGCCTCGATCGCGGCGGTGATCCGGCCCATCTCGGCTTCGGCCATGCCGACCAGGAAATGGCCCTCGGCCAGGTCGGGCCGGCGCTGCACCAGCGCGACGGCAACGCGCCGCGCCCCGCCCGGATCGCCGCGGCCGAGCGCATCGCGGGCGGCGCGGGCGAGATCGTCGGGAGAGGACCCTATCGCCACTGCGCGAGCGTGCGCACCGCAAAGGCCGCCGCCGAAGCGCGGTTTTCCACCCCCAGCTTCTCGAAGACCTGTTCGAGATGCTTGTTCACCGTTCGCGGGCTGATCCCCAGGATCTCGCTGATCTCGCGATTGGGCTTGCCGCGGCTGATCCACAGCAGCACCTCCGCCTCGCGCGAGGTCAGGCCGTGGCGGCCGGCGAGCACCCGCTCCTCGTCACCCTCGCGCTGATCGGTGACCAGGAAGACACGCTCCTCGGCGGCATTGCGCCGGAGCAGGGTGAATTCCAGCCGCCCGCCCGCGATCTCGAAGCGGGCGCCGGGCGCCTCGCCGCTCTCGACCGCCTGGATGCGGCGCAGTGCCTGGAGGACGTTGGCGGGCAGCGCGCGGTGCGGCGCGTTCCACTCGGTGAAGCTGCGTTCCAGGATCGCGGTGCCGCCCGGCGTCGACCACGCCACCTCGCCATCTCGATCGATCGCCACCAGCGGCCGGCCGGTGGTGTCGAGCGCGATCTGGCTCTCGCGGCGCACCCGGGCGTTGGCGAGGTGGACGCGGATGCGGGCGAGGAGTTCGTCGACGACGATCGGCTTCTGGACGTAATCGACGCCGCCGGTCTCGAAGCCGCGCACCACGTTGTCGGTGTCCGAAAGGCCGGTCATGAAGATCACGGGGATATGGGCAAGCCGGGTGTCGCGCTTGATTCGCCGCGTCGTCTCGAAGCCGTCGATGCCCGGCATCACCGCGTCCATCAGGATCAGGTCGGGGACGACATCCTCCAGCAGGTCCAGCGCCGACTCGCCGTCAGTGGCGATCAGCACCGTGGCGTGGACCGTCTCCAGCGTGGCGGTCAGAAAGCGCAGCGAGTCCGGGGTGTCATCCACCACCAGAATGGTTTCAGCCGGAAGGTACGCCACACTAGCCATCACGGCCTTCCAAAATCCTCAAGAACGCCTTGATGTCAAATGCTTCAATGCAGGCGCGGAGACGCGCGGCCAGCGCACGGCTTTCCGGCCGGGCTGCCACCATCTCGTCCAGCTTGGCCGAGATACCTCGAATATGGCCTATTTTCCCGAGCTTCCTGAGTTCAGGCAGGAAGTCACCGGCGCTCTCCACCGACACCGGGCCGAGCGGCGCCGCCACCGGCGCCTCGCGCGTCGTCCAGGTCAGGCCAAGCTGTTCGGCGACGGCGTCGAGCAGCACTTCGAGGTCGACCGGCTTGACCACGAACGAGTCGTGATGGGCGCGGCCGTCATTGCCGGCGCTGAATTCATGTGCGTTGGCCGAGCACATCACGATCCGCAGCCGCCCACCTTGTGCCGCGCGCAGCCGCGCCGCCGTCTCCCAACCAGAAAGACCCGGCATCTGGATGTCGAGGAGGACGAGGTCGGGCCTGCAATCCTGCGCGCGCGCAATGCCCTCCTCACCGTTCGAGGCGACATGGACGTCGAAGCCGAGCGGGCGGAGCAGACCCTGCAGGACGGTGAGCTGCGCGACATCGTCGTCGACCAGCAGGATCGTACGCCGCCGCCCCTCATAGCCGGTGATCCAACGCGACCGCACCGTCGCCGGCGGCGCGCTCATCGGCTCGGGCAGCATCAGGCGCAGGGTGAAGCGGGTGCCGACGCCGAGTTCGCTCGCCACGGTGATCTCGCCGCCCATGATGTGCGTGAGGACGCGGGTGATGGCGAGACCGAGGCCGATGCCCGGCTGGGCCTTGGTCTCGGGCGATCCCCCGCGTTCGAACGGCTCGAAGATGCGCTCGAGATCCTCCGGCGCAATGCCGACGCCGCTGTCCGCTACGGTGATCTCGGCGATCTGGCTGCGATAGCCGACAGTCAGCGCGGCATGGCCGGTGCGGGTGTATTTCACCGCGTTCGACAGCAGGTTGATCAGGATCTGGCGAAACCGCTTCTCGTCGGTTCGGACGAAGGCGGGCAACCGCCCGAGCGTCGTGTAGCGAAGTTCCAGCCCCTTGGCGTGCGCCTGCATCCGGAACATCTCGACGATCTGGTCGAGGAAGGCCGGCAACGGCACGGTGTCGCGGTTGAGCCGCAGCACGCCGCTCTCGATCCGCGAGATCTCCAGCAGCCCGTCGACAAGGTTGGCGAGATGCTCCGACGAGCGGTGGATGACGCGGCCGGCCTCGACCGGCTCCACCGCCCCCTCCCGCTCGAGCAGCTGGGCATAGCCGTAGATGGCGTTGAGCGGGGAGCGGATCTCGTGGCTGACCGCGACGAGGTAGCGCGACTTGGCGGCATTGGCCGCCTCGGCGGCGTCCTTCGCCTTCTGCAGCGCACGGTCGGTTCGGGTATGCGCGGCAATTTCCTCGCGCAGCATGGCGGTGTGGTGCGCGATCTCGCGCTCGGCGGCATGGCGGCGATCCTGGGCGAGAACGATCAGCCAGGCGCCGATGCCCGACAGAACCAGCAGCGCCGCAAACACGATCCACAGCGTCATCACGATCACTGCGGCGGCGGCTGGTTCCAGCGCGCGGCAGTAGAGATAGGTCGCGTAAAGCACGGCCGCGGCGATCGCGGTGAACAGGCCCATCACCGCCATGAAGCGGGCGACCGTCCCGGGGATCGACCGGGCAAGCCAGTCCGGCAGGACCCGCCCGAGCCACCGCGTCGCCGGCGCGACGAAGCTGCCCGGGACCCCGCCGATCTCCGGGCCGATCGGAGGGGTGGCCTCTGGACCGATCGCCGGGGCGATCTCGGGGCTCATTTCCGGGCTGCGCGCGTCAGGCATGGGAATGGGTGCTGCATAGGCGGGGCAGCGCGCACTGTCGACGCGGGCAACGCGCAAATTGCCGGGGAGAGTGTGGGGGCCATGCCCGGCGTCCCATGGGGAGGCGCCGGGACGCCCATGCCAGGTCGGTCGTCGTCATATCCTTCGCCAACGACAGCACGGCAGCGGAGATCGGCACGGGGCTGAGGCGCGGCTGGCGGGGGGAGCAACGACGGCAATACGCCGGTTCTGCGTCACCGGTTCTACGTTAAACGCCCCATAGTTGAGGTTGTTGATGAGCGCCTAGCAGAGGTGATACCGAACGGGTGAAAATCGGGGGCGAAGACGCATGGCGAAGAAGCGGATCATGGCATTCCTGCTGGGCAGCGCCACAGCGACACTCGCCGGGGCCGCGCTTGCCCAGACCGCGTCGCCGCCCACCACGCCGGTCGCCTTCGCTCCGCCCGAAAAGAAGCCCGATGCGACCCCGCCCGCCGCGAGCAACAACCCGCCGGCGAGCAGCGCCACGGCGCCGATCCTCGAGAGCGAGACCAGCGACACGAGCACGCTGACCCCGCCGACCCCCCACCGCCTCTACGTCGGCTCGCGCATGGGCGGCTATGCCATCGTCAACGGCGACACCGCCAAGATCGTGGGCACCGTCAACGGATCGAACTTCGCGGTCCTCGCGGTGCCGCCGGGCGCCCCGAACTTCTACGTGGCCGAGACATTGTGGTCGAAGGGCAATCGCGGCGATCGCCAGGACATGATCAGCGTCTATGATGGCAAGACGCTGGCGCTGACCTCCGAGATCAAGCTGCCCGGCCGATTGATCGCGGGCGGTCGCTCCCCGTTCTTCACGCTGAACGCGTCGGGCACCACCGGCTATGTCTACAACATGGAGCCGGCGCCCTCGGTCATCACGGTGGACCTCCAGAAGAAGGCGGTGAAGTCGACCGTCGAGATCCCCGGCTGCGGCCTCGTCTACCCCTATGGCGAGGCGAGCTTCGCGTCGCTTTGCGCCGACGGATCGCTGGCTACGGCCAGCCTCGACGCCAAGGGCAAGGCGACGATCGGCCATACGCCCGTCTTCTTCGATGTCGAGAAGGACCCGATCTTCGAGGAAAGCCTGGTCGACGCCAAGACCGGCGACGCGTTCTTCATCAGCTACACCGGCGTGGTCCACCCGATGAAGCTGAGCGGGACCACCGCCCAGGCGCTGCCGACCTGGACCCTGCCCGGCGCCGCCGGCCTGGCGCCCGCCACCACCGAGCCCCAGCACCAGACGTGGCGCGCCGGCGGCCGCCATCCGTTCGCCTACCACGCCCCCTCGGGCCGTCTGTTCGCGCTGATGCACGACGGCCACCACTGGTCCCAGAAGGAAGCGGGCACCGAGGTTTGGGTGATCGACACCAAGAGCCAGAAGGTGCTGAGCCGCTTCGCGCTGCCGACCAACGGCTATACCGTCGCGGTGAGCGGGGACGCCGATCCGCAGCTCTACGTCATCTCCGAGAGCGGCTGGCTTTGGGTGATGGACCCCACCACCGGCAAGATCCTGCGCAGCCTCAACGACATCGGCCGTCCCAGCCTCACGCTGGTCCAGGGCTTCTGACCGGGTGGACGGTCCGCTCGTTCTCGCCTGCGCGCAGGTGGCCGCCCGTTCCGGTATCGGGCTGATGCTGGCAGGCGCGGGCATCGCCAAGCTCTCCCGGCGCGAGACCTTCCGCGACGCCGTCGCCGCTTATCGCCTGCTGCCGCTGCCTCTGGTCGAGCCCGCCGCGCTGGCGCTCCCGGTCGCCGAAATCGCAATCGGCCTTGGCCTGATCGCAGGGGTGTGGATGGCGGGCACGGCGGTCGCCGGCGCGGCGCTGCTGCTGGTCTTCGCGGCCGCGATCGCGATCAACCTGCTGCGCGGCCGCACCGACGTCGACTGCGGCTGCGATCCTACCGCGACACCGAAGCCGATCGCCTGGAACATGGTCTGGCGCAATCTCGGCCTGGTCGCCCTGCTCCTCGCCTGCCTGGCTCCCGCCCCCGCTTTGTCGCTTGATCTCAGCCTCGCCGCTGCGGCGACCGGGGGCCTCGCCTTCCTGCTGTTCTTCATCCTGTCCCTGCTCCGCTCCTTCGCGCCCCAGCCGGCGCGGACATCGCGGGCGCGAAGCGGAGCCCGCTGACCATGTTGATCGTCTCCACCGCCCTCCTCTGGGTCGTCGTCGCGCTGCTGACGATCGTCGTCCTGGCTCTTGCCCGTCAGATCGGCGTCCTGCACGAGCGGATCGCGCCGATGGGCGCGCTCGTCACCGACAATGGGCCGAAAGCGGGCGACCTCGCCCCGCATGTCCACACCCGCACCCTCGATGGCCAGCCGCTGGCGATCGGCGCCGGCCATATGGGCGCGAACCGCACCATGCTGATGTTCGTGGCGCCCGGCTGCCCGGTCTGCCGCAAGGTCATCCCGATCGCCAAGGCGGTCGCCGCGGCCGAGAAGATCGACCTGATCTTCGTCGGCGATGGCGATGATAACGAGCAGCGGATGATGGTCGAGAAGTACAAGCTCGGCGGCTACCGCTTCGCCAACAGCCCCGAGGTCGGCCTCGCCTTCCATGTCGGCAAGCTGCCTTATGGCGTGCTGATCCGCTCCGATGGCGTGATCGCCGCGAAGGGGCTGGTCTCCAGCCGCGAACATATCGAAAGCCTCGTCAACGCCGATGACAAGGGCTTCACCTCCGCGCAGGCCTATCTGCGCAGCATCAACAACAGCGCCGCGGCAGCCTGAGCGCGAATAGGGGGTTTTTCCATGGGTATGCGCATCGACAATATCAGCGAAAAGTTCGCGCGGCGGCTGGCCGGCGGCACCTCGCGCCGCAGCGTGCTGTCGAAGCTGGGCCTGGCGCTGGTCGCCGCCCCCGCCTTCCCGCTGCTGCCGGTCGAGCGCGCCAAGGCGCAGACCGCGCCGCCCGCCGACCTCTCCGAATTCCAGAAGAAGGCGCAGACCAAGGACGACACGCAGTGCAACTACTGGCGCTACTGCGCGATCGACGGCGCCTTGTGCACCTGCTGCGGCGGTGGCGTCCACACCTGCCCGGCGGGCACCCAGCCCTCGCTCACCTCATGGGTCGGGACCTGCTACAATCCCGACGACAAGCGCAGCTACCTGATCGCCTATCGCGACTGCTGCGGCACCTCCACCTGCGGCCAGTGCCGCTGCGACAACACCGAGGAGGCGATGCCGACCTATCGCCCGCAGGGGAACAACGAGATCATCTGGTGCTTCGGCACCTCGTCGATGGCGTACCACTGCTCCACGGCGGCGCTGGTCGGCGTCGCGAGCTGATGTTCGCAAACATCCTCCCCGGCGCGGGGAGGGGGACCGCTCGTGAAGCGAGTGGTGGAGGGGGGGCGCTACAGGCGACCCGGTTTCGCTGGTGGAGAACCCCCTCCACCATCCTGCGGATGGTCCCCCTCCCCGTTCCGAGGAGGATCTTGCTACTCCTCACCGTCCCGCTCTGGACCGTCCCCCTCCAGGCGCACGACAATTACGCCGCCGAACGTAACGCCGTCATGCTCGACCGCGCGCAGACCAAGTTCATGCTGAGTTGCGGCGGCTGCCACGGCACGCTCGGCGAATCGCCGCCACTGTCGGTGCCGGTGCTACGCGGGCGGGCGGGCTATTTCCTCTGCACGCCGCAGGGCCGCGAGTACGTCATCCGCCTGCCCAATGTCTCGCGGGCGCTGATGTCGGATGCCGATCTCGCTGCGGTGATGAACTTCGTCACCTTCAAGCTCGGCGAACACTCGGTGCCGGGCAAGGCACAGCCGTTCACGGCGGCCGAGGTCGCGGAAATCCGTGCCCGGCCGCTCAACGCGCTGCCGCTCAACGCCTTCCGCCGCAAGGTGGTGAAGACCCTGGTCAGCCGCTGCGGCGCGCCGGCCGATATGCTGGATTACGGAAAGCTGCACTGATCCGCCGCATCGCCGTGCCAATCGGCATAGCTGGGGACAGGACGATCCGGCGGGCGGCGGTCCCGCGCGGCCGGCGCCGGCCGATGGCCGGTTGGATAGAGCACCTCACGCTCGCGACGGGCGTTTTCCATCGCGTCTTGCATGAGCGAAATGATCTCTGGTCGTATGGCCGGCAAAACGAGCTCCGCCTCAAATCGATTCCGCAACGCACGACGTAACGATCACGCGAAACACTCGGTTTGCCGCAGAGCCACAGGTCAGTTCTGCCGCATACGCATAGACAATTTGGTCATTAACCACGCTATCTTGCCAAGTTCCCCCGACTTCGCAACCGCAGCGATGGCGCGCTGGTATCGGGCTCGAAACGCGATGTCGCTGGCGTCGCGACGGACTGTTAGTCCGCCGCGACAACCTGCGGTTCGAAGACACCGGCCTGGCGGTCGAACAACCGTCGGTACGCGCCGTTCTCTGCGGTCAGCAGCGACTCGTGGTCGCCGTCCTCCACGATCCTGCCGGACTGGAACACCAGGATCCGGTCCAGCGCGCGCACCGTCGACAGCCGGTGCGCGATGACGATCGCGGTCCGCCCCGCCATCAGCCGCTCCATCGCGTCCTGGATCAGCGCCTCCGACTCCGAATCGAGGCTGGAGGTCGCCTCGTCGAGGATCAGGATCGGCGCGTCGGCCAGGAAGGCGCGAGCCAGCGCCACGCGCTGCCGCTCGCCGCCCGACAGCTTCACCCCGCGCTCGCCGACCAGCGTGCGGTAGCCGCGCGGCAGCCGCGTGATGAAATCGTGCGCGTTGGCGAGTTCCGCCGCGCGCTCGATCTCGGCGGGGGTCGCCTCGGGCCGGGCATAGGCGATGTTCTCGGCAAGGCTGCGGTGGAACAGGACCGGCTCCTGCTGGACGATCGCGATCTGCCGCCGCAGCGAGGCCTGGCTGGCATGGGCGACGTCCTGCCCGTCGATCGTCACCCGCCCGCCGGTCACGTCGTAGAGCCGCTGGATCAGCTTGACGAAGGTCGTCTTGCCCGATCCCGAGCGTCCGACCAGCCCGACCCGCTGCCCCGCCGGGATGACGAGGTCGAGATGTTCGAACAACGGCGCCGCCTGCCCGCCATAATGGAAGGTGACGTCATCGAAGCGGATCGCGCCGCCCTCGATCGCGATCGGCCGGGCATCGGGCAGGTCGGCGATGCCGAGCGGCTGGTCGTGGAGCTGGACCAGTTCCTCCATTTCGTTCACCGCGCGCTGCAGCTGGTGGACGTGCTGGCCGATGTCCCGAAGATAACCGTGCACCACCAGATAGGCGGTCAGCACATAGGCGACATCGCCGGCGCTGGCCCGCCCCTGCCACCACAGCCACAGCGCCGTGCCGGTCACCGCGCTCCGCACCAGCCAGAGCAAGGCGAGCTGGCCGGTGCCGGCATAGGTGTGCAGCATCCAGGTCCGGTGGGTCCGCCGCCGCCACTTGCCGATCACCGCGCCGAGCCGGGCATCCTCGCGCGCCTCGGCGCCAAAGGCCTTGACCACCGCATTGGTGCCGAGTGCATCGGCAAGCACGCCGCCGATCCGCGTGTCCAGCTGGTTCGACAGCCGCGAGGCCGGCGCGATCACCCGCGTCGCCAGCGTCACGGTCAGCGTGATGTACGCGGCCGCGCCCACCGCCATGACCAGGCCCATGATCGGCCAGTGCAGGCCGAGCAGCAGCATCGTGCCGCCGAGCACCACGATCGAGGGCAGCAGCGCGAGGAGCAGCACGTCGTGGAGCGTGTCGAGCGCCCACATACCGCGGGTGATCTTGCGGACCACCGATCCGGCGAAGCTGTTGGCGTGCCAATCGGTCGAAAAGCGCTGCACCCGGTGGAAGGCGTCGAGCGACACCGCGCGCATGATGTCGAGCGAAAAGGGCACGATCGCCCACCAGGCGAGGTGGCGGAGCGCCACCATCAGCGCGCCGAGTCCGATGATCGCGGCGAAGGCGGCGATCACCGCGCCCTGCCCGGCGCCGCCGCGGGCGAGCGCGTCGATCATCCGCCCGGCATAGACCGGCACCATGATCTCGGTAACGGTGGCGAGCGCCATGCCGCCGGCGGTCGCGCAGGCGAGCAGCTTGCGCCGACGCCAGTGCCGGAAGGTGAACGCCAGGACCTGGCGCATGGCGGACGCAGGCGTCCGCTTGGAAGTGATGCTCATCGGCATGTCGCACGCGGCAAGGCGCGCGTCCCTGTCAGAAATGGGAAGAAAGAAGGTCCGGGCGAAGGATCCGCCCGCGCGACGTCAGTGGAGTCGCGAGCCCGGGCGGCAGGAGAGCTGGGTCGGCAATGCGATCATCGAAACCCTCCCTGTTGGCGGCGGCGGGACTCGGTCCGTAGCAGATCGCGCTGCGCTGCACCATAGGGCGCGACAGAACGCTATCGCGCCACCAGAATTCGGTCCGGCCGGGCAAGCGTGATCAGCGCCAGGCCCGCCGTCTCAGCCCGCTGGATCGCCAGCGAGGTCGGTGCCGAGATCGTCACCAGGGTCGGGCAGCCGGCGAGCACCGCCTTCTCGACCAGTTCGTAGGAGCAGCGCGAGGAGAGCAGCGCGAAGCCGCCCTCCCACCCCCGTCCGCTCCGCAGCATCGCCCCGATCAGCTTGTCGAAGGCGTTGTGGCGGCCGATGTCCTCGCGGACCAGGGCGATCGCGCCATCCGGCCGGCACAGGGCGGCGGCATGCGCGGCGCCGGTCTCGGCATTGAGGTGCTGGTGGTCGCCCAGCCGGCCAAGCGCTGCGAAGACGGCGGCTGGGGCAAGCGGCGCGGCAGCCGGCAGCTTTGGCAAGGGCCGCAGCGCCTGTTCGAGGTTCTCGATCCCACATAGCCCGCAGGACGAGTCCGAGGCGCGGTGCCGCACCCGGTCATGGACCCGCGCCGCCCGTTCCGGCACGAGCGTGATCCGCAGCATCACCCCCCCTTCCGCGCTGTGAAGGTCGATATCGAGGATGTCGTCGGGCCGGTCGATCAGCCGCTCGCTCAGTGCGAAGCCGCAGCCGAGGTCCTCCAGCGCATCGGCCGTCGCCATCAGCACCGCATAGCCGATGCCGTTCACCTCGATGGCGACGGGGATCTCCTCGGCGATCGGCCGGGTGATCGCGGTGCGGGTGCCGTCCGGCGTGATCGCGTCGAAGGCCTGCGCGCGCGGTGTGGTTCGTGACGCGGCGCCGCTCGCCATCGGTCAGCCCGCGGCGCGCATCGCGACCCGGACCGACTTGTAGGACGGCGTGCCGCTCTGCCGATCATGGTCGTCGAGCGGCACCAGGCAATTCGCCTCGGGATAGTACGCCGCCAGCGAGCCGCGGGCGATCGCGTGGGCGACCACCGTGTACCCCGCCAGCCGCCGCCCCGGCCCGGCATCGATATCGACGCGGTCGCCATGGCGCAGGCCGCGCTCGGCAAGGTCCTCGGCATTGGCGAAGATGACGTCGCGGCGCCCGGTGACGCCGCGATAGCGGTCGTTCATCCCGTAGATCGTGGTGTTGTACTGGTCGTGGCTGCGCACGGTGGTGAGCAGCAGGTCGCCCGCCGCGCCCGAGGCGCCAGCCAGCGCGTTGACCAGGAAATGCGCCTTGCCGTCGCGCGTGTTCCAGACGCGCTGCGACGCGCCGACGGTCAGGCGGAAGCCGCCCTTGTGCCGCACCCGCCGGTTGAAGTCGCGGAAATCGGGGAACACCGCCTCGATCGCATCGCGGATCCGGTCGTAATCGGCGACCAGCCAGTCCCAATCGATCGCGACCCCGGGCAGTGTCGCCTTGGCGATGCCGGCGATGATCGCCGGCTCCGACAGCAGATCGGGCGCGGCGGGCTTCAGCCGGCCGCGCGAGGCGTGGACCATCGACATCGAGTCCTCGACCGTCACCCATTGCGGGCCGGCCGCCTGCTCGTCCAGCTCGGTGCGGCCGAGGCAGGGCAGCACGATCGTCTCCTTCGCCAGCAGCAGGCAGGTCCGGTTGAACTTGGTCAGCACGCTGACCGACAGGTCGAGCTTGCGAAACGCCGCGAAGCTCGCCTCCGGATCGGGCATGGCGACTGCGAGATTGCCGCCCAGCGCGATCAGCGCCTTCGCCCGGCCGTCGCGCATCGCCGCCAGCGCCTCGACCGCGGCATGGCCGTGCGCGCGCGGGCTGGCGATGCCGAAGCGCGCGTCCAGCCGCGCCAGCATGTCCTCCTTGGGGATCTCGGTGATGCCGACGGTGCGATCGCCCTGCACGTTCGAATGGCCGCGCAGCGGGCAGATCCCCGCGCCGGGCTTGCCGATATTGCCGCGCAGCAGCAGCAGGTTGGCGAGCTGCTGGACATTGGCGGTGCCGTAGGCGTGCTGGGTGATACCCATGCCGTAGCAGAGGATCACCCGTTCGGCCCGCCAGTAGGTCTCGGCCATGCTGCGGATCGCGTCCTGCGACAGGCCCGAACGCCGCACGATCTCGTCCCAGCCGGTGGCATCGATGTCGGTGCGCAGCGCGTCGAGCCCCACCGTATGTTCGGCGATGAACGGTCGGTCGAGCAGCCCCGCCCCGCCCGCGGCGAGATCGGCGTCGTCCGCCTCGAACAGCGCCTTCATCATGCCCTTCAGCATCGCGCCGTCGCCGCCGACGCGGACCTGATGATAGGCCGAGGCGAGCTGGGTGGCGTGCGGCGACAGCATCTCGGTCGGGTGCTGCGGCGATTTGAAGCGCTCCAGTCCGCGCTCCTTCATCGGGTTCGCCACGACGATCGGCACGCCGCGCTTCGCCGCGTCGCTGAGCGTCGTGAGCATCCGCGGATGATTGGTACCGGGATTATGGCCGATGCAGAAGATCGCGTCGGCGAGGTCGAAATCCTCGAGCGTCACCGTCCCCTTGCCGACCCCGATCGACACCGGCAGGCCGACGCTGGTCGCCTCGTGGCACATGTTGGAGCAATCGGGGAAGTTGTTGGTGCCGAAGGCTCGCGCCATCAGCTGATAGAGGAACGCCGCCTCGTTCGACGCCCGGCCCGAACAGTAGAACTCAGCCTCGTTGGGATCGGCGAGAGCTTTCAGCCCCGCGCCGATGCGGGCGAACGCCTCGTCCCAGGCGATCGCCACGAAATGGTCGGTCGCGGGGTCGTAGGCGAGCGGATGGGTCAGCCGCCCCGCCGCCTCCAGGTCATGGTCCGACCAGCCGGCAAGGTCGGCCGCCGAATGCCGTGCGAAGAAACCCGGGTCCACCCGCTTCGCGGTCGCCTCCCAGGTGACCGCCTTGGCGCCGTTCTCGCAGAACTCGAACGAGGACGTCTTCTTGGGGTCGGGCCAGGCGCAGCCCGGGCAGTCGAAGCCGTCGGGCTGGTTCATCTGCAGGAGCGCGCGGGTGTCGGCGGACGCGCCCATCTGGTCGCGCACCGCCATCGCCACGGCTTTCAACGCGCCCCAGCCACCGGCCGGCCCTTCATAGGGCTCGACCCCGGGGACCGACTGCTCCTCCTGGTCGGAGGCGAACGGGTTCAGGTCGCTCATCGCTGCTCCAGGCGCCACCACCGCATGGTGCTTACGCCATGACCCGGATGATTCCAACGCGCGCAAGCGTCAAGATGCGGGCAAGCCGCCTACCCGCTTCGGGGAGGATGGCGCGTCACTTCTCCCGGAAAGCCATGTCGGTCACCCGCGTGATCGGGGTCAGCAGGTAGGACAGCACCGTGCGCTTGGCGCCGAGCAGGTCGACCTCGGCCACCATGCCCGCGCCGATCGGCAGGCGCTCGCCGACCGCGCTGACGATCGCATCGCGCTTCACCGCGATACGGATGACGTAGAAGCTGGTGCCGTCCTGCTGGTTGATCGTCGCATCGGGCGAGATGCGGATCACCTCGCCGGGCAGCGAGCCGTAGAGCGTGTAGTCGTAGGCGGTCAGCTTCACCGTCGCCTTCTGGCCGATCGAGATGAAGCCGATGTCATTCGGCCGCACCTGCGCATCGACGACGAGGCGGTCGTCGGCGGGCACCAGTTCGACCAGCGGCGCCCCCGGCTGGACGGTGCCGCCCGGCGTCGCCACCAGCACGCGGTTGACGGTGCCGGCGACCGGCGCCGTCACCGTGGTGCGGCGGACACGGTCGGACGAGGCGGCGAGCAGGCTCTGCTGCGCGGCGTAGTTGGCGCGCGCCTCGGCGAGGTCCTGGCCGGCGCGGGCCAGCCACTCCGCCTTCGCCTGCGCGATCTGGGCACGCGCCTCGGCGACACCGGCCTGGGCGCGACCGACGCTCTCGCGGGCGCTGGCAGCGTCACCGGCGGCGACCGCGGCGTCGTTCTCGGCCTGCATCAGGGTGATCCGCGGCTCGATGCCGCGCTGGACGAGCGGGCGGATCAGCGCAGCGCGCTCGGCCGCCGACTTGCTGGCACCCGACCGGGTGTCGGCAACGATGCTGCTCGCCGCCGCATCCTGCCGCGCGGCATGGGCGCGGGCGGCGGCGGCGGCGATCAGCGCGTTCAGCTCCTCCATGCGGCTGGCATAGAGCCGCTTCTCGCCGGCGACGATATCGGGCGCGGCGAGCGCCAGCTCGGCCGGCCATACCGGGCGGGTGCCCTGCACCTCCGCCTGGAGGCGGATGATCCGCGCCTGCAGCGCGATGCTGGTCACGCTGCCGCGGTTGAAGTCGGCGGTCGCGGTGGTCTTGTCGAGCACGATCAGCGGCGCACCGCGGGCGACCCTCTGGCCGGCATGGGCGATGATCTTCGAGACGATGCCGCCTTCCAGATTCGAGATGATCTGGAGCTGGCTGGATGGCACCACCCGGCCCTGGGCGCGGGTCACCCGGTCGATCTTGGTGATCGCCGCAAACACCAGCAGGATCGTGAACACCCCGATGATGACCCAGAGCAGCATGCGCGAGGCCGCCTTCGGCTCGAAGCTGTCGGCCAGATCCTCGATATGCGTCGTGCTCATTGTACGCGCCCCTGGTTCTTGCCCGACAAGGTGGCGAGCACGTCGTCGCGCGGCCCGTCGAGGACGGCGCGACCTCCCTCGATGAGGATGATGCGGTCGACGAGCTGGAGCAGCGGCGGACGATGGGTGACGACCAGCAGGGTGCGGCCCTTGGTCTCGTCCGACAGGCGCTGGATCAGCGCCGTCTCGGTACCGGCGTCCATCGCGCTGGTCGGCTCGTCCATCAGCAGGATCTTCGGCTTGGCGGCGAGCGCGCGGGCAATCGCGATCGACTGGCGCTGCCCGCCCGAGAGCCCCTCGCCGCGATCGGCGAGGCCGAGTTCGTAGCCGTTGGCCAGGTTCGCCATGAAGCTGTGCGTGCCCGAAAGCGTCGCGGCGCGGATCATCTCCTCGTCGTCCACATGCTCGCGGCCGAGCGCGATGTTGTCGCGCACGCTGCCCGAGAACAGCAGCCCTTCCTGCAGCACCGCGCCAATCGAGGCGCGCAGATCCTCGGGATGATGCTGGCGGATGTCGACGCCGTCGACCAGCACCGCGCCCTCCTGCGGGTGGCGGAGCGCCATGGCGAGGCGCAGGATGGTCGACTTGCCCGATCCGACCCGGCCGAGGAGCGCCACCCGCTCGCCCGGCTTGATCGCGAATGTGACCTTGTCGAGCACCGGCGGGCCATCGGGCGCGTAGCGGAAGGTGACATTGCGGAAGTCGATCGCGCCGTCGAAGCTGGTCCGCCGCACCGGCGATCCGCTGACCTCGTCCGGCCCGGTCATGACGCGGTCGAGCTCGCGATAGGCAGTCTTGGTCGAGGTGAGCTTGGTCAGGAGCTGGGCGACCTGGCCGAGCGGCGCGACGCAGCGCCCGGACAGGATCGAGCAGGCGATCAGCCCGCCCATCGTCAGTTCGCCGGTGCCGATCAGGTGGACGCCGGTCACGACGGTGCCGATATAGGAGATGTTCTGCGCGCTCATCGCCGTCGTGGTCGCGATGGTGGCGACCAGCCGCTGGCGCAGGCCGCTCGCCGAATGGGTCTGGAGCGCGCGGTCCCAGCGCTTGGCGAACATCGGGCCCGCACGCGCCGCCTTGATCGTCTCGATACCGCCGACGGTTTCGACCAGCACGCCCTGCTTGTTCAGGCCCTGCTTCATCATGTCGCCCGAAAGGCGCTCCAGCGCCGGGCGGGTCAGCAGGCTGACGCCGACGACCAGCGGCACCATCGCCAGCGGTACCAGCACCAGCTTGCCGCCGATCGCGAAGATCACCAGCAGGAACAGCAGGATGAACGGCACGTCGACGAAGGCGGTCAAGGTCGCCGAGGTGAAGAAGTCGCGGAGCGTCTCGAATTCGCGGACGACGCCGGCGAAGGCGCCGGTCGATCCGCGCTTGCCGTCCAGCTTCATCGACAGGAGCTTGGCGAAGATGGCGTTGCCGACCTCGCCGTCGATCTTGGCGCCGGCGATGTCGATGAAGTAGGCGCGGATCGACTTCAGGATGAAGTCGGCGATCAGCACGATCGCAATGCCGATCGACAAGGCGATCAGCGATTCGATGGCGTTGTTCGGCACGACGCGGTCGTAGACCGTCATCGAAAACAGCGAGGTCGCCAGCGACAGCAGGTTGATGACCACCGCGGCCAGGCCGACCTGGACGTAGAGCGCCTTGCGCGCCGCGATCGGCCGCCACAGCCAGGGCGCGAGGTGGAAACGGGTGTCGCGGGCTTGCTCGCTCATCACTTCGATCCGGTAAGGTTGACGCCGAGCGCGGGCAGCAGGTTGCCGCCACGCTGGAGAAGGACGAGCCGCTCGGCATCGAGACGGGTCACCGCCTGCAGGTAGGAGGCGGCGATCTGGAAATAATTGTCCTCGCTGGTGAGGACGTCGGTCAGCGAGCCTTGCGTCGAGCGGAAGCGTTCGATCAGGACGTCGCGGGCCTGGCGATTGGCGATGTACGCCTTTTCGAGCGCAGTCACCTCCAGCTCCGACGCTTTGATGTCGGAGAAGGTGATCGCCGCCTCGCGCTCGGCCTCCTGGGTCGTCCGCTCGGCAGCGGCCATCGCCTGTTCGTAGCGGGCGCGCGCCTGGTTGCTGCGCGCCTGCCCGCCGCCGCCGGTCAGGCGGTGGCGGACGATGATCCGGGCGCGGACGTCGTAATCGTTGTCGTTCTCGAACACGCCGTAGCGTCCGGCGTCGATCTGGCCCTGGACGCGCGGGAGGTTGTCGGCATTGACCGCGCCCCAATCGGCACGCGCGGCGCGCGCGGCAAGCTGCGCCTGACGCACCTGCGGCGAATTCTGCGCAAGGATCCGCGCATCCTCGATCGTCGCCGGCAATCTGGCGATCAGCGCCGGCCGCTCCAGCTTCTTCGGCGCCGGCAGGCCGGTCGCCTCGACATAGCGCGCCTCGGCGTTGGACAGCGAGCGGCGGAAGCCGGCCAGCCGCGCCTGCGAGTTGGAGATATAGGCCTGCACGCGCGCAAGGTCGCCCTCGGCCGACAGACCCTGCAGGATCCGCATCTTGACGGCCTCGGCAAGGTCGCCCTGGCTGAGGTCGAGGGTGCTGCCCATTTCGACCAGCGCGCTGTACCCTGCCAGATCGTACCAGGCGCTGATCGCACGCAGGGCGACGTCGTCGGCCGAGGATTCGATCTGCGCCTCGGCCGCGCTCTCGCGGGCACTCGCGGCACGGATCCGGCGCGAGGTCGCGCCGAAGTCGAACAGGGTCTGGGTGACGGTCGCGGTGGCGTCGGTCCGGCGATACGGCCGCACCCGCTCGACCACGGCATTGTCGTCGTTGTTGCCGAACTGGCGCGACAGCGAGCGGTCGTTGGTGAAGCCGAGGTCGAGGGTCGGGAACAGGCCGGATCGCGCCTCCTGCCTCTCCGCCACCGTCACCCGCTCGGCGGCCTCCGCCTCGCGCAGGCCCGGATGATTCTCGACCGCGCGGGCGATGGTGGCGCGGAAGTTATCGGCGGGCGCGGTGTTGCGGCCATACGCCAGGATCGGATCCTTGGAGAAGTCGATCCGCAGCGGATCCGCGACCGGACGCGGCAGCGCCCCAGGCAACAGCGCCTGCGCCACCGCGGCGGAAGGTGCCAGCACCAGCAGGGCAGCGCCGATCAGAACTGTACCAAAGCTGGAATCCCGCATGCGGCGGGGCACTACGCCGGGTCGGTTAACGACTCAACAACGGATTAGTTCCCAAATGAAACAGTTTCGCCAGCGATCCGAAGTAATTGAGCTGGAAGTAGGGGGTTTCTGTTGCCCGGCACCCCCCAAGCCGCTGGATTCCGCTTCTGTTGCCCGGTGCGGACCGAACCGCGCTAAGCTTTGTAACCTAAGTCCGTGAGGACCTCAGTTACGCAGCAAGAGCGAGCGCCTCGTTGTCGTTGGCACTTGTGGTTTTGAGCCTGCTGACGGGTTACTCAGCCCGGGCAAAAATACCGATCCCGTCCACACGTCGATCCTGGTTCGGCCCCGTCAGAGGCCCCGCTTGCGCGAGGCTTTTGGTGGAGCCGCCGGGTACTGCCCCCGGGTCCGCTGCGTCGAAACTCGGCATCATTTATCGCCATATCCGGGCAAGCCCGGCAGATAGGGATATAGGGACTGGGAACGTGAACCACAATCCTCCCCGGCACGGGAGGTGGCAGCCCGCAGGGCTGACGGAGGGAGCCGCGACCCGGCGATCCGCTCGTGAAGAGCCCCCTCCTCCGTCTTTGGCGGCCCCCTCCCCGTTTCGGGGAGGCGTTCAGGCGCCCTTCTTCTTCAGTTCCGCGAGTATCTCCTTCAGCACCGCAACGTCCGCCGCATCGCCCGGCACCGGAACCGGCGCCGGCTTCTCGAACAGCTTGTTGGCGGCCCGCACAATCAGGAACACCACGAAGGCGACGATCAGGAACTGCACCGCCACGGTGATGAACTGGCCATAGCCGACCATCGGCACGCCTGCGGCCTTGAGCTGGGCATAGCTGGTCGGCGAGCCGGTGTAGCTCGCCGGGATCGGCCCGAGTCGCACGAAGAAGCTGGAGAAGTCGAGGTCGCCGGAAACCTTGCCGATCACCGGCATGATGACGTCGTCGGTCAGCGACGAGACGATCTTGCTGAACGCCGCGCCGATGATCACCGCCACTGCGAGATCGAGGACATTGCCCCGGTTGATGAATGTCTTGAAAGCCTGGAGCATGATGCCCTCCGCTGTTGCCGCATCGCGAAGGTTAACCGCTCCCGGTGCGGATTGCGAGCGGCCCCGGACGCGCCTACATCGCAGGTCCCTTTGATGGAGTGCCCGATGGCCGCCCGTAACCTCGCGAAATTCGCTCTCGTGCCCGTGGTCGCGCTTGGCCTGTCCGGCTGCGGCCTGAACAGCGTGCCGACCGCCGAGGAGAACGCCAAGGCGAAGTGGGCCGATGTCCAGAACCAGTACCAGCGCCGCGCCGACCTCATTCCCAACCTCGTCGCGACGGTGAAGGCCGCCGGCGCACAGGAGAAGGACATCCTGGTCGAAGTCACCCAGGCGCGCGCCTCGGCCAGCCAGGTCCAGGTCTCGCCCGACCAGCTTTCCGACCCCGCAAAGATGAAGGCGTTCCAGGCCGCGCAGAGCGGCCTGACCCTGTCGCTGCAGCGGCTGCAGGAGGCTTATCCCGAGCTCAAGTCGCAGGGCAATTACACGACCCTGATGAGCCAGCTGGAAGGCACCGAGAACCGCATCACCGTCGCCCGCAACGACTACAACCAGGCGGTGCAGGCCTACAACACGACGATCCGCACCTTCCCCGACGCGATCGGCGCCAAGGTGTTCTACGGCGCCAAGCCGCTGGTGCCGTTCGAGGCGGTAACGCCGGGGGCCGAGACCGCGCCCAAGGTCAGCTTCTGATCATGCTGCGATTGGCGGGCCGGGCGCTCGCCGCCCTTCTGCTCGTCGTCGCGGCCATGCTCGGCATGGTCGGGCCGGCCGCGGCGGAGCCGACATTCCCGAAGTTCACCGGCCTCGTCGTCGACGCCGCCGACATCATCCCGCCGGCCGAGGAGGCCGCGCTGGAGGCGAAGCTGCAGGCGCTGCAACAGCAGTCGAAGAACCAGCTCGTCGTCGCGACCATCCCCGATCTCGGCGGCTACGACATCGCCGATTACGGCTACCGCCTCGGCCGCGCCTGGGGCGTCGGGCTGAAGGATGCCGATAACGGCGCAATCCTGATCGTCGCGCCGAAGGACCGGAAACTGCGCATCGAGGTCGGCCGCGGGCTCGAGCCGATCTTGACCGACGCCTATACCAGCCTGGTCATCAACCAGACGATCGTGCCGCGCTTCAAGGCGGGCGACATGCCGGGCGGCATTGCCGCCGGCGTCGATTCGCTGGCGCAGACGCTCAGCGTTCCCGACGATCAGGCCGAGGCAAAGGTCGACGCCGCGGTCAGGGAATTCGACAAGACCCATGTTAGCAAGGCGAAGGATGAAGACGGGTCGATGATCGGCCTGATCTTCTGGGGCCTCGTCCTCGGCTTTATCCTGCTCTCCTTTCTGCGCCGCGGTATCGGCGGCGGCCGGACGCGCAGCTATGGCGGCAGCAGCTGGCCGATCGTTCTCTGGTCGATCGCTGACGAGATCCAGCGCAGCTCTCGCCATGGCGGCGGCGGGTTGGGCGGCTGGGGCGGCGGCGGTTCCGGCGGGGGCGGCAGTTCCGGCGGCTGGGGCGGTGGCGGCTTCACCGGCGGCGGCGGTGGCGATTTCGGCGGCGGCGGATCCTCGGGGAGTTGGTGATGCGCCTGACACCTGCCGATCATGACAAGGTGACCGCCGCGGTCGCCGCGGCCGAGCTGACCACCGACGGCGAGATCGTGACGATCGTTACCCGCCAGTCGGACAGCTACCACGACGTGGCGCTGCACTGGGCGGTGCTGGCGATGCTCCTTGTCCTAGCCGTCCTCGCGGTCTGGCCGGGGATGGCGCTGTGGCTGCACACCCACCTGTTCGATGCCTGGGCGACCGAGGTGCCGGCGGCCGAACTGTTCGCGATCGCGCTGGTCCTCCTCGCCATCAAGTTCCTGGTGGTCCGCGCGATCCTGGCCTGGACGCCGCTGCGCATGGCGCTGACCCCGCCCGGCACCAAGTCCCGCCGCGTCCGCCGGCGCGCCGTCGAATGCTTCCGCATCGGCACGGAGAAGAACACCCGGGCGCGAACCGGTGTCCTCCTCTACCTCTCGATCGCCGAGCACCGCGCCGAGATCGTCGCCGACAGCACGATCGCCGCCAAGGTTGCCCCCGAGGCCTGGGGCGAGGCGATGGCTGCGCTGATCGCGGCGGTGAAGGACGACCGCCCCGGCGACGGCATGGCTGAGGCGGTCACCCGCATCGGCGCGATCCTGGCCGCGCATTTCCCGCGCTCGGCCCACGACACCAACGAGCTTTCCGACAGGGTGATCGAACTTTGAACGACCCGATCGAGACCCGCTGGCAGGGCAAGTACATCGCCGCCAAGACCGAGGGCCGCTGGGAATATGTCAGCCGCGTGCGCAGCATCGGCGCGGCGGTGATCCTCGCCATCGACGCCGGCCACGTCATCCTCGTCGAGCAGTACCGCGTGCCATTGAAGGCCAACTGCCTCGAGCTGCCCGCCGGCCTGGTCGGCGACGAGACCGCGGGCGAGCCGATCGAGACCGCCGCCGCGCGCGAGCTGGAGGAAGAGACCGGCTACCGCGCCGGATCGGTCGAGCGGATCGGCCAGTTTGCGAGCTCGCCGGGGATGGTCTCGGAAACCTTCACCCTCGTCCGCGCCCGCGACCTGGTGAAGGTCCACGACGGCGGCGGCGTCGAGGGCGAGAACATCACCGTCCACCGGGTGGCGCTGGGCGACGTACCGGCCTTTATCGCGGCGAAGCGCGAAGCAGGCGTGCAGATGGATGTGAAACTGCTGCTTCTGCTGGGCAGCGGCCTGCTGGCCGAGTAGCTCTTCCCTATTCCGCGGAGGATTGATTACGCGATCGGCACGCCCGC
>Ga0207668_10000645_pt1 | contig 21473 bp, 22 predicted proteins | sample KBSS43metaG_FD_184323 | JGI IMG/M metagenome (GOLD analysis project Ga0207668, IMG submission 184323) | Switchgrass rhizosphere microbial communities from Kellogg Biological Station, Michigan, USA - KBS S4-3 metaG (SPAdes) (version 2) | ecosystem: Host-associated > Plants > Roots > Rhizosphere... | reverse complement strand
GAGCGCGGCGTAGTAGCCGCCGAACTGGGCCTGGATGAACCATTGCAGCTGCAACGTCACCGGGTCCGGTGTGTCGCAGTCGATCGGGGCCGTGCTGCCGCCCTCCGCCGTGGTGCCCTCGGTGGCAACCATCAGGCAGCGGTTCAACGAACGGCGCCAACGCAAGCAGCCGCCGCTGCAGCGCGTCATTCGCGCGCTGCTGGGATTCGACGCCAAGATGAACCAGTACACGCGCGGCAAGGCGTTCGTCGACCACGTCGTCACCAAGGTCGGCATGGCGAACTTCAACACCATCTGGACCGGTCCCGAAACCCTGCCGCTTCCAACGGAAGTCGACGAGCCACAGCGATGGATCGACCGGGTTCTGTAGCGACCCTGCGCAAGGCGGTCGCCGACTTCGCCCGTGCTCACCTGCCAGGCGAGGAACGCTGGTGCGTCGCACTGTCCGGCGGCGCGGACTCGCTGGCGCTCACGGCCGTCGCCGTCGGGGAGCGCCGCACGACCGCGCTGATCGTCGACCACGGGCTGCAGGCCGACTCGGCCCGCGTCGCCGATACCGCTCGTCGGCAAGCCCTCGAGGTGGGATGTGTTGACGCTCAGGTGCTTTCGGTCGACGTCGGGCCGGGCGGGGGTCCGGAGGCGGCTGCCCGCAACGCCCGCTATGCCGCGTTGGACGCCGTCCGAGACGGTGCTCCCGTGCTGCTCGCGCACACGCTGGACGATCAGGCCGAGACGGTGTTGCTCGGGCTCGGCCGCGGCTCTGGCCCCCGTTCGATCGCGGGCATGCGGGCATACGATCCGCCGTGGGGCCGACCGCTTCTCGGCGTGCGCAGGACGGCCACCCAGGCCTGCTGCGCCGAGCTTGGGCTGACGCCGTGGCAGGACCCGCACAACGCCGACGCGCGGTTCACGCGGGCGCGGCTGCGTCACGAAGTGCTACCGCTGCTGGAGGACGTGCTTGGCGGTGGCGTGGCCGAAGCGCTGGCGCGCACCGCCGCCGCCCTGCGCGAGGACACCGACGCACTCGACGACCAGGCCGCCCACGCGTTGGGCGCCCTGCTGTCCGGCGGTGAACTGGAGGTCGCCGCACTGGTGCCACTGCCCGCCGCCGTCCGGCGCAGGATCATCCGCGGCTGGCTGCTCGACGGCGGCGCCAACGGGCTCACCGACAAACAGTTGAGGGCCGTCGACGCACTGGTGACGACCTGGCGCGGGCAGGGCGGCGTGGCCGTCGCATCGCCCATGCGGGATTGGCGCCTGTTCGCGGGACGTCGCGACGGCAGGCTCGTGTTGACGCGTGAGCCCGTCTCCTAGGGCCTCGCCTTGGTCGTGCCGCCGTTGACGTGGCACGCTGATGCCGTGCCTGCGCAATCCGCTGCCGAGCTCTACCCCGGCGACATCAAGTCGGTACTGCTCTCCGAGGCCGACGTGCAGACGCGCGTCGCCGAGCTCGGCGCACTGGTGGGCGAGCACTACCGCGACGCCGTCCAGGACCGCGAGGACCTGCTCCTTGTCACGGTGCTCAAGGGCGCCGTCATGTTCGTCACCGACCTGGCCCGCGCCATCCCCTTGCCCACCCAGCTGGAGTTCATGGCCGTCAGTTCGTACGGGTCATCGACGTCGTCGTCCGGCGTCGTGCGCATCCTCAAGGACCTCGACCGCGACATCAACGACCGCGACGTGCTGATCGTCGAGGACATCGTCGACTCGGGGCTCACACTGAAGTGGTTGCTCCGCAACCTCGCGACCCGTCATCCGCGGTCGCTGAAGGTGTGCACGCTGCTGCGCAAGCCCGACGCCGTGCGCGTCGACCTCGACATCGACTTCATCGGGTTCGACATCCCCAACGAGTTCGTCGTCGGCTACGGCCTCGACTACGCGGAGCGCTACCGCGACCTGCCCTACATCGGCACGCTCGACCCGAAGGTCTACGAAGAGATTTAGGGTCTGGCGTGCCGATACGGAGGAGGCACCCGTGGGCAACGACGGTCTGACCGAATCGCTGAAGATACTCAAGGAGCTGGGATACACGGAGGTGCGGGCGGGCTTCGGCGAGTCCACCCTCCAGGAGGGCTGGCACCCGCCCCTGAAGCCCGGGGAGTACTACGTGGAGAGTTGGATGCCCGACTGGGCCTCCAGCAGTGAGCAGAACGTCATCCACGTCGAGGTCGACCCGGCGCGCCCCCTTCCGCAGACGCTCGTGCTCAGGTGAGCTCCCACACCACCGTCACGGAAAACCCGACGGTCTGCTGGCCCGGCTCCAACGGCACGGCGGCCTGCATGGCGTCGAACCGTGGCATCGGTTGGGGTGGCGGGACCGTGGCGCCCGCCTCGGTGATGGAGATCACCTTGCCGAGGTCCATGCCGGACAGCTCGGCGTACTGCTGCGCGCGGTCCTTGGCGTCGTTGAACGCGCGGCTGCGGGCGTCCTTGACCAGCTGCGAGTCGTCCTCGATCGAGAAGTTCACCGAGTTGATCCGGGTGGCGTTGCCTCCGGAAGTCTGAATGGCCGCGATCGTCGGAGACGCGGCGTCGATCTTGCGGATCTTGACGGCGATCGAGTTGCTCGCCTGATAGCCGGTGATGACGGAGTTGTCGCCGTACTGGGGCTGCAAGCTGACCGCGGTGGTGCTGATGTCCTTGCGGTCGACGCCCTGCTGTACCACGGCATCGATCACCGCGGACATGCGCTCGTTGGTCTGGTTCAGCGCCGAAGTGGCATCGGCTGCGATGGACTCGATGGCCGCGTTCACGATGACCGTGTCGGGGGTGCCCTGCACCTTGCCGGAGCCGACGACGGTGACCTGGCGGACGTTGTTCGCATCGCCGGACGGGGCGGATGCGGACGACGCGTCACACGCCGCGAGCCCCGCCACCGTCAGCCCTGCGGCAGCGAGCACGAGGAGTCGGGTCGGCATCTTCGCCCACGCTCTATTCGACATACAGGCACCCTACCGATCTCCGTGTGAGGCAAATTCGCCGAGGAATTCGAGCAGCGCCGCGTTGACCTCGTCGGGACGTTCCTCGGGCAGCCAGTGACCGCCGTCGATCATCACCTCCCGGTAGTCGCCGACGGCGACTTCGCGCGCGCGGTCGCGTGGCGTGTAGGCCAGTGTCGGGTCCGCCGAACCACCGATGAACAGTGCGGGCGCGGTGATCGCGGTCGCCGCGGGGGCGGCCGTCAGCTCCCAGTTGCGGTCGAAGCATCGATACCAGTTCAGCGGACCGGTGAATCCGTTCACCGTGAATTCCCTTACGTAGTAGTCGAACTCGTCCTGGCTCAGCCACGGCGGAATGCGGCCTGGTTCGGCGATCCGGTCGAGGAAGCCCTCCGGATCCGGATCGGTAATCGGTGCCGACAGGTCGGTCGCCATGATGCGACGCATCGTGGTAGCGACGTCGGCGGACAACTCCGCGTCGGCAGGCCCCGGCTCCTGGAAGTACAGGATGTAGAAGAAGTTGTCCCCGAACATCCGCCGGAACGCCTCGGTGGTCGGAATGCGCGGCCGCGGCACCGGCGGAAAGCTGATGCCGACGACTCCGCAGAAGCGGTCGGGATGCAGCAGCGGCGCGCCCCATGCCACGACGCCGCCGAAGTCGTGGCCCACGATCACGGCCCGCTCCGCGCCTCCGCCGAGTTCCGAGTCGAGCAGCCCGACCACGTCGGCCGACAGATCCACCACGGTGTAGGCGTATACGGCGTCGGGCTTCGACGAGGCACCGTAACCGCGCTGGTCCGGGGCGAGCACGTGGTAACCCGCGTCGGCAAGGGCCGGAATCTGGTGGCGCCACGTGTAGGCGAGTTCGGGGAAGCCGTGCGCAAGCACCACGACGGGCGCCCCGCGTTCCCCCGCCTCGATGACCCGCAACCGCACGCCGTTGGTGTCGACGAAGCGCTCTGTCGGATTGCCCACGGGCTCAGCCAAGCACAGCGCGGCACCTGCGAATCCGCCGAACGTGCGCCCAGGGCGACATTTCGGCTCGGTCGTCGCCCTGGCCGCACGCTCGGCGAACGCACCGTCGGGAACTATCGAACGTTGGTCTAGCGGTAACCTGAACTAACCAGCTGCGCAGATCGGAAGGGAGCTGGCCCGCCGAGGCCAATGCTCGAATGAATCGTAAAAACGTCGTCCGCACTATCATCGCCGTCGCGGTCGTTTTGCTGCTCGCCTTTTTCTTGTTCTACCTCAGCGACGACACCCACGGCTACACGTCCGTTGACACGTCCGCGGCGGTGTCCCAGATCAACTCCGACAACGTCAACAGCGCCCAGATCGACGACCGGGAACAGCAGCTGCGGCTCGAGCTCAAGAACGGAAACGGCGACACCGAGGGCCAGACCAAGATCATCACCCAGTACCCGACCGGGTACGGGGTGGACCTGTTCAATGCGTTGACCGCGAAGAACGTCAAGACCAACACCGTCGTCAACCAGGGCAGCGTCATCAGCTCGTGGCTCATGATGCTGCTGCCGGTGTTGCTGCTCGTCGGCTTGTTCGTGATGTTCTCCCGTATGCAGACCGGCGGCCGCATGGGGTTCGGCTTCGGCAAGTCGAAGGCCAAGCAGCTCAACAAGGACTTGCCCAAGACCACCTTCGCGGACGTGGCGGGCGTCGACGAGGCGGTCGAGGAGCTCTACGAGATCAAGGACTTCCTGCAGAACCCGACGCGGTATCAGGCACTCGGCGCCAAGATCCCGAAGGGCGTGCTGCTCTACGGCCCGCCTGGCACCGGCAAGACCCTGCTGGCCCGCGCTGTCGCGGGCGAGGCCGGGGTTCCGTTCTTCACGATTTCAGGTTCGGACTTCGTCGAGATGTTCGTCGGCGTGGGTGCGTCGCGCGTCCGTGACATGTTCGAGCAGGCCAAGCAGAACAGTCCCTGCATCATCTTCGTCGACGAGATCGACGCCGTCGGCCGCCAGCGCGGCGCAGGCCTTGGCGGCGGACACGACGAGCGCGAGCAGACGCTGAACCAGCTGCTCGTCGAGATGGACGGGTTCGGCGAGCGTCAGGGCGTCATCCTCATCGCGGCCACCAACCGACCCGACATCCTGGACCCGGCGCTGCTGCGACCCGGCCGTTTCGACCGCCAGATTCCGGTGTCCAACCCGGACATCGCAGGCCGTCGTGCGGTGCTGCGGGTGCACTCGCAGGGCAAGCCCATCGCACCCGACGCCGACCTCGACGGGTTGGCCAAGCGCACCGTCGGCATGTCCGGCGCTGACCTCGCCAACGTCATCAACGAGGCTGCTCTGCTCACCGCTCGCGAGAACGGCACCATCATCAGCGGCGCCGCACTCGAGGAGGCCGTCGACCGGGTGGTCGGCGGACCGCGCCGCAAGGGCCGCATCATCAGCGAGCACGAGAAGAAGATCACCGCCTACCACGAAGGCGGTCACACGCTGGCGGCGTGGGCGATGCCGGACATCGAACCCATCTACAAGGTCACGATTCTGGCGCGCGGCCGCACCGGTGGCCATGCGGTGGCGGTGCCCGAGGACGACAAGGGTCTGATGACCCGGTCGGAAATGATCGCGCGGCTTGTCTTCGCGATGGGCGGGCGCGCCGCCGAAGAGTTGGTGTTCCGCGAGCCAACCACGGGAGCCGTGTCCGATATCGACCAGGCCACCAAGATCGCCAGGGCGATGGTCACCGAGTACGGCATGAGCTCCAAGCTTGGCGCCGTCAAGTACGGAACCGAACACGGTGATCCGTTCCTCGGCCGCACCATGGGCACGCAGCCCGACTACTCACACGAGGTCGCTCAGATCATCGACGACGAGGTGCGCAAGCTCATCGAGGCCGCGCACACCGAGGCGTGGGACATTCTCACCGAGTACCGCGACGTGCTCGACACGCTGGCAGGTGAACTGCTCGAAAAGGAAACCCTGCACCGCGTCGAGCTCGCCGAGATCTTCGCCGACGTCAAGAAGCGTCCTCGGCTCACCATGTTCGACGACTTCGGCGGACGCGTGCCGTCCGACAAGCCGCCGATCAAGACGCCGGGTGAGCTCGCGATCGAACGGGGCGAGCCATGGCCTCCACCCGTCAAGGAGCCTGCCTTCAAGCTCGCCATCGCCGAGGCCTCGAAGGCCGCACAGGCCGAGGCGCAGAAGAACGGCACCAACGGGGCCAACGGAACTCCCGTCAATGGGACGTCGACGGTGCCAGGAAACGGCTCGAACCCGAACGGTTCCACACAACCCGACTACGGCGCGCCTGCCGGCTGGCACGCACCGGGGTGGCCGCCTCCGCCCGGCCAGTACCCGCCGCCGCAGCAGCAGGGCCACTACGGCCAGTACCCACCGCAGGGTTACGGGTATCCGCCGCCGTCCGGCTGGGCACCGCCACCGCAGCCGGGCCACTACCCGCCCTATCAGTCCTATCCCCAGCCAGGGGCGCCCGTCCCGCAGGGTGGTGCGTCAGCGCCCACCCCGCAGGACGAACAGGTCCACGATGACCGGCCCGACGCGCCACCTCCTGGCTGACGAGAACGGAGTTCCAATTAGATGACGCGGCAGCTTGATTCGGCCACGTTCACCCCTTCTGCGTTCGACCAACCTCGGGCCGAAGCTGCGGTGCGCGAGTTGCTGATCGCCATCGGGGAGAACCCGGAGCGGCACGGCCTCGTCGACACTCCATCGCGGGTCGCCCGGGCGTACCGCGAGATGTTCGCGGGGCTCTACACCAATCCCGACGACGTGCTCAACACCACGTTCGACGAGCAGCACGACGAACTGGTGCTGGTCAAGGACATCCCGATGTATTCGACCTGCGAGCACCACCTGGTGGCATTCCACGGTGTCGCGCACGTGGGCTACATCCCCGGCGTGGATGGCCGGATCACGGGGCTGTCCAAGCTCGCCCGGGTGGTGGACCTGTACGCCAAACGGCCGCAGGTGCAGGAGCGGCTGACCGGACAGATCGCCGACGCGATGATGCGCAAGCTCGACCCCCGCGGCGTCATCGTCGTCATCGAGGCCGAACACCTCTGCATGGCGATGCGCGGCATCCGCAAACCCGGCGCCGTCACGACCACGTCGGCGGTGCGCGGACAGTTCAAGACCGACAAGGCATCGCGGTCCGAGGCGCTGGACCTGATCCTGCGCAAGTGAGTCCACCCAACCCCATGCCCGCTACCGCGAGGCGCACGCAGGTGATGGGGGTCGTCAACGTCACCGACGACTCCTTCTCCGATGGGGGGCTGTTCCTCGAGGCCGACCGCGCCGTCGAACACGGGCTCGCGCTGGCGGCCGAAGGTGCCGACGTCATCGACGTCGGTGGCGAGTCGACCCGTCCCGGCGCCGTCAGAATCGACGCGGGCATCGAGTCCGGCCGTGTCCGACCGGTCGTTAAAGCCCTTGCCGCTCAAGGAGTCCTGGTGAGCATCGACACGATGCACGCCAAGGTCGCGCAGGCGGCGCTGGAACACGGCGCGAAGATCGTCAACGACGTGTCGGGCGGGCGAGCCGATCCGGACATGGCGCGCGTGGTCGCCGACGCGGGCGTGCCGTGGGTGCTGATGCATTGGCGTTCGGTCGGGGCGGACCGTCCGCACGAGGTGCCCGCATACGCCGACGTGGTCGCCGACGTGCGCGCCGAACTATTGGCCAGCGTCGACGCCGCGGTGTCGGCGGGGGTCGATCCGGCCAAGCTGGTCATCGACCCTGGGCTCGGGTTCGCCAAGTCGGCCGCACACAACTGGGCGCTGCTGCATGCGCTGCCCGAGTTGGTCGCCACCGGAATCCCGGTGTTGGTCGGTGCTTCGCGCAAGCGGTTCCTCGGTGCCCTGCTCGCGGATTCCGATGGTGCGCCGCGACCACCGGACGGCCGGGAGACGGCCACCGCCGTGGTCTCGGCGCTCGCTGCGCTTAGCGGTGCATGGGGGGTGCGGGTGCACGACGTCCGCGCGTCGGTCGACGCGCTGAAGGTGGTCGCCGCGTGGGGAGGTTCGGGTGGCTGATCGAATCGAACTGCGCGGCTTGACCGTTCGCGGCCACCACGGGGTCTTCGAGCACGAACGCAGGGATGGTCAAGACTTCATCGTCGACGTGACGGTGTGGATCGACCTTGCCGCCGCCGCGGCCAGCGACGACCTCGCCGACACGCTGGACTATGGCGCGCTGGCGCAGCGGGCAGCCGACGTCGTCGGCGGACCACCGCGCAACCTCATCGAAACGGTGGCCGCCGAACTCGCCGAGGGCGTGATGACGGACGAGCGCGTGCACGCCGTGGAAGTGGCGCTGCACAAGCCCAACGCGCCAATTCCCTTGACGTTCAACGATGTCGCGGTCGTCGCCCGTCGGTCCCGGCGCAACGGGCGCGGCGCTCAATGACGACGGTGGTGCTGTCGATCGGGTCCAACATGGGGGACCGGCTGGCACATCTTCAATCGGTGGTCGACGGCCTCGGCCCAGCTGTGCTCGCGGTGTCGCCCGTGTACGAGACGGACCCGTGGGGCGGTGTCGACCAGAGCCCGTTCCTCAACGCCGTGCTGTTGGCGCAGGACCCGGAACTGGACGCGCGCGGCTGGCTGCACCTCGGCCAGGAGCTCGAGTGCGCTGCGGGGAGAGTACGCGAAGAACGTTGGGGGCCAAGAACACTCGATGTCGACGTGATCGCCTGCCGCAACGGCGCTGCCGACGAGGTGAGCCGCGACGACGAGCTGACGGTGCCGCACCCGCACGCGCATGAGCGGGCATTCGTCCTGATCCCCTGGTTGGCGGTGGAACCCGCCGCGACTCTGATGGTCGATGGCAACCCCAGCCCGATCACGGCGCTGCTCGCCGGCCTCGATCCCGGGGAGCGTGACGGCGTCCGGCCCACCGGCCTGGTATTGGCGACCTGATGGGGCCGACCCGCAAGAGGCAGCTGGTCGCCGCGACCGTCGTGGTGGCAGTCCTCGGCTACGCCCTGGTGGTCGGGAGCTACAAGTGGTTCCCGCCGATCACGATCTGGACTGGCCTGTCGCTGCTCGCCGTGGCAGGCGCCGAGTTCGGGTGGGCGTTCTACGTCCGTTCGAAGATCAATGCCGGGGAGATCGGCGCCGGGCCGGGCTGGCTCCACCCGCTGTCGGTGGCCCGCTCCGTCATGGTGGCGAAGGCGTCGGCCTGGGTGGGCGCGGTGGTGCTCGGGTGGTGGCTCGGAGTGCTCGCGTTCCTCATCCCCAGGCGCGGCTCGCTGCGCGTCGCGAGCGCTGACACCCCGGGTGCGGTCGTAGCCGCGATCAGTGCGCTGGCTTTGGTGGCCGCGGCCCTGTGGCTTCAGCATTGCTGCAAGTCGCCGGAGGAGCCGCCGGACACTGCCGATGGCGTGCCGGAGTAGCTGATGCCATACCTGACCTGCCGAATCGCCGAACCGGTCGACACGCTCGGTGACCTGTGACGGGTACAGTCAGCCCATGACCGAACCGACCCGCGGAGTGCGCCAGCGGCGCAGTAACCGCAGGCCGGGGTGGCTGTTGCTGACGGCGTTGCTGGTGCTCGCGATCGTCGCGAGCTCCGCCCTGGTGTTCACCAACAAGGTGGAATTGCTCAAGCTTGCGGTCATCATCGCGTTGTGGGCCGCGGTGGTGGCGGCGTTCATTTCGTTCATCTACCGGCGGCAGGCCGACATCGACCAGGCGCGGGTGCGCGACCTCAAGCTCGTCTACGACCTACAGCTCGACCGGGAGATCTCCGCCCGCCGCGAGTACGAGTTGTCCGTCGAGTCCCAGTTGCGGCGCGAACTGACTTCGGAGTTGCGGAACCAGGCCTCCGACGAGGTCGCCAGCCTGCGGGCCGAGCTTGCGGCGCTGCGGGCCAACCTCGAGATCCTCTTCGACACCGACCTGCAGCATCGGCCCGCACTCGAGACGGAGCGCACCGCGGTGCACACCTTCGGCAGGGTGATCAGCAGCCGGATCGACGCGGAGGACGCCGAGGACCTCGAGCCCAATACGGACGAGAGCCCAATCATCGACGTGCCAGAGGAGCCGCAACCGCCTGAGTACGGATGGGCGGCGACGCCCGAGCAGGGTGGCGCGCACCGCAGACCATCGGAGCGCGAACCGATCGTGACGGGGTGGCGTCCCGCCGAGCCGCCGCCTCCACAAACTCCGCCGCCTCCGCCACCTCCGCGGCGACAGGATCCCGCGCCGCCGAAGCCCGACGTGCGGGTGCCGTGGCTGCCGCCCGAGCCGACGCCTCCACCCACACCGGCGCCTGCGCCGACCCCGCCCCCGGCGGCCGCGTCGACCCCGACACCCCCGCCAGCACCGGCGCCAGCACCGGCGTGGCAGCCCGCTCCCGCGGAGGGACAGTTCATCCCGGCTGGGGAGCCAGGCAGCAACTGGACGGCGCCGCCGGTGGAGAACGGAGCTACGCCGACCCCACCGCCCGCCGAGCCGGAGCACGCATCGCCGGCGATGGTCCCGCCGCCCGCCGAACCGCCGCGCGGCCGTCACTCGACGTCGGATACCAACGGCGACGAAGCGCGCCGTCGGGCCAGGCACTGGGCCGCCGACGCGGAGGACCCTGGCCGGCCCTCGCCCACCCTGGCCACCCCACCTCAACCACCAACGCCGCCACCGGTCCCGGAGCCGCCGCGGGCACGGCACCGTGGGACCGACGAGCCCGAGCAGGGGTCGAGCTCCGGCCAGCACGCGGGCGGCCAGCCGCTGTCCGAACTCCTCGCACGTTTGCAGGTCGGTTCCACTGGAGGCGGGCGTCGCCGACGCCGCGAGGATTGAGCTAGTCTCATGGCGCCCGACCGGTACCCGCGATGCGGGACTGGAACGAATGAATCTCATGACGTCAGCGAGGTCGTCTCCATGGGGACCCCCAACGGACTGCGTCCGGCCAGGCTCGGCATTGGAGTCATCTCCGCAGGTCGGGTGGGTACCGCACTAGGTGTCGCCCTGGAACGGGCCGAGCACGTCGTCGTGGCGTGCAGTGCCATCTCGCACGCGTCCCGGCAGCGCGCTCAGCGCAGGCTCCCCGACACCCCGGTGCTGCCCGTCCCCGACGTCGCGGCTCGGGCCGAGTTGTTGCTGCTGGCCGTCCCCGACGCGGAACTCGCGGGACTGGTGTCGGGTCTGGCCACCACGGGTGCCGTCCGTCCGGGCACGATCGTCGTGCACACGTCGGGGGCCAACGGCATCGCGGTGCTCGCGCCGCTCACCGAACTCGGCTGCATACCGCTGGCCATCCACCCCGCGATGACCTTCACCGGGTCCGACGAGGACATCGCCCGGCTGCGCGACGCGTGCTTCGGCATCACCGCGGCCGACGAGATCGGATACGCGATCGCTCAATCGTTGGTGCTCGAGGTCGGCGGTGAGCCATTCGGCGTGCGGGAGGACGCGCGATCGCTCTACCACGCCGCGTTGGCACATGCCGGCAACCACGTGATCACCGTCCTGCTCGATGCCGTCGAGGCGTTGCGTGCGGCGCTGACGGGCCAGGAGCTCTTGGGCCAGGAACTCGTCGGCGATGCGCCTGGCGGCCTCGCCGAGCGGGTCATCGGCCCGCTGGCCCGCGCGTCGCTGGAGAATGCGCTGCAACGCGGGCAGGGTGCGCTGACCGGTCCCGTCGCGCGGGGCGACGCGACCGCCGTCGCCCTTCACCTGGAGGCGCTGGGGCGAGTCGATCCCGAGCTGGCCGAGGCCTATCGCGCGAACTCACTGCGCACGGCGCAACGCGCACATGCCCCAGCCGACGTTTTCGCGGCGTTGGCAAGCCCGTCCGACCGAGGGGGACGTCCGTGACCGAGCGCAAACCGCCGAAGTTCGAGCCGACCGAACTCAACGTCTATTCCAAGCCGAAGGACATGTCGGACGTGTCCCGGGCGCTGCGGACGACGGGTCGCCGGGTGATGCTGGTGCCGACGATGGGGGCGTTGCACGAAGGTCACCTCGCCCTGGTGAGAGCCGCCAAGCGGGTGCCTGGTGCGGTGGTCGTCGTGTCGATCTTCGTCAACCCCTTGCAGTTCGGGGCCGGCGAGGACCTCGATGCGTATCCGCGTCCACTCGACGACGACCTTGCCGCGCTGCGCGCCGAGGGTGTCGAGGTGGCCTTCACGCCTACCGCCGCCGCCATGTATCCCGACGGGCCACGCACGACGGTGTTGCCCGGCGCACTGGGTGCCGAACTCGAAGGTCATTCGCGGCCAACCCATTTCGCTGGAATGCTCACGGTGGTGCTGAAGCTGCTGCAGATCGTCCGGCCGGATCGGGCGTTCTTCGGCGAGAAGGACTACCAGCAACTGGTGCTCGTTCACCAGATGGTGGCAGATCTCAACGTCGACACCCAGATCGTCGGCGTCCCCATCGTGCGCGAACCCGACGGGCTGGCACTGTCGTCGCGCAATCGCTACCTCAACGAGGTGGAACGCGAACAGGCCGGCGCACTTTCGGCTGCCCTGCTCGCCGGAATGTACGCCGCAGCGCGCGGCACCTCGGAAGCGCTCGACGCGGCGCGTGCGGTGCTCGACGAGGTGCCTGCGCTCGACGTCGACTACGTGGAGGTGCGGGACGCGTGGCTTGGGCCCGCACCCGCGGAAGGGGCGGGCCGACTGCTGGTGGCCGCCCGGTTGGGGCGGACCCGACTCCTCGACAACATCGCCATCGACATTGGCGCGTCCGCCGGCATCGACGGGCACCCGCGCGTCGATTCGGCCGATAATCACGAATTACCTTGGAGGAATTGATGTTACGCACGATGCTCAAGTCGAAGATTCACCGTGCCACGGTCACGCACGCCGACCTGCACTACGTCGGCTCGGTGACCATCGACGCCGACCTGATGGACGCCGCCGACCTGCTCGAGGGCGAGCAGGTGACCATCGTCGACATCGACAACGGCAACCGGCTGGTGACCTACGCCATCACCGGCGCACGCGGCTCGGGCGTCATCGGGATCAACGGGGCGGCAGCACATCTGGTACACCCAGGCGACCTCGTCATCCTCATCGCCTACGGGACGATGGAGGACGCCGAGGCCCGTGAGTACGCGCCGCGCGTGGTCTTCGTCGACGCGCAGAACCGCCAGCTCGACCTCGGCCACGATCCTGCCTACGTGCCAGCCGACGTCTCCGACCTGATCTCCCCGCGGTAAGCCAGTGCTGCTCGCGATTGACGTACGCAACACTCACACCGTCGTCGGGCTGGTGTCGGGCTCCGGTGACCACGCCAAGGTGGCGCAGAACTGGCGAATCCGCACCGAGGCCGAGGTCACCGCCGACGAGCTGGCGCTCATCATCGATGGGCTGATCGGCGACGACGCGGAGCGGCTCACCGGTGCTACCGGCCTATCGACGGTGCCGTCGGTGCTGCACGAGATCCGGCTGATGCTTGAGCAGTACTGGCCGTCGGTGCCGCACGTGCTGATCGAACCCGGTGTGCGGACCGGGATTCCGCTGCTGGTGGACAACCCGAAGGAGGTCGGTGCCGACCGCATCGTCAACTGCCTCGCGGCCTACCAGAAGTTCAAGTCCGCGTGCATCGTCGTCGACTTCGGCTCGTCCATCTGTGTGGACGTGGTCTCGGCAAAAGGGGAATTCCTTGGTGGCGCAATCGCTCCCGGCGTCCAGGTCTCGTCGGACGCGGCAGCGGCCCGCTCGGCTGCGCTGCGCCGCGTGGAACTGACACGACCGCGCTCGGTCGTCGGCAAGAACACGGTCGAGTGCATGCAGGCCGGCGCGGTGTTCGGCTTCGCTGGACTCGTAGACGGTTTGGTCAACCGGATCCGGGAGGACGTCGACGGATTCGCCGGCGCCGACGTCGCGGTGGTGGCGACGGGGCACACCGCGCCGCTGGTGTTGCCCGATCTGCACAGCGTCGAGCACTACGACAAGTACCTCACGCTCGACGGGCTGCGCCTGGTGTTCGAACGCAACCTCGACAACCAACGCGGCAAGCTGAAGTCGGCCCGCTAGCCGCACGGCATCACCACTGCGTCAACGGCGCCCCCTCTAGCGGGAGCCGATACACCGGCTTGCGCGGGCTGCCCGAGGTGCATCCCGACACCGCGATGTGGCTGCCCGGATTCTGTGCCAGCGCCTGATCCTCGGCGTCCTTGCGGGTCGCTCCCGTCGCGGTGATCGATTCCTGCTCGCCCAGGATGGCCAGCGCCGCGCAGGTGTTCTTCTCGATTGCGAAGACCACGCAATGGTTGCCGCCGTCGTACTGGCAGAGCGAGAGTGAGTCGATCCTGGACTGCTCCCGGTCGCCGGTGACGGCGAGGCCCGGGATGTCGCTTTGGAATGAATAGGCCAACGCGATGAACAGGTCGGGTGCTGCGTTCGCCGGTGCGGCCACGCCAAACGCGCCGGCCAGGGCAGCGCCTGCAGCGAGCGCTGCGATGACAGTGTTGCGGGTGCGGTTGTGCTTCATGGTGTCTCCTTCGTTGGTTCCGCGCTCCGGGTGAGCGTCGGTCATCGGTAGGAGTGGTCCGGTGGTCGCGACCGGACGGTTTCTTCGGGTGGTCCCGGGTTCACTAAGCTGGCACGTCGTGAGCTCTGCTGATACCCCCGAAGCCGGCCCCAGCGATCAGGACGACCTGCCAGAGCAGTTCCGGATCCGCCAGGCCAAGCGGGAGCGACTGCTCGCCGAGGGGCGCGACCCCTACCCGGTCGAGGTGGCGCGCACTCATACGCTCGCCGAGCTGCGAGCTGCCTACCCCGACCTCGCCGCCGACACCGAGACCGGTCAGGTGGTCGGGGTGGCGGCGCGGGTGGTGTTCGCCCGTAACTCGGGGAAGCTGTGCTTTGCCACGCTGCAGGATGGTGACGGCACCCAGCTGCAGGCGATGGTCAGTTTGAATGGCGTCGGCCAGGAATCGCTCAATGCGTGGAAGGCCGATGTCGACCTCGGGGACATCGTCTTCGTGCACGGCGAGGTGATTAGCTCCCGGCGAGGTGAACTATCTGTGCTTGCCGATTCATGGCAAATCATCTCGAAGGCATTGCGACCGCTTCCCGTGGCGCACAAGGAGATGAGCGAGGAGTCGCGCGTGCGGCAGCGCTACGTCGATCTGATCGTGCGGCCAGAGGCGCGAACCATTGCCAGGCAGCGGATCGCCGTCGTGCGTGCGGTGCGTTCCGCACTGGAACGGCGCGGCTTTCTCGAGGTGGAAACGCCGATGCTGCAGACGATTGCAGGCGGGGCGGCTGCTCGTCCATTCGTGACGCACTCCAATGCACTCGATGCCGACCTGTACCTACGTATCGCGCCCGAGCTGTTCCTAAAGCGTTGCTTGGTGGGCGGTTTCGAGAAGGTGTTCGAGTTGAATCGCAACTTTCGAAACGAAGGTGCCGATTCAACGCATTCTCCAGAATTTGCGATGTTGGAGACATATCAGGCGTACGGAACCTACGACGATTCTGCAGTCGTGACGCGCGAGATTATTCAGGAGGTGGCGGATGAGGCGATTGGCACGAGAAACGTGCCACTGCCAGATGGCACCACCTACGATCTCGATGGAGAATGGGCGACGCTACAAATGTACCCGTCGTTGTCGGAAGCGCTCGGTGACGAGATCACGCCCGAAACTGACGTCGCACGACTTCTCGCGATCGCTGCGGAGCTCGGCGTGGAGATCCCGCGAGATCGTGGCTATGGGCACGGCAAGCTGGTCGAGGAACTGTGGGAACACACCGTCGGCGAGACGTTGTGGGCGCCGACCTTCGTGCGCGACTTCCCCGTCGAGACTACGCCGTTGACGCGCGCTCACCGCAGCATCCCTGGCGTCACCGAGAAATGGGATTTGTACATCCGCCGCTTCGAGTTGGCCACCGGATACTCCGAACTCATCGACCCCGTCGTCCAGCGGGAGCGATTCGAGGATCAGGCCAGGGCGGCGGCCGCGGGTGATGACGAGGCAATGCGTCTCGACGAGGATTTCCTGGCCGCATTGGAGTACGCGATGCCGCCCACCACCGGCACCGGAATGGGTATCGACAGGTTGTTGATGGCCCTGACGGGGCTGACTATTCGGGAGACGGTTTTGTTCCCGATTGTCCGCAGACAAGTCTGAACGGGTCATCGGTTATCATACTTGTTGAATGATTTCAGTTCTTATGTCAGCATTGTGGCCAGAGTTCGGGTAGTCCCCGCAACGTTGCTCAGGTAGAAGGGTCAGTGGTCAAATGGCGAAGAAGGTAACCGTTACCTTGGTCGATGATTTCGACGGTGAGGGTGCGGCCGACGAGACCGTCGAATTCTCACTTGATGGTGTGAGTTATGAGATCGACCTTTCGTCGAAGAATGCCGCCAAGTTGCGCAACGACCTGAAGGGCTGGGTCGAGGCGGGCCGTCGTGTCGGCGGTCGTCGCAGAGGGCGTTCGGCGGGTTCGGGCCGGGGGCGTGCATCGATTGATCGTGAACAGAGCGCCGCCATTCGTGAATGGGCGCGCCGCAACGGTCACAATGTGTCGACGCGCGGTCGCATTCCGGCCGACGTCATCGACGCCTTCCATGCGGCAACGTAGCGGAACGTTGCCAGTTTGCGACCCTTCGGGGCCGTGATCGTGAATCGTTCGCCCACGGCGCAATCACGACCGGGGTAATGGGGAAACGAATGGCCCGCGTTCTGCGTTGCTCGTCTGCAGCGCGGATTGAACCCTGCCGTGGTGGTCAAAAGACGACGACAGGCGGGGCGGCCCGGGCCGCCGCCCACTACAGTGGACGGCAGGTGCAGAGCGCGGTGTGCCGCGCAAAGAGCTGCGCTATTTGATGGAGAGCAGGTAACCACCGATGTTCGAACGATTTACTGACCGCGCACGGCGCGTCGTCGTCCTGGCCCAAGAAGAGGCCCGGATGCTGAACCACAACTACATCGGCACCGAGCACATCCTCCTTGGACTCATTCACGAGGGCGAAGGCGTCGCCGCGAAGTCGCTGGAATCGCTGGGCATCTCGCTTGAGGGCGTCCGAAGCCAGGTCGAGGAGATCATCGGGCAGGGGCAGCAGGCGCCGTCCGGTCACATCCCGTTCACCCCTCGCGCCAAGAAGGTGCTGGAGCTGTCGCTGCGCGAGGCGCTGCAGCTCGGTCACAACTACATCGGTACCGAGCACATCCTGCTCGGGCTGATCCGCGAGGGTGAGGGCGTCGCCGCCCAGGTGCTCGTCAAGCTGGGCGCCGAACTTACCCGGGTGCGTCAGCAGGTCATCCAGCTGCTGAGTGGCTACCAGGGCAAGGAGACGGCAGAAGCCGGGACCGGCGGGCGCGGCGGAGAGGCGGGCAACCCGTCCACGTCGCTGGTGCTCGACCAGTTCGGTCGCAACCTGACCGCCGCCGCCATGGAGGGCAAGCTCGACCCCGTCATCGGCCGCGAGAAGGAAATCGAGCGGGTCATGCAGGTGCTGAGCCGCCGCACCAAGAACAATCCGGTGCTGATCGGCGAGCCTGGCGTCGGCAAGACCGCCGTCGTCGAGGGCCTCGCGCAGGCCATCGTGCACGGCGACGTCCCGGAGACGCTCAAGGACAAGCAGCTGTACACGCTGGACCTGGGTTCGCTGGTGGCGGGCAGCCGCTACCGCGGTGACTTCGAGGAGCGCCTGAAGAAGGTGCTCAAGGAGATCAACACCCGCGGCGACATCATCCTGTTCATCGACGAGCTGCACACGCTGGTCGGCGCGGGAGCGGCCGAGGGCGCGATCGACGCTGCATCGATCCTCAAGCCCAAGCTGGCCCGCGGCGAGCTGCAGACGATCGGCGCCACCACCCTCGATGAGTACCGCAAGTACATCGAGAAGGACGCCGCCCTGGAGCGCCGGTTCCAGCCGGTGCAGGTGGGTGAGCCGACGGTCGAGCACACCATCGAGATCCTCAAGGGGCTGCGCGACCGGTACGAGGCGCACCACCGCGTCTCGATCACCGATGGTGCGATCGCCGCCGCGGCCACGCTGGCCGACCGCTACATCAACGACCGGTTCCTTCCGGACAAGGCCATCGACCTCATCGACGAGGCGGGCGCCCGGATGCGCATTCGCCGGATGACCGCTCCGCCAGACCTGCGTGAGTTCGACGAGAAGATCGCCGATGCGCGCCGGGAGAAGGAGTCCGCGATCGATGCGCAGGACTTCGAGAAGGCGGCCAGCCTGCGCGATCGCGAGAAGACCCTCGTCGCGCAGCGTGCCGAGCGCGAGAAGCAGTGGCGTTCAGGTGATCTCGACGTCGTCGCCGAGGTGGACGACGAGCAGATCGCCGAAGTGCTCGGCAACTGGACCGGCATTCCCGTGTTCAAGCTGACCGAGGCCGAGACCACGCGCCTGCTGCGCATGGAGGACGAGCTGCACAAGCGGATCATCGGCCAGGAGGACGCCGTCAAGGCCGTGTCCAAGGCCATCCGGCGTACCCGCGCCGGCCTGAAGGATCCGAAGCGTCCGTCGGGCTCGTTCATCTTCGCCGGCCCGTCCGGTGTCGGTAAGACCGAGTTGTCCAAGGCGCTGGCCGAGTTCCTGTTCGGCGACGACGACGCGCTCATCCAGATCGACATGGGCGAGTTCCACGACCGCTTCACCGCGTCGCGGCTGTTCGGTGCCCCTCCGGGCTACGTCGGCTACGAGGAGGGCGGCCAGCTCACCGAGAAGGTGCGCCGCAAGCCGTTCAGCGTCGTGCTGTTCGACGAGATCGAGAAGGCTCACCAGGAGATCTACAACAGCCTCCTGCAGGTCCTCGAGGATGGTCGACTCACCGACGGTCAGGGCCGCACGGTCGACTTCAAGAACACCGTGCTGATCTTCACGTCGAACCTCGGCACGTCCGACATCAGCAAGGCGGTTGGGCTCGGCTTCACCCAGGGTGGTGGCGAGAACAACTACGAGCGGATGAAGCAGAAGGTCAACGACGAGCTGAAGAAGCACTTCCGCCCCGAGTTCCTCAACCGCATCGACGACATCATCGTCTTCCACCAGCTGACCAAGGAAGAGATCATCCAGATGGTCGATCTCATGATCGGCAGGGTCGAGAAGCAGCTCAAGGCCAAGGACATGACCATGGAGCTGACCGACAAGGCGAAGGCGTTGCTGGCCAAGCGTGGCTTCGACCCGGTGCTGGGTGCCCGCCCGTTGCGGCGCACCATCCAGCGCGAGATCGAAGACCAGTTGAGCGAGAAGATCCTGTTCGACGAGGTCGGACCGGGTCAGCTCGTCACGGTCGACGTTGACAACTGGGACGGCGAGAGCGGCAACATCGAGGACGCGGTCTTCACGTTCGCCGGGGCCCGCAAGCCCGTCGCCGACGCCGAGCCCGACCTGGCCGGCGCCGGAGCTGCCGGTGCAGCCGGAGCGACGGTCGCAGAGTAGTTCGGCAGCAGAAACGGGCGGTATCCCTGTGGTGGGGGTACCGCCCGTTTTGCGTTCTGGCTCGCTCAGCGGGCTAAAAATCCTTCGGGGAATGCCGAACTCGGCTGCTACCGTTGATTTCGTGACCATGTTCCTTCGCGACTACGACCAGCTCGCCGGGATGCACGAGGCATCCTCGGCGGCGTTGTCGTGCGCGGAGCTCAGGAATGTCGCGGTCTGGACGATCCAAGCTGAGCGGCGTGGCGGCGTCAGCCTGCCCAGTCGCTTCCGGTTGTTCCGTCAGCCTTCCGCCCCGTCAGTGGGCGTGCGCCCCGACCGGAAGCTAGGGCCAGCAGAAATATCTCGTGAATATCGCACCGTTGGTGTTTGCGCTGCTAGGAACGTCGACTGACGTTCCTAGCGTTTGGCGCACCCAAATGCATTGCACGCCAGCATATTTCGGCAAAATAACCTCTCGACATCACGTGTTGCGTGATGCACCATGAATAACCAGCAGCACCCCGGTTGGCCGGTGTGCATTGCGGACCGGTGCGAATCAGTGTGCCGTGTCGGGACTTTGAGAACTAAACAGTGGTGGCATCCGCGCTCGTGGCGGAATCTCTGGCAGACGCGCCCGGCTCAAACCCGGGTGCCCAGTAACGGGCGTGCAGGTTCAAGTCCTGCCGAGCGCACTTCGTGGTGTCGAGCGTCCGTGACGGAATTGTGGGAGACGTGCCGGATTCAGACTCCGGTGCCCTTGGCTGGGCGTGCAGGTTCGACTCCTGCCGGACGTACAACATGTGGCGTCGACCGCCCACGTCGACGCAAGCGCCGTTAGCTGAGTTGGGATAGCACCAGATTCTTAATCTGGGGACGGGGGATCGAAACCCTCACGGCGCACATTGTTTTCAGTCGGATGTACGGATGTAGCTCAACTGGTAGAGCCGTGGTCTCCAAAGCCGCGTGAGTTGGGGGTTCGAGTCCCTCCGTCCGTGCCAGCGGGATGTGGCGCAACTTGGGAGCGCACCTGGTTTGGGTCCAGGGGGTTGCACGTTCAAATCGTGTCATCTCGACCAACGTCGCAGCAATGCCCCTGTAGCTCAGAAGCGCTCCTGCCTTACAAGCAGGCTGTCGGGAGTTCAAATCTCTCCGGGGGCACGTCAAACACGCTGCGCGGTAGGACAGTTCGGCAGTCCGCCGGGCTCATATCCCGGAAGTCGCAGGTTCGAATCCTGCCCGCGCAACCACCACGCCGACATGACGCCGACACGAAAGGAGGTATGCGGCCCATGGCAATCCCGATGCCCGATCTGACCGTTGAGGTCTACAACGCCGACTACCGCGTGCTGTCCCGGATTCCGTGGCAGGAGGCGGTCCAGCTGATCCTGCGCGGTGCGGTGTACATCGTCGACGTCCACAACCCGGCGGTGCACGTCCGTAGCCCTTCGCTGGTGCTCGAGCTACCGATGTCGGTGGCGCTGCGCGAGTACGTGCACATCCCCTACCAGCCCCACAGCGACAATCGGGTCACTCGCGATGGGGTGTTGCGCCGCGACCGGCACGTCTGTGTCTACTGCGGCAGGCTGGCCGACACCGTCGACCACGTTCTGCCGCGCTGCCGGGGAGGTGGGGACACGTGGTTCAACCTGGTAGCGGCTTGCCAGCGGTGCAACGGCATCAAGGGAGACCGCACTCCGTCCGAAGCTGGGATGGCCATGATGCGTGAGCCCTTCGAGCCCAAGCAGCGCGACCGGTTCCGGTGCGCTCCGGTAGTGGTTTGATGCTGGCGGTGAGCGGGCGAAGGGCCGACGAGTCCTTCGCTCGCTCGCTTCCGGCGCCCCTGTTCCCCGGTCGGTTAACCGGTAAACCAACGGATTGTTAATCCGTGACTGTAGGTTCGAGTCCTGCTCGGGGAGCCAATGAGATGCCATGCGTGCGAGGCGAATACGGTTAGTCGCAGCTGCCCGTAAAGCAGCCACCTTCGGGCAAGGGGGTTCAAATCCCTCCGCACGCACCACATGCCCAGTGACCCGTGGTGCAATCGGTAGCACGGCTGATTCTGAATCAGTCAATCTAGGTTCGAATCCTGGCGGGTCAGCAGCGAAACACCATGCCTCGTGGGGTAATCGGGTAGCCCACCGGATTTTGGTTCCGGACAGTTCAGGTTCGAGTCCTGACGAGGCAGCACATCTGATGCCCGTGGTCCGTTG
>Ga0207668_10000635_pt1 | contig 21676 bp, 22 predicted proteins | sample KBSS43metaG_FD_184323 | JGI IMG/M metagenome (GOLD analysis project Ga0207668, IMG submission 184323) | Switchgrass rhizosphere microbial communities from Kellogg Biological Station, Michigan, USA - KBS S4-3 metaG (SPAdes) (version 2) | ecosystem: Host-associated > Plants > Roots > Rhizosphere... | reverse complement strand
ATCTACAACACCTTCAACCTTCACCGCACCTGATCCGCCGAGCCACCCTTCGCCAATTTCGGGCTGCAGCTCATCGCGTCTGGGACGAGGCGTCCGCCGCGGCCTGACGGCAGGCGAGCGGAGCTCGTTTCACGTGCGCCGGACTTAACTTGTCAGTTCCTCCTGCGCGTGCTCCGGCACGGCGATATCATGACGACCGAGTATCGTAGCGACCGGCTGAACTTGGAGATCGACGAGAACGGCCGCGTCTCTCGCGCGCACTGCAACTAGGACGCTAGGGTACCCCTTTGGCGAACCGCAGCGACCGGAATAGCCGGTGCAGGCCGGCGACGCCTGCATCGCTGCTTGCGCAGCCGCCGATCTGCAGCGCCGTGGGCATGGGAGGCGTGTCGCGAACCATGACGTATGCCGCCGACTTGCGCGGGCAGTCCAAGCCTGGCCCGGTGACGATGCGGCTCTTCCTTCCGTCGATCATCCCCTCCTCGACGGTGAATCGGGGGTCTTTGCGGTAGCCGCTGAGGTTGTTCGGGTAGGCTCCGTAGTCGAAGCTGAGGTCGAAGCTCGCGCTGGCGTATCGCCCGACGAAGGAGTCGATTCCCTGCACGGGAATGGCCTTGATGTCCGCCGGAGCCTCGAAGCTGAAGGCATTGCCTGCTTCAATCCGTACCCAAGAAGCCGCTTGGACCTCAGCCTGGGCGGCCCGCTCTACCGCCTCGATCGATGTCGGTACGTCCCGATGCGGCGCTCGAATAGGATCAATCTCTAGTACGCCGTCGGACCCTGCTGTTTCGACGCCGACTATGACGCCTCGCGCTCCGGCTCCCTCGAAGCGATCGCAATTTGTCACGTACGACGGGCGAATGATGAGCTTCGACCCGGCGTAGCGGGCCTGGATCATCCTGAGCACCTCGGCTTCGATGGCGTTTCCCTCGACGCGAACGATCCTCACCTCTGCAGCGATCTGGTCCGGGCTCAACACCGGGGCGGCGGCGTGCAACAGGCCGCGTTCGGAGGATAGGCCCGGACATGCCAGCGCGGTCGCCGGCCCTATGGCCAGGCAGAACGCTGCAACGGCGACTATTTCGGTCCGAAGAGCAACACCTTCCATCCAGGCAGTTCGCCACGGATCACGCATCACCTCAACGCCCGCTTCCCTCCCTTCTCGGAAATCGCGAAGGTCCGCTTTACCCCACAGCCCAAGGGGCGCTCACAACCCCCGGCTTCTGGAGCATGGTGAGCGGGCCAGCTAGCTGGTCGCAACCAGAAACCCCGCTCCCAGTGCTATCGTGAGGGCTCCAGCGGCTCGCGCGCGTGTCACGGGTTCCTTCAGAAACACGACCGCGATCAGCAAGCCAAACAGGATCGACGTTTCGCGCAATGCGGCCAGGCGAGCGACGTCGCCCAGGCGGTATGCCCACAGCGCCAGGCCGTAGGTGACGATCGAGAGGGCTCCCGCGATCAGGCCTGCCTTCCATTCAGCGCGGGCGGCGAGCAGGAATGTCGGACCCCGCCAAATGGCGAACATGGCCGCTATGCCGCCGCCGAGGCTGAGGAAGATCCAGGCGATGTAGCTGAAGGCGGAAGGCGCTGCGCGGACGCCTGCGGCGTCGATCACGGTGTAGGTCGCAATCGACGCGCCCGTAGCGAGCGCCCAAAGCAGCGACCGCTCGTCAGCCCGCCGCCGCAGCGCAATGAGAAACGTGCCCGCGGAAACCATCGCGATGCCGGCAACGACGATGGGCGTGAGCGGTTCGCGCAGGAGCAGCACCGCACCGAGCGACGCCATGACGGGCGCGCTTCCCCGCATCACCGGATAAGCGGTGCTCATGTCCGCGCGTTCGAACGCCTTGATGAGGCAGATCAGATAGACGAGGTGCGTCGCGAACGATCCAGCGAGCCATCCCCATGCGCCGTGGGGAAGAGGTAGGACGAAGAGCGCCGGAAGGATCAATAACGCACTGAAACCATCGATCAGCGCCCGGCTCGACATCTTGTCCTGACCGGATTTCATAACAGCGTTGACTACGGCATGCGCTGCGCCGGACACGAGGATCATCGCTGCAGCTACCTGCGCCATAGCACAGCTTATCAGGCCAACGTCCTAGAACCACCCGCCCCTGCCATTCCGAATGTCCGCGTCGGCCGCACCTCCGGGGTGGGCCGCTGCGCCCGTGTCGCGCCAGAAGCTGACATTCGCCTGATGCCAAGTTGCGGACGTTAGGCGCCGGGCTCCCGACCGAGGCGCGTCTGGCGATCACCTGTAAACCTGGTCGCCGCCGCCGGGATGATGTCCAAGCTCGGCCTCAGGGGGCTATGGTGCGCCCAATGCCTCGACCATCTAGAGCAGGCGACGCCTGGGCCTCGATGTGCGCTTGGCCCGCGCGTGACAGATCGAAGGAGAGACCCGATGACAGCCCAAAGAACGCTCGCGGCGGCGAAAGTGGCGTCCTGCTTGCTGCTGATCGCCACGCCCGCCCTGGCCCAGAGTCCGGCGACGGCCTCTCCTCAGCCGCCGGCCGGCCAATATTTCATCGACAAGGCGCACACCTCGGTGACGTTCCGCGTCAACCACATGGGATTCTCGCACTACACGGCGCGGTTTGGGCGGATCGATGGAAGGCTGCAGTTCGATCCCGAGGAGCCCGCGGCCATGCGGGTGCAGGCCAGCATCGATCCCACCTCGCTGGAGTTGAACGCGCCGCCCGCCGGCTTCCACGAGCAACTGATGGGCGGTTCTTGGTTCAACGTCGCGAAATTTCCGCAAATCAACTTTCGCTCCACGAAGGTGGAGCCTACCGGAGCCAACACGGCGAAGGTCACCGGCGAGTTGTCCCTGCATGGCGTGACCAAACCGATCGTCCTCGACGTGACCTACAACGGCGGCTATCCGGCTAACAGCTTCGATCCAGGCGGCGCGCGCATCGGCTTCTCCGCCCACGGGACGCTGAAGCGGTCGGATTTCGGCATCTCCGCCGGCATTCCTGCGCCAGGTTCCACCATGGGCGTGGGCGACGAGGTGGACGTGGCGATTGAAACTGAGTTCAGTTCCAAGCCTGCAGGGAAGGCGCCATAAGTGATGCTTACGGCGCTCCGCTGCGGAGGCCCGGGCTCCCTCCGAAGATGGCGAGAGGAAAACGGGCTTTCGGCCTAGATGAAGTTCCCCTGATCTATGGAGGTCAGGGCGGTGTTCGACAGGATGATCGCCATGTCGGCCTGATGGTCGCCGTTGCTGTCGACGAACACCACCACATCGGCGCCGGCCTGGGCGGCCACGACAGCGAGGGCGGCGTTGCCGGCGAGCGCCATCGCCGCGGCGCTCTGCGCGGCCGTGAAGTCGTCGATCGGCGCGTAGCCGTAACCGCCCATACCGCCGTAGGGATCGGGGTTCGGCGGCGCGATCGGGGTCGCCACGACCTCGGCATAGCCGCCGCTCACCGGCAGGTGGATGCGGTCTTCCGACGTCCAATCGAGGATGCGGTCCGACAGCTGGACGTCGATCACCGAGGAGCCGGCCTCCTCGATGAACAGGTCCGCGCCCGCGCCACTGGTGATCACGTCGTAGCCGGCGTTGCCGTTGATGGTGTCGGCGCCGCCCCCGGCGTTGATCGTGTCGTCGCCCAGGTTGCCGAAAATCAAGTCGGCGCCACTCCCGCCGGTGATCAGATCCTGTCCCTGGCCGCCCAGCAGGGTGTCGCCGCTGTCGGACCCGTTGACGGTGTCGTCGCCACGGTTGCCGTTGGCGAAATTGGAGCCGTCCACCCCGACGCCCAGGGTGATCAGATCGTTGTCCTGGCCGCCGGAGACGGTGTTCGCACCGGGACCTCCGCTCAGGGTGTCGGCGCCCTGATTACCCTGCAGGATGTCCGCGCCGTCGCCGCCGTTCAGCACGTCGGCCCCGAGGCCGCCGAACAGGGCGTCGCCGGCGGCTCCGCCGGTGACCACGTCCGCGCCTGGCGTGCCGACGAACAGCGTTCCGCCATCAGCGAAGGTGGCGGTCTCGCCATAGAGACCCGGTCCGAACATAACGCTCCGCCCGAGCAGACTGACGACCACCTGCTCGGGAGTCGGCTGGAACTGGACGCCCAGGAGGCGGGCCGCGCCGGTGCTGAAGGCCAGGCTGTCGCTGGACGCCTGGTAGGCGGACGCTTCGGCCGCCGTGATCGTCTCGAAGCTGAAATTGGCCATGGGCCTCTCCCGACGCCAGGGGGGGGCGGAGGCCCGGCAGATCGGACCTCCGCAGCGAGGACCCAGAGGGACGGGGGCGTCCTCACCGGCCGTCTGTGCCGGGGTCGACGCGGGAAGTTCATGGCTTCACAGGGAAATTCCGCCGAGCCCTGCAGCGCGCCGTTGCCAGTCCGCTTCGTGCGGCGGCTAATGAACCTTTCGACGCGTGAGGCCTACTTATTCTTCGAATGAGGGGAGCGGATGCTGGCCGAGCGAGACGCGACGCACGCGCGGCGTGATGCTGCGATGAGATCGGACCCGCACGCGGAAGCGGCGCTGTTCGAGCGCGTGGCCGCGCGCGACCTGCGGGCGTTCGAGAGCCTCTACAGGCTCTACCACGCGAGGCTGTCCCGCTTCCTCTCGGCGTTGATGCAGAGGCCGGTCCTCGTGGAGGAAGTCCTGAACGACACCCTGTACGCGGTTTGGAACAGGCCCGAGGCCTTCCAGGGCAAGAGCAAGCTTTCGACCTGGATCTTTGGCATCGCCTACCGCAAGGCGATGAAGGCGATCAGCCGGCGTGACGACCAACCCCCGCTCGACGAAGCCTGGCTCGAGTTCGCGCCTTCGGAGGAGGCGGGACCGGACCGGCGGATCGAGGACATGCAGACCCGCGCGATCCTCGCCCAGGCCATCGCGGAGCTTTCCCCGGACCACCGCGCGGTGGTGAACCTCTGCTACTTCCAGGAACTGCCCTACCGGGACATCGCCGAGGTGGTGGGCTGTCCTGTCGACACGGTGAAGACACGCATGTTCCACGCGCGTCGGCATCTGAAGCGTCGCCTTGCCAGCGACGTCGGCGTGCGGCTGTGAGGCGCGCCATGGACAGCCGCAGCACCCCCGCCGGCGACCCCGAACACCGCTTCGCCCTGTTGCACCTGCCCTGGTACGCGACCGGTCAGCTGGACGCCGTCGATCAGGCCCGCGTGGCGCGCCACGTCGCCGGCTGCGCCCTCTGTCAGGCCGATGTCGCGCTCGACGCCGCCATCGCCGGGCGACCGCCGGAACCACCGGCGCTTTCGCCGGAGGCCGGGTGGATGCGGCTGATGTCGCGCATCCAGGATGAGCGAGCGCCGCGTAAAGCCGCGCCGCAACGACCGCGCCCGGCGAGCCGCTCGCTCTTCGCCGATTGGCGCGGTCTGGCGATCGCGGCGCAGTTCGTGTTGATCGTGCTGCTGGGCGTCTGGATCGCCGTCTCGCATCCGGCGGCCAAGAGCTATCGCTTGCTCGGGCGCTCGCCGCCGACGAGCGAAGGCGACCTCCTGGTGATGTTCGCGCCGGAGACCCACGAAGGCGCGATGCGCGCGCTGCTGACCGCCGCCGGGGCGCGGGTGGTGGACGGTCCCACCGTCACCGGCGCCTATGTCCTCGATCTGCCGCAGGGCGGGCAGGAGGCCGCTCTCGCGGCCTTGCGGTCCAGCCCGCAGGTCACCCTCGCCGCGCCGCTCGGACCGGAGGCGCAGCGGTGAAGAGGTGGCGGCTGAGCGCCTGTGCGCTGGCCCTGACGGCTGCGCTGGCGGCCTGGCCTCCCGCGATCGCCGCGCCGGCGCCGGCGTCCGCGCCGGCCGCCACAGCGGAATCCTCGCGCAAGGTGCTGGTGCTGCTCAAACTGCCCCCCAGACACTACCGCGGCGGTTCCGACTACAGCGACGCCTACGGAGACGAGATGGGCCGCAGCGCCAGGCGGCGCATCGGCTCGCAGCTCGCCCGGGCCGAGGGACTGAACCTCGTCACCGATTGGGCGATCCCCGCGCTCGGCCTCGACTGCCTGGTGCTGGCCATTCCCGACGGCCGCGACGAGGCCGACGTCGCCGTCCGCATCGCGCGCGACAAGCGGGTCGCCTGGGCCGAGCCCATGAACCTCTTCCGCGCCAAGGCTCAAGCGGAGCGGCCCGATCCCTTGCTGCTCGCCCAGCCGGCGGCCCAGGCCTGGCATTTGGTCGAGCTGCACGAGATCGCCACGGGCGCCAATGTCCGTGTCGCCGTGATCGACAGCGGCGTAGACGTCACTCATCCGGACCTCCTCGGCCAGGTGCGCGTCAGCCGCGACTTCGTCACCAACCACGCCCCGCCCGCCGAACGCCACGGTACGGGCGTGGCGGCGATCATCGCCGCCCGCGCCAACGACGGCGTCGGCATCGCCGGGGTAGCCCCGGGCGCGCGTCTCTTCGCCCTGCGGGCCTGCGTCGAGGGCCTGGGACCGCCCACCTCGCCGGCGATATGTGACGGCCTCAGCCTCGCCAAGGCGCTCGACTTCGCCATCGCCCATGACGTTCAGGTCATCAATCTCAGCTTCAGCGGGCCGCAGGATCGGTTGCTTGGCCAGTTGCTCGACGTGGCGCTTTCACGTGGAATAACGGTGGTCGGTGCGTACGACGGCGCTCTGGCGCGTGGCGGCTTCCCCGCTTCGCACCCCGGCGTCATCGCCGCCGCCGACGCCTGGACGGGGACCCCGGCGAGTGGAGCATTCTTGGCGCCCGGACGTGACGTGCCCACGGCGCAGCCGAAGGGACGATGGGCTCTGGTCAATGGCAGCTCTTATTCCGCCGCTCACGTCAGCGGCTTGGCGGCATTGGTGCGCCAAGGGTCACACCCAATCGGGCCGAGCCTGCTGGCGGTTCGCGCCGGCCACGCCATCGACGCATGCGCGACGCTGCTTAGGGCCTATGGGGACTGCCGTTGCGGCTGCGCCCGGGAAGGCGCGCGCACGGCGAGGCGCTGAAGCGGCGGTCCTCGCCGTGCTGGCGATCGCCTGGACTACGCCGGCCGCCGCTCAGGTGGGCGCCGGTGTGGCGTTTCACAGCGACTATCGCTACCGGGGCTATTCGCTGAGCCAGGAACGCCCTGCCGTGGCGTTGAACCTCGCCTACGATCACGCCGCGGGGCTGTACGCGGGAGGCTCTCTGATCGCCGCGGAGACCTCCCGCTACGGCTGGCGTCAGATCGGGCGGCAAGTCTACGGCGGCTATGCCAAACGCTTCGCGCGCGGGCCGATATTCGACTTCGGAGTCTCCAGCCTCCGGGTCAAGTACTATGCCTTCCCGTTCCGCGCCGTGGAGAACAACGAGGCTTACTTCGGCGTGGTCGGCGACCATGCGAGCCTGCGCATCGCCTACGCCCCGGACTATTTCGACCAGCACCACAAAAACCTCTACTTCGACCTCGGCTCCGCTTGGCGACCCGCGCCCGACTGGCGGCTGTTCGTCCACGCCGGGCTGCTGCAGACGGTCGGCGGACGACTGGCGCCCGACGCCCGCCGCAGTCGCTACGACCTCTCGGCCGGCGTCGCGCGCCGTTTCGGCCGGGCCGAGATCCTGCTGCAGGGGACCGAGGCGGGCCCCGGCCGCGCCCGCGGCCCCGATCACGACGGCCTGCAGCTCACCGCGAGCTGGAACTTCTAACGGTTTGAACCTTCAACGCGCGGGCGGCGACGGCGAGTCACGCCTGTGAGCGCACCGAGGCGGTCACTTGCGATAAAATTCCAGCTCAAACTGCAGGGTGACTTCGTCACCCACGAAGCTCTGGACTTGGTCGACGCCGAATTCCGAGCGGTTGATGCGCCCGGTCCCGGAGAAGCCCAACCGCGTGCCCGTCCCCATCATTCCGGGGCCCACCCCGTTGAAGACGACGTCGAGCGTCACCGGCCGGGTGACGCCGCGCAGCGTCAGCTCGCCGGTCAACGTCCCCCTGCCCTCTCCCGTCTGTTCCAAGCTGCGGGCCTGGAAGGTGATCTTCGGGTGGGCCGCGGCGTCGAAGTAGCCGGCGATCTGCCGGTCGAAGTCCTTGTCGCCGGTGTCGACCGAGGCGGCGTCCGCCTCGAACGTCATCTGCGGGGTCTTCCAGTCGCCCGGGTCGAAGGTGAAGCGGCCGTCCAGTCGGTCGAAGCGCATCGTGTATTGCGAGAAGCCGAGGTGAGCGACCCTGGCGATCAGACTCGCGTGCGGCTTGTCGAGCACATAGTCGCCAGCCGGCACCTGCGCCGGATCGCGGCTGCGTGGCGACGCTGAGAGAGGCCCAGACGCGACGATAGCCAGCACAAGCGCAAGAACGGTCGCACGCATACGAAGTCTCCTTCCCACGCCCCGGCGCCGGCTCGTCCGGCTCGGCCAACAGATCCTTTGTATCGCCTGAACCGCCGGAGGTTCTGAGGCTACTAAAGAGTCGCGCCCGCCGTTGGCGGCGGCGCGGTTCGGACGACGCCGCGATCGCGTCGTCGGCGGCGAGGATTTTGCGGCTTGAGATACGGTATGCGCAGGATTTTCCAGGCCCACCGCGTGGCGCGCGACGCCGTGCATGGTTCACTTGGAGGCTCCGAGGCGTTGCTGGCCGCCGCCATCGCGGCGTTCGCGCTCGTCACCGGACCCGCTGCGGCGCAGCCAGGGTCCACCGCAAGTCTTGGCCGCGACTATCAGCTCGATCCGGACCACTCGAGCCTAGTGATCAGCTCGCAGCTCGCCGGCGGGATCGAGGCCCCGGACATTCGGTTCACCCGGCTCGAGGGGGGCCTCACCTATCCGCCCGACGCGGCGGACCGACCCAGAGCGCGCATCACCGTCGACACTGCGTCGGCCGCGGCTCCCAGTTGGACGCGGCGCGCCGCCCTGGCCGCCCTGCGGCCGGCGCGTTGGCCCCACGCCACCTTCGTTTCGGAGCGTATTGAGCTCATCACCGAACGCGAGTGGATCATGACCGGCCGGCTCACATTGCGCGGCGTCAGCCGGCCGGTCAGGCTCGATGTCGCGCTTGCGCAACCAACCGGGGAGCCGGCGGGCGACATGGCGCACCGCCTACGCTTCGCCGGACGGGGCCTCATTCGTCGCTCGGACTTCGGAATTTCCGCCCCTCCCTTGACGCGGGACGAATTAGCGCTCCGTTTCGACGTGGAATTCGTCTGCGAACGGGCTGAGTGAGCGACAGGTTGGGCCAGTGGATTTTGCGCAACACGCGAGGAGACGATGACTGTGACCGCCTTCTCACGGACTGAGCGTTACAGCGCGGTCGCCGCTTCGCTGCACTGGCTGCTCGCCGCCCTGCTCATCTTTCAGATCGGCCTGGGCGCGTGGATGACGAGCCTTCCCCTTGGCCTGGAGAAGTACCGGCTCTTCCAGCTGCACAAATCCGTCGGCGTGCTGATCCTGGTCCTCAGCCTGGCGCGGCTCGGCTGGAGGCTCACCGTGCCGCCGCCGCCCCTGGCCACCACGCTACGCCCCTGGGAGCGCGCGCTAGCCCACACCGTGCACTGGGCGCTATACGGCTTCATGGTGCTCACGCCGCTGCTGGGATGGGCGACGATCTCTGCGGCGCCTGGCCCTGCGCCCACCCACATCTTCGGCCTCTTCCTGTTGCCGCCCCTGCCGCTCGTCGACGGCGCGGGCAAGGCTTGGCAGGAGAGCCTGGGAGACGTGCATGGGGTCTTCGCGTGGGCGGGCGCAGCGCTGATCGCGCTGCACGTGGCCGGCGCCCTGAAGCACCAGTTCATCGACCGCAGGCCGGAGCTGCAACGGATGCTGCCGTTCCTCGGCCGTGCAGGAGCAAGGTCATGACGCGCGCAAGTCTATGCAGCCTCCTCGCCATCGCCCTGGCGGCGCCCATGGCGGCGCACGGGGCCGCCTATGCGGTCGACCCGGCCAGCTCGCGGCTGAGCTTCACAGGCGCTTTCGACGGCAGGCCGTTCACCGGTGTATTCCGCAATTGGACGGCGCAGATCGACTTCGATCCAGCGCATCTCGAGGCGTCCAGGGTCAAGGTCGTCGTCCAGACCGGATCCGTCGGCACCGGCACAGCGGAGTACGACAAGACGCTCGCCGAGCCCGCCTGGTTCAACGTCCGCCAATTTCCGACCGCTGTGTTCGTCGCCAAGACCTTCAGCAAGATGGCCCCGAACCGCTACATGGCGCGCGGTGAGCTGACCATTCGCGATGTCACCCGGCCGACGGCCCTCCCCTTCACCCTGCAGCCGGCGGGACCGCGCACGCGGATGAAGGCCGAACTGACGCTTGATCGAACCCAGTTCGGGATCGGCGCCGGCGACTTCTCGGGCGACCGACCGCTGGCCAAGACGGTTCGCGTCAACGTCGATCTGGTGGCGACGGCCCGCTGAAATCCGGGAGCGGGCCGCCGCGTCTTGTTAGCGCCCGCGCTATTGCGGGCCGAAGCCGTAGCGGACGGTCGCGAAGACGCTGGCCGTCCGATAGCTGAAATGGGTGATGTTTCTACCCGCGACGCTGCCCGGGAAGCTGAAGTCGCCAAAGGCGCCCTTGAGGCGACCGTCCAGCGCCAGCGAGACCTTCGGCGTCACGGCGTATGAGACGCCGGCGATCGCCTGCCAGCCCACCTGGGTGTCCTCACCGTCGTAGACGGTCGGCACAGCCTGGGTCGGAACCCGGAAGTTGGAGCCCCAGCTGAGCTCCGTCAGGCCCAGGCCGACGCCGACGTAGGGGGTCACCGGGCCTCCGAGATCCACATCGTAGAAGCCGTTCACCATCACCGAATTGTCCCACTGCTTGCCAGCCCAGGGCGCGACATCGTTGAAGGTCGTCACCTTGGCCATTCGCTCGCTGCCCTCCAGCTCGGTTCGGAACCTGGGGGACCATCTGTAGCCGAGGGCGGCGAGCGCTCCCCAGCCCGTCTTCCATTGCGAATCGACCTCCCGGCCGAAGATCCGCAGTTTGCGGTCGGGCATTTTGTCGTAAGCCAGCCCCACAGCGACGTAGGGACCAAGCACGCTCTGCACCGAAGCATGAGAGGACGAGCTTGTCGGGCCGGGCTGGCCGAATGAATAGCGGACGCTGCCGAAGATGCTGCGTGTCTTGTAGTTGAAGTGGTCGATGTTCCTGCCCGCCACGCTGCCGGGGAACTTGTAGTCGCCAAACCCGCCCTTGATCCGGTAGTCGAGCGCAACCGAGACCTTCGACGATACGGCGTATGAAGCCCCGACGATCGCCTGCCAGCCGACCTCGACGTGGTCTCCGTCGTAAACCGTCGGCGTCGCCTGTGTCGGAACTCGGAAATTGTCGCCCCAGATAAGCTGCGTCATCCCCAGCCCGACGCCGACGTACGGGGTGACAGGTCCTCCAAGATCAAGGTCGTAGAAGCCGTTGATCATGATCGAATTGTCGAACTGCTTCCCAGCCCAAGGCGCCGCGCCGTTGAACGTGGTGACCTTGGCCACGCGTCCGCTGGCCTCCAGCTCGGTTCGCAGGTTGGGAGTCCATCTGTATCCCAGCGCAGCCAGCCCGCCGTAGCCGGACTTCCACTGCGAGCTGACCCTTCGGCCGCTGATGGTCAGATTGCGATCGGGCATGTCGTCATAGCCCGCGCCCAAGGCCACGTACGGCCCGAGCGGCTCCGCAGCGGCCCGGGACGGTGCAAGCGCCAAGAGGGCGGCTGCGCCCGCCAACCCGGCCATTCCGTGAGCTCTGTTCATGCGTCTCCCCCATCTGCGAAGCGGTCGCGCGGCGCCGGAAGGCTCTCAGGCTTCGCGCTGCGTCAGTGCCGGATTCGGGCGCGAGGGTTCATTCGCTGCGTTCGCGACATATCTTAGCTCTGCCGCGATCGAGCGTGGCGCGGAACCGCAGCATCGCCAGCTCTCGTCGTCGGCTGATGTGAGTTCTCCACCCGATTGTCGGCCGAACCGGGGGGCTGTTAGCAGGGACCGACCGTCGCCGTGGTCAGGGCGTTTCGCAGGAGACCCGCCATCATGAAGGTCGCGGTTCCGTTCGGCTCTTCGTTTGAACCCACCTTAACCGCGCGGTCGCGCTGACTGGCTGCTCCACGCTTCCGGTGCAGCCGACGAGCAAGGTCTACACCCGCACCTATTCAGACAGCCGCGCCTCGATCTGGCGGCGGATTCTCGCGGAATCGGCACGCGACGCGATGTTCATCCGCCGCGCCGACGCCGAGAGCGGGGTGATTTCCGCCGACTGGCAGCAGCTGCCCTCAAATCAGTCCTACATGTTCGAGGAAACCATCTCGAACTGGGCCTGGTGCGGCTCGGCGGGACTTCTCGGGCGCACCCTCAGCCAGCGCGCCGAGGTGAGCTATCTCGTGCGCAGCGAGCGCGACGGACGCACGACGGTCACCGTGAACGGCCGTTTCCGGGTTCTTCGCGCGGCGATGCCCATGCAGGCGCCGCAAAGGGTCGAGTGCACCAGCACCGGCGCGCTCGAAGAACAGCTCATCCAGAACCTCTATTACGAGCAGCCCGTCTGACGAGAGCGCTCGAACTGCTCTGGCGCATGCTCGATGAGGAGCGTGGCTGCTTTTATCGGAACGCGCTTTCTAGGCTTCAGCCGGCGTCGCGCGCGAGTCCATTGGCGCGTTCGATTGTCTTGTCGAGCCGGCACGAGCCTTCCTCAAGAAGGTGCGCGCCGCTGCGCCTTGCCTGTTCTTGGCAGTCGGCGTCCCGGCGGCTCGCCCATTCCTGCTGCGTCGCCTGCAAATGCGCGCGCTGGTCGGCCGGCCGGCCGGCCCCGGCTGCCTCATAGGCCCGGTCCAGCCGCTCTCCTTGCCGGGCGAGCTCGGCGCTGCGGCAGTTCGACGTGGCGACGGTGAAGCCTTCGGCGGCGGCCATGCAGGACCGGTAGGCGGCGCTGTAGCCATCCTCGGCCCGGACTGGCCCGCGGCTCGTTCGACCCTGGCCGCCGGCCTCCGCCTGCGCCGTCGACGAACGCGCGCGCTGGTGCGCCGTCATGAAGGCGCGGTGGGGCTTGGCGTCATGGAGCGAGGCCTTGCGCACATGGGCCGGCCGGCCGCGTTGTAGGGCGGCCGCCGTGCCAACCGGGGCGGCGTTCGCCGCGCTCGGCGAGGCGGGCGCCGCAGGCATCGCAGGCGGCGGGGTCGCCGCCACGGCCTTGATCGGGATGGAGGCGGACCGAGCCGCGCCCTTATGCTGATCACAAGCGGCGAGGGCGAGCACTTAGAGGGTGGCGAAGAAGGAGCCGCCGGCGTCCGAAGGAGCCTCGGACTAGGGACCAGTGGCGCACGCGGAATTGCAGGTAAGGCAAGTTGCTGAGTCTGCGCCCCCCGGCTTGAGCGCGAAGTTTCCGCGCATGGCGTAGGTCCGGCGCGGCTCATCGGTAAACGGTGGCCCGCCATCCTCGACGACGCTGACGCCGCCGACCCCTCCGCACTTAGGACACTTCAGTGAGAGATTCCACTTGTGGCTCGTAGGCATGATGGCTCCGCTTGTTTCTGAGCGGGAGCCCTTCTTCCGGCGTCTCTCAGCCGCTGGCGCCCAAGGGTCGTGGCCAGCGATCTCGAAACCTTAACATCTGCCACCGGAGTGCGTTGGCCGGGTACCCGACACAAGTGCCCGTTTTGCGAAATATATAGTCGCCAAAGAAATTCAAACTGAGACACCGCCAGGGCTCGTGGGGGATTGCGCGGCAAAAGGCTCGTTGTCTTCGGGCCTTAGCTCACCGGGGCTGGGCGAGAGCGGAGTTGTAGGACTGTGTGGCGGTGCTGTCAGTCCAACGCGAACTTGTCCCCACTTGGGGGCGGCAGCCCCTACCCCGAGCCGGCCCTAGCTCGCGAGCTGCCGCCACTTAGCCAGGGCGGCGCACCTCATCAACAAAAAGCAACCACGACGCACCTCCTCCGTTGAGCTTCGGCTATGTCCAGTTTCCCTCGCTCAGTGTCTTCGCCTGTCCCTTCCGATCTACATGGCGATCCACCGTTGGCCGCCACGCCTCAGGCGGTGGTTGATCGCCGCGAGCTGGCGTTCGTCGCGATGGAACGCACCCACATGCCGATGGTCATCACGGATGTTCGGCAGGCTGACAATCCTATCGTCATGGCCAACCAAGCCTTCATTGATCTCACCGGCTTCGAGGCGCAGGAGGTTATCGGGCGCAACTGCCGTTTCCTGCAGGGGCCGGACACGTGCAAGATTGCGATCGCGGAAATACGAGCGAGCATTGCAGAGGGGCGGAGCGTCACCACTGAATTGCTGAACTATCGCAAAGACGGATCAACGTTCTGGAACGAGCTGCACATAAGCCCGATCCGGGACGACAAGGGCGCGGTTATTTACATCTTTGGCTCGCAGCGTGACGTCTCAGAACGGCGCGCAGCTCAGGCGCTGGCCGCATCGGAGCACCGACTCCTGAGAGAGGTGGATCATCGAGCGATGAATGTGTTGGCGCTGGTCGACGGCATAGTTCGCTTGAGTAAGGCCGACAGTGCGCCGCGCTACGCCGCAGCCGTGCAACGGCGGGTGCAATCGCTGGCCAAAGCGCATGCGCTTCTGTCACGCCATGGATGGCACGCCGTGCCGCTCGAAGAGCTGTTCCGGAGCCAGGTCGAGCCCTTTGGCTTGTCCAGGGTCGACCTCATCGGACCGGAACTCCGCCTCGCAGCGACCTTGGTGCAACCACTAGCCCTCGTGGTGCACGAACTTGTTGCCAATGCTGTCAGCCATGGTGCGCTTTCCGTCCCACAAGGCGCCCTCACGATTCAGTGGGTCAGTCAGCGACCGGCGGAGGTGGACGTGATTTGGAGCGAGACCGGCGGGCCCCCTCCAGCCGAGGAGCGAGCCCGGGGTTTCGGGTGGACTATGATCTCCAGCATCGTCGAACGACAGCTCGGCGGCGCTTTCAGCCAGACCTGGGAGGCCCGCGGTCTGCAGGCTGAGATGCGTATTCCCACTCAGCGCCCGACGGCGCTCAGCTAGCCGTCTACGGGCGTGGCTTCATCCCTGGTAGTTCCGCAGAAAGGCCGGTGGTGCGCATCCGGAAGCCGCGGCCCAGAGTCCCCAAGGCGCTCGGTCACCGCGTAGTAGGCTTGAGTGGGAAAGAGGCGCGTTGAGACGGATATTTATTCGCTCGGTGGAAAAAAGATCCGCACGTTCGGCGCTGCGGCGGCATAACGCGCTAACCCGACATTAGCGATACGTCGCCCCGTCGACCCCTTTGCCGATACGCGCTGCAGGGCTGTGAGCACGGACAAAAAGGACGCCCGCGGGCCATCGTGGCAGGCTGTCCTATGTCACCGGCATGACGGCGCGCTGTACAGCGCGCCGCAGACGTCCGGCCGAAAGGCTTGGCTACCGCACGCGGCCGCGGCGGACTAGGTTAACAATCGCGAGAAGGATCAAAGCGCCCAGGAAGGACACGAGCAGCGACTGAATGCTGAAACCGCCGCTTGTGATGGGAGCGCCGCCGATGAGAGGCGTTACGACGAAGCCAGCCAGCAGAGCACCGACGATCCCGACAACCACATTCAAGATTAGTCCCTGTTGCCCGTCCGTCCGCATGACAATGCTGGCGAGCCAGCCCAGCACGCCGCCAACCACCAGCAATAAGATAATACCCATCTCAACCTCCCAAAGCTGCGGATATGCAGCGTTGCCGTAGCGCTTAAGGGGCGCTTAGGTTCATCGATTGGTGTCAAGCTTTCGTCATGGCCGTCGAGCGCCACTTGCGGACTCTCGGACCGCTCGTACAACCAGACATTCATGCGTGGCGCGCCGCAGGGGCGAGCCAAGTAACGAGACGTGAAAACAACGCCCAGTGCGTTTGCCTTGACAGTTCCAACGGGCTCAACGAGCCATCGCGAACCCGTTCTATTGGAGCGTTGCACCTCTCGCGGCTCAGAGGATCTCGAAGCCAGCTTCGGCTCGGCTAATCCGCCTTAGGCTGCAGCCTGGCCCGGCCTCGATGAGATCCGCGATAGCCTCGAGCAAGGCGGTGTCATCCCCGGCCATGCCGCCCATCTCGGTCATCCTGGCCAGCGCCAAGGCGGCGATCTTCTCCTCCACCGTGCCTTCGGCATAGGCGTAGTAGATGATCGCACGCTGGCCGTCGCGGTGGCAGCGCCCCTCGATTTGCTGCAACTGGATGGCGCTGTGGCGCATATCGTGAATAACCAGGGAACGCTCACGCTCCCCACCGGGCAGCTCACCCTTATGAAGTGAGATCGACTCTGTCACGGTGAAGACCACGACATCGAGAGCGCCGGTCTGGAAGGCGATGCGCACAGCCTCGTTGGCTTCGCCCGACTGAGCGCCGTTGATCTCGCCGACCGACCAGCCGCGGCCCTGGAGGCGCTCGCTCAGAATGGCGCTGGTTTCAAGAAACGCGGCCGACACCGCCACCTGCTGGCCGTTGGAGAGCAGGTCGTCGACGAACTCCACGGCGCCAGAGATCCGCAGCAAGCTCGCCTTCTGGCGGAAACGTAGATCGGCCGCCCAGCCGGTGGCGCGTCGCTTGCTCCCGCCGGCCAAGCCGAACTCTCGACGGAAATCCCGCCATGCCGCAGCGTAGAGCTTGGTGTCGGCGGCGCCCAGCGCGGCCGGCGCCAGCTCCCGCTGCACTTCGGGCCAGCCTGCAATGTCTTCAGGCCGACGGCGCAATCCGATAGCCTCGGGACCGCTATAAAGCATGCCGGCAATCAAGGCGCGGTCCGCCTCGTTCGGTTCCCAGCTCCAGTTCTTCCAGCGGCCCTTGGGCCTGCCGATGCCCAGTTGTTTCATCAGCGTTCGGAAGCCGTCGAGGCCCGTGGCTCCGCCCAGCAACGCGCCGAGATAGGAGAGCTCGTGCGGCGCCTGGCCAGCCGTGGCGCTCATATAGATGGTAAAGCGAGCCGCGGCGGCCATCTGGCGGCAGACCATCCCCTGCTGAGAGTTGGGATTACGGATGCGGTGAGCCTCGTCGATCACCACGATGGGCCAGATGCGCCGTGGCGTCCCGTGCCGGGCGCGCTCGTTGTTCCGGGCCCGCGTCGAGCGCTTGCGACTGGCCGACGGGGCATCGAGCAGGGATTTGGTTTTCTCGAAGTTCATCAGGGTGACGGACTTGGGCGCGGTCCCCGAGCGGGCGATCGTGCGCCGCCACTGGGGGATAGCGCCCTTGGGACAGATGATCAGGACGTCAGCTTCAGGCATGGCGGCGATCGCCAACCAGGCCGAAAGGGTCTTGCCGAGGCCCGTTAGGTCGCCGAGCAGGAAGCCCGGTCTTCCCGCCAGCCGAGCGGCCAGTATAGCGTCCCGCGCAACCTGCTGATGGGGCCGCGCCACGAACTCCGCGGTGGACTCAGCGTGCGTTTCGGACACGACGGCCCCCTCGTGCGGATCGATCCAGCGTTCACGTACGACGGTTTCTCCATGCGCCAAAAGGGCGCTCATGCGGGAATGAGGGCCGGGACGCCGCGTAGACGAGATGATCAGCAGGGCCCGATGCGCGCCATCAGCGGACCTCACCGCCGCTCCAGAATCCGGACATTCACGCCGTTGGCCCAAGGCGGCTGAACGACCCGTTGCGGTCGTTGGCGCCGGGACGACAACTCAGACCCAGAAGACAAGGGCCATGATGATGACCGAAGTGTTGGACCAGGGGCCGTTTTTTCACGGCACGGTCGCGGATTTGCGCGTGGGCGATTTCCTCACTGCAGGTTACCGGTCGAATTATCGTCCCCAAGTGGTGATGAACCACGTCTACTTCACCGCCCTTGTGGACGGCGCCGGGCTTGCGGCTGAGATCGCGGCGGAGCTCACCAAAGGCGGCGCGGTTCCGCGTGTTTATGCCGTCGAGCCCACCGGGCCATTCGAGAACGACCCGAACGTAACCGACAAGAAATTCCCCGGTAACCCCACCCGTTCCTATCGCACCAGCGCACCGCTTAAGGTGATTGGCGAAATCACGAATTGGACCAGATTGACGCCGGAAGAACTCGAGTTGTGGAGAGAACGACTGCGCGCACTTCTCTCCGACTCACGAGCCGAGATCATCAACTGATGGTCGGCGAGATGTAGCCTTTGCGTCGGTTGTTCCGTGCGGTCGACTGCGAATTCGCCCGTCAGGCGTTTGTTGCGCAGGCAAACGGCGGACGGACAATGGAACCATGGCGCGATGGCGGCGGACCGAGCGGGGGCGGGTATTCCTCGAACGCATGGGGTCCGGGCCGCCCGTCCTGCTCCTGCACGGATTTCCACAAACAGGGTTGATGTGGCGCGACGTGGCTCCGCTCCTGGCGGCGGATCACGAAGTGTTCGTCGCCGACCTGCCCGGGTACGGGCGCAGCGAGGTCCCTCCGGCGGACGGGACGCCGGAGCGAATGGCGAAGCGCGCCATGGCGGAGGACCTGGTGGAAGCCATGGCGCGCAAAGGGTGCTCGCACTTCGCGGTCGTGGGCCACGACCGCGGTGGCCGCGTCGCTTACCGGATGGCGTTGGACCACCCCGACGTCGTCTCTAGGCTCGGGGTCCTGGATGTCATCCCGACTGGAGATCTCTGGGTGCGGGCCGACGCACGGCTGGCTCTTGCGTTCTGGCCGTTCATCATGCTCGCCCAACCGGCGCCATTACCTGAAACCCTGCTGCGCACCTGCGCCGAGGTGGTGGTCGACGACGCCCTCAGCAATTGGGGATCGCCCCGTGAGATCTTTGATGACGAGGTCCGCGAGGCCTACATCGGCGCATTGCGGCGGCCTGAGCATGCCGAAGCGATCTGCGACGAATACCGCGCCGCCGCGACCGTAGATCGGGATCACGATGCGCAGGACTGCGCTGCGCAGCGCGTCATTCGCTGTCCTACCCTCGTGCTCTGGAGCGACCGGGGTGGGTTGGCCAACTGGTACGAGGAAGACGGCGGGCCGCTCGGAATATGGAAGGCCTGGGCGCCCGATCTTTGCGGGCAGGCGGTCCGCGGCGGCCACTTCTTCCCAGAGGAACACCCCGCCGAGACCGCTCGCCTGATCGCTCGCTTCCTCGATGGGCTAAGCCTCGCAACTGACGAATAGCGACGTCACAGATCCACCCCGACGCGACGTTCCCGACGTCGGCTTATCGGCTACGCGCCGAACGACCAGAAGCCGGGGCGAGCCCAATGACCGCTTCCGACCCTCCCCGACCGTTCGCAACGTCCGCTTCGCCGGCACGATTGGTCCGGCGCCTACCGTCCGGGTCGCGCCAGGAGGAGACGTTGGGATCGCTTCAGAATCCGGACCTTCGCGCCGGAGGCCCAACGGGGCTGAACGATCCATGCCGGACACGGAACTCATCCGACGGCGAAACCGAGACCCGGCGCGTGACTGAACCTCAGCCTCGATCAACAAAAGTTCAGCGCCGGTCTTGACTTCGGGGCGCCACCAAGCGGCCGCGGCAGGCTTCCTGAGTGTGAGGGAAGCATCTGCGGAGCACGGGCCATGGCTCTACCCGCGTTCACCGGCGTATTCGTCTTCGGCGACAGTCTGACTGATCCGGGCAACGATCTGAAGGCAGCCCAGGTTCTGGACTCATTTCCCTTTGTAGATCTGCCGAACGGCGCCCCGACTGCGGAGAAAGGCTATTTCGAGGGCCGCTTCACCGATGGCTTCAACTTCGCCGACCTCATAAGCAACAAGCTAACGCACGAGGCCACGCGGGCGACCTTCCCTTATGGCTTCGGGGACCCTGTGCTCGGGCTGCAGGTTCCTTTCGTCAATCAACCGACCGGAACTAACCTGAGCTTCGCCTATGGCGGCGCCCAGGCGATCCAGGGAGAGGAGCCGGTCCCCGATTTTGACGGACAGACGGACGCCTACCGGAACTACAGCCCGGATTCGAACGCGCTTTACATCGTCGAGTTCGGCGGGAACGACATCCGCGACTTGGTTCCGAGAGGCGGCTCTCCTGTCGAGGGCGCCGCCGCGGAGGCCCGGCTCTCCGCCGTGGCGCAGGAAATCGCCCAGGAAGTCGGCCAACTCTACGCCCGCGGCGCGCGGCACGTCCTGGTGGTGGGCATGCCGGATGTGGGGTTGACGCCGGATTATATAGGCAGTCCGGATGAAGCTACCCGGCGCAGCCTGCTGACCCAGTACGCCCACCGGGCCGACGATCTCCTGAGCGCCGACCTCGCCGGTTTGACGCTTCCGGCAGGCGCCAAGCTCTACCACTTCGACTTTCTCGACCTGACTGACGACGTGCTGGCCGATCCGCTGGCGCACCGCTTCACCAATGTCACCGAGGCGCGCGCTACGGTGCAGGCGGGCGCTCTCGATCCTGCCGGCGGCGGTTTCCTGTTCTTCGACAAGATCCATCCCTCCGCACAGGCGCATGCCCAGGTCGCAGCGGCGATGCTCGAATTCATCGCCGCGCCAGGGGCGCCGCCCGACTGGACCCCGCCGCCATCCATCGGTGCGCAGGCCGCTGGCGTGACGGCGGTGAGCGGCGTCGACGCGTTCTCAACCTCGCTCGTCGCCGGCCAGGGCTATGTGCTCGACCTCTTGGGCGCGAGTAGCGGCGGGGGCACGCTGGCCGATCCGCTCTTGCGAATCCTGGACAACGCCGGCGCGGTCTTAGCGGAGAACGACGACGGTGGCCTCGGACTCGATTCCCACCTGCAGTTCGTGGCGCCCGCGAGCGGCGACTTCACGGTTCAGGTTCTCGGTGTCGGCGTGACCGGCGGCAGCTACCGCCTGCAGGCCGGCGACCTTAGCGGCGCCAATCTGCTGCTCTCCGGCCGGCTGCGCGGCTCGGATATGAGTGTCGACGGTGGTTCAGCGAACGACACGATCGCGGCTGTGGCGGGCTCTAACCGGCTGCGTGGTGGGGACGGCGCTGACTCCATCCAGGGCGGGACTGGGTTCGACAATATCAACGGCAACTTGGGGTCCGATACGGTTTCGGGCGGCGCCGGCAACGATTGGGTGCTGGGCGGCCAGGGCGCTGATGTGGCGCGCGGCGACGTTGGTGACGACATCGTCAACGGCAACATCGGCGCGGACACCGTAGACGGCGGAGCGGGAGCGGATACCGTCCGCGGCGGGCAGGACGACGACGTCTTGCGCGGTGGGGACGGTACCGACTGGCTGTTTGGCGACCGCGGCGCCGACACCCTCGAGGGCGGCGCTGGCGCGGACTTCTTCTTTGTTATCGCCGCAGGTGGCGCGGATTGGGTGCCCGATTTCAACGCGGCCGAGGGCGACCGCGTCGCTGTGCCCGTGGGCGTGACTTATGTCCTGAGCCAACTCGGCGCAGACACAGTCGTGGACCTTGGCGGGGGCGACCAGGTTATCCTGCAGAACGTGGCTCTCGCTAGCTTGTCCTCTAGCTGGATTATCGCAAGCTAACACAGAAACGGCAGCAAGGCTGACCGCCGCCCAAACACCAGACCGTCTCGAAGTCCGCTTAAGGGTTGACGCCCCCTAAACTAGCGAAAAGCTGGGGGGAAGCTGGCGCGGCTATCTTACGCTGCTTGGTGGGGACCAACCCGCGCAGGCCCAGTGCTCTGAGGTCTGTAACGGACGGCTTCCGACTTCCATCTGTGGACGCCCCCTTCAGCGCAAGTCGGATTTGAGAGGTGCTGTGCGCTCGGTCGGATGCTGCCATCTGTCCGGCCTGTGATGCGCCGCCGAAGTGGCGCTGGCCCGTATGGGAGTTCGCGGATCGGGTCCAAATCACCCTTCGCGTGCTCGAAGCACGGTGGAAGTCCCTGGTTTTCCCGATCCCGTCTCGCCGACTGTGCGCCATACCCTCCGT
>Ga0207668_10000634_pt1 | contig 21686 bp, 18 predicted proteins | sample KBSS43metaG_FD_184323 | JGI IMG/M metagenome (GOLD analysis project Ga0207668, IMG submission 184323) | Switchgrass rhizosphere microbial communities from Kellogg Biological Station, Michigan, USA - KBS S4-3 metaG (SPAdes) (version 2) | ecosystem: Host-associated > Plants > Roots > Rhizosphere... | reverse complement strand
TGATCGCCCGGGTGCTGCTGCGGCCCGGCGACGTGGTGGCGGTCGAGGAACCCGGCTATCCGCCGGCCCGGCGGCTGTTCGCGTCGCTCGGTGCCCGGGTGACCGGCGTCCCGGTCGACGAGCAGGGCCTGGTGGTCGACGCGCTGCCGGCCGCCGCCCGGCTGGTCTATGCCACCCCGTCGCACCAGTTCCCGCTGGGCGGGGCGATGAGCCTGGGCCGCCGCCGGGAGCTGCTGGACTGGGCCGGGCGCCGGCCGGCCGCGATCGTCGAGGACGACTACGACAGCGAGTTCCGGTTCTCGGCCCGGCCGCTCGAACCGCTCTACAGCCTGGACACCGGCGGCCGGGTGCTCTACGCCGGCACGTTCTCCAAGAGCATGCTGCCCGCGCTGCGTACCGGCTTCGTGCTGGTGCCGCCCGGGTTGCGGGACGCGGTCGCGGCGGCCCGGCAGGTCACCGACGGCTACGGGCAGATGGCCGTCCAGGCGGCGCTGGCCCGGTTCATCGACGAGGGGCAGCTGGCCCGGCATGTGCGCCGGGCCGGCAAGGCGTACGCCGAGCGCCGCGCCCGGATCGTCGCGGCGCTGACCGCGATGCCCGGCCTGCGGGTGTTGCCGTCCGCGGCCGGGCTGCACGTCACCGCGCTGACCGGCGCCGACTCCACCGCGGTGGTCACCGAGGCGGTCCGGGCCGGTCTGGCGGTGGAGGATCTGCGCGACTACTCGACCAGGCAGGCCGGCTTCGTGTTCGGCTTCGGCGCGGCCGACCCGGCGCTGATCGACGAGGGGATGACCGTCTTCGCCGGCCTGCTGGCCCGCCACGCCTGATAGCCGACGGCGCCGGCCGCGACCACCAGGCTCAGCAGGGCGGGTGCCCCGGTCAGCACGAGCAGCCCGAGCACCGCGACGAAGGCGATGCCGGCGCCGATCCGCGACCGGCCGGCCGGCAGCAGCCGCAGCGCGGCGGCCGTGCCGAGCACGTAGACGAGCGTGAAGCACCCGGTGACCAGCAGCATCGAGGTGTGCAGGTCGACCGGCACGGCCACCGCCACCAGGCTGCCGAGACCCACCACGGTCAGCGATCGGCGCGGGGTGCCGGCCAGCCGCATCGGCAGCGCGCCGTCGCGGGCCAGCGCCGTGCCGAGCCGGGACGCACCGGCTACGTACGCGTTGATCGCACCGACGGTCAGCAGCACCGCGATCACCGCGGTCACCGCCCGCACCGGTCCGCCGACGCCGACCGCGAGCAGGTCGGCCAGCGGCGCCGGGCTGTCGCCCAGGGCCGGGCCGAGCACCAGCACGCTGGTCGCGGCCACGGCCAGATAGAGCGCGCCGACCACGACGACGGCGATCGCGGCGGCCCGGGGCACGTCCCGGCGCGGGTTGCGGTAGTCCGCGGCGAGCGACGACACCGCCTCCCAGCCGGCGAAGCCCCAGACCAGCACGGCCGCGGCGGTGCCGACGCCGGTCCAGCCGTGCGGCGCGAACGGGGTGAGGTTGGCCCACCGGGCGTGCGGCAGCGCGGTGCACACGGTGACCAGCAGCAGGATGGCGAGCACCGCGCTGAGGATGAGCTGGACCCGGCCGGAGATGCGCAGCCCGAACCAGTTCATCGCGACGACCGCCGCGAGCATCGCGAGGAAGGTGCCGAGCACGGTGGCCCGGCCGCCGCCGACCACGTCGGCCACGTAGTTGCCGGCGAACGCGGCCGCGGCCGGCGCGCCGAGCGGCACCGCGAAGTAGAAGCACCAGCCGACCGCCGCGGCGGCGCGCGGCCCGAAGGCCAGCCGGACGTAGGTGGAGACGCCGCCGCCGTCCGGGTGCCGCGCGCCGAGCGCGGCGAACGTCCAGGCCAGCGGCGCGGACAGGACGATCAGCGCGAGCCAGGCGACCAGCGAGGCGGGGCCGGCGACCTGCGCGGCCAGGGCGGGCATGGAGATGACGCCGGTGCCGAGCACGGCGCCGATGCTGAGGGCGGAACCCTGGGCCACGGAAAGTCTCATGAGATCACCGTAGGCCCGGATTGGCCTGCCGATTGGTCCAATCAGGCGGCGATCGGTTGGGCCAATCAGATGCCGAGGCGGGCCGTCCGCAGACGCTCGGCCAGGTCCGCGGGCCCGGTCACCTCGACCCGCGCGGCGCCCTGCCGGCCGGACAGGAACAGCGCCAGCTCGCCCGCCGGGCCGGTGATCGTCACCTGCGGGTCGTCGCCCACCGTGAAGGAGCCGAGGCCGGTCGCGCGGACCGTGACCGGCACCGCCAGCCGGCGCAGCGCGACCTTGCCGGTGAACCGCGCGGCCCGCCAGAGCGCCCGCTCCAGGCCGGGGTCCAAGGCGCGCGGCTCCCAGCCGGGCGTGCCGCGCCGGACGTCCTCGTGGTGGATGAACATCTCGGCGGTGTTGGTGAGCTCGTCGACCAGCGGATTGCTGACCGGGCTCCACCACGGCGGGGTGCGCAGCTCGTGCACGATCGTCGGATACGGCTCGGCCGCCTTGGCCAGCCGGACCTGCTCGCCGTGCTCGCGCAGCGGCCGCACCAGCTGGCCGGCCGAGGCGTCCGGCCGGCGCTCGCGCACCACGATGTGGGCGGCCAGGTCGCGCGTGGTCCATCCGGCACATAGCGTGGGCTCGTCCGGGCCGAGTCGCAGCAGCAGGTCGGCGAGTTGCCGGCGCTCGTCCTTCGCATAGGCGGTCACGCACGTGATCGTAGACACAGGTTAATGAGTGTGAACGTCCGCGTGGGTTCGGCAGGATGGATCGGTAAGGCCGGAACGCCCGGCGAATACTTACCAGTCAGGTAGGAAATTGAGCAGCAGGTCCAGCCGCGATGTGCTGGTACGGGGACTGCGGGTGCTCGGCCAGTCGATCCGGCTCGAACCCCGCCTGTTCACCGTCGGTGTGGTCGGTAGCAGCCTCTTCGGCCTGCTGGTCATCGCGAACTCGTACGTGGTCGGCGCCGTCATCGGGCGGGTCGTGGTGCCCGCCTTCACCGAGGGCCGGGCCGGCGCCGGCGAGCTGGCGCTGATCGCCGCGGCCTTCCTCGGGCTCAGCGCGCTGCGCGTGGTGACCGTCTTCGGCCGCCGGCTCGGCGCCGGCTACATGCAGTTCCGGCTGCAGGCCCGGTTCCGCCGCGAGGTGACCCGCCGCTACCTGTCGCTGCCCCCGGCGTGGCACCAGCAGCACGCCACCGGCACGCTGCTGTCCAACGCCAACTCCGACGTCGAGGCGGCGTTCGTCCCGATCGCGCCGCTGCCGTTCGCGGCCGGCACGATCGTGATGATCGTGGCCGCGCTGATCGCGCTGTTCGCCACCGACTGGGTCCTCGCGCTGGTCGGCGCGGTCCTGTTCCCGGCCCTGTTCGGCCTGAACGTCGTGTATTCGCGCTACATGTCCCCGCGGCAGATCCGCGCCCAGCAGTTGCGGGCAAAGGTCAGCGCGGTCGCGCACGAGAGCTTCGACGGCGCGCTGGTGGTCAAGACGATGGGCCGCGAGGCCGACGAGTCGCGCCGGTTCGCGGTCTTCGTCGCCGAGCTGCGCGACTCGCTGATCTCGGTGGGCCGGCTGCGCGGCCTGTTCGACCCGGTGATGGACTCGCTGCCCAGCCTCGGCACGCTGACCGTGCTGCTGCTCGGCGCGTGGCGGCTGCAGACCGGCGCGATCAGCGTGGCCGAGCTGGTCACCGTCGCGTTCCTGTTCACCGTGCTGGCCTTCCCGGTGCGCGCGATCGGCTGGGTGGTCGCGGAGCTGCCGCGCAGCGTCGCCGGCTGGGACCGGGTGCAGGCGGTGCTCGCCGCGACCGGCGACCTCGCGTACGGCCCGGCCGTGCTGGCCGGCGACGGGCCGGCGACGCTGCGGTTCGACAAGGTCGACTTCCGGTACGCGGACGGGCCGCTCGTGCTCAACGACGTCTCCTTCACCGTGCCGCCCGGCAAGACGGTGGCCCTGGTCGGCGCGACCGGCTCGGGCAAGTCGACGATCGCCGGCCTCGCCGTGCGCCTGGTCGACCCGGCCGACGGCGAGATCACCCTGGACGGTGTCGCGCTGCCCGACATCGCCGCGGGGTCGCTGGCCGCGACGGCCGCGCTGGTGCCGCAGGTCCCGTTCGTCTTCGACGACACCGTGCGCGGCAACGTGACCCTCGACCGCGACGGCGTGGACGACGCGGCCGCCTGGTCGGCGCTGCGGCTCGCCCAGGCCGACGGCTTCGTGGCCAAGCTGCCGGACGGGCTGGACACCGCGGTCGGCGAGCGCGGCACCTCGCTCTCCGGCGGGCAGCGGCAGCGGATCACCCTGGCCCGGGCGCTCGCCGGCCGGCCCCGGCTGCTCGTGCTGGACGACGCGACCAGCGCGGTCGACCCCCGGGTCGAGGCGGCCATCCTGGCTTCGCTGCGCGACGGGGATGCCGGCGCGTCGATTCTCGTGGTCGCCTACCGGCGGGCCACCATCGCGCTCGCCGACGAGGTGGTCTACCTGGAACAGGGCAAGGTCGTGGCGACCGGCACGCACACGTCGCTGCTGGCCACCAACGAGGGCTACGCCGACCTGGTCACCGCGTACGAGAAGGCCGAAGCGGAACGGGCGGAATCGTGACCACACTCGCCACGGTCCGGCGTGGCCTGGCCCTCTCCCCGGAGCTGCGGCCCGGCCTGGCCGGCACGGTCGCGCTGGCGCTGGTGCAGATGTCCGGCCGGGTCGCCGTGCCGATCGCCGTGCAGCAGGGCATCGACCACGGCGTACGCGCGCCCGGCGGCCCCGACCTGGGCTTCGTCGTCACGGTGGTGGCGTTCACCGTGGTGGCACTGGCCGTCTCGACCGCCGCGGGCTACCTGATGACCCGCCGGCTGTTCACGGTCAGCGAGACGGCGCTGGCTTCGCTGCGCTCGCGGACCTTCCGGCACATCCACGACCTGTCGATGCTGCACCAGCAGTCCGAACGGCGCGGCACGATGGTCTCCCGGGTGACCAGCGACGTCGACCAGATCTCGCAGTTCCTGCAGTTCGGCGGGATGCTGCTGGTGCTCTCGGCCGGCCAGCTGGTGGTCTCCACGCTGGTCATGCTGGTGTACTCGTGGCAGCTCGCGATCGTGGTGCTGCTGGCCTTCGGGCCGGCGGTCGCGGTGATCAAGCTGTTCCAGAAGCGGCTCGCCGCCGCCTACGGCGCGGTCCGCGAGCGGACCGGGATCATGCTGGGCGCGGTCGCCGAGAGCGTCGTCGGTGCGATGGTCATCCGGGCGTACGGGGTGGCCGGCCGCACCGAACACCGGCTGGACACCGCGATCGAACGGCTGCGGGTCGCCCAGCAGCGAGCCCTGCGCACCAGCGTGACCAGCTTCTCCAGCGGCGAGGTCGGCGCCGGGCTGGCGATGGCCGCGGTGGTCGTGGTCGGCGTGCTGCTCGGCATCGACGGCGGCCTGTCGATCGGCGAGCTGACCGCGTTCCTGTTCCTGGTCACGCTGTTCATCCAGCCGGTGCAGATCGCCACCGACATGCTCAACGAGGCGCAGAACGCGGTGGCCGGCTGGCGGCGCGTGCTGGACGTGCTCGATCTGCGGCCGGACGTGGCCGACCCGGACGACGAGGGCGTCGACCTGCCGCCGGGCCCGCTGTCGGTGCGGTTCCGCGACGTGTCGTTCCGCTACCCCGGCGGCCCGTCCAACCACCCCACCGCCGCCCCTGACCGGACGGAAGACCTTCCTCTGGTGCTGGCCGACGTGGATCTGTCGATCGCCGAACGTACGAAGGTCGCGGTTGTCGGCGAGACCGGCAGCGGCAAAACCACCTTCGCCAAGCTGCTCACCCGGCTCATGGACCCGGTCGGCGGCGAGGTGCTGCTCTCCGGCACGCCGCTCGCCTCGGTGCGGTTCTCGTCGCTGCGCTCGCGGGTGGTGATGGTGCCGCAGGACGGCTTCCTGTTCGACGCCACGGTGGCCGAGAACATCCGCTTCGCCGAGCCGTCGCTCACCGACGAGCAGCTGACCGCGGCGTTCGCCGAGCTGGGGCTGGCCGACTGGCTGGCCGGGCTGCCGCAGGGGCTGGACACCCCGGTGGGGGAGCGCGGCGAGGCGCTCAGCGTGGGCGAGCGGCAACTGGTGGCGCTGGTCCGGGCGTACGTGGCAGATCCCGACCTGCTCGTGCTGGACGAGGCGACCAGTGCGGTCGACCCGGCCACCGAGGTGCGCCTGCAGCGCGCGCTCGACACGGTGACCCGGGGCCGCACCACGGTCGCCATCGCCCACCGGCTCTCCACCGCCCAGGCCGCCGACGAGGTGATCGTGGTGGACGCGGGCCGCGTCGTGCAACGCGGCCCGCACGCCGAGCTGGTGCGGCAGGACGGCTCGATCTATGCCCGGCTGTACGCCTCGTGGCTTGAGCAGACCCGCTGAGGTCCTACCGGGCGTAGAACTCCACCACGAGCTGCTCGTCGCAGTGCACCCGGATCTCCGAGCGCTGCGGCACGGCGATCAGGGTGGTGCGCAGCTCCTCCAGCACCGTCGACAGGTAGGGGGCGGTCGGCCCGTCCAGGTGCGCGCCGGTCGCGGCCACCTGGAACGGCGGCTTCGGCCGGCTGCTCTCCCGCACCTCGACGACCTGGCCCGGCTTGAGCCGGTAGCCCGGGCGGTCCACCTTCTTGCCGTCGACCGTGAAGTGGCCGTGCACCACGAGCTGGCGGGCCTGGTAGACGGTGCGGGCCAGGCCGGCCCGGTGCACCACGGCGTCCAGCCGGCGCTCCAGCAGGCTCACCATGGTCTCGCCGGTCTTGCCCTCGGCCCGGTGCGCGTCCTCGTACGCCCGGCGCATCTGCGCCTCGCTGATGTTGTACTGGTGGCGCAGCCGCTGCTTCTCCAGCAGCCGTACCTGGTAGTCCGAGGTCTTGCGCCGCGCCCGGCCGTGCACGCCGGGCGGGAACGGCCGCTTCTCGAAGTACTTCACGCACTTCGGCGTCAGCGGGATGCCGAGCGCCCGGGAGAGCTTGGCCTTGGGTCGAGAGTTGTTCATGAAGTCTCCGAGAGTGACGTGCGCTTGAGGCCACTTGGTTCCGACCGGGTGTTACGGTTAGCCTCACCTTACTAAGGTAAGCCTAACCCGGTGCTCGGAGGTTCCACCATGCAGCCCACCCATGCCGAGGTCGCCCGTACGCTCGCCGCCGGCCACCTGCCCGGAACCGCGTACATCGTGTGCGGTCCCGGCCCGCTCCCGGTGCGGCACGTCACCGACGCCAACGGCCGGGTGCTGCTGCTCTCGCCCACCGACGGCGCCGTCGCGGCGGCCCTGCGCCCGCAGGACGGCGGCGACGACACCGCGATGGTGCTGGACATCTCCGACGTGCCGCCGATGGCCGGCGCGCCCGCGCTGGGCCGGGTCTGGGTCTCCGGCTGGGCCACCCGGCTCGACGGCGACGAGGCGCGGGCCGCCGCGCTCGACTACGCCGACATCGACCCCTCCGGCGACCTGCTCGACGTCGGCGCCGGCCAGGTCCTGCACCGGCTGGACGTCGCCGAGGTCCGCTACGAGCGGCACGACAAGCTCGTCGACGTCGACGTGGACGAGTTCGCCGAGGCCACGCCGGACCCGCTGAGCCGGATCGAGTTCGACCTGATCGCCGACCTGGCCGACCACCACATGGCGGAGATGAGCGCGTACGTCCGCAAGCACCTAGGCAAGGCGGCGCAGCCGGTCAACGAGCCGAGGGTGGTACGGATGGACCGCTACGGTTTCCTGGTCCGCCTCGACGACCGGCTGGCCCGGATGGCCTTCCCCCGCCCGGTCACCGACCGCCACGACCTGGCCCACCTGCTCCACCCGGTCCTCTGCCACCGCTGCGGCTGAACTTGCCCCGGGGGCGACCCCCGGACCCCACGGTGCGGTGGTCACGCTCGGCGAGCCCGTTGCGCCAGGCGGGCGTCATGTTGTTCCAAGCCGCCGTAGTATTCGGCGGCTCGATCTTCGTTGACTGGAATACCGGTCGTCTCGAAGAATGCGCGTAACGCCCCAGCCAGCGCTCCAAGATGTTGATCCTCGACGAACGCAAATCCAATGTGGCCGAACAGGTTGGCGATGGCCTGAGCGATGTCGATCATTGGATCCGTCTTACTGTCCGTCATGATTCCTCCTTGCGCCGCCCGGCCCCCTCGGGGCCGGCAAGGCAGGATGGACAGGTCAGGTTCTGTCCGCAGTTCTCACACCAGCGCCGCTTGACCTTGAAGGTCAGCAGACCTGCGAGAAACCCGACCGTCAGGGCCGCCGTCACGCTGAATGCGACCAATCTGTAACCCCATCTGTCGTGTTGCGGTCGATGCTCCGTCTGTTGAGAGTCGGCTGCAAATGGCCAGAGCGCGGATTGTCCGCTCATCACCTGACCGGCTCGCACGCTCCTGGTGGGCACGAGGCCGGTCGATCCAGGACCACGACACCAACGGCCGGCTCCGCGTCGTTGACGTGAACGTGCACGAGGTCCCCGCGCCCGAGGAGATCGCGCAAGCGCTCTCCGTGCCGACTGGCGCGGCAGTGCTGTCCCGGGCCGTCGTTTCGCCGTTGAAGATCGGACACTGCATACCGCGACCAGCTACATCCCGTTGGATGTGGTGGCCGCTGCCCCGGCGGTGGCCGATACCGGCCCGGGCCCGGGCGGCATGTATGCCCGCATGGCGGAGGCAGGCCTGGGGCCCGAGACGTTCCGAGAGACATTGGTGTGCCGGATGCCGACGCTGACCGAAACGGCGGAACTGACCCTGCCGAAGGGCACACCTGTCATCGCGATCACCCGGTACGCCTACACCAGCACCAGGCGGTGTGTGGAGGTCAACCAGATGGTGCTGGACTCCAGTGCATACACGCTGGAGTACCTGCTCAACGCCTGAAGGGCGGGACGAGCGGGAGATCGACCGGGCGCGTCGGGCGTTGGCGCGATGCATCGACGAGGCGCACGAGGTTGCTGTTGAGGAAGGCGGGCTATGAGCGAAGGTGGCGGTTGGGCGGCCATGCGGGAGCGGCGACTGGCTGAGCCGGGTGCCGCTGAGGCGTACGACGCCGCGCGGCTGGCGTTCGACCTCGGCGGCGGATGCGGGCGTTCGGATGATTCCGCCCATCTTGATGGTTCCGTATCATCGGCGCCGATTCGTCGCAGCCGGGCGTCGGGTTGGAAGGAATGTGGGACGATTGCGGCAGCGCAGGCTTCGGAGGCATTCGCGTCGCTGCCAGGACCTGTCGTCGTACGAGAACCTACCGAAACCAAACCGGCTCAGCTCTCGTTGAACGACGGCGCGGCCGGCCGCGAGACCCGGACCTGATACGACCTGGAGATATCGTGAACACCGAAGTCGCGACCATGGAAGACCTGGTCGGGCCGCTGGCCATCATCAGGGAAACCCCGCTGCGGGAGATCCGGGCCGAGCACGCCGATCGGGTGGTGCGGCGGATCGTGGACAAGGAATCCCTGCTCCGGCGGCTGGATGTCGCCGCATTCCAGTCTGCACACTGATGCCCGGTGCGGCTGGCGGAGCCCATCCGCTGAGCCAGTTCGTTCTGAAGGTGCACGGCCGGTGCGACCTCGCGTGCGATCACTGCTATGTCTACGAGCACGCCGATCAGAGTTGGCGGACCAAGCCCAGGATCATGTCGCGGGAGGTCGCCCGCGCCGCCGCCCGCCGGATCGCCGAGCATGCGCGCGAGTGGCGGCTGCCCCGCGTCCGGGTCGTCCTGCACGGCGGTGAGCCCCTGCTGCTCGGACCGGCCCGGATGGACGAGCTGGTCGCCGAGATCCGGGCGCCGATCGAGGCGGCAACCCGGCTCACCCTGATGATGCAGACGAACGGCGTGCGGTTCGACCCGGCGATGGGTGACGTGCTCAAGCGGCACGGCGTACGCGTGGGTGTCTCGCTCGACGGCGACCGGGCGGCCAACGACCGGCACCGGCGGTTCGCAAGCGGCGCCGGCAGTTTCGACCAGGTCCGTGCCACGCTGGCGGTGCTGCGCCGGCCGGACTACCGCGAGCTGTACGCCGGCATCCTCTGCACGGTCGACGTGCGCAACCCGCCCGACCGGGTCTACGAGGCGCTGCTCGCCGAGCGCCCGCCGCAGGTCGACTTCCTGCTGCCGCACGCCACCTGGGACAGCCCGCCGTACCGTCCGGAGGGCCGGCCCACGCCGTACGCGGACTGGCTCTCCGTCATCCACCGCCGGTGGCTCGCCGACGGGCGGCCGATGCGGATCCGCCTCTTCGACGGCCTGCACTCCACCGCGCACGGCGGGCCGAGCGGCAGCGAGCAGCTCGGCGCGGACGCCGTCGACCTGGTCGTCATCGAGACCGACGGCGGCTACGAGCAGGCCGACTCGGTGAAGACCGCCTACGACGGCGCCCCGGCGACCGGCCTGAGCGTGCTCACGCACACTGTCGACGATGTCTCCCGGCTCCGGCCGTTCGTGGTCCGGCAGAATGGCAGGCTCAACGCCGTCTGCCGATCCTGCCCGGTGGTCCGGCAGTGCGCCGGCGGCCTCTACGCCCACCGCTTCCGCACCGGTCACGGCTTCGCCAACCCGTCCGTCTTCTGCCCGGACCTGCGTGTGCTGATCGACCGGACCAACGAGGAGCGCAGCGAGCACGCCACGCCGGCCGAGCCGGCGCCGGCCGAGGTGATCGCCCGGCTCGCCGCGGGTTTCGGCGACGAGGCGACGATCGGGTGGCTGGCCGAGCAGCAGCGTTCGGTCAGCCGAGCGCTGGTCGCTGCGACGATGGAGCAGCACGGGGGCGGGGAGGCGCTCGCCGAGCTGGAGGCGGAGCATCCGCAGGCCGTACGCCGCGTGCTCGCGCACCCCTACGTCCGGGCCTGGGCCGTCGGCATGCTCCGCACCGACGACCCGGCCGGGATGCCGTATCTGGGCGGTCTCGCCGCCGCGGCCGCCGTGCACGCGGGCGCGCGGGTGGAGACCGAGGTGCGGATCGATCGGGGCGTGGTCGCGCTGCCCACGGTCGGCACGCTCTACTGGCCGGAGGCGGTGACGGCCGGCGCCCGGATCACTGTGGACGGCGGGAAGCTGTGGCTCGCCGGCCCCGGTGACCGGACGCTCACGGTCGACCTCGCCGGGCCGGGTGCCACCGCGACCTGGCAGCCGGCCCGGTCGATCACGCTGGACGGCTGGAGCGTGCGGATCGAGGACGGCGACCCGGCACGGGACTGCCACGGCTGGCCCCCCGCGGGACGCCTCGACGATCTCGCCGCCGGCCGGTGGCGGGACACGCTGGCCGAGGCGTGCCGCCTGATCGACGCCGACCTGCCCGGATACGCTCCGGCGCTGCGTGCCGGGCTGCGGGTGATCATGCCGGTGGAGCCGGACCCCGGTGGGAAGCAGCGGGCGGCCACCGCCATGGACGCGTTCGGTGCGGTGGCCGCCGCGCCGGCCGGCCCGGCCGAGCTCGCGGTGCTGCTCGTGCACGAGTTCCAGCACGCCAAGCTGGGCGCCCTGCTCGACCTCTACGACCTGCACGACCGCGACTCGGACGCGCGGATCACGGTGGGCTGGAAACCCGAGCCGAGGCCGGTCGAGGCCGCGTTGCAGGGCGCCTACGCGCACGCCGCGGTGGCCGACGTGTGGCGGCTGCGGCGCGTCCCCGAGTTGTCCGCGATGTACCGCCGCTGGACCACCGATGCGATCGCCGCGCTTCGCGGCACGGGCGCGCTCACCCCGTTGGGGACCGACTTCGTCGACCGGCTGGCCGCCACCGTGGAATCCTGGGGCTCGTGACCGGCCGGGCCGTCACCCGCGCCGACCTCGTCGCCGACCTGGCCGCCCTCGGCGTCCCCGACGGCGGCATCCTGCTGGTGCACTGCTCGATGCGCCGGATCGGCTGGATCGACGGCGGCGCGGCCACCCTGCTCGCCGCGATCCGCGAGGTGTCCGGCCCGGCGGGCACGGTCGTGGTGCCGGCGCAGACCCCGAACAACTCGCTGACCAGCCCGGTCTACCGCGCGGCCACCGCCGGGATGACCGCGGCCGAACGTGCCCGGTACGAGGACGGCATGCCGGGCTTCGATCCGGCGAGCACCCCGTCGTACGGCGTCGGCCGTTTCGCCGAGCACGTCCGGTCGCAGCCGGGCGCGTTGCGCAGCCGGCACCCGCAGACGTCGTTCGCCGCGCTCGGGCCGGCCGCCGCCGAGGTCGTCGGCGTACACGATCTCGACTGTCATCTCGGCGAGCGCTCCCCGCTGGGCGCGCTCTACCGGCAGCACGCCACGATTCTGCTGCTCGGCGTCGGCACCGCGAAGTGCACCGCGCTGCACCTTGCCGAGTACCGCCTCGACGGGCCCGCCCCGATCATGCAGTACTCCTGCCACGTGGCCGAGAACGGTAGGCGGATCCGGACGCAGTTCGCCGCCCGGAAGCTGGACGACAGCGATTTCGGGGCGGCCGGCGAGGATCTTCTCCGGCAGTCCTGGGCGACCACCGCACGGGTCGGCGACGCCGAGGCGCACCTCCTCCCCCTGGTGCCCACCGTGGACCGGGCCCGGGAGTGGTTCATCGCGAACCGCTGATCGGTGACAGAGTGGAGTGAGGCAACTACTCTGAATCTCCGGCGGCCAACAGGATCGGGGATCGAAGTGAACCTGCGCGTCGAGGAGAACCGATCGTGCCCGCGCCCGATCTCTACTTCGCGCTGATTCACGCGCGGACCTCCATCGCGAACCAATGGGTTGAGGCCTTCTACCACCGGCTCGACCTCGAGGTGCAGAGCCGTGCCGTGCCGATGCCCGGCCTGCGCGCCGGGTCGCTCTATTTCCCCACCGCCGGTGCGGCCCGCCGCGCGCTCGACATCGGACTTCCCCGGGTACGCGTGCTCGTCCCGCTCTACACCCGGGAGTTCCTGCACGACCCGCCGCCCGACTTCGGCGACCGGCTGCACCGCCTCGGCGACCAGACCGAGCCGCCCTTCGTGCATCCGGTGCTCTGGGAGGCGCACCTGCCGGCCCGCCGGGTGAACGGCCTGGCCCAGGCCATGTCGCTGGGCCGGTCGGTCCAGGAGTATCTGGAGTGCGGCATGGCCGCGCTCTGCCGGCTCAACGCGTACGCGGCGGAGCTGCGGCGGATCGTCGAGGAACTGGCCGACCGGCTGGTCACCGCGGCCGAGAACCCGGACCGGGTGCCGGCCTGGCTGCACGGCCGGCCGGAGCTGCCGATGCCACCGAGGATGTCCGAGGCACGGTTCCTGATCACCGTGGTCCGGGCCCACCGCCGGGGTCCGGACTGGGCCCCGTTCGGTGCCGGCTCGGTGACCGAGCGGGCCGTGTACGCGGCGCAGCGGCTCTCCCTGCTGCCCGAGATCCTGCTCGGGACGCAGGCGCCGTCGGCGGCCGACCGGTTCCGCGAGTCCGCCGGGGTCCTGCTGCTCGACTCCGGTGTGCTCGACGACCCGCTCAACGGTCCGGTGGCCGAACAGCTGCTGCGCACCATGCCGCCGTGGATGACCGTGGTGATGCTGATCGGGCCGGACAACGGCGATCACCTGGCCCGCGCTCACGAACTGGTCGCCAAGGCCCGGGCGCTGGCACCCAACGGCGTGCAGATCGCCCGCGACGACCGGGAGTTCCAGCGGGCCGTCGACGAGGCGGTCGCCAAGGCCCGCCGCAACTTTCTCCGCAGCCGGCAGCCGAGACGACCGTGGGAGGATCTGCGATGACCAGGGGCCGTAACGGACAGGTCGTCACGTTCTACTCCTACAAGGGCGGGACCGGCCGGACCATGGCGCTGGCCAACGTCGCCTGGATCCTGGCGGCGAACGGATACCGGGTGCTCGCGGTCGACTGGGATCTCGAGTCGCCCGGCCTGCACCGGTTCTTCCAGCCGTTCATGGACCTGCGCTTCCTGGCCAGCACGCGCGGCGTGGTCGACATGATCAACCTGTACGAGTGGGACTCGTCCAAACCGGACTGGGACCCCGCCCAGGCCGGCAGCTACGCCGGCGTGCAGCAGTACTCGTTCTCGCTGGACTGGGACCACTTCCCGGAGGGCGGCACGCTGGACTTCCTCTCCGCGGGCCAGCAGAACCCGGTGTACGAGGGCGTGCTCAGCAATATCAACTGGGACGACTTCTACCAGAACGGGGACGGCAGCGGCGGGCGGTTCTTCGACGCGATGCGCGCCGACATGAAGGACCGGTACGACTTCACGCTGATCGACAGCCGGACCGGGCACAGCGACATCGCCGGGATCTGCACGAGCCACCTGCCGGACATCCTGGTGGACTGCTTCACCTTCAGCGACCAGAGCATCGAGGGCGCGGCCCGGATGGCCCGGCAGCTGCACAGCCCGCGCGACATCCGGGTGCTGCCGGTGCCGATGCGGGTGGATCCGGCCGAGAAACGCAAGGCGGAGACCGGGCGGACCGTGGCGATGCGCGAGTTCGCCGACCTGCCGAGCGGTCTCACCGAGGCCCGGCGGCGGGCGTACTGGCACGGGGTCGAGGTGCCCTATCAGGCCTATTACGCGTACGAGGAGACGCTGGCGACCTTCGGCGACGCACCGGGCGCCGGCGGGACACTGCTGAGCGCGTACGAAGCACTGGCGTCGCACATCACCGGCGGCCGGGTCACGTCGATGCCGCCGATGAACCCGAGTCTCCGCACCCAGATCATCGCCCGGTTCGAGCGCAAGCCGTTCGCCGAGACGGATGCCGTGCTGCTCTCCGGCGGCGGCGCCGACCAGGTGTGGCTGGAGTGGGTGGAGCACGTCCTGTCCAACGGCGGTTTCCGGATCGTGCGCGAGCCCGGCAAGAACGGGGACGGCGCCCAGCATCTGAAGATCATCTCTCGGGCGGAGGGGCCCGGCTTCCTCCCCGCCGAGGACCCGGGCCTGCGGGCGATCTACCCGGCCGACATCACCCCGTGGCGCCGCATCCCCACGGCGCAGTCGGCGTTCATCGCCGGGCTCGACGCCACCGCCGCGGCCGCGCGGATTCTCGAACTCGTCGGCCGTCCCGCCGGCGACCTGGACGTGGTCCTGGCCGGCGCGCCGCGCTACCCCGGCGACGAACCGGACCTGGTGGTGAACCTGCCGGCCCGCAACGCCCGCTTCACCGGGCGCGAGGCCGGCCTGCGCGAGCTGCGCGAGCAACTGCGGTCCGGCGCGGCCGTGGTGCTCTTCGGCACCCAGGCGGTCGCGCTGCAGGGCATGGGCGGCGTCGGCAAAACCCAGCTGGCGCTCGAGTACGCGTACCGCTACCGCGCCGCGTACGACGTGGTGGCGTGGCTGAACGCGGACAACGAGGAAACCCTGCAGGGCTCCCTGCGCGACCTCGGCGGCCGGCTGAACCTGCAGTCCGAGCAGTCCGGGCCGGGCTACGCCCGGGCGGTCGTGCACGAGCTGAGCCGGGACAAGCGGCGCTGGCTGCTGATCCTGGACAACGCGGACGAGCCCGACACGGTACGCACCTACCTGCCGCACGGCCCCGGGCACATCCTGATCACCTCACGGAACAAGGCCTGGGGGGAGCAGACCCAGCCGCTCGAGGTCGACGTGTTCACCCGGGACGAGAGCATCGAGCACCTGGTGCAGCGGGTCGGCACGATCGACCGGACGGACGCCGACCTCGTCGCCGAGCAACTCGCCGACCTGCCGATCGCGGTCGCCGCGGCCGCCGCGTGGCTCGACGAGACGCACACCGCCGTCGCCGAGTATCTGCGGCTCATCCAGGAGGAAGGGCCGAGCGCCGTGCTCACCGCGATGACCGACCGGCCGATCGCGCGTACCTGGGATCTGTCCCTGACCCGGCTGCGGGACCGCGACCCCGCGGCGTACCGGCTCTTCCAACTGTGCAGCGTGCTGGCCCCGGAGATCCCGCTCGACCTGGTCTTCAGCGACCAGATGGCGGAATACCTCAAGCCGTACAACCCAGCACTGTCCGAGAGGCTGCTGCGCGGCTCCCTGGTCCAGCAGATCAACCGGCTGGCGCTGCTGCGGCTGGACCAGCGGCCCACCTCGTCCGGCGACGGCGACCGCACCGGCCGGATCCTGATCCACCGGGTGGTGCAAAACGTGGTCCGCGACCGGATGACCGACGAGGAGCTCGCCGAGTGCCGCCGGCAGGTGCACCAGGTGCTCGCGAAGGCCCGGCCGGAGGGCGAGGTCGAGGACCCGCAGCACTGGCCCCGGTTCCGGATGCTGTGGCCGCACCTGGACGCCTCGGAGGCGGTGCACAGCACCGAGGAGTCGGTGCGCCAGCTGCACATCGACCGGATCCGGTTCTACTACATCCAGGCCGACCCGGCGACCGGCCGTGGCCGCGCCGAGCGGGTCGCCCGGATCTGGGAGCGGCAGCTGGCCGACACCACCGACCCGCAGCAGGCCTCGATCCTGCGGCGGCAGCTGCTGCAGCTGCGCTTCAACCTGGCCAACCTGCTGCGGGACCTGGGCGAGTTCGAGCTCTCCCGGCAGGTGGACGAACAGGTGCTGGCCGAGCAGGTGGGCCTGCTCGGGCCGGATCACCCGCACACCCTGATGACCCGCGGCGGTTACGCGGCCGACCTGCGCGGGCTCGGGCGTTACCCGGAGGCGCTCGAGCTCGACATCCAGACCTTCGGCGCCTGGCAGGATCTGTACGGCGAGGACAACAACCGTACGCTCGCGGCCCGCAACAACCTCGCGGTGTCGTACCGGCTGATGGGCTTGTTCCGTGAGGCCGGCCAGCATGACCGGGAAGCCTGGGAACGGCGCCAGGACGTGAACGGCGAGACCAACCTGTGGACCCTCGGCACGGCCGCCTGCCTGGCCCGCGACTACCGCGACGCCGGTGACTTCGGCCGCTCCGCCGCACTGCTGAAGCAGACGCTGGAACACCTGGTCGACACCCGCGGCCCGGACTCCCGGTCGACGCTCACCACCAAGTCCAACTATGCGGTCTCGCTGCGCAGCCTCGGCCGGATCGACGAGGCGCTGCGGCTGCACCAGGAGGCGTACGCCCGGCTCCTCGAGCTGTACGGCGAACGCAACCCGGAGACGGTGAGCTGCCGGTTCAGCCTCGCGCTCACGCTGCTCAGCGCGCGCGAGAGCGACCGGGCGGTGGCCGAGCTGCTCGCCATCCACGAGTTCTGGGTGGGCAAGCTCGGCGACCGGCACCCGTACACGCTGGTCTGCCGCAACGATCTGGCCATCGCGGAACGTCAGCTCGGCCGGATCGGGAACGCGCGCGACTGGATCAGGCCGACCGTGCGGAGCCTGTCCGAGGTGCTGGGACCGGAGCACCCGTACACGCTCACCGCGCAGATGAACCTCGCGATCTGCGAGGCCGAGCCGGCCGAGGGTGGGCCGGCCGAGGGTGGCGGCACCGGCCCGGCGCGGGCCCGGGAGACGCTGCTGGCGATCGCCGACGGCATCCGCCGGGTGTTCGGGCCGGACCACCCCAACACCCTGCGGTTCGAGGGGAACCTCGCCCTCGTCGACGGCGCGCTGGGCGCCGAGGACGCCGGCGACCGTCTCGCCGCGCTCCGCGAGCGGATGGTCAGCCGGCTCGGCGAGGCGCATCCGATCGTGAGCGGGCTCGACCGTCGCCGATACCTGTACCGGATCATCGACCCCCACCAGTACTAGGGACGGACGCCATGGCGGACCCGGAGAACACGATCCGATCGCTGGTCGTGACGGCCTGGCGGACCGCGCCGCCGGTGCTGCACCGGTTCGCGTACTGGGTGTGGAGCATCGGCCTGGTCGCGGTGACCCTGTCGGTCGTCGCGGACGCGCAGAACTGGTGGGGCAGCCTGCAGTTCACGACGAACATCCTGGCCGAGCTGATCTGCGGCATGGTCGCCCTGCCGGTCGCGCTGGTGATCATCGCCCGGCTGGCCGAGTACCAGGTGCAGGAGCTCGAACGGGTCCGGCTCGCGGCCCGGTACGCGGCGGCGCTGGAGCAGCTGACCGCCTCGGTCCGCACCACCGGCGAGTACGTGCAGGACCTGGTCCAGGAGGTGACGGACAGTACGAACGCGTTCGTGGCGGCCGCCCGGGTGGTGAACGGTGGCCTCGCCGACCCGCACGGCGCGGCGGAGTCGGCCCACGTCCTGCAGGCCCAGATGTACAGCCAGCAGTGGCTGTTCTACGAGCGGGTGGTGACCCCGCTGCGGATCGACGGCAACCAGTTCCGGGCGCTGCTCGGCGAACGCGTCCGCAACGGCGAGCCGACCGCCGAGCCGGCCCGGTTCGAACGCCTCTGGACCGACCTGGAGGCCGCGCTGCGGCACCAGCGGCAGACCATGGCGGCCGGCTATCAGGAGTTCGCCCGGGGTGCGCCCACCGCGAACCGGGCGACCCGGCTGCGCGACGCCGCGATCAGCCATCTGCACAGCGTCGACCATCTGTTGCAGCTGTGCGCCGAGTTGGAGGCCTTCGCCACCGAGGCGCAGCCGGTGCCGGCCCGCGGCAGCACGCCCTGAGCCGGGTTCAGGCGGTCAGCCAGGAGAGGATCCGGGGCAGCGCCTCCATGGCGCCGAAGTGGGCCGCGTCGTGCTGCACGTGCACCTCCGAGCGCGGTATCCGCTTCGCCAGCCACCGGCTGTGGCTGGCCGGCGCGAACGTGTCGTGCGCGCCGTGCCAGAGCCGGACCAGCGGCACGATGGTGTCGAGCGCGAAACCCCACTCGCGACGGAACGCCAGGATGTCGTCGAGCCAGCCGTACGGGCCGACCCGCAGCGCGTTCGCGTAGCTCGTGGTCAGCAGCCGCCGATGCAGGACGCTCTGCACGAACCGCAGGTCCGGCCCGGACATCTGCGCCGAGAGCTCCTCGATGAGGCTCTCCGGGTCGGCGGCGGTCTGCTCGGCCAGGGCCCGTAGCTCGTGCATCTGGTCGGCGGTGCCCCGGTCGGCCGCGACGTGCTTGCGGGCGTTCTCCTCGGCCATCCCCTCGTACCAGTCGAGGTCGGCGGCGTTCCACGGCGCGAGCCCGACCAGGACGGCGGCCCGGCGGACCCGGTGTCCCAGCACGGCGGCGCAGGCCAGCGCGTGCGGGCCGCCGCCGGAGCGGCCCACCACCGCGAACCGTTCGATGCCCAGCCGGTCGGCGATGGCGCGCACATCCGTGGCGGCGTCGACCACCCGGCGGTCGGGCAGCCGGGTGGAGTTGCCGTACCCCGGACGGTCGTAGCCGATCAGCCGGATCCCCTGCCGGTAGAGCATGCTGCTGCGGGGCCGGGGGCCGGAGCCCGAGCCGGGGGTGCCGTGCAGCAGGAACACCGGAGCCCCGTCCGCGGCACCCGAGACCTCCACCGCGAGAACCCGGGCGCCGACGCCGACTTCCAACCGTGTTGCCAAGGCCATTCCTCATCCCCGAAGTGCCGGTCCTGTCTCGACAGGAGGCGCACGGCGCGTGCCTTGATGGTAACGTCGCGTGGCCGCACGGTCGGAGAGCTCATTTCCCGTCGGGGAAGACCTCCGGCAGCGGGTCGGTGAGGAAACGCTGCACGTTCGGGCCGATCGCGAGGGCCAGGGTCTCGGCGTCCGCGCTGGCCGCCGGCTCCAGCTTGAGTACATAGCGGGTCACCATCAGGCCGGCGACCTGGGTGGCCACCAGGTTGGAGCGCATCGGCGCCTCGGCCGGGTCGATGACCAGCTCGCCGATCGCGCGGCGCAGGACCTGGGTGATGACAAACTCGCGGAGCAGGCGGGCGGTCCACTCGTTGCTGAGCGCGGAGCGGAAGACGGCGACCGCGGCGGTGCCGGCGGGGGAGTCCCAGACGTTCAGCGCCATCCGGACGAGCCGGATGCCGGCCTCCTCGCGCGGGCCGCTCAACGCCTGCGGGATCAGCTCGGCCGGGTTGATCGGCGCGTTCATGGTGGCCAGGAAGAGCTTTTCCTTGGTGCCGAAATAGTGGTGCACGAGGGCGGGATCGACGCCGGCGTCGGCGGCGATCCCGCGGATGGAGGCTTTGTCGTAGCCCCGCTCGGCGAAGGTGTTGCGGGCGGCCTCGAGGATGGACGCTTTCGTGTCCTGATTGCCCGGGCGCCGCCCGCTCCTGCGTACCAAGAAAGGCTCCTAGGGTGTGCGCCGGCGCAGGGTCGCGGCGGCCAGGATCAGCGCGACGACCGCCGCCGCGGTCACGACGACCAGGTCGCGCCACATCGTCGTGGTGGGGTCGACGTGGCGGCCGATCTCCAGCAGCGCGTCCACCGCGTAGGTGAGCGGGAGCGCGTTGCTGATGCCCTCGAGCCAGCCGGCCATCTGCTCGCGCGGCACGAACAGCCCGCACAGCAGGATCTGCGGCACGACCACCACGGGTAGGAACTGTACGGCCTGGAACTCGGTGCGGGCGAAGGCACTGCACAGCAGGCCGAGCGCCACCCCGAGCACGGCGTTGACCACGGCGATCAGCACCACCAGGGCCGGGTTGCCGGTGGTCTGCAAGCCCATCAGCCAGTACGCCGCGCCGGTCGCGACCACGCCCTGCACGGTGGCCGCCAACCCGAACGCCAGGCCGTAGCCGAACAGCAGGTCGAGCTTGCCGAGCGGGGTGGTGAGCAGCCGTTCCAGGGTGCCGGTGGTGCGCTCACGGAGCATCGCGATGCTGGTCACCAGAAACATGATCACGAACGGGAAGATGCCGAGCATGACCAGGGCGACGCGGTCGAAGGCGGGGCCGGCGTCGTCGTACATGAAGTAGAGGACGGCGAGCAGCACCGCCGGCACGACGATGAGCATCGCCACGGTACGCCGGTCGTGCCGCAGCTGGCGCAGGATGCGCCCGGTCGTGGCGGCGGTGATCCGCGGGCTCATCAGGCTTCCGCCGTGCCCGGAGGCCGGTCTGGTCGCGGTCTGGCCGGTCGCGGTCTGGCTGGTCATGCGGTCACCTGCTCTCGGTTGCGGATGAGGTGCAGGAACGCCTCTTCCAGGTCGTCGGTGCCGGCGGCGGCGCGCAGCGCGGCCGGGGTGTCGTCGCCGATCAGCCGGCCCTCGCGGATCAGCAGCAGGCGGTCGCAGCGGCCCGCCTCGTCCATCACGTGGCTGGACACCAGCAGCGTGGTGCCGGCGGCGGCGAGCGCGTGGAACTTCGCCCACAGGTCGGCGCGCAGCACCGGGTCCTGGCCGACGGTCGGCTCGTCCAGCAGCAGCAGCTTCGGCGTGCCGATCAGCGCGCAGGCCAGCGACGCCCGGCTGTGCTGCCCGCCGGACAGGTTGCCGACCAGCTGGCCGGCCGCACCGGCCAGCCCGACGTCGGCGATCGCCTGGTCGGCGGCGGCCGCGCCGAGACCGTACAGAGAGGCGAAGTAGCGGGCGTTCTCCCGCACGGTCAGGTCGGCGTAGACGCTCGGTGCCTGGGTCACGTAGCCGACCTCGCGGCGCAGCGAGGCGGTGCCGGCCGGGCGGCCGAGCACCGTGACGGTGCCCGACTTGACGATCTGCACCCCGACGATCGCCCGGATCAGGGTGGTCTTGCCGCTGCCGCTCGGGCCGAGCAGGCCGGTCACGCTGCCGGCCGGGATCGCGCAGTCGATGCCGTGCAGCACCTTGCGCTTCCCGCGTTCCACGACGAGGTCGGTGACCTCGATCGCGCTGTTCATAGCGTCCTCCAAAGATTTCATCAGGTGTTGAGTTCAACGGTAGATGAATTCTGCGGGCAGGTCCAGACGCAGTGGCGCCCATCGCTAAAAGGAGCACAACGCAACGCGCCGCCCACGTGATCGTGGGCGGCGCGTTGTCGCAGAGCCGGCTAGAGCG
>Ga0207668_10000632_pt1 | contig 21688 bp, 21 predicted proteins | sample KBSS43metaG_FD_184323 | JGI IMG/M metagenome (GOLD analysis project Ga0207668, IMG submission 184323) | Switchgrass rhizosphere microbial communities from Kellogg Biological Station, Michigan, USA - KBS S4-3 metaG (SPAdes) (version 2) | ecosystem: Host-associated > Plants > Roots > Rhizosphere... | reverse complement strand
CCTCGCGCGGCTCGGCCTGGGCCGCTGCCTCGACCTCGCCGCCGGCGGCCTCGGTCCGCTCGATCCGGGTGCCGGTCAGCTTCTCGATCGCGGCGACCGCCTCGGCATCGTCGGGGGTGATCAGCGTGAACGCCTTGCCCGTGGCGCCGGCGCGTCCGGTGCGACCGATGCGGTGGACGTAATCGTCCGGCTGCCACGGCACGTCGAAGTTGAAGACGTGGCTGACGCCCTTCACGTCAAGGCCACGCGCCGCCACGTCGGAGGCGATGAGGATATTGATATCACCCGCCTTGAAGCGGTCGAGTTCCTTGATCCGTGCGCTCTGGTCCATGTCGCCATGGATCTGGCCGGCGGCGAAGCCGTGGCGCTGCAGGCTCTCGGTCAGGTCGCGGACAGTCGTCTTGCGGTTGGAGAAGACGATCGCGGTGGTGACGTCCTCGGCGCGGAGCAGGTCGCGCAGCACCTTGCGCTTGTCGCGCGACGAGGCGACTGGGACGAGGCGCTGGGTGATCTGGAGATTGGCCGAGGCCGGGCGCGACACCTCGACGACCTTGGGGTTCGACAGGAAGCGGTCGGAAAGCTTCTTGATCGGCGGCGGCATCGTCGCCGAGAACAGAAGCGTCTGCCGCGTCGCCGGCAGCTTGGTGCAGATTTCCTCGATATCGGGGATGAAGCCCATATCGAGCATGCGATCGGCCTCGTCGATGACGAGCGTGCTGCAGCCCGACAGCAGGATCTTGCCGCGCTTGAACAGGTCCATCAGCCGGCCGGGCGTCGCGATCAGGACGTCGACGCCCTTGGTCAGCGCTGCGGTCTGGTCGCCCATGCTGACGCCGCCGATCAGCAGCGCCATGGTAAGCTTGTGGTACTTGCCGTACTTTTCGAAATTCTCGGCGACCTGCGCCGCGAGCTCGCGCGTCGGCTCAAGGATCAGCGAGCGCGGCATCATTGCCCGGGCGCGGCCATGAGCGAGGATGTCGATCATCGGCAGCACGAAGGACGCGGTCTTGCCGGTACCGGTCTGGGCGATGCCGATGAGGTCGCGGTTCATCAGCACGGGCGGGATCGCCGCAGCCTGGATCGGGGTCGGCTGCTCGTAACCCGCGTCGGCGAGTGCGCGGAGTAATTCGTCGGAAAGGCCGAGATCGGCGAAGGTCATGAACGGTCCGGAAATGGGCGCGGCCAGCGACCGGCGTCGGCCAAGCGATTGGGCGATTGCCCTCGAACTGTCAAGATAAACTCACTTCTTCTTATCGGGAACGAGCTTGCGGAAGCGGGAAATCGTGCAGGATCCGCCAGATCGGGCATGGACGGTGTCGCGATCAGCGCAGATCATGCCGTCATCGCTAGGCCGCAGATAGAAGCCCGAATAATAATCGAGCGCCGGGCATTCGCGGTCGAGCCGAGCGCGGACCCGCGATCCGCCGCGCAGGATGAAGTCGACGCTGTCAGGCTCGGTGATCAGCGCGCCGGCAACATTGGCGAGCGCCACGCAACGGTCACCCTTCTTCTCGCGCCAGCGCACCGTCGACGGGGTCGCCTGGCCGCGGCGCAGCCGGACCATGACGCTCTCGCGCACGATGAGCTGCGCATAGCGGGGCGGCGGGGACGGAGTCGGGGCGGCATTCGCAGCCAGCGCCGCAAGCGCGCTCCAGATCACGAGGTCCGCTCCATCCGGTCGAGGCTAGTTTATGACTTCCCTTGAATGGTGGATGAACCCCTAAGCAGCTCGTTTCGTCGCATCCAAGAAATCGATACAGCGTGCTTACGATGTTCACCGAACCCGCCTTTCTCGAACGCCTGTCGGCGCGGCTGGGTCCGCGCGGTCTGACGACCGCGCCGGACGATCTCGCGCCCTGGTTGACAGACTGGCGGGGTCGCTTCCACGGCCGGGCCGCAGCGCTCGCCGCGCCAGCGACGACTGCAGAGGTCGTCGACGTCGTGCGCCTCGCCGCGGCGGCGCGGGTGGCGATCGTGCCACAGGGCGGCAACACCTCGATGGTCGGCGGCGCCACGCCGGATGCAAGTGGCAGCGCGATCATCCTCTCGATGCGGCGGATGGCGGCGGTTCGCGAAGTCTCGGTGGCGGATGCCAGCCTTGTCGCGGAGGCGGGCGCGGTGCTGTCCGCCGTCCATGACGCTGCCGCGGCGGAAGGGCTGCGCTTCCCGCTGTCGCTCGCCGCCAAGGGCTCGGCGACGATCGGCGGGCTGATCTCGACCAATGCCGGGGGCACGCAGGTGCTCCGCTTCGGCACGATGCGCGCGCAGGTGCTGGGGCTGGAGGCGGTGCTCGCCGACGGGTCGGTGGTCGGCGGCCTCGTGCCACTGCGCAAGGACAATCGCGGCTACGATCTCAAGCAGCTCCTGATCGGTGCCGAAGGCACACTCGGCATCGTCACCGCCGCCACCCTGCGGTTGGTACCTGAGCCGGCGGAGCGGCTGGTCGCGTGGGTCGGCCTCGCCGGTCCGGGCGACGCGCTCACCCTGCTGCGCCGGATCGAGGCGGCATCGGGCGAAGCCGTCGAGAGCTTCGAGCTGGTGCCACGCGTGGCACTCGACCTCGTCCTCGCCAATATCCCCGGCACCCGCGCGCCGCTCGCCCGCGGACATGACTGGAACGTGCTGGTCGACGCGGCCGGCCCGTCTGTCGTCGCGGTCGAGGCGGCGCTGGCCGCCGCCATCCAGGACGGGTTGGCCGAAGATGCGACGATCGCCGGCAATGCCGCGCAGGGCGAGGCCCTATGGCGGCTGAGGGAGTCGATTTCGGAGGCGGAGCGGATCGACGGGGCGGCGGCCAAGCACGACATCGCCGTTCCCGTCGCCGCCGCGCCCGCCTTTGTCATGCGGGCGACGGATGCGGTCGAGGCGCGCTTTGCCGGGGCGCGGGTCATCGCCTTCGGCCATGTCGGCGACGGCAACATTCACTTCAACGTCCGTGCGCCCGCCGGCCGCGACAGCGCCGCCTGGGTGGCGGATGAGGGGGCCGCCGTCAGCGCCTTCGTCCACGATCTCATCCAGGCCGAGGGCGGCTCGCTCTCCGCCGAGCACGGTATCGGCCAGATGAAGCGCGCCGAGTTCGCCCGCCTCGCCGATCCGGCGCGAATCGCGGCGATGCGCGCGATCAAGGACGCGCTCGATCCCTTGGGAATCATGAACCCCGGCAAGCTGCTGCCCGATCGGTAGGGCGTGCGGCTTGCGTGCTCCGCGCCGTCGACATAGAGCGCGCGCGACCCTGCGGCCCTGGCCGTGTGACCCCAAGAGGAGACTATCGATGGCCAGCGCCCCGCAAGGCCTGCCCCTGTTCTATGAGCAGCTCGTGCCGCTTTCGAGCCAGGCCCATCCGAACTACCGCATTCGTCGCACCGAGAGCATCCCGTTCCTGGTCGATGCCCATGCGATTCCGCTGACCGTCGAGGAATTCCCGATCGCACAGCGTTACTACCCGATCGTTTTTTCGGTCGGCGAGACGCCGGTGCCGCTGGCGCTGATGGGCCTGAACGAGGGCATCAACGTCTTCATCGACGAGACCGGCCGCCCGCGGCAGGAGGTCTACATCCCGGCCTATGTCCGGCGCGTGCCGTTCTTCCTCGCCCGGCTGCGACCAGAGGTCGACGACCTGTCACTGTGCTTCGATCCGTCCTCGCCGCTGCTCGGCGAATACGAGGATGGCGATGCGCTGTTCGAGGATGGGGAGCCGACCCAGCGCACCCGCGAGATCCTCGGCTTCTGCGAGCAGTACGAGCTGTCGCGCCAGCGCACCGACGCCTTCGTGCAGGAGCTGCAGCAGGCCAAGCTGCTGATCGATGGCGAGCTGTCGATCCAGATCGAGGGTCAGCCCGAGCCGTTCGTCTATCGCGGCTTCCAAATGGTCGACGAGAATGCGCTGCGCGAGATACGCGGCGACGTCGCCCGCAAGATGGTCCGCTCGGGCGCGCTGCCGCTCGTCTACGCCCATCTCTTCTCGCTGAGCCTGAGCCGCGAGATCTTCGGCCGGCAGGTCCAGCTCGGCAAGGGGCCGCTGCCCGCACCGGAGCCCGCCCTGGCGGACTAAAAATGCGATGAGCTGCGAATTTTCTTGCGGTGAGGCCTTGCCGCCACAGTAGCCTTTCCCTATTTTGGCTGTGGCGCCGGAACGTCCCCCCTTTCGTTTCCCGCGCTGACGCACTTCGGTGCGTCTCCTCCCTGAACCTTGGCCACCTCGTGCGAAAGCACGGGGTGGTTTTTTATGTGGTGAAGCGGTGCCGCTGACAGGCCGGATTTTTCGGGGCTGATTGCAAAGGGCGCCTGAGGCGGGAAGGGACCGCGCGCTGATGGCAGTTCGCGAGACGGATATCGCGAGACGGAAATGACGCGGTGGGCGACCGCTGGACCCGCTCGGGCAACCCTCCAAGTCCGATCCGCCTGATCCTCAGAATCGCGGTCCAGGCTTTTCCGTACACGACCGTCAGCCCAGCCTGCCTCTCACACCGTTCGGCAGGCTGGGCGACAAAGGGCGGCGGGAGGACGCCGCGGCGGTCAGAAGTCGAAGTGCAGCCGGGTCGCGAGCACGTCGACTTTGGCCTTGTCGCCGACCGGGTCGAGCGGGGTGTTGGTGCCGTTGGCGCGGATGAAGTTGAACATCACCTTGGTGTTGCCGTTCAGGTACCAGTTGACCGCCGCAGTCCAGGTATGGGCGTCGTTTTTCGCCCGCGAACCGACTGGCGTGTTGCCGAGGTTGATCTCGTCATAGCGCAGCGCCAGCTCCCAGGCGCCGGGGCCGCCGGTGCCGAAATCGTGGGTTGGTTTCAGCCGCTCGATCAGGCCGTTTCGGAAGGTCCGCGACTCGCCGGTCAGGAAGACGCTGCCGAAGACGTAGAACCCGTCGAAATTAACGTTGTCGAAGCCGTCGCGGTTGAGGTGGAGATGGCTGTATTCGCCCTGAACCGAGAACGGGCCGTAGACCGCGGCCGCCTCGGCCCCGAAGAAGGTGGCGTCGTCGACGTCGGAGATCGTCCCCGAATCGGCGATCAGCCCGCCGTCGACGCGGCTGTTCGGCCGGTCGCTGAGGCGCACGCCGTGAACGGTCGTGACCGGCGGCACCGTGGTCGAAACGGTGGTGGCGAAGTTGGTCGCCTTCCAGCCGGAGACGCCAAGATGGAGCAGGCGGCCGGTGTCGAGGATCGGGTCCCAGGCGATGCGGGCGTTGACGCCATAACCCTCGTCGGGGTCGGCGCTGGTGCTGCGGGTGACGCTTTCCGGCGAGCCGAACACGCCGATCTGCGCGTTCAGCTTGTCGCTTATGTAGGTCGCCGAGATGCCGATGCGGCGTTCGGCACCAACCGCACCGAAGGCGGTGTTGGCCATGCCCCGTTCGAGGAACTCGTTGTAATTGTCCGAGCTGTTGGCTTCGAGGCCAGCCGGCGCCTTGTGCTGGCCGACGGTGATCACCCAGTCCCTGCGGGGCAGGTACTGGACATAGGCATCGAGGATGTTGGTCGACTGGCCGACGAACTCGGCCTCGAACCGCCATTTGAACACCTTGAAGGCGGTGCCATCGAAGCCGAACCGGCCACGCCGGATCGAGGTGCCGTTGTTGTAGTCGTAGCCGCCGGCGCGGGCATTGTAGCCGGCATAGTCGAGTTCGAAGGTGCCACGCGGCTTGAAGGTGAACTTGTCTCCGACATCGGCGAAGGTCGGCACGACGCTGCCGGTCTGCACCGCCTTGGCGTTGCGGACCTCGCCGGCCTGAACCCGCGCCTCGGTGGCGGCAGCCTGCGCCTCCAGTTCGGCATTGCGTTTCTCAAGGCTCTCGACGCGGGCGGCGAGCGCGTTGAGCTTGTCGAGCACCGGGTCGCCGGTCGGCGCCGGCGCCTTGACTGCCGTTTTCGAGGCGTCGTCGGCCTCGAGGCTGTCGATCGGCGTATCCGTGTCGACCGTCTCCGTGCTGGTCGTGGTCTGGTCCTGGGCAAGCGATGTGGAGGGGACGAGCGCGATCAACGCCGCTCCCCCCAGGAGCGTCATACGCATGGGATATCTCCGATGTAAGGGAGCGCCGGCCCGGATTTCCGGGTCGCAGGCGCAAGGGCTCAACCGCCTCCAGCCAGGGTCAGAAGCTGAGGATCAAAGGCCGAGGGTTAAGGCCGAGGATTAAAGGGCGGTCCGGTCTCGTTGGGGACCGGACCGCGAGGTGACGCCAGGGAGTCAGCGCTTGGCGTTCTCGAAGATCTGGTCGAACACGCCGCCATCGTTGAAATGGGCGGCCTGAGTGCGCTTCCATCCGCCGAAATTGCGGTCGATGGTGAACAGCGCGAGACGCGGGAACTGGCTTCTGTACTTCGCCGCCACCGCGGGGTCGCGCGGGCGATAGTAATTCTTGGCGATGATCTCCTGCGCCTGCGGGGTGTACAGGAACTTGAGATAGGCCTCGGCCTGCTTGCGGGTGCCCTTGCGGTCGACAACCTTATCGACGACGGCGACCGGCGGCTCGGCGAGAATAGAAACCGAGGGCACGACGATGTCGAACTTGCCCTGACCCAGTTCCTTGACGGCGAGGAACGCCTCGTTCTCCCAGGCGAGGAGCACGTCGCCCTGGCCGCGCTGGACGAAGGTGGTGGTGGCGCCGCGCGCGCCGCTGTCGAGAACGGGGACGTTCTTGAACAGCTTGGTCATGTACTCGCGGGCCTTGACGTCGTTGCCATAGGTCTTCCGAGCGTAACCCCAGGCGGCAAGGTAGTTCCAGCGCGCCCCGCCCGAGGTCTTCGGGTTCGGGGTGATGACCGCCACGCCCGGCTTCACCAGATCGTCCCAGTCCTTGATGCCCTTGGGATTGCCCTTGCGGACGAGGAACACGATCGTGGAATAATAGGGGGTCGAGTTGTGCGGCAGGCGCGCCTGCCAGTTGGGCGCCAGAAGCTTCCCTTTGTCGGCGATCTCGTCGATGTCATAGGCGAGCGCGAGGGTGACGACATCCGCAGCGAGGCCGTCGATCACGGCGCGGGCCTGCTTGCCCGATCCGCCATGGCTCTGCTTGATCGTCACCGTCTCGCCGGTCTTCGCCTTCCAGTCGGCGGCGAAGGCGGCGTTGATGTCGACATACAGCTCGCGTGTCGGGTCGTAGGAAACGTTGAGCAGTTCCACCGCCCCCGCCGGCACGGCACCTGCCGCCCCGACCGCCGCGCCCAGCAGCGCGATGGCGAACTTCAGCCCCCGAATGGTCATCAGTCTCTCCGAATGTTGCTGCTTTATGACTAAATTCTATTGGTAGAGTAGACTATGTAGAATTGCTTGGTCGGGGTGTAGGGTGGCTTGGCGGCGGATTGCGCAGCCGCGGTCGATGTTGATGAGCGGCCCGCCGGCGGTGACATGGTCGATCAGCGTCTCGAGGAGGTGCTGGCCGTCGCTCCAGGCGCCGATACCGCTCTTGTCGTCAAGATGACCGGCTTCGCCAGCATCGACGAGCGCGCTACCCCAGAACGCCGCCATGTCGCGGGCGCGCTGATAGGGGGCATAGGGGTCGCTGCGGCTGGCGACGAGGAGGGAGGGAAAGGGCAGGTTGGCCTGCGGCGTCGGCCCGAAATCGGCGAGCGCGCTGCCGCAGCCCTCGACATCGGGGGGCGCCACGAGGAGCGCACCGGCGACCGGCCCGCCAAGTGGCTGACCTGACAGAACCGCCCACCAGGCGACGGCGAGACAGCCGAGGCCGTGCGCAACGAGGATAACCGGGGGGCGGGCGGCGGCGATCGCATGGTCGATCTTGGTTACCCAAGGGTTGCGGCGCGGCGCGTCCCACAGGCCGAGCTCGACCCGCTGACAATCACCACGCTCGCGCTCCCAGATGCTTTGCCAATGGTCCGGCCCGGAGCCGTGCAGGCCAGGCACGCACAGCACGACGGGGGCACCGGCGCGGTCGTCGAGTTCGCCATGGATCATGTTGTGCATCCTCCTTCCCCGACTCGCGGGGACAGATTGCTCAACCATGACGATATTCTTGAGTTCCTAAGTAGACAAACCCGTTCAGCCGATCCGGGGCCGGTTTGCGCCGGGCCGATCAATCGCCGGTGAGGCTGCCCTCGCCGGCTTCTGCATGATCTTCGACCGGCACCGGCAGCGGGTCGGCGAGGGTGATGCCATCGAGGATCCGTGCGGTCTCGTCACGGACCTGGAGCATGACGCGGTGGAGGCGGCAGACATGTTCCGAAAGGCAGTTCTCGCACTGCTTGTGGTTGTAGCGGCTGGCGCAGGGGACCAGCGCGAGCGAGCCTCGGGTCATCCGCACGATGTCGCCGTAGCTGACATCGACCGGCGGGATCGCCAGCCAGTAACCGCCCTCGCGTCCGCGCCGCGTGCTGACCATGCCGGCGCGGCTGAGTTCGGACAGGATCACCGTCAGAAACTTGGCCGGGATGTTCTGCGCGTCGACGATCTCGCTGAGCTGCACCGGACCCTGGCCGTAGCGATCGGCCAGATGCATCAGCGCGCGCATCGTGTACCGGGTTCGTTGGGAGAGCATCGCGACAAACCGCCTTTCACGCCGTCCGGACCGGCAAGAAGAAGCGCGGCTTCGGAAGGTTCAACATTTTCGTTTTTCACTACACGTCGGCTAGAGAATAGCTAGATCGCTTGACCGTACCGCCACGCGCCGCAAAGGGTGGCGGCCGCCATAAAAGGGTGACCACTTGACGATCCGCCTCTGCCCCGGCCGCCCGGCGACCGTTCCGTGAGCGCGCTTGCGTTCGGGCGACGCCGCTCCGCCATGCCCGGCTTCGGCCTCACCATGGGCATGACCCTGCTCTGGCTCGGCATCATCGTGCTCATCCCGCTCTCGGCGCTGTTCATCCGCTCGGTTGGGCTTGGTCCCGGGCATTTCGTCGAGGTCGCCTTCTCGCGGCGGGCGATGAACGCCTATCGGCTGAGCTTCGGCGCGGCGATGGCGGCGGCCGCGATCAACGCCGTCTTCGGCCTGCTGATCGCCTGGGTGCTGGTCCGCTACGACTTCGTCGGCAAGCGGTTGATGAGCGCTGTCGTCGACCTGCCCTTCGCGCTGCCGACCGCGGTGGCCGGCATCGCGCTGACCGCAATCTACGCCGATACCGGCTGGGTCGGCGGGCCGCTCGCGCAGTTCGGCATCAAGGTCGCCTATACCCCGCTCGGCGTGGTGCTGGCGCTCGTCTTCATCGGACTGCCCTTTGTGGTCCGCACCGTCGAGCCGGTCCTCGCCGACCTCGGCAAGGGCATCGAGGAAGCGGCGGCGACGCTCGGCGCCGGGCGGCTGCGCATCTTCCTGTCGGTGATCCTGCCGGAGATCGCGCCGGCGCTGCTGACCGGCTTCGCGCTCGCCTTCGCCCGCGGGGTCGGCGAGTACGGTTCGGTCATCTTCATCGCCGGCAACGTTCCCTTCGTCTCGGAGATTTCTCCCCTGCTGATCATCACCCAGCTCGAGCAGTACGATTATGCCGGCGCGACCGCGATCGCCACGGTGATGCTGCTTGCCTCGTTCCTGATCCTGCTCGTCATCAACCTCATCCAGGGGCGCGAGCGGCGGAGGCTCGGCGGGATATGAGGGCCGCGACCGGAGAGCCGCGCCCCGTACGCGCCGCGCTGATCCTCGGCGCGCTCGCCTGGCTGGCGCTCGTCATCCTTCTGCCGCTGGGGGCGGTCTTCGTCGAGGCGCTGCGCGGCGGCTGGGCGGCCTACCGGGCCGCCGTGTTCGAGCCCGACGCTCTGTCGGCGATCAAGCTCACCCTGCTGGTCGCGGCGATCGCGGTGCCGTTCAACACGGTGTTCGGCGTCGCCGCTGCCTGGACGATCGCCAAGCACGATTTCCGCGGGAAGGACTTCCTCGTCAGCCTGATCGATCTGCCCTTCTCGATCTCGCCGGTGGTCTCGGGCCTGATCTACATCCTCGTGTTCGGGATGCAGGGTTGGTTCGGGCCGTGGCTGCGCGAGCATGACATCGAGATCATCTTTGCGGTGCCGGGCATCGTCCTCGCCACCGTGTTCGTCACCTTCCCGTTCGTCGCGCGCGAATTGATCCCGCTGATGACCGCGCAGGGCCGCGACGAGGAGGAGGCGGCGCTGACCTTGGGAGCCGGCGGCTGGCAGACGTTCAGCCGGGTGACCCTCCCCAACATCCGCTGGGGGCTGCTCTACGGCGTGCTTCTCACCAATGCCCGCGCGATGGGCGAGTTCGGCGCGGTCTCGGTCGTGTCGGGCCATATCCGCGGCGAGACCAACACCATGCCGCTGCATGTCGAGGTGCTCTACAACGAGTATAACTTCGTCGCCGCCTTCGCGGTCGCCTCGCTGCTCGCTGGCCTCGCCCTCGTCACGCTCGCGATCAAAAGCTTCCTCGAATGGCGGCATCGCGACGCGCTCGCCGCCGCCGGACACTGACAGCTATGACCATCACCATCGACAATGTCGCCAAGACCTTCCAGGCGCACAGCGCGCTGAACGGGGTCAGCATGGAGGTGTCGGACGGCGCCTTCGTGGCCCTGCTCGGCCCATCCGGGTCGGGCAAGACGACGCTGCTGCGCATTATCGCGGGGCTCGAATCGGCGGATGCCGGGCATATCCTGTTCGGCGGCGAGGACGTCACCGACCGGCCGGTGCAGAACCGTGGCATCGGCTTCGTCTTCCAGCAATACGCCCTGTTCCGGCACATGACGGTCGCCCAGAACATCGCCTTCGGCCTCAACGTGATGAAGCGGTCGCAGCGGCCGTCCAAGGCCGAGATCAGGGCGCGGGTCGAGGAGCTCCTCGCGCTGGTCCAGCTCCCCGGCCTCGGCGAGCGTTATCCGGCGCAGCTGTCGGGTGGCCAGCGCCAGCGCATCGCCCTGGCCCGCGCGCTGGCCCGCGATCCCAAGATCCTGCTCCTCGACGAACCGTTCGGTGCGCTCGACGCCAAGGTCCGCCGCGAGCTGCGCGGCGCGCTGCGCGAGATCCACGACCGCGTCGGCCTGACCTCGATCTTCGTCACCCATGACCGCGAGGAGGCGTTCGCCCTCGCCGACCAAGTGGCGATCCTCAACGGCGGCAAGATCGAGCAATATGCCCCACCGAAAGACATCGAGGCGGCGCCGGCGACGGACTTCATCCGCGAGTTCATCAGTTAAGGAACACTCCGCCGCAACGCCGTCATCCTGACGCAAGTCAGGATCCATTTCTCACCAGCATGACGGGCTTGCCAGGGCGGTGCTCCATGGTCCCCGGGTGGGCGCCCGTCAGGCGCCTTGCGAACGGGTGCCCACCGCCTAAGTAGCGCCTTCCTCGCGAGTTGGAGAACGGCGTGACCGAGCAGGAGCTGCTGAAGCAGGCGGGTTTCATCGATGGCGCCTGGGTGGCCGCCTATAGCGGCGCGACCTTCGCGGTGACCAACCCGGCGACCGGCGAGACCATCGCCACCGTTCCCGACATGGGTGCCGCCGAGACGAAGCGGGCGATTGACGCCGCCGCCGCGGCGCTGCCTGACTGGGCGGCGCTGACCGCCAAGGAGCGCGCCGCGATCCTGCGCAAGTGGTTCGATCTGCTGATGGCGCATCAGGAGCCGCTCGCCCGCATTCTCACCGCCGAGCAGGGCAAGAGCCTCGCCGAGGCGCGTGGCGAGATCGCCTATGGCGCGAGCTTCATCGAATGGTTCGCCGAGGAAGCCAAGCGCCTCTACGGCGACGTTATTCCCGGCCATCAGCGCGACAAGCGCCTGATCGTGCTCAAGCAGCCAATCGGTGTGGTCGGCGCGATCACGCCGTGGAACTTCCCTTGCGCGATGATCACCCGCAAGCTCGGCCCGGCGCTCGCCGCCGGCTGCACCGCGGTGGTCAAGCCCGCAGAGGCGACGCCGCTGACCGCGCTGGCTATGGCGGTGCTGGCGGTCGAGGCGGGGATCCCCAGAGGCGTCGTCAATCTCGTCACCGGCGACGCGAAGGCGATCGGCGGCGAGCTTACGGCGAACCCGGTCGTCCGCAAGATCAGCTTTACCGGGTCGACCGAGGTCGGCCGGCTGCTGCTCCGCCAGTCCGCCGAGACCGTCAAAAAGTGCTCGATGGAGCTGGGCGGGAATGCTCCGTTCATCGTTTTCGACGATGCCGATGTCGATGCCGCGGTCGAGGGTGCGCTCGCCTCCAAGTACCGCAACAGCGGCCAGACCTGCGTGTCGGTCAACCGCATCTACGCCCAGGCCGGGATCTACGACGCCTTTGTCGCGAAGCTTGCCGAGCGATCGGCGGCGCTCCGGGTCGGCGACGGCATGGCGGCCGGCACCGAGCTCGGTCCGCTGATCGACGACAAGGCGGTCAGGAAGGTCGAGGACCATATCGCCGATGCGGTCGCCCATGGCGCGCGGCTGCTGACCGGCGGTAAGCGGCATCCGCTCGGTCACAGCTTCTTCGAGCCGACCGTGCTCGCCGACGTCACCCAGGCAATGAAGATCACCCGCGAGGAGACCTTCGGTCCGGTCGCCGCGGTGGTGAAGTTCGCTGACGAGGGCGAGGCGGTGGCGATGGCCAACGCCTCCGAATTCGGCCTGGCCGCCTATTTCTACGCGCGCGACATCGGCCGGGTCTGGCGCGTCGCCGAGGCGATCGAAAGCGGGATGATCGGTATCAACACCGGCATCCTGTCGACCGAGGTCGCGCCGTTCGGCGGCGTCAAGCAATCCGGGCTGGGCCGCGAGGGATCGCGCTACGGCATCGATGATTATGTCGAGACGAAGTATCTCTGCATGTCGGTGTGAGGAAGCTGCGCTTCACCGGCTGGAATACCCGCTCACTTCCCCCTGCGCCGGCTTCGGCGTAAGGGCTGCGCCATCATGACTAAGCCCCGCACCCTGTACGAGAAGATCTGGGACGCCCACGTCGTCGAGCGGCGTCCCGACGGCACCTGCCTCATCTACATCGATCGCCATCTCGTCCACGAGGTGACGAGCCCGCAGGCCTTCGAGGGGCTGCGTGTCGCCGGGCGCAAGGTGCGCCGGCCCGACCTCACGCTCGCGGTGCCCGACCATAACCTGCCGACCACCGCGCGGGTCGATGCCGATGGGCGACGCATCCCGATCGCCGACGTCGAATCCGCGCAGCAGCTCGCCGCGCTGGAGAAGAACGCGCCTGAATTCGGCATCCGCTACATCGACGCGGTGGCACCCGAGCAGGGCATCGTCCATGTCGTCGGGCCGGAGCAGGGCTTTTCGCTGCCCGGCACGACGATCGTCTGCGGCGACAGCCACACCTCGGCGCATGGCGGCATGGGCGCGCTCGCCTTCGGCATCGGCACCTCGGAGGTCGAGCACGTGCTCGCCACCCAGACCCTGCTGCTGTCGCCGTCGAAGACGATGGAGGTCCGCGTCGAGGGCAAGCTCGGCGCCGGCGTCGGGCCGAAGGACGTCGTCCTCCACATCATCGGCACCATCGGCGCCGCGGGCGGCACCGGCTACGTCATCGAATATACCGGCAACGTCTTCCGCGAGATGTCGGTCGAGGGGCGGCTGACCGTGTGCAACATGTCGATCGAGGGCGGCGCCCGCGCCGGCCTGATCGCCCCGGACGAGACCACCTTCGCCTATCTCAAGGACCGGCCGATGTCGCCCGTGGGGCCCGACTGGGACAAGGCCGTGGCGTGGTGGCGCAGCCTCGCGACCGATCCGGGCGCGCGCTACGACAAGGTTGTCACCATCGACGCCGCCGACATTGCGCCGTGCCTGACCTGGGGCACCAGCCCCGAGGACGTCGTGCCGATCACCGGCGTGGTGCCCGATCCGGCGAGCTTCGCCGACCCCTCGAAGCAGGTCGCCGCGAAAAAGTCGCTGGATTACATGGGCCTGACCCCGGGCACGCGGATGCAGGACGTGCCCGTCGGCTACATCTTCATCGGCAGCTGCACCAACAGCCGCATCGAGGACCTGCGCGCCGCCGCCGCGGTCGCCAAGGGCCGCAAGGTCGCACCGAACGTCCGCCAGGCGCTGGTCGTGCCGGGATCGGGTCTCGTCAAGCGCCAGGCCGAGGACGAAGGCCTCGACCGTGTGTTCATCGAGGCCGGGTTCGAATGGCGCGAGCCCGGCTGCTCGATGTGCCTGGCGATGAACCCCGACAAGGTGCCGGCGGGCGAGCGCTGCGCTTCGACGTCCAATCGCAACTTCGTCGGCCGCCAGGGGCCGGGCGCGCGTACGCACCTCGTCTCCCCCGCGATGGCGGCCGCGGCGGCGGTGACCGGGCATCTGGCGGACGTGCGCGAACTGGTCGACGCGGCGTGACGGTCCCCGGGCAAGGAGCATAGCGATGAACCCCGTCCACACCGTTGCGGGCAAGGCCTATCCGCTGGGCCTGAAGAACGTCGACACCGACGTCATCATCCCCGCGCACTACCTGAAGACCATCACCCGTGCCGGACTTGGCCGCGGCGCTTTCGAGACGATTCGGCGCGAGGCGGGAAACGTGTTCGACGATCCCGCCTTTGCCAGCGCGCCGATCATCATCGCCGGGGACAATTTCGGCTGCGGCTCCAGCCGCGAGCACGCCGCCTGGGCGCTGGCCGACATGGGCGTGACCGCGGTGATCGCGCCGAGCTTCTCCGACATCTTCTCGGGCAATGCCTTCAAGAACGGTATCCTGACCGTCGTGCTGCCGCAGGCGCAGGTCGACCGACTGCTGGAGGTCGCCAGGACCGATCCGATCACCATCGATCTCGACACCTGCACCGTCACCACGCCGTTCCAGGACCGCTTCACCTTCGCGATCGACCCGTTCCGGCGCGACTGCCTGCTGAACGGGCAGGACGAGATCGGGCTCACCATGGCGATGGGCGATGCCATTGCCAGCTACGAGCGCAGCATGGCGGCCGATCGGCCCTGGCTGTCCGCGGCGGCCTGAGCCGCCGTTGCGATGCGGCGTGGCGCCGCCTATCTGTGGGCGGACCATTCACCGGAAGGGGCGCGGATGACGACGTTCGACGATCGCGAGAAGGCATTCGAAACCAAGTTCGCGCATGACGAGGAGATGCTGTTTCGCATCACCGCGCGGCGCAATCGGCTCGCCGGCCAGTGGGCGGCCGGGCTGATGGGTCTGACCGCGGAGGAGACCGACGCCTATTGCAAGGCGGTCGTCCAGGCGGAGTTCGAGGAAGCCGGTGACGACGACGTCGTCCGCAAGCTGCTGTCGGACCTGCTCGCCGCCAATGTCGACACCGACGAGGGTCGCGTGCGCTCGACGCTCGCCGATTGCACCGTCGAGGCGCGGCGCCAGCTGCTCGAGGTCAGGTAGCCCCGATGCCGATGCGCGCGGACGAGATCGAGACGATGATCCGGGCGGCGATCCCGGACGCGCTCGTCGAGATCACGGATCTAGCCGGCGACGGCGACCATTATGCCGCGCGCGTGGTGAGCGAGAGCTTCCGCGGCGTCTCCCGCGTCGAGCGGACGCGGCGCGTTTACGATTCCCTCGGTGGCCGGATGGGCGGGGTGCTCCACGCCCTGCAGCTGACCACCGCCGTTCCCGAGACTGGAGCCTGACGATGAGCGACGACGCCCTGGCCCGCATCGATGCGGCCGTGAAGGCCAATGACGTGGTGCTGTTCATGAAGGGCACGCCGCTCTTCCCGCAATGCGGCTTCTCCAGCCGGGCGGTGGCGATCCTCGACCATCTCGGCGTCGCGTACGCCTCAGTCGACGTGCTGCAGGATCAGGGGGTGCGCCAGGGCATCAAGGCTTATTCGGACTGGCCGACGATCCCGCAGCTCTACGTGAAGGGCGAGTTCATCGGCGGCTCCGACATCATGATGGAGATGTACGAGGCGGGTGAGCTGGGCGAGCTGATGGCCGAGAAGGGCGTGAAGGCAGCCTGACGCACCCGTCTGGCGCCGCCTGGCATCGCTTGACCGCGCCCGCGCCCCGCCGCAAAGCCGGGGCGATGCAACCGGCCGAACGCGATGAAGCCCTCCGCGCCTGGGTGAGGACGCAGCTCCAGCACGAACCGCGCGATCTCGCGCTGTTTTCCCGCGCGCTCACCCATTCCAGCACCGGGGCCGCCGACTACGAGCGGCTGGAGTTCCTCGGCGACCGTGTGCTCGGCCTCGCCATGTCGGACTGGCTCTACGGCGCCTTTGCCGACGAGCCCGAGGGCAAGCTCTCGCGCCGCTACAATGTGCTCGTCTCGCGTGAGACCTGCGCGGAGGTTGCCCGCGCGCTGGGCCTGCCGACGCTGGTCCGACTGGGCAAGCAGGCGCGCGACGACGGTGCGGCCGGCAGCGACAACGTACTGGGCGACGTCGTCGAGGCGCTGATCGGCGCGCTGTTCCTCGAAGGCGGCTACGATGCCGTGCGCGATTTCGTGCGGCGCGCCTGGGCCGACCGGGTCCATCGCGATTCGGCCGCACCCAAGCATCCGAAGTCGGCGCTGCAGGAATGGGCCGCGGCGCATAACTGCCGCGCGCCGGTCTACACCCTAGCCGGCCAGTTCGGCCCGCATCACGCGCCCAAGTTCCGCGTCACCGTCGCCATCCACGGCCGCGGCGAGGCCGAGGCGCAGGGTTCGTCGAAGCAGGAGGCCGAGACCGCCGCCGCCGCGGCATTGCTGGAGAAGCTCGGATGACCGAACGTTGCGGCCTCGTCGCGGTGGTCGGCGCGCCGAATGCCGGCAAGTCGACCCTAGTCAATGCGCTGGTCGGCCAGAAGGTGGCGATCGTCAGCCCCAAGGCGCAGACCACGCGCACCCGGCTGATGGGGGTGGCGCTGGAGGGCGAGAGCCAGCTGCTGCTGGTCGACACGCCGGGCATCTTCGAGCCGCGCCGCCGGCTCGACCGGGCGATGGTCGCCGCCGCCTGGGGCGGGGCGCAGGATGCCGATCTGATTGCGCTCGTCGTCGATGCCAAGACCGGCCTCGGCCAGCGCCATGCTGCGCTGATCGACACGCTGAAGGACCGACCCGAGACCAAGGTGGCGATCCTCAACAAGGTCGACATCACCCCCAAGGAGAAGCTGCTCGCGCTCGCGGCGCAGCTGAACGCGCAATTGCAGCCGGCGGTGATCTTCATGGTCTCGGCCGCCACCGGCGACGGTGTCGCTGATTTGAAGGCCGATCTCGCCGCGCGGATGCCCGAGGGACCGTGGCATTTCCCCGAGGACCAGGTTTCCGACGCGACCGACCGGATGCTCGCGGCCGAGGTGACCCGCGAGCAGCTCTACCTCCAGCTCCATGCCGAACTGCCTTATGATTCGGCGATCGAGACCGAGAAGTACGAGGAGCGCAAGGACGGTTCGGTGGCAATCCACCAGCAGATCCTGGTCGCCCGTCCGACCCAGCGGGCGATCGTGCTCGGCAAGGGCGGCGCCCGCATTCGCGAGATCGGCGCCCGCGCCCGCGACGAGCTCAGCAAGCTGCTCGACCGCAAGGTCCACCTGTTCCTCCACGTCAAGGTGAACGAGCGCTGGGAGGAGGACCGCGGCCTCTATCGCGAGATCGGGCTCGACTGGGTGGACTGATGGTCCGGGGCACTCCCCAGATCCTCCCCGGCACGTGGAGGGGGACCATCCGAAGGATGGTGGAGGGGTGGTTCCACGGGCGAGTCGCGTGTGGAGAGCCTCCACCACCACCGCCTCGCGGCGTTCCCGCTCCCCGTGCCGGGAAGGATCGGAAGGCTCTCCTTCTCGCCTTCCTCCTGACCGCCGCCTGCAGCGGACCGCCGCCCGAAGACACCGGCCCGCTGGTCGTCTCCGCAATCGGCGGCAGCCTGGCGGAGGGAGATCCGATGCGGGGGCCGATTGACGCGGCGCGGGCCACCTATCTCGCCGCCACTGCCGAGGGGTTGGTCAGCTTCGATGCGGCGGGTGGGATCGTGCCCGCCCTTGCCGAGCGCTGGATCGTCTCCGACGACGGACTCAGCTACATCTTCCGGCTGCGCCGAAGCGGCACCGCGGGCCCGCCGATCGATGCCGAGACCGCCGCGAAATATCTTCGCCGGGCGATCGAGAAGAACGGCCGCAATCCACTGAAGCCGGTGCTCGGCGCGATCGACGAGATCGTGGCGATGCCCAACGACGTCGTAGAAATCCGTCTGGTCGGGCCACGGCCCAACCTCCTCCAGATCCTCGCCCAGCCTGAACTGGCGATCGTGAAGGACGGGGCGGGTGCGGGGCCGTTCGCGGCCAAGCCGCTTTGGGACACCGCGGCGCGGCTGACCCTCGTCGCCCAGCCCGGCAACGAGGGGCCGTGGCCGCGTGCGATTTTGCTCCACGGCGACACCGCCGGGCGCGCCGTGGCGCGCTACACGCAGGGCGGGGCCGATCTCGTCATCGGTGGGCGCTTCACCGACCTGCCGGTGCTGCAGCAGGTGAAGCTTGCACCCGATGTGCTCCATTTCGATCCGGTCGAGGGGCTGTTCGGCCTGGCGATCGTGTCGGACGCAGGCTTCCTCGCCAGCCCCGCCAACCGCGCTGCGCTGGTAAACGCGATCGACCGCGACCGGCTGGTCGCGGCGCTGCCGGCGCCCGGCTGGCGGACGCAGATGCGGATCGTGCCTTCAGGCATGCCCGATCTGCCCGCGCCCGAGGCTGCCCGCCCCTCGCCGCAGGAGAAGGCCGCGGGTGTCGCCGCGGCGCGCGAGGCGGTGCAGCGCTGGCTCACCGATGGCGGCGCGATGACGCCGCTGCGCATCGCCCTGCCGCCCGGGCCGGGCGCGACCCTGCTCTACGCGCAACTCGCGCTGCAATGGCGGGCGATCGGCGTACCGCTGGTGCGGGTCGGCTGGGACGAGGATGCCGACCTGCGCCTGATCGACGAGGTGGCGCCGGCCGACAATGCCGCCTGGTACCTGCGCCATTTCGCATGCGAGGCCAATCCGGTGTGCGATGCCGAGGCGGATGCCGCACTGATCGCCGCGCGACGGGCGCCGAGCCTCGAAGAGCGGCAGCGCCAACTCGCCATCGCCGACGCCCGCCTCGCCGGGATCATACCGTTCGTGTCGATTGCCCGGCCGCTCCGCTGGTCGCTGGCGCCGCGGCTGCTCCGCGGCTTCGCGACCAATGTCCGCGGGGTGCATCCGCTCGCGCCGCTGGTGGCGCCGCAATAGGCGGAACCGCGGGGGCGCTGCTTCGTCTGGACGCCATGGCCATCAAACCCGAAACCTTCGACCGGGTCGCCGACACCCTCCGCCTCGGCCGTGATCCCGCCGCGGTGCGCAGGCGCGTCGAGGCAGCGGAGGCGGTGCTGGAGCGGCTGTTCACGATTCCCGGTACCCGGCAGAATGTCGGCCTCGACGTCATCCTTGATCTCGTGCCGGTCGCCGGCAGCGTCGGCGCCGCAGCGATGGGCGCGTGGATGGTCTGGGAGGCCCGCAACCTCGGGATGTCGAAATGGCAGATGGCGCGGATGGGCGGTAATGTCGGCATCGACATGCTGCTCGGTGCGATCCCCTGGGTCGGCGCGATTCCCGACTTCTTTTTCCGGTCGAACACCCGCAATCTCCGGATGATCCGCAGACATCTCGACCGCCATCATCCGGCGACGGCGGTGGTGGACGTGCGATCGCGCTGAACGGCAGAACTGAGCGGCAGAACTGACGGGACAGTGGGGCGGGCGCTCCCACCGCCTGAATTGCCGCGTGGGCGGTTTCGAGAAATCTCCGGCACTTGACGAAGGTTGAGGAACCTGTCTCGTCACCCATGTTAAGGGCGCGCCTTCCGCCCATCGAGGATCGCTTATGCCCAGTGTCGACCCCAGGATCTCCTCCGGCAACACCGGCCTCGACGCCGTGCTGCGCGGCGGCCTGCCGGCCAACCGGCTCTACCTGGTCGAAGGCGCGCCGGGATCGGGCAAGACCACGCTTGCCCTCGGCTTCCTGATGGCGGGGCGCGCGCAGGGCGAGAACACGCTCTACATCACGCTTTCCGAGACCGGCGAGGAACTGAACGCGGTCGCCGCCTCGCATGGCTGGGACCTGGCCGGGATCGAGGTGTTCGAGCTCGCCTCGGCCGAGGCGGTGCTGGCGCCGGGCCGCGACCAGACCATCCTGCACAGCTGGGAGGCCGAGCTCGACGGCACGATCAAGATGATCGAGGGCGTCGTCGAGCGGGTGGAGCCGCGCCGCGTGGTGTTCGACAGCCTGTCGGAGATGCGGCTGCTCGCCCAGGACCCGCTTCGCTACCGGCGGCAGGTCCTCGCGCTCAAGCAGTTCTTCGCCGGGCGGCGCTCGACCGTGCTGCTGGTCGACGACCAGACCAGCTCCGCCGGCGAGCGCGACGCCCATCTGCACAGCCTGTGCCATGGCGTGATCTCGCTGGAGCGGCTGACGCTCGATTTCGGCGCGGCCCGGCGCCGGCTGCAGGTCCAGAAGCTGCGCGGGGTCGATTTCAGCGCCGGCTATCATGACCTCGCCATCCGCACCGGCGGGATCGAGGTGTTCCCCCGGCTGGTCGCCGCGCAGCACCATGCCGCCTTCGTCGGCGATCCGGTGGGAAGCGGCGTCGCCGAGCTCGACTCGCTGCTGGGCGGCGGGCCGTTGCGTGGGACCTGTACCCTGCTGAGCGGCCCGGCGGGCACCGGCAAGACGACCCTCGCGCTGCGTTATCTCGCCGCCGCCTGCGACCGTGGCGAGGCGGCGACGATCTACGAGTTCGACGAGCGCATAGGCACCCTCATGGTCCGCGCGGCGGCGATGGGCCTCGACCTGCAGAAGCATGTCGATACCGGCCTGCTCGTCATCCGCCAGCTCGACCCCGCCGAAATCCCGCCCGGCGAGTTCGCGGCGATGGTGCGCGGCGAGGTCGAGCAGCGCCGCAGCCGCATCATCGCCATCGACAGCCTCAACGGCTATTTGACTGCCATGCCGCAGGAGCATCAGCTCGTTCTCCAGCTCCACGAACTGCTGTCCTACCTCAACCAGCAGGGCATCGTGACCCTCCTGGTCAGTCCGCAGCAGGGGCTGGTCGGCACGATGGCGACCGGCAACCTCAACATCTCCTACATCTGCGATGCGGTGATCCTGCTCCGCTTCTTCGAGGCCGATGGCCGGCTGCGGAAGGCGATCTCGGTGCTGAAGAACCGCGGCGGCCCCCATGAGGACGCCATCCGCGAGCTGCGCATCGACGGCCACGGCATCCGCGTCGGCGAGCCGCTGTCGGGCTTCCGCGGCGTGCTGACCGGGACGCCGGAATATCTGGGCTCGCAGGCGCCGCTGATGGAAGATCGCGATCTTGGTGCATAGGCGCGCTGCGGAGGGCTATCGCGTCCTCGTTTCGGCCCCGTTCGGACGGGATGCCGACAGCGTGGCGCAACTGCTGTCCCACAACGGTTATTCCACCTGCATCTGCCCGACCCTGGGCGACGTCGCCCGCTCCTTCGATGACCATGTCGGCGCGATCCTGATCACGCAGGAGGCGCTGGGCATCGACATGACCGCGCTGGCCGCAGCACTCGATGCGCAGCCGGCCTGGTCGGACGTGCCCTTCATCCTCCTGGTCAATCGGCGTACCGGTGTCGAGGTGGCGCGCCGCCGCCTCCCGGATGCCGCGACCAATGTCATCACCCTCGAACGCCCGCTCGGGTCAAGTTCGCTGCTGAGCGCGGTCGCCTCGGCGATGCGGTCGCGGCAGAAGCAGTTCGAGATGCGCGACCGGCTGGCCGAGCTCGCCGCCAGCCAGGCTGCGCTCGCCGCCAGCGAGAATGAATTGCGGCTGATCACCGATGCGCTACCGGTGCTGATCGGCTTCATTGATCGCGACTGCGTCTAC
>Ga0207668_10000630_pt1 | contig 21773 bp, 17 predicted proteins | sample KBSS43metaG_FD_184323 | JGI IMG/M metagenome (GOLD analysis project Ga0207668, IMG submission 184323) | Switchgrass rhizosphere microbial communities from Kellogg Biological Station, Michigan, USA - KBS S4-3 metaG (SPAdes) (version 2) | ecosystem: Host-associated > Plants > Roots > Rhizosphere... | reverse complement strand
GCTGTCGACCGGCACCGGCCTCGCCCCGTTCCTCAGCCTGATGCGCGACCCGGATGTCTACGACATGTTCAGCGAGGTGATCATCGTCCATTCGGTGCGCCGGGTCAGCGACCTGGCCTTTCACGACACGCTGGCGTCGCAGCTGGCCGGCGATCCGCTGGTCGAGGAGCAGGCGGCGACCCAGTTCAGCTACATCCCGACCGTCACCCGCGAGCCGTTCCGCACGCAGGGCCGGATCGACGCACTGATCGACGACGGCCGCATCTTCCGCACCCAGGCCGGCGGCGGCGAGCACAAGTTCGATCCGGAGACCGACCGGATCATGATGTGCGGATCGATGGACATGATCAAGGACATGGCGAAGCGCTTCGACGCACTGGGCTTCACCGAGGGGTCGAACGCCTCGCCCGGTGGCTATGTGATCGAGCGCGCGTTCGTGGGGTGAGCGCCCCTCTTCGCTTCAACCGAACCGCGCCGCGTACTCCGCCGGCTTGAAGCCGACGAGCAGCGTGCCGTCGACGTCCAGCACCGGCCGCTTGATCATCGACGGCTGCGCCAGCATCAGCGCCACCGCCTTGCCGGCGTCGAGATCGGCGCGGTCGGCGTCGGGGAGCTTGCGGAAGGTCGTGCCGGCGCGGTTGAGGAGGACCTCCCAGCCGAGCGCATCGACCCAGTTGCCGAGCGTCGCCGGGTCGATCCCCGCCGTCTTGTAGTCGTGGAAGGCGTAGGCGACGCCGTGGCCTTCCAGCCAGGTCCGGGCCTTCCTGATCGTGTCGCAATTCCTGATGCCGTACATCGTCACCGTCATCGCCGGCCCCGTCACGACAGCCAGCCGCGCGCGGCGGCCATGCGAGCGAAGACGATCTCGGCGACGCAGACGATCGCGATGATCGCCGGGAACGGCACCGTCGCCGCCGGCCCGAGCGTGCCGAGGATCGGGGTGGCGAGGAAGGTCCAGCCGAACTGGACGACGATCCCGGCGAGCGACAGCGCGAACAGCTCCCAGGCCCAACGCCGCCGCAGCAGCAGCGCGGCGCTGCCGAGCAGCCCGGCGCCGACTGCGACGGCATAGGCGCCCTCCACCCAGCCGGGCATCGCCTCCCAGATCTCGCGCTGGGCGGCGGGCAGCCTGGCGAGCTCGGCCGCGCTCATCGTCATCTGGGTGACGAAGGCGAAACAGCCGGCCAGCGCCCAGAGCAGCGCCAGCACCGCGACGATCCAGTACCAGACCGGCGGCTTCACGCCGCGAACCGCGTCCATCGTCCCTCCCCCTCATCCAACCGTTCGAAGCCGGCAGGCTACACCGGGAGCGCCCTGCGGCGGAAGCAGTCATGCGCGTGGTCGTCGACGATGCCGACCGCCTGCATCCAGGCATAGACGATGGTCGGCCCGACGAACTTGAAGCCGCGGCGCTTCAACTCGCTGGCGATCCGCTCGGACAAGGGCGTCGCGGCCGGCAGGTGATGGCCGTCGCCGCACAGCACCTCGCCGCCGGTGAACGACCAGCAGAAATCGCCGAAGTCCTCGCCGGCATCCATCATCGCGCACCAGATCTGCGCGCCGCGGATCGTCGCCTCGATCTTGGCGCGGGCGCGGATGATGCCGGGGTCCGCCATCAGCCGCGCGACATCGCCGGCGTCGAAGGCGGCGACGCGGCGCGGATCGAAGCCGGCGAAGGCGGCACGGAACGCCTCGCGCTTGCGCAGCACGATGATCCAGGCGAGGCCGGCCTGGAACCCCTCCAGCATCAGCATTTCCCAGAGCATCCGCGAGTCGCGCTGCGGCACGCCCCATTCGGCGTCGTGATAGGCCGCCATCAGCGCGTCGCCGTCGGCCCAGCGGCACCGGGTCACGGCCATGGCGATGCCCCGCTATCGAAATGCATGACGTCCTCGCGTGTCCGGCGCTGCGAACAGCGGCTCACTGCCGGACCATTGCCATGGTCGGCGCTCATTCCGCAAACAGCGCCGTGACATCCTCCTCGGTCAGCGCCGTGCCGATCCGCCCGTCCTTGTCGAACAAGCCGTCGGCGAGCGCCCTCTTGCGGGCCTTCAGTTCGTCCATCTTCTCCTCGATCGTGCCGGCGGCGACCAGCCGGTAGACGAACACCGCCTTGTCCTGGCCGATGCGGTAGGCGCGGTCGATCGCCTGCTCCTCGACCGCCGGGTTCCACCATGGGTCGAAGATGATGACGGTGTCCGCCGCTGTGAGGTTGAGGCCGACGCCGCCGGCCTTGAGGCTGATCAGGAAGACCGGGTTGGCGCCCGCCTGAAAGTCGTCGATCGCGGCGGCGCGATCCTTCGTCTGGCCGGTCAGCAGGCTGTAGCGGATACCGCGCGCATCGAAACGCTCGCGGATCAGCGCCAGCATCGACGTGAACTGCGAGAAGACGATGATCTTGCGCCCCTCGCTCAGCAGTTCGTCGACCATCTCGATCAGCCGCTCCAACTTGGCCGAGGGCCGGTCGACCTTGTCGTCCAGCCGGAGCAGCCGCGGGTCGCAGCAGACCTGGCGCAGCTTCAGCAGCGCCTCCAGCACGATGATGTGGCTCTTCGCTAGGCCGCGATCGCTGATCGCCTTGCGGACCTTCTCCGAGGTCGCGATGCGCACCGAATCGTACAGGTCGCGCTGGCCGCCCTCGATCAGGATGGTCTCTACCACCTCGGTCTTGGGCGGCAGCTCGCCGGCGACCTCGGCCTTGGTGCGGCGAAGCAGGAACGGCCTGACCCTTCGCGCCAGCGCCTTCGAGCGCTGGACGTCGCCGCGCTTCTCGATCGGCGTGCGCCAGGTCTTGGCGAAACCGGCCTTGTCGCCCAGGAAACCGGGATTGGCGAAGCTCATCAGCGACCAGAGTTCGCCGAGATGATTCTCCATCGGCGTGCCGGTCAGGCAGAAACGGTGGCCGGCCCTGATCCCGGCAAGCCAGCGCGTCGTCGCAGCATTGGGATTCTTGATCGTCTGCGCCTCGTCGAGGATCGCCATGTGCCAGTCGCGCGCCAGCAGCACGGTGTGGTCGCGCGCGATCAGCGGATAGGTGGTGAGCACGACATCATGGCCGGCGATGGCATCGGACGCGGCCTTGCGATCGGGGCCGTGCAGCACCAGGACCTTGAGGTCTGGGGCGAACCTGCGGGCCTCGTTGCGCCAGTTGGCCATCAGGCTGGTGGGAGCGACGATCAGCACCGGATCGGTCGCGGCGCCGCGCGCCTTCTCCATCGCGATGAGGGCAAGCACCTGCACGGTCTTGCCGAGCCCCATGTCGTCGGCGAGGATGCCGCCCAGCCCGCTTTCGCGCAGCAGGTCCAGCCAGGCGACCCCCTCGGCCTGATAGGGGCGCAGCACCGCGCCGAAGCCGTCCGGCAGAATCGGCGCGGGCAGACCGCGGCTCTGCACCAGCCCGGCAAGGCGGCGCAGCCTGTCGCTGGCCCGGAACGTCAGATCCTGGCCCTCGAAGCCGAGCAGCGGTGCCACGTCGGCATGCGAGATGCGGATCTTGCCGTCGGCGACCGACACGCCCTCCGGCCCGATCATGTGCAACGCCAGCAGCAGCGGCACCAGCCGCGCCGCGGTCACCGCGAGCAGCCGGCCGTCCGCCAGCGGCAGGAAGACGTGGCCCTCCTCCGCGGCAAGCTCCTCGAGCGCATTCGCATCGAAGCCGGGCGCGCGGATCATCTGGGCAAGCAGCGGCGCGAGATCGATCCGCTGCCCTTCGACCTCAACGCCGAGGCCGAGTTCGAACCAGTCGATGCCCGAACTCTCGATCTCAGCCTCGAACGCGCCGGAGAACGGCGCGATGCGGAACGGGAAGGCGTCGTCGATCTCGATCTCGAAGCCTTCGGCGCGCAGGGCGGGCACGTCGAGGTAGACGAAATCGAGCCAGTCCGCCGGATCGGCGAAGGCGAGATCGCGGCCGTACCGCGCGTCGACCATCGGCAGCATCTCGACCAGCCGTTCAAGGCCGACATCGCGCAAGGCCTTCAGCGCCGCCCGCTCGCGCGCCGGGCGGCGGACGATCTCGTACAGGTGGCCGTCATGGACGATATCGATGCGCGCCGCGGTCTCGGCCGGCCCGATCGCGATCGGGCCGTAGCGGAAGCCGGGACGCGCCACCGGCACTGGATCGGTCATCGGGCTGCCGTAGCCGTAGCGATAGGTCCGCAGTGGCGCGACGCCGAGGCGCAGCAGCGGCACCGGATCCTCGGCGACGGTCCACGCCGGGGCGGGCGGCGCCGGCAGGAGGTGGGCGGGAAGATCGGGCACGGTCCGGGCCAGGCGGCTCGCCACCTGCGACACCACCGGCCCGGCCAGCGGCGGAGCGGCGAGGAGGTGGCTGACCAGGCGCGGCGGCAGGCCGAGTGCGACCGGCCCGATCAGGCTTTCCTCCGGAACGACGCAGACCGGCGCCTCGGTGCCGAGCGCGATGGCGCCATCGACGACGAGATGCGGGTGCATGTCGCCATGGCCGGCAAGCTGCCATGCGATCCGGCCGTCGCGCACCGGCCCCCAGCGCAGCGGCTCTTTCGTATGGTCGAGCCAGAAGGCGCGGCCGGTCTCGACGATGCGCTCCGCCAGTTCGCTCGTTGCGACCGACAGGCTGCCGTCATAGCCCGCGGCCGCCTCGCGCGACAGTCGGCGCAGGATGTCGATGTCGATGTCGCGATAGAATTTCGGCGCCCTGTGAGCCTGGAAGGCGGACAGGTTGAGACGGGCGACGCTATTGGAGAAGCCGCCGTTCTTGAGCAGCCGCACCGAGAGGATCGTCAGGCCCAGCTGCGGCGTCCGTGGTCCGGCGGGGCGCGGCTGCAGCACGTAGAACAGGCGCTGGACCACGTCCGCGGGGTAATCGTCGCCGCGCACCACGTCGACGAGCTTTTCCAGCCACATCTGCACCTCTGCAGACAACAGCGGCGTGGCCGGGGTCGCCGGCCGGGATGCGGCCGGCGACGGCGCGACCCCGCCCGTGGCGGCGTGCCGCTCCTGCGCCAGCGCTTCGAGCAGGACGGCGCCGACATGCTTGCAGTTCCGGCTCACCGGACATTCGCAGCGGCCGGCGATACGGCCGACCGCGCGCCCGTTCATCGTCAGCGTGATGGCGACGCGGTAGCCCTGACGGCCCGAACCCTCGACATATCCGCCAATCGCGGTGAAGTCGTCGCTGACCCTGAGAGCGGAGACCTTGCCGCGTGCCTGCAGATCGGTCGCCTTTTTGAACGCGGGGTACGATACCAGACGGCGGATTGCGTTCTGGTCGAGGATGCTTCCCAGCATCGCGGCGGCGTCAGGCATTCGGTGACGGGGCGATGGGGTCGTCGCTGCCGGTCATGGGGTTCTCCGCTGCACTGAGCCACCGTCCCGGCACACGCCCGCTCCGCACGGGTTTGTCAACGTGGACGCGGACTGAACCTGATCGGCAACGGGGGCCGTGATTCGCAGCCGGGACAGCTCAACCTGCCCGCCGAACTTTTCGCGAGGGCCGTACGACCTGAGTCGCGACGCCGCGCGACCACGCCGGACAGACCTTGCTTCGCACTTGAGACGGGTGGCGCCCACGGATAGTAAGCACTCACCAAAAGCCGACGACCGGGCGCCGGCGGATCCCCCTGAACGGAGAGCAGCATGAAGAGCCTCAACCTCATCGATGGCCGCTGGCGAGACGCGGGCGAGGCGATGCCCACGTTCAGCCCGTCCGATCTCGACGAGCAGGTGGGCCTCTATGCGCAGGGCGGTGCTGCGGAAGCCGAGGAAGCGATCGCCGCCGCGCGCCGCGCGCAGCCCGGCTGGGCGCGCTTCAACATGCAGGCGCGTGCGGATATCCTCCGCCGGGTCGGCGATCTGCTGTTCGCCCGCGCGACCGAGATCGGTACGCTCCTCGCCCGGGAAGAAGGCAAGACGCTCAAGGAGGCGATCGGCGAGGTCGGGCGCGCCGCCCATGTCTTCCATTATTATGCCGGCGAAGTCGTCCGCCATCCCGGCCAGTGGTACAATTCGATGCGCGACGGGCACAACATCCTCGTCAGCTACGAGCCGGTGGGCGTCGTCGCGGCGATCACCCCGTGGAACTTCCCGATCGCCATTCCCGCCTGGAAGTGCGCCGGCGCACTCGCCTACGGCAACACGGTGGTGCTGAAGCCGTCCGAGTTCGCGCCCGGCTGCGCGGTGGTGCTGGGCCAGCTGTTCGAGGAAGCGGGGCTGCCGACAGGCTGCTTCAACCTGGTGATGGGCGACGGTCGCGCGCTCGGCCAGCCGCTGATCGACGGGGCGGATGCGGTGACCTTTACCGGCTCCACCCCCACCGGCCGCCGCATCGTGCAGATGGCCGCACCCACCATGACCAAGGTGCAGCTCGAGCTGGGCGGCAAGAACCCGTTCATCGTGCTCGACGATGCCGACCTGGATATCGCGGTGGAGGCGGCAGCGCAGGGCACCTGGGGGCAGACGGGGCAGCGCTGCACCGGGTCCGAACGGATCATCGTCACCAAAGGCATCCACGACGCCTTCGTGGAGCGGCTGGTAAAGGCGGTCTCCGCCTTCAAGGTGGGTCATGCGCTGGATGCGGATACGCAGATCGGCCCGGTCGCCACACAGGCGCAGTTCGACAAGAACCTTGGCTTCATCGAGCGCGCGAAAGCGGCAGGCGCGGAGCTCGCGGCGGGCGGCGCCGCCGTGGAGGGGCGCACCCGCGGCCTCTATCTGGCCCCCACCCTGTTCCTGGGCACGGACAATGCGATGGAGCTCAACCGCGAGGAGACGTTCGGGCCGATCGCCGGCGTCATCAAGGTCGAGGATTTCGACGAGGCCATCGCCGTCGCGCGCGATGCGGAGCTGGCGCTGTCCTCCGGCATCGCCACGACCAGCCTGAAGAATGCCGAGCGCTACCGTCGCGAATCCACCGCAGGCATGGTGATGGTCAACGCGCCGACCGCGGGCCTCGAATATCACGTGCCGTTCGGCGGCCGTGCGCCGTCGGGTTACGGCGGGCGCGAGCAGGGCATGGCCTCGGCCGAGTTCTTCACCGAGATGAAGACCACCTACATCAACCACGGCGTCATCTGAGCCGGCACGGGAAGGGATAGCATCATGACCACCAAAGTCGGCTTCATCGGGCTTGGCGCGATGGGCCTGCCGATGGCCTCCAACGTGCAGCGCAAGGGCTTCGAGGTCACCGTCTTCGATATCGACCCGGCCAAGATGGCCAAGGTCGCCGAGCTCGGCGCGAAGCAGGCGGCGAGCGCGGGCGAGGCGGCACGCGGCCAGGACATCGTCATCACCGTGCTGCCCGCGACCCCGCATGTCGAGGCGGTGGTGCTGGGCGAGGACGGCGTGCTCGCGAACATTCCGGACAGCGCGGTGCTGGTCGATCTCTCGACGATCGATGCCAAGGGCACGGACCGCGTCGCCGCCGCCTGCGCCGCCAGGGGCATCGCCTTCGCCGACGCGCCGATCGGCCGCCTTTCCATCCATGCCGAGCGCGGGGAATCGCTGTTCATGGTCGGCGCCGACGACGCCACCTTCGCCCGGATCGAGCCGGTGCTGCGCGCGATGGGCACCGACATCTTCCGTTGCGGCGCGCCCGGCATGGGCAGCCGCATGAAGGTGATCAACAACGTCATGCTGCTCTCCACCGCGCAGATCGTGGCGGAGTCGATCGCCCTCGGCACGAAGCTGGGCCTGGACATGCAGGTGATGCACGACGTGACCGGGGCCACCACCGCCCGCAACGGCCAGCTGCACGTGCTGATGGTGAACAAGGTGCTGAAGGGCGACGTGACCCCCGGCTTCACGATCGACCTGGCCTTCAAGGACATGACGCTGGCGATCAACGCCGCCGCCGAAAACCGTGTCGGCCTGCCCGTCGTCTCGGCCGCCCATGCCGTGTTCGGCGGCGCCCGCGCTGGCGAGTATGCGACGAAGGACTATTCGGCGCTGCTCGCCTATGCCTGCGAAAATGCGGGCGTCGAGACGCCGCGGCTGGACTGAGCGGCGGCGCCCGGCCCGGCCGCGCGGCGGCCGGGCCGGGGCGCGCCGTCACCAGCGCAGCATCAGCGATTCGAAGCCCATCACCGGGCCGCCGAACACCGAGGCTTCGCGCTGGTCGGGCGCAAGCTCGAACTCGGGGATGCGACGCAGCCATTCCTGCAGCGAAATCATGATCTCCCGCTTGGCGAGATGCGAGCCGATGCAGCGATGCGGCCCGACGCCGAAGGTGACGTGATTATTGACCTTCCGGTCCAGGTCGATCGTACCGGGATTCTGGAACACCGTCGCGTCGCGATTGGCGATCGTGTTCGGCAGCAGGATCCGGTCGTTGCGGCGCATCTGCACGCCCTTGAACACGCTGTCATGCGTCACGCGGCGATAGATGGTGGAGACCGCGTTGATCCGCATCAATTCCTCGATGGCGATCATGAATGCGGCGGGATCGTCCAGCCGGTCCCGGAACTTGGCCCGCGCATCCGGCGACGTGGCCAGATATCGCCACACATAGGTCATCGTGTTGGTGACGGTGTCCAGCCCCGCCACGAACAGCAGGAAGCCGCAGTTGATGATGTCCTGCCACGGGTGCTGGCGTCCTTCCGAATCGCGCGCCTGCACGATCGCGCTGGCGAGATCGTTGCCGGGGCTGCGGTCGCGCTCGCGAAACAGCTCCTCCAGGACGGCGAAGATCTCCTGGAGATTGGCGGCGCGCACCTCGGGATCGGTCGAACGGAAGAAGGTGTCGGAAATCCGCAGGAACTCGGGCAGGCGCGACTGCGGCAGACCGAACAGCTCCAGAAACGTGCTCGTCGGAAATTTCGCGGCATAATCGGCCACGAAATCGCACCCGCCGCGATCGGCGAAGCCGGCGATCAAACCCTCGGCACGCCGCTGCAGCCCATCGGTCATCCGGCGCACCGCCAGCGGCGTGAACATGGGCGCGAGGAGCTTGCGGAACACATCATGTTCGGGCGGATCGACGCCGTTCGGCTGGAGCACCGGATAAGGCTCGAGCGGCGGCACCTGCGCCCCGCGCGTGGAGAACATCTCGTGGTTGCGATACGCCTCGACGATGTCAACGTAGCGCAGGAATACCCAATGCCCGCCGTTGCGCGGCGTATAAAAGATGGGCGGTGCGCCGCGTTCGGTCAGGCCATGCCAGATCCGCACGGGATCGGACACACCCGGCGGCACGTCGAAGAAATCGAAATCGACGATCAGTTCGGGCGGCACATGGTCCGGCGCGGCGGGCTGGTAGAGCAAGGTCACGCGGCACCTCCCTTCGCGATGCGCAGCGCGCCTTCAGGACAGTTCCGCACGGCAAGCCGCACCTTCTCCTCCAGCTCGGGCGGCACCTCGGGCGAGGCGATCACGACCTTCCCCTCCACCGCATCCGTCGCGAAATATTCCGGGCACAGATCTTCGCACCGCGCGTGGCCCTGGCACATCTTCAGGTTGGCGATCACGATCACCGGATAACCCTCTCCGTTATGGCGCCAACCCGCGACTGTCGGGGCGGCGCCCGCTTCTTACCAGCCGCTGCCGTCGCAGCGGCGCGGCAGGCTTCGTGAAAACGGACAAGATTTGGCGAGCCGGACGCAAACCGGGCATTTGCCGGCCGGGCCGCCCGGCAACCAGGTGCGGCGGCTCAAGAAAGGCACCTGCACCGCCGCGACCGGTGATCCCGACCTTCGCGCCGCCGGAGCGGGCGGCCTAGGCCGCGCCGCGGACGAAGCCGATGCTCGTCTCCGCATTGGACTTCACCCGCGCCGCACCCAGCAGGCCCGCCCAATAGCCTTCCGAGCCATCGGCAAGCCGCCACTCGTGCAGGCGGCGGGTGAACAGCTGGAGATCATATTCCTCGCTGATGCCGATTGCGCCGTGGACGGCGTGCGCGATCGTGGCGAGCGGCGTCGCCGCCTGCGAAGCCACGGTCTTGGCGATCGCCGCGGCGCGCTGCGGCACCGGCAGCCCCCGTGCGCAGCCATATTGCGCAGCGATCCGCGCCGCGATCGCATGTTCGGCCATCACCGCGAGCTGCTGCTGAATCGCCTGCTGCCGGCCGATCGGCTTGCCGAACTGCACACGCTCGTTGGCATAAGCGGCGGTCATGTCGAGCAGCCGGTCGCCCGCGCCGGCAATGGCCGCCGCGCGCAGCGTGGCCGCCGCCGCGCGCAACGCGCCTTCCTCGACGCTTATCCGCGCGCGGGCGGTCGGCTCGGCGGGCAGGCGCAGGATGCCGCCGCGGCTCCCGTGAACGCCCGTCGCCTCGACCACGTCGCCATCCAGATCGACGAGCACCGCTGCGCCCTCGCCAAGCTCCACCAGCGCATGAGCGGCGACGCCGGCCAGCGGCACCGCCGCGGTGGCCCAGCCGCTCTCCGTGCGGGCGGCGGTCGCGAGCACGATCGGGCCGTCGGGCCGTTCGACACCGGCCGTTGCCAGCAGCGCACGCGCCACCATCGTCTCGGCCACGGGCACCGGCACGGTGCGGCTGCCGAGCGCGCGCAGCAGCGGCTCGATCTCGGCCAGCGACAGGCCGAAGCCGCCCGCCTCCTCGCTCACCAGCGCGTCGAGAAAGCCGGATTGCGCCACTGCAGCCCAGATCGCGGACGCATCCCCGCCTGCGTCCACGCGGCGCACTGCCTCGGGCGGCACCGCATCCGCAAGCATCCGATCGAACGGTTCGAGCAGTTCGTTGTCCATCGTCGTTCCCGTCCTCAGCGCAGGCCCAGACCGCGCGCGATGATGCCGCGCAGGATCTCGCGGGTGCCACCCCGCAGCGAGAAGCTGGGCGCGACCTGCGTCACATAATGGAGCGTGCGCAGCAGCTCTGGCGCGACCGGCTCATCCGGCCGGCTGCCGAGATCGTCCGCGATCAGCGCCGGAATATCCTGCTCGAAGCTGGTCCCGAAGTCCTTGACGATCGAGGCTTCCACCACCGGCTGCTCGCCTGCGGCCAGCCGCGTGGTCACCGCGATCGACATTTCGCGCAGCACCGCCAGCCGCGCCATCAGCGCGCCCACCTGCCGCTCCTGCCCCTCGTCCAGCCGCCCCGCGCCGCGCAGATGCGCGATCCACGCATCGAGCAGCACGATGCTGGTGTAGATCCGCTCCGGCCCGCTGCGCTCAAACGCCAGTTCGGCCGTGCACTGCGCCCAGCCCTCACCTTCCTTGCCGACCAGCGCGTCCTCGCCGAGCGCCACATTCTCGAAGAACACCTCGGCAAAGTGCGCGTCGCCGGCCAGATCGACGATCGGGCGCACGGTGACGCCGGGCGCATGAAGATCGACCAGGAATTGCGACAAGCCCGCCTGGCGGTCGGCCGCGCTGCCGGAGGTGCGCACCAGCGCGATCATGTAATCGTCGTGATGGGCGTTCGTGGTCCAGATCTTCTGGCCGTTCAGCAACCAGCCGTCGGCGGTGCGCTCCGCGCGGGTGCGAACGCTGGCGAGGTCAGAGCCCGAACCCGGCTCGCTCATGCCGATGCAATAGTATTTCTCGCCACGGCAGATGGCGGGGATGTGCGCTTCGCGCTGCGCCTCGGTGCCGAAATGCAGGATCTGCGGCGCGGACTGGCGATCGGCGATCCAGTGCGCGGCGACCGGGGCACCGCACGCCAGCAACTCTTCGAGGATCACGAAACGCGCGAACGGACCACGCTCCTGCCCGCCATATTTCTTGGGAAGGGTCAGCCCCAGCAGCCCGGCCGCACCCAGCCGGCGGCTGAACGCCGCGTCGAAGCCGCTCCACGAGCGCGCGCGCACCTCCGGAGGGAACGACCGCGTCACCTCCGAGCAGAGGTCGCGCACCGTGCCACGCAACGCTTCGTCCTCGTCCGGCAGCTGCGAAAGCTGGAAGCTCTCGAACATGGCTAAGTCCTCACTTACAAACCTCGAAAGGCGCTACGCGGAGCGGGGTGCCGGATCAAGCCGGCACCGCAGACCGATATCTCAGCGCCCGCCGAACATCGGATCGCGCTTCTCCACGAAGGCGGCGATCGCCTCCTCATGATCGTCCGTGGCGTGCGCCAGCGCCTGATAGGCGGCGGACATCTCCAGCACGCCGCGCAGCGTCATCCCCTGCCCCTCGCGCAGCAGCCGCTTGGTCATGCGCACCGCGTGCGGCGAATTGGCGGCGATGCGGGCCGCGATCGCCTGCGCCTCCTCCAGAAGCCGCTCGCCCGGCACCACCCGGCTGACGAGGCCGATCGCGCGCGCTTCCTCCGCGCCGATGATATCGCCGGTCAGCGCCATCTCGGTCGCCTTCGAAAAGCCGACGATGCGGGGCAGCAGCCACGCGCCGCCATCCCCCGGCACGATCCCGATCTTCACGAAGCTTTCGGCGAAACGGGCCTTTTCGGCCGCCACCCGCACGTCGCACATGCAGGCGAGGTCCAGCCCCGCGCCGATCGCCGGGCCGTTGACGGCCGCGACGACCGGCACCTCCAGCGCCTCGAACAGCAATGGCAGGCGCTGGATGCCCGCCTTGTAGTTGCGCCGCGTCTGCGCGGGCAGATGGTCGCGCAGCCCCTCCCCGGCCTTCATCTTGGCGATGTCGCCGCCGGAGGAGAAGGCGCTGCCGGCACCCGTCAGGATCACGCACCGGACGTCCATGTCGGCGTCGGCGGCTTCCATCGCGGCGCACAGCGCATCGATCATGGCCATGTCGGAGATGGGGTTGCGCTTTTCCGGGCGGTTCAGCGTCAAGGTCAGCACGGCGCCGTCGCGCGATTGCAGCAGGGGTTCGGTCATGGTCGGCTCCAAGCGAGATCAGCGGTCAAGCGCAATCGCGCCGGTGGCGGCGAGGCGCGCCAGCGCGGCGTCGTCGAGATCGAGCACCTCGTGCAGGACCTCGGCAGTGTCCTCGCCGCTGCGCGGGGGGGCACGGCGATAGCCTGCAGGGGTCGCGCCGAACTGCGCCGGGAAGCCAAGCACCTTCACGGGCTGGCCATCGCTGCGCGTCATTTCGTGGATCAACCCGCGATGCGCGATGTGTGGATCGGCCAGGATCTCGGGGATCTCGTTCACCTTGCCGCCGGGCAGCTTGGCGGCCTCCATGGCCGCGATCAGATCGGCCGAGGTCCACCTGGCGATCGCGGGCGCCATCTCCGCCTGCAGCGCGGCGCGATTGGGGCTGCGCACCCCGTTGGTCAGGAAACGCGGATCGTCGGGCAGATCGGGCCGCCCGATCAGCCCGCAGAAGGCGCGGAACTGGCGATCGTTGCCCAGCGCGACCAACACGCTGCCGTCCGAACAGGCGAAATCCTGGTAGGGCACGGTATTCGGGTGCTCGTTCGCCAGACGGCGGGGAATCATGCCCCCGTTCATGTAGTTGGAAGCCTGATTGGCGAGCAGCGCCACCTGCGTGTCGAGCAGCGCGCAATCGATCTGCTGCCCCTCGCCGGTCTTTTCGCGGTGATGGAGCGCGGCAAGGATCGAGATGGTCGCATAGAGGCCGGTGAGCAGGTCGCTGATCGGCACGCCCACCTTGATCGGCCCGCCACCCGGCGCATCGTCGGGCCGTCCGGTCACGCTCATCAGCCCGCTCATCCCCTGCACGAGGAAATCGTAGCCGCCGCGATCCTTGTACGGCCCGTCCTGTCCGAAGCCGGTGATCGAACAGTAGATCAGGGACGGGTTGATCGCCTTGAGCGAAGTATAGTCGAGCCCGTATTTCGCGAGGCCGCCGACGCGGAAATTCTCGACGACGATGTCGGCCTGCGCGGCGAGATCGCGGATCAGCGCCGCGCCCTCCGGCCGGGCGATGTCCACCGCGATCGATCGCTTGTTGCGGTTCGCGCAGAGGTAATAAGCGGAATCGCCCGATCCGTCGGGCAGAAAGGGCGGCCCCCAGCGGCGCGTATCGTCGCCCTGCCCCGGTTGCTCCACCTTCCAGACATCCGCGCCGAGATCGCCCAGCGCCTGCGTTGACCACGGGCCGGCCAGCACGCGCGAGAGATCGAGCACCTTGATGCCCGCCAGCGGGCCGCCCGCATCTTGCCCCGCATCTTGCGTTGCCGTCGTCACCCGCTCTTCTCCCACCATCGCGCCGGTCGCCGCATTAGCGGCGCCACCGGGCCTCGATCAACCTCTCGTATGCGTGACACGCTTCTTCGCCGCATGAGAGAGGATCAGCCTCGCCCAGCCATGGATCTGCGTTACCACGCCGCCGATCTTCTACGCACCGTCATGGGCTGTCGGCCGCCGCTTCGGCCTGCCTCCTGCCGGCGCCATGGTCCGATCGGGACAGGTTCTCGCGGAAGAGGATACGGTTCTTCCCCGGCTTCAGCGGCTGCGCGCGGCCGTGCCACAGCATCTCGCCCGTCACGCCGGCCGGCAAGGTGATCACGGCGGTCAGGCGCCCCCGGTCAACGGCGTAGCGCGTCTCGATCAGACCCGCCGGATGGGCCATTGCGGCATCCAGTCGCTTCAGCGGGCCCAATTCGGGTGCGATGCGCACCCGCGCGAAGCCGGGGGATGCAGGCTGAATGCCTGCCACATAGGTGAGCAATCCGTCCGTCGGATGGGCGGACCAGGCGTGACTGTCCGATCGGCTCGGATCGGGATTTTCCGGCCAGGCGGTGAGATGCTGCGCCAGCAGCTGCCGCCATGTGCCGATCAGATCGATATAGCGGTCCGAGAGCCCGGCGTGATCGAGGGCACGCGCCAGATAGAAGGAGAAATAGTAGGTCGTACCGGTGACGCCCGGCGGCGGATCGATGCCCCGTCCCGGCACGATGACCTTTTCCATCACGCCACGCTGGAGATCGCGCGGCACGAGATCGTAGAGGACGGCCAGCGCGTTCGCGTGCTGGCTGAAGCGGTCCTTCGCCGGCGTGTCGGCGAACAGCCCGCGCTCCTCAACCCAGCATTGCGCGCGGATGCCGTCGCGAACCCGGCTCGCCTGCGCCAGATCGCGCCGGCCCTCCGCGGCATCGCCGACGGCCGCCTCGAGCGCCGCCGCCTCGCCGAGCGCGCCGTAATAGAGCATCGCGGTGACGCAATCGTCCGGCCCCTTGCCGCCGCTCGCGGCCCTGCCGTCCAGTTGCGGCCGCCAGTCGACGAACGGCCAGCCCGGCGTGGGCCGCAGGACCCCGCCTTCCCGTAAATAGGGCGCGTACCAGGCAAGCACCGCGCGCATGCCGGCAAGGTTGCGGACGAGGACGGCGGTGTCGGGCTGCCGCATCCAGTAATCGTGGAGCGCGCCGATCCACAGCAGCGCGAAGGGCGGGATCAGGTTCTTGTTCGTCTCCGGCCACGCCGCCTGCGGCAGCCCTTCCGCCTGTCGCGACGATTCGAACGCATCCAGTGCCTGCACCGCGAGCCGTGGATCGCCCGCGACGTCGTAGGACAACAGCATCTGGATGCGCGTGTCGCCGATATACTGGAGCTGTTCCCAATAGGCGGTGTCCATGTAGGTCTCGTGCGCGTCGAGCAGCGCCGTGGCCCAGCCGATCCGCCAGATGGCGTCGAGCTGCGGGTCGTCGCTGGCAAACCGGCCCCGCTGCACGAAAGGATAGCCGGTCTCGTAGGTATCGAGCCCGTCAAGCGTGAGCGGTGTGGCCCCCGTTTTCACCTTCACCTCGACGAACCGCCAGGCCCGCCACCAGAACGGGTGCATCGCGCGGCCGCTGCTGCCGTCCACCTTGAACGTGTCGGTGAGGCCGCGCGCCTCCCCATCGGCGACCGTGTTCCTGTCCGTGAAGCGACCGCGGCTGCCCAGCGCGCCTGCGCGCCGTTGGGCGGGATCATACAGCGCTTCGGTATAGGTCAGCGTCACCGTGGCGCCTGCCCCTCCGGACGTGCGCAGCACCGGGTAGCCGGCGCGCACGCGGCCGGCGTCGATCAGGATCGCCGCTTCGGTATTCGCCGGGATGATCGTGCGTCCGGCCGGGAAGGCGCCGGTCGCAGGGCCGCTCGAACGGACGACCCGCCCGGAAGGCACCCGATCGTAGCGCATCTGCGGCAAGGCATCGGCAACGAGCTGCCGCGCGGACGGCGCAGGACCGGCCTCGATCGCCGGCATCCAGCCTTCGGCGGTCGTCCGCACCCTTGCCCAGTCCATCGCGGCGAGCGCGGCGTCGATGGTTTCGGGTCCACCTGCCGCATAATAGGTCGGCCCCACCTGTCGGATGAGCTGCGGCATCCCCGCCGCGACGCTGCGCGACCGATCGACCCGCACGCTCCAGCCCGTGCCGCTGTCGACAAGGCCGGCGTCGCTTCCATCTTCGGCGCTCAGCATGAAGGCGGTCTGGCCGGAGGAAATCTGCGCGAGCGGCGCGAAGCGTCCGTCGCTCCAGACCTCCGCCGCAACCACGTTGCGACCGCGCCGCAGATAGGGGGCAAGGTCGATCGTCGCATAGCGCCACGCCCGCAGGTCTCCGCGTGACGGGCCGGCCGCGACGCGTGTGCCGTTGACGTACAGGACATAGCGTTGGTCGGCGCTGACCCGCACCCGCAGCGCCTTGGGCCGTGCCGGCAGATCCAACATGCGGCGGAACTGAAGCGCGACCGGATCGCGTGCCTTGTCCGCGATCGTCGCCTCGCCTGCCGTGATCCACGCGCCAGCGGCACAGGCGGGCGCCGCGGCGAGGAGGAGCGCGACCGCAGCGGCGATGGTCTTCAGCATCTCAGGACGCGCCCCTCCCCGTCGCGGGTCGTTCTACCGGCGCCTTTGCTGAGCCCCTAACCGGATTGCGTCAAGACCGATCACAAATGCATCACCAACGATCAAGGCGGCACGATGCCGAAGGCCGGCCGCAAGCCCCCACTCGCGGCCGACCCCCTCGCCGCTCAGGCAGGCGAGACCCTCGCCATCTCCGACAAGACGCGGTCCGCCAGTTCGGGCCGGCAGATCAGCAGATCGGGGAGATAGGTGTCGCGCTGGTTATAGACCAGCGGCGCGCCATCGGCGCGGCTGGCGTGCAGGCCGGCCGCCGCCGCCACGGCAGCGGGTGCGCAATTGTCCCATTCGTACTGGCCGCCGGTGTGGAGGTAGATGTCCGCCTCGCCGCGGAGCACGGCCATCGCCTTCGCCCCCGCCGAGCCCATCGGCACCAGCTCGGCGTCGAGCGCCTCCGCCACCGCCACTGCCTCTCGCGCCGGCCGGGTACGGCTGACCAGCATCCTGAGGCGCGCGGGCGCGGGCGGAACCGGCTGTGGCTCGCCCGAACAGAGCGTCACCGGCACGCCCGGCAGCGCCACCGCGCCGATCTTCGCCACGCCGTCCACCGCGAGCGCGACGTGGACCGCCCAGTCGGTCCGCGCCTCGCCATATTCGCGCGTGCCGTCGAGCGGATCGACGATCCACACGCGGCTGGCGGAGAGCCGCGCCTCGCTGTCCTTCTCCTCCTCCGAAAGGATCGCGTCGTCGGGCCGGTTGTGGCGCAGCGCCGCCATGATGAAGGCGTTGGCGGTGGCATCGCCCGCCTTGCCCAGCGCCTTGCCCTCGAACAGGCCGGAACGCTGCAACGTCAACAGCAGCTCGCCGGCGGTTTCCGCGATGTGCCGCGCCAGCGCGACATCGTCGTCTGCGAAGCCGCTCATGGGATCAGCCTCGCCACGATCGCCTCGGCGGCATCCTCTGCCGACATGGCCGTCGTGTCGATGTGGATCTCCGGATCGAGCGGCGGCTCATAGGGACTGTCGATACCCGTGAAGTTCTTCAACTCCCCGCTCCGCGCCTTGGCGTAGAGCCCCTTCACGTCCCGCGACTCCGCCTCGGCGAGCGGGGTGTCGACATGCACCTCGACGAACTCGCCCGGCGCCATCATCTGCCGGACCATCTCCCGCTCCGACCGGAACGGGGAGATGAAAGCGGTGATCACGATCAGGCCGGCGTCGGTCATCAGCTTCGCCACTTCGCCGACCCGGCGGATATTCTCCACCCGGTCCGCATCGGTAAAGCCGAGGTCCTTGTTCAGGCCGTGACGCACATTGTCGCCGTCGAGCAGGAAGGTGTGGCGGTTCATGCGCGCCAGCTTCTTTTCGACCAGATTCGCGATGGTCGATTTGCCCGCGCCGGAGAGGCCCGTCAGCCACAGCACCGCAGGCTTCTGGTTCTTCAGCGCCGCATGGCCTTCCCGCGTCACGTCCGTGGCCTGCCAGTGGACGTTCTGCGCGCGCCGCAGCGAGAAGTTGATCATGCCCGCCGCCACCGTGGCGTTCGTGATCTTGTCGATCAGGATGAAGCCGCCGAGCGTGTGGTTCGCCTCATAGGGTTCGAACACGAGCGGCCGATCCGTCGAGAGGTTGGCCACGCCGATCGCATTCAGCTCGAGCGTCTTGGCGGCCAGGTGCTCCATCGTGTTGACGTTCACCTGGTACTTCGGGGCCTGGATGCTGGCGGTCACGGTCTGCGTCGCCGTCTTCAGCCAATAGGGGCGGCCCGGCAGCATCGCCTCGTCCGCCATCCACACGATCGTCGTCTCGAACTGGTCGGCGGCCTGCGGCGGGCTGTCGGCGGCGACGATCACATCCCCCCGCGAGCAATCCACCTCGTCGGCGAAGGTGATCGTGACGGACTGGCCGGCGACGCCCTGCGGCAGATCGCCGTCGAGGGTCACGATGCGCGTCACCGTCGATGTCTTGCCCGACGGCAGCACGCGGATCGCATCGCCCGGGCTGACCCGTCCGCTCGCGATCAGGCCGGAAAAGCCGCGGAAATCGAGATTGGGGCGGTTCACCCACTGCACCGGCATCCGGAACGGCTTGGCCTGATCGGAGACCTGATCCAGTTCGACCGTCTCGAGATGCTCCATCAGCGCCGGGCCCTGATACCAGGGCGTGTTCGCCGACGGACCGGTGATGTTGTCGCCCTTGAAGCCGGAGATCGGCATGGCGACGAACGCCTTGATCCCGATCGACTCCGCAAACGCCCGGTAATCGGCGACGATCTCGTCGAAGCGTGCCTGGTCGTACCCGACCAGGTCCATCTTGTTCACGGCGAGCACGATGTGGCGGATGCCGATCAGATGGGCGAGATAGCTGTGCCGCCGCGTCTGGGTCAGCACGCCCTTGCGCGCATCGATCAGGATCACGGCCAGATCCGCGGTGGACGCGCCCGTCACCATGTTCCGGGTATATTGCTCATGGCCGGGCGTGTCGGCGACGATGAACTTGCGCTTCTCCGTCCCGAAGAAACGATAGGCGACGTCGATGGTGATGCCCTGCTCGCGTTCCGCGGCGAGGCCGTCCACCAGCAGGGCGAAGTCGATCTCCTGCCCCTGCGTGCCGACGCGCTTGCTGTCCGCTTCCAGCGCAGCCAACTGATCCTCGAAGATCATCTTCGAATCGTAGAGCAGACGCCCGATCAGCGTGGACTTGCCGTCGTCCACCGACCCGCAGGTGATGAAGCGCAGCAGCGTCTTGTGCTGATGCTTGTCGAGATAGGCGTCGATATCCTCGGCGATCAACGCCTCGGTCTTGTAGACGGGATCCTCGGCGGTGGTAGCCATCAGAAATACCCCTCCTGCTTCTTCTTTTCCATGCCGGCCCCGCCAGCGTCCTTGTCGATCACCCGCCCCTGCCGCTCGGACGTGGTGGTGAGCAACGTCTCCTGGATGACCTCGGACAGCGTCGTCGCCTCGCTCTCGACCGCGCCCGTCAGCGGGAAGCAGCCGAGCGTGCGGAAGCGGATCGAGCGTTCGACGATCTCGGGCTTGCGGCCGAGCACCTGCTCGAGCCGGTCGACGTCGTCCGCCATGAACAGCTGGCCTTCCCATACGTAGGTCGGGCGCTTCGCGGAGAAATACAGCGGCACGATCGGCACGTCGTTCAGCTGGATATACTGCCAGATGTCCAGCTCGGTCCAGTTCGAGATCGGGAAGACGCGGATCGATTCGCCCTTGTTCTTCTTCGCGTTGTAGAGATTCCAGAGCTCCGGGCGCTGGTTCTTCGGATCCCAGCGATGATTGGCCGAGCGGAAGCTGAACACGCGCTCCTTGGCGCGGCTCTTCTCCTCGTCGCGCCGGGCGCCGCCGAACGCCGCATCGAACCCATAGAGGTCGAGCGCCTGCTTCAGCCCCTCGGTCTTCCACATATCGGTGTGAAGCGCGCCATGATCGAACGGGTTGATGCCGCGATCCTTGGCCTCCTGGTTATGGTAGACCAGAAGCTCCATGCCGCTTTCCCGCGCCATGCGGTCGCGCAGCTCGTACATCGCCTTGAACTTCCACGTCGTGTCGACATGGAGCAGCGGAAACGGCGGCGGCGACGGGTAAAAGGCCTTGCGCGCGAGATGCAGCATCACGGCCGAGTCCTTGCCGACCGAGTACAGCATCACCGGCTTTTCGCATTCGGCGACCACCTCCCGCAGGATGTGGATGCTTTCTGCCTCAAGCCGCTGGAGATGGGTGAGAGTTTGCGCATCATGCGCCATTCGGTCGTCCTTTCGATCCGCTCCTGCCGATCGCATCTACTCTCTTCGTTTCCGCCCGCACTTCCCATATGGGGACCTGCATGACGCTGTCACGTTCGGACGAGATCGACCTGCTGACCGCGCTCCACGAGGGGCTGCACGAGGAGCCACGCTGGGCGACGTTCCTCGCGCGGATGCAGCGCCGGACGCGCGCGGATCACGTTTCGCTGATCGTTGCGCAGGGCGACACTCCGATCCATGAGGCGAGCCAGTGGTTCGCCGGACGTGACGTCAAGGCGCAAGCGCAGCAACTCGCCGATCTGGCAGGGCTCGATCCCACGCCCTATCATCGGCTCCGCCCGGGACGTGTCTACTCGTCGATGGAGATGATCGACCCGGACGACGCCAGCCATGCCCGCTTCCAGCGCGACTATCTCGAGCGGATCGGCATCCGCTTCGGCCGCTTCATGCGGGTTACGGCGCAGGACGGGCTCTGTGCCTGGTTGACCGTCACGCGGGCGGCTGACGACTTCGTCGCGGCCGACAGCGCGCTGCTCTCCTCGCTCGCGCCGCACCTTTCGATCGCGCTTCGCACCCTCGCCGAACTCGAGCGCACGCGCTTCCGCGCCGCGATAGCGGACGATGCGCTGCAGCGGGCAGGCATCGCCTGGACCGCGCTGGATCGCGACGGCCGCAAGCTGGAGGGCGGCGGCGCGCGAAGCGACGCGGCCGAAGCGGGGGAGCGGCTGCCGGTGCCGGTCCCCGCTCGCCACCTGGCCGCATCGACGCTGCCCGCATCGCTTGTCCTGTCGCGCCATAGTCGCCCGCTGGGGCAGGCTGCCGCGTCGGTGCTGGCCCGTCAGTTCGCGCTCACGACGGGAGAGGCGCGACTCGCGGTGAGGCTGGCCGCAGGCGACAGTCTCCACGACGCGGCGACCGCACTCGGCCTGACGATCGAGACCGTGCGAACTTATTCGAAGCGGCTCTTCGTCAAGACTGGAACACAGGGGCAGCCCGATCTGGTGCGGCTGGTGCTGAGTGGCGTGGCCGTGCTGGCGTGACGTTTCAAGCCCGGTGCCCGGAACTTCACTCCGCCATCCCACGCTGTGCGAGGACTGCCACGGGAGCGGGCGCGGTCAGGCGCCCGCTGCCCGATCAGGCGGTTTCGCGGGCCTTGACCATGTCGAGGGCGACATCGACGATCATGTCTTCCTGGCCGCCGACCATCTTGCGGCGGCCGAGTTCGACGAGGATGGTGCGCGTATCGAGGCCGTAATCGGCGGCGGCCTTTTCCGCGTGGCGGAGGAAGGAGGAATAGACGCCGGCATAGCCGAGCGCGAGCGTCTCGCGATCGACGCGCACCGGCCGGTCCTGGAGCGGACGGACGAGGTCCTCGGCGGCATCCATCAGCGCCATCACGTCGCAGCCGTGGTTCCAGC
>Ga0207668_10000628_pt1 | contig 21884 bp, 13 predicted proteins | sample KBSS43metaG_FD_184323 | JGI IMG/M metagenome (GOLD analysis project Ga0207668, IMG submission 184323) | Switchgrass rhizosphere microbial communities from Kellogg Biological Station, Michigan, USA - KBS S4-3 metaG (SPAdes) (version 2) | ecosystem: Host-associated > Plants > Roots > Rhizosphere... | reverse complement strand
GATCTGCCTTGTCGGCGCGACCGTGATCCTTTTCGGCCCGCCCGCGGCGTGACCTGCATGCGCGAGCCGGGCCTTGGCCCGGCGAGCGACAACCCTCTCTGAAACGGCAAAGCGGCCGCGCCCCAACGGGCGCGGCCGCGATTTTTCGCCGGTCGAAATGGATGGCCGGACCGCTCACGCGGCCCCGGCCCGATGCCGCTATTCGGCGGCGACGGCAAAGGACTCTTCGCAGTCCTCCGCTTCGGACAGCTGCTCCACGCTTCCCAAGTCCTCGGTCTCGACCGGCGCGGGCTGCTCCTCTTCCGCCTTCGGCGTCCGCAGCACGGTGGGAAGCCAGCCACTACCTGTCAGAAGCTGCTCGGCGGTCTGCGCCATGTCCGGCTTCTTCATGTCGGCGATGCGGCGGGCGGCATCGTCGGACACGCCTTCGGACACAGCTTGGACGATATGCGCCTTGGTGACGCGGCCAAGATAGCTGTCCACCGTGGGTGTCCAGTCCTTCGCCACGTCCAGCGCGAGCAAGCGCGCCAGTCGGTCGGTGGTCTGCAACGACCGGGGCTTGCGATCCCACGGCAACCGCAGCGCGTTGACGGTGCGGGCGGCGCAATGTGCCAGCAGCGCGGTTCGCTTCTCGTCTGGCAGCCCGACGATGAAGCTCCACAGGTCCGCTACGTCGCGCGGCATCCGCTCGGCCCATGCCTCGTGTTGCTCGCTCGCCCGCGCCGCCAATGGGGTGTCCTCGATTCCGTCTGCGTGGCTTCCCAAAGGGGTCACGGTCGGGCGGACCTCAAGGCAACCGGCCTCCGCATAGCTATAGAACAGTTGCGCGGTGAGCGTGTGGGTAAGTGCGATCAACGCAATGCCGGGCTGATCGGCCAGCGCCACCCGCAAGGCGAGGGTTCGGTGGGCGGACAGGTCGCGAATAAGGCTGTCGGAAATCGGCTTGCCCGGTTCCTCGTCCTCCTGCACGTCCTCGTCGCCGTCCTCCGGTTGCTCGTCCTCTCCGACCTCCGGGGCGGTCGCATCGCCTTCGGCTTCTGGCTCGGGCTGCGGGTCCGCTAGCGCCTCGTCCTCGAGACGGACGAAACCGCGCTCGATCCTGAACGTGCCGTCATGGTGAAGCACGACGAACGCGCCGCCGTGGGCGATCACATTGGCGTCGTAGGCATACCGCTTGGCCGAAATGGCGTCGATCTCGTCGGACACCACCTCCAGCTTCGCCGCCACGTCCTCGGGCATCTCGTCATAGGACGAATAGCCCTCGGCAAGCTCGTCATGCTCGGTGGAGAGCGCCTCCAGCAGCGCCTCCTCCTCGTCGGACAGCGCGATGGTCTGCGGATAGAAGCGCCGCATCCCGTGGGCGTGGGGATAGTCGATATGCTCCTCGGTCCATTTCCAGCCCTCGGCCTCAACCTCGCTGGCGATCTCGCGCAGCTTCTCGATGGCGAGCATGTCCAGCAAGCCCGCATCCTCGAAGAACCCGCCCCGGTCCTCGCTGAACAGGTCACGGATGATGTTGCCGCCCGCCTCGACATAGGCGTCGGCCCCGACGAACACCGCGCGCCGGTCGGTGGCAGGCACATTGGCGGCGGTCATGTCGCGCCGGATGATCCACGGCTCGCGGTTGTGATGCAGGTTGGCGAAAACTTGCTCCTGTCGGGCGTGGTCCTCGGTGATGGCGAAGGCCATGAGCTGGTCCAGCGTAAGGCCGTCCTCCCGATAGACCTGCAACAGCTTGGGTGAGACAGCGCCAAGCCGAAGCCGCTGTTTCACGACACTGCCCGACACGCCGAACCGTGCACCGATTTCCTCGGCGCCCCAGCCCTTGCCGTCCGCAAGCTCGTGGCACCGCTCGAACTGATCGGCGGGGTGCATCGGGGTCCGGGTCACGTTCTCGTCCAGACTGATCTCGGCCGGATCGTTCTGCGTATCCAGCCAGCAGCGCACCGGATCGGACTTCTTGATCTGCTTGCGCTTGGCGCGCAGCAGCATCGCCAGCCTGCGGCCTTCGCCAGCGGTGACGAGATAGTAGCCGGTCGGCGTCCCGTCCTCCTTGGTTTCCGGCTCCACGACAAGGTTCTGGATCAGTCCCTTGTGCTGGATCGAAGCGGCCAGCGCCTCGATAGCGGCTTCCCCATGCGGCACCTTGCGGGCATTGCGCGGGGACTTCTTGAGCTTGGCGAGCGGCACGAAAATCTCGACGCCCGACACAGGCTCGGCGGCTACGGTTTCGGTAACGGCGTTCATCACACTTCTCCTTCAAACCGCACTCACCCCGGAATGGGGTGGGCGGCGAAGGAGCGGACCGGCAGGCCCGCCGGCGGAGCCGGGCAGCATCCGTAAGGACCGGAACGCAGAGGAGGTAAGCGCGCCCCGCGCGCGTTGCGGCCCGGCGCGGCGGGCCTAAAGGGAAGCGTCGCCCACCCCACCGACGGGGAGAGCTACAAACAATGCGATCGGGCGGGCGCAGCCTTGGCCCGATCTCCGCAGACCGGAACAACTACAATCCGCAGGGGCGGATTGGGCACTCGGCGCGGCAGCGCTCCCACCATGCCGATCGTCACCGGCACGGACGAGACCCATCGGGGCTCGGTCGGAGCGCAGCGGAGATAGAGCGGCGGTCCCGTAGGGAGGTGCCGCATTCCTCACTTGATTTCGTTGCTAAAGATATGTCGACTGGGCAGACACCCGCCGATCGAATCTTGGACTGCTCAATGGCATCGTTCATCTGTCGGGAGTGCGACGAAGAGCTGATTTTTCGAGAGCTACACCGCGCACGCAATGACTTCTCGCGGCGCTCGGGTACCCTTCCGCAAGGCGCGCTGCCTGTTCACGGCCCGGCCCCTCGCTAATTAAGCTCTGTTACATTGCACCAGGCCTTATTTAAATTTACCTTCTGTTGCTTAATTAACGGCGCAAGCTAGCGACTTCGAAGTACCCGCCACGGTCCTCGCTGAACGGGTCGTTGATGATGCCGCCACCCGCCTCGGCATAGGCATCGGCCCCGATGGACGTCGCGCACCGACCTACGCGATACAAAACCTTGGTCATTGCATATAAATACCGAGGAATTATATCAGGCCGCATGGAACCGACGACTCATCGACAACGGGCCCTGGAGGTCGTTCGGCACCGCGGCATAGCGCGTGGACGCGATTTCGACGCGGCCGGCGTCACGCGGGCGACCCTGCAAAGGCTGCGCGATGAAGGCGTCCTCCAACAGGTCGGCCGCGGACTCTACAAGCTGGCCGATGCTGACCTCGACAGCGCGACGAGTCTGGCCGAGGCCGTGCGCATCCAGCCACGCGGCATCATCTGCCTGCTCTCGGCGCTGCAGTTCCATGAGCTGACCACGCAGACGCCCCATGCAGTGTGGATGATGCTCGGCCAAAAGGACTGGGCACCGGTCAATCCGTCCGTGGCGCTGAAGATCGTTCGCGCGAGCGGCGAAGCTCTGACGGCGGGCGTGGAGACGCACCTCATCGACGGCGTTCCCGTGCCCATCACCGTACCGGCCAAGACCGTCGCCGACTGCTTCAAGCACCGCAACAAGATCGGTATCGACGTGGCGGTCGAAGCCCTGCGCGATTTCATGAAATCCCGACCCCGGCCGGACCTAAATGCGATCTACCGTTATGCCCAGCTCGATCGGGTCCAATCGGTGATCCGGCCCTATCTCGAAGCCATGACATGAGCCGGCCGCCGAAGAACATGGCGATCTCGGTGCGTGATCGCCTGACGGCGCGCGCCCGCGAGCGTCGGGAAAACGCACAGCTGCTGATGACCCGCTATGTCATCGAACGCCTGTTGTTTCGTCTCAGCCTGTCGCCACATCGCGAGCGGTTCGTGCTCAAGGGCGCGATGCTGTTCAGCCTGTGGGCGGCCGCCCCCTATCGCGCCACCGGCGACCTCGATCTGCTTGGCATTGGCGAGAACGCGCCCGAGCAGCTCGCGGCGGTTTTTCAGGAAATCCTTGGCGTCGCGGTCGATGACGACGGCATCGTGTTCCGGCCCGAAACCCTGCGCGCAGCTGCGGTCCGTGCCGAGGACGAATATGCCGGCGTCCGCATCGACTTCACCGCCGAGCTCGCCGGCGCGCGCCTGCCGATGCACGTCGATATCGGCTATGGCGACGCGATCACGCCGGGCGCGATCGAGATCGAGTATCCGTCGCTGCTCGGCCAACCGACCGCGCATCTTCGCGCCTATCCGCCCGAGACGGTCGTGGCCGAGAAATTCCAAGCCATGGTCGCGCTCGGCATGCTGAACACGCGCATGAAGGATTTCTACGACATCTGGGCGATCGCGGGATCCTTCGCGTTCGACGGCGCCGTGCTGTCGCGCGCCATCCAGGCCACCTTCGATCGCCGCCAAACCCCATTGCCCGTCGAGACGCCCCCGGCGCTCACGCCCGCCTTCGCCGACGAAAAGCAGGGCCAATGGACCGCGTTCCTGCGGCGGACCGAAATCGCGTTGGCGCCCGAACCGTTCGCGGCAATCCAGGCGCAAATCGCGTCGCTCGTGATGCCGCCGGTGCTGGCGCTCGGCCAAGGCACCGCCTTGGCCAGCGACTGGCCCATTGGCGGTCCCTGGAAGGAGAGGTAACGACATGCACGTCGATAGCTCGAAATGTTCCCAATCTGTTCTATCTGAGATAGTAAGGCGGATGCGGACGATTCAAATACGGGTCGGAGCCCGGATGCTACAGAGGGAATGGCATGGCTGAAACGCAGATTGAATGGACAGACTCCACTTGGAATCCGGTGGCTGGCTGCTCGATCGTCAGCGCCGGTTGTACGAACTGCTACGCGATGGAGATGGCGAAGCGGCTCGAAGCAATGCGTATGGAGAAATATGCCGGGCTGACCCGACAAACTGGCAAGCGTACCGTCTGGAGCGGCGTCGTGCGGGAAGATCCGGCCTCACTCGCCATTCCCCATCGCTGGAAGAAATCGCGCAAGATTTTCGTCAATTCCATGAGCGATCTGTTTCATGAACGGGTGAGCGATGCCTTCATCCTCGAAGTGTGGCGTGTCATGCGCGAAACGCCGCACCATAATTACCAGATTCTCACCAAACGTCCTGAGCGCATGGCGTCCATCGTCTCGACGCAGATCAAGGATATCCTGCCGAATGTGTGGTTGGGGACCAGTGTCGAAGATGCGGATGTTGTGGACAGGATCGATCATCTTCGAACAGTGCCGGCAGCCATTCGGTTTTTGTCGTTCGAGCCACTGATCGGTCCAGTTGGGGATGTCGATCTGTCCGACATCCATTGGGCGATCGTGGGTGGCGAGAGCGGCAGAGCGGCTCGGCCGATCCGCGAAGCATGGATCGATCAAATCCATAACCAGTGCGCGGAATACGAAACCGCTTTTTTCTTCAAGCAGTGGGGAACGTGGGGCAAAGACAATAAGCGCCGGTCGAAGAAAGCCAACGGTCGAGAATATCGCGGGCAGACTTGGGATGAAATGCCGTCCGCATTTGCGGGCGCCGTATAATCACAAGGGGAACGGCGTTGGTAAGGGGGCAGGATGGCGGAAAAGCCGTATGAGTGGGCTGATGGTGCGACGCTGGAGGATCATTCGCGACGCAAACACAAGATACTTCGGGAGTATTTCGCCGAATATCTGACTGTCCGCTGCAAACTTCCGCAGCAGGAACGGTTCCGCCTGGCGATCGTCGATGGGTTCGCTGGGGGCGGTCGTTATCAGTGCGGCACCGCCGGCTCGCCTTTGATCTTCGTTGAGGAATTGAAGCGGGCGATCGAAACGGTCAATATCCAGCGCGCGGCGCAGGGCATCGGGCTTATCGAGATCGAATGCCTGCTGATCCTGAACGATCATAACCGAGATGCGATCGAGGCGCTGAAGGCGAACATCACGCCTTTGCAAGCGGAGATCGTGGAGAATGTCCCGAAGCTTCATCTGCGCATCGCGTATCTGACGGAGGCGTTCGAGGTCGTTTATCCGCAGATGAAGGCGCTGCTCGATCAGGGTCGTTACCGCAACGTCCTCTTCAACCTGGACCAGTGCGGCTACAGCCATGTTCAGCGTCAAACGCTGCTCGACATCATGCGCTCCTATCACTCGGTCGAGATCTTCTACACCTTCGCGATCGAGGCCCTGGTGTCGTTTCTGCAGAAGTCGGACCCGGTCCAGCTCGCAGCCCAGCTCCGCCCCTTCGACATCGATGCCACCCATCTGGGCACGCTCAATGGTGCGATGAGCAAGAGCAATTGGCTCGGCGCGGCCGAGCGACTGGTGTTCGAAACCTTCCGGACCTGCGCGCCCTTCGTCAGTCCATTCTCGATCAACAATCCCGATGGATGGCGATATTGGCTGATCCACTTCGGCAATTTCTACCGAGCGCGTCAGGTCTATAACAACATCCTGCACGAGAATAGCAGTGCCCAGGCCCATTTTGGCCGGTCGGGCCTCAACATGCTGAGCTATGATCCGAGCCACGAAGATGGATCATTATATCTCTTCGATCTCTCCGGCCGCGAAGCGGCGAAGACCCAGCTTCTGACGGACATTCCCAAGCTTATCTCTGGGTCCGGCGATGTCATCGGCGTGGGCGATTTTTACGAGAGCATCTATAATACGACGCCGGCGCATACGGATGACGTGCATAGCGCGATTATCGAGAATCCGGACGTTGAGGTCATAACGCCTGCGGGGGGTGAGCGTCGCAAGGCGAACACCATCGCCATAGGGGATATGCTAAAGCTCAAGCCGCAAACGAGTTTCTACCCGATGTTCCTCAAAGCAGGGCCCCGGCAATGAGTATGGCGCCATGCCGCCAAACTGTCCAAACTTCCGGGCCACCGCAGCCCACGACCTACCGGCGAACTTCAGTGTCTAACGCCGGCTCCGAAATCATCGAAGTACTCGGAGGCAGGCCGCACGCCAGTTAGCAAAAGATGTTCGCGAGCGCGCGTGCAGGCAACGTAGAGCAGTCGCCGCTCGGTTTCGTAGATTTCGTCGAGCTCCGCCTCGTCCGCCGCGTCGGCAACGCGCTCGTCCAGCGGCAGGATGCCCTGATCACACGCCATCACGACTACGGCGCGAAATTCGAGTCCCTTGGCAAGATGCATCGGGGCAGTGGTGATAGCATCGCCTTCAGCTAAGTCGGCCAATGCCGCACGAGCACGCGCGACGAGATCTGGGGTGCGGACGAAGACGCCCACCTCGTGAGCGGCCACGCCATCAGCAATCCATCCGGCGATCGTTTCACGCACTACGGTAGCTTCGTCGGCGTCGGAGGCATACGTTTCGACTTGGGGTGGCGGTCCGTCGAACACCGAGACAATGCCTCGCCGCTCGTCCTCCAGGCCATCAACGTCCCGCAAAACGACGGGCAACAGATGATCCGCTGCCTGCCGTATCTGCTGCGAGGTGCGGTAACAGACTTTAAGCGTGTGTGACCGGCCGCGAACCCCTACGCCCAATCTCGACCAGGAATAGGGATGCTGAAAAATTCGCTGGCCCATGTCGCCGGCAAGAAGCAGCGCGTCGGGTCCGGCCGGCGCGAGGGCGGCGAAAAAGCGCAGTTCCGCCGGTGCCAGATCCTGGGCTTCGTCGAGAATGATGTGATCGAAAGGCTTGCGCGACCGGCCGGCCAGCGTCTCTGCCAGCCCGGTGAAGACCTGCGCCCAGGTCGTGTAGTGCTCCGCCGCCAGCACCGAACGGACGGCCTCGAAAACCGGCCATAACCGCTCGCGCTGGTTCGGGCCGAGCCGGCTCTTTCGACCCATCCGCTGCACCGTCGCATAAGCGTCGAACGCCGTGATGCCCCACGCATCAATGACGTTGGTCCATTCAGAAAGCAGGAAACGATCTGAAAAGCCCTTGAGCTGGGCGGTTCTGGCTGTCTCGCTCAATCGCTGGCGCAACACAGCGTCCGACGCGATGCGCGGCCGGACGCCGTGTTCGAGCTGATACATCTGCTCGGCGATACCCCGAAAAGAGGCCGTCGTGATGCGCGGGACGATGCCGCCTGTCTCGGGCGCGAGCACCAACAGCTTCTTCGCCATCGCATCGGCGAGCGGCTGCGAGAAACTGGCGAGCAGGATGCGGGCGTCGGAGTTCTCTCGCGCAAGCCTCACGGCGCGGTGGATCGCGACGATCGTCTTGCCGGTCCCTGCCGATCCCGCGACCCGCGCCGGCCCAGCGAAGCTGCGCTCGGTCAGATCGCGTTGCGACGGGTGGAGGAAGACACCCCATTTCTCCCACGGGAACGCCAGCGCCTGTTCGAGCTCGTCTTGGTCGGCAATCGGCCGGATACGCCGCAGCGCATCGGGATGCGCGAACGGATCGGCCGTGGCTGGCGTCGGTGCGGGCGCCGCCAGCACGCCGGTCGCCGCATATTCGAGCAGTGCTTCGGACGCCTCGCCCGGTAGATGCTCGGCAAGCGAAAAAAAGCCCTCCTCGGTCGCGGCGCGGACATCGGCGAGCCAGTCTGCGGGCACGCCGATCGACAGCAGCGCGTCGTCGCCAAGCGAGGCGAACAACTGCGGTTGCGGCGTTGAGGCGGCCGCTGTTTCGGGCACGACGAAGTCGAATGTCTCGGGTGGAGCGACTTCCTCCACCCGCTCGCGAACCTCGACGATCTGGACCGCGCCGGTGCGAGGATGCGCCTCGATCCGCCGTCGCTCGGCCCAAGCATAGGCGTTGTCGTGGTGATCGACATAGGCGACGAGCATCGACTCGCCAGTCTTGTGAACGATCAGCCGGACATCGCGATTGACCCGCGCCGACCAGAAGTTCGGATCCTTGCTCTTATCTATGCGATGAAGTTGAAGCCCGTTACCCGTCGGATCCATTTGTAAGTCGAAAACGCTCGCCTTCACGGCCTTTTGGTCCTGCCCGGACAGGCGGTTAAAGGACGCAGTGAAAGTGTCGGCGATTAGGAAGTTCATCTGGCTATTTTTTCGACCACCGGCGGTATACCGCCTTTAGTTCTTCCATCCAGCAGGCGACAGGATCTGAGATGTCTCGTCCTTGGCTCTCAGCCATGTTGAAGAACCCCGGGCCAGGCATCTGGTCGCCAGTCTTGTGCACGACCACGACAGTCGAAAGCCCGAGGCCTTCGTCATCATCCTCCGTGGCAATCTGCCCTAGAAAATGATCGAGGCGATGGTCATGAGCGTCGAGCGATATCGAGCCGATCCGCGCAACGAGGTCCGAATAAGCTATCAATCCCTCTTTGCGCGCTACCTTATACATGACCGCGCGAGCTTCGCCCTTGGCGGCTTCCCAAGCTTCATCGTCAAACCCGTGCCTGAAGCCATCGACGATCACGGCTAGTTCCCTCCCAATTCCTAAACCCCGAACACCTTCATCACCTCGTCGCCGAAGTGGTTGATCACCTTTACCGCGATCCGCCCGCTCGCCGGCCGCTCGAACGGGCGCGACGTGTCAGAGTAAAGCGTAGCCCAGGCATCCTCGTCGATCTCGGCCTGCAGCGCGGTCTTGAGGCTCTTGTAAGGATCGTTCGCCCCCAGGAAATAGGCATGGCGAACAAAGAAGCTCTCTTCGTTGTAGTCGGTGTCGACGAACCAGGCGGCAATGCCCTTGGTGTCGCTCGATCGGATGTCGCCGGTGTTGGGATCGAACACGTCGACGCCGTTCACTTTGATGCGGATCGTCGTGCCGCCGTCATCCAGCACCTTTACGTCTGGTTCCCCGAACACGACGAACATATTGCCGCGGCCGGTGTTCTTCAGCTCCTCCGACATATGCATGTCGGGGTTGATTCGCGCCTTTAGGATGGTGAGGCTGCCGAGCTTGTCGAGCTCGGACGAATGCGCGTCGAAGTTGAAGGCGCAGGCGATCAGCACGTCGAAGCGATTGTCCACCGCCTCGCGTGCAGCGGCGACCAGGTCCTGCCGGCCGACGGTGCCATATTCAGGGCCGATCAGGATCGCGGCGCGGCGTTCCGGTCCGTTCTCACCCTCGATGAACGTGGCGGCGGCGCCGATGAAGTTGCCGGGCCAGGGCACAATGCTTTCAAACGTGATGCGGTCGCCCTTGGCCTGCTGCTTGACGCCCTCGGCCTTGAGGTAGTCCATGACGATCGCGGCGAAGTCATGCCCGGCGAGATCGGCATCCGCGGCGGAGCGGTTGCCGTCGGCGGCCTCGGCCGTCTCGATCAGCTCTTCTTCGCTCGCAGGGAGGACGCGATGGGGTGATAGGCTCTCAACCGTGAATGGCCCGGCCACGCGGACGCGGGCGGGATCGGTATAGGGCTTATCGTATAGATATTCGACGTCCGCACGCGCGGCGATGCTGGCATCGATCTCGCGTTGGCGGGCGATGCGCGCTTCCCACCATCTGGCGTGCAGATCGACGGCCGCAGGAGGTGCGGTGGCAGGCAGTGCGCGCGGAATCTGCCACTCCTCCCAGGCCTCTCCAGTCGCGGCATTGAGTTCGGTGCGTAACGGTTCGAGCACAGTCCGCCACTTTTCCCAGATATCGTCGATCAGGGGATTATTTGCGATCGACTTGAGCGTGATGTGCGGTACACGCTCATAGACGAAACCCTGGCGGATATCATTATGCACCAGCGTCTCGGGCGGCACCGTCTGGGTGAGCGCGGCTTCCTTGGCGCGGCCTTCGCGGCTGTCGGCGAGCAGGTACCAGGGATAGCGCGCGGACATCAGCCGCGTGCGGGCGAGCGCCAGGGCGACGCGGCTGGTGTCCGTCGTAATCCAGCGGCGCCCCCGTTGCTCGGCAACATAGGCTGTGGTGCCTGATCCGCATGTAGGATCGAGCACGAGATCGCCAGGATCAGTGCTCATCAAGATGCAGCGTTCAACAACTTTCGGCAGAGTTTGGACGATATAGACGCGATCAGCACCGAAGCCGCTTGTCTGAGTATCCGTCCAAATATTGAGGAGCGGAGTAACTTCATAGTCCGCCAGATAATTGACGAATCGAAGCGTCTTTCCTTGAGCAACGAAGCGATCAGCCTTCGCGACGCGTTGGAGGCCATCGCCGTGGGTTTTCCAATGAGCATTAGATGAGGGTTTAAATTCGGCACCGCGCCACATCAACGGCCGATCCCGCTGCGAAGGCCCGTCGGAAAACATGGGGTAGGGCTGCATTATCTTGCAGCCACTAGGTAACGGGATTTCGCCAACCTTCTCGCGGGCGTTCATCGGGCGCCTTACACCGGAAGCTTCTTCCAACCACTCGTAATTGGTTGCACCTTCGTCGCCCGGCGCTTTCTTGTTGTACAGCGGTCGAGATTTCAGACTGGCTCGATCCTTCGCATACCAAAGAATGAAGTCATTCACATTGGCGATTGCAGAAGAACTTTGGCCTCCTGTTTTCTTAAATACCAAATTTGATACAAAGTTATTTTCTCCGAAGACCTCGTCGAGCACTGCTCGCACGCGATGAACATGCTCATCACCAATTTGCACGAAGATCGAACCGCTCTCGGTCAGCAGGTCGCGCATCGCAGTCAGGCGGTCGCGCAGGTAGGTAAGGTAGCTGTGGATGCCGTCCTTCCAAGTGTCGCGGAAGGCCTTCACCTGCTCAGGCTCGCGGCTGATGTCGGTCTGCTTGCCGTCCTTCACATCGCGCGACTGGGTGCTGACCTGCCAATTCGAGTTGAACTTGATGCCATAAGGCGGATCGAAATAGATGCACTGGACCTTGCCCTTCAGGCTCTCCCGCTCGGACAGGCTGGCCATCACCTGCAAGCTGTCGCCCAGGATCATGCGGTTCGACCAGTGGCCCTCATGCTTGTAGAAGCCTTCCTCGATCCAGTCCTTTGGCAATCCGTTGAAGTCGGCGAACATGTCGGGCGCGTCGGTGGCAGCCTCGCGCGCTTCCGCCGTGCGGCGCTTCAAATCCGCGATGATCGCCTGCGGCTGAATCTTTTCCTGGATGTAGAGCGGCGGCACGTTGACGATCAGGTCGGACCAGTCCTGGCGGTCCTTGCCACGCCACACGAGCTGAGCATCCGACAGCGTCAGCGTGCCGGTCTCGGCCAACTCGGCCTGCTGGGCCTCGGTTATCGTGATCCGCGCCCCGTTCCAGATGATTTCGGGCACGCTCGGTTCCTCTTCGGTTCGTGTTTCGCCCTCGGCCAACGGATGGGCTCGGGGATAATGCTTCGGGGGCAGCGGATGCGTATCTTCTTCGCGCCGGAAGAAGCTCTCCATTTCGGCCGTCGGAATATTGCGCCGCTTCGCTTCGGCGTGGCGCAGCGCATCAACCTGCTTGGGGGTGCCGGGCTTGCGGGCCATCAGGCGGCCGCCCCGTCGATCAGCTTGGTGACCAAAGTCTTGAACTCGTCCTCGGTGGTATAGGGATCGGTGAATTCGGCGAACGCCCAGCGACCGTACCCGCCGAGCGCGTTGACGCCTGGCACCCATAGCTCGCGCGCGGTTTGCGCCTTGGCCTTGTCGCTCTCGTCGCGCTGGCCCTTCATTTCGAGCACAAGGTTGAGCGGCTCTGCTCCGGTGTCCAGGCGGACCAGGAAGTCGGGCAGGTAGCGTCGCATGGCGCCGCCATCGAGATAGGGGATTTCAAAGCCGAGAGCCTGGTTCTTGGCATAGGCAAGTACGCGGTCGTGCCCTTCCAGCGCCTGAGCTAGCGCCACCTCCCAGCTTGAATCCTTGACGACGTGACTGATTTGGGATCGGGGCGGCTGAGCCCCGGTCTTCCAGCAATCCTTGGAGGTGATGAAGTTGACGTGCCGTGTCGATCCGTTCGGATTGTAGGGGTCGAGCACGGCGACGACGTGGCCACCGCCGCCGCGGGTGCAGGCGATGTCGATCTTCTCCGCCGCGCGGGCGAGCTGCTCTTGATAAAGAATTGCGCCGATCGGCACACCCTTGGTGACCAAGTACCCTTCGTCGATCCAACGTCGTGCGAGTCGCTGGATCTGAGGGAACAGATGCTGTTTGGGAAAGCCGTCTTCGTCGCGGAAGTGCGTGTAGAGCAGGTGCTTGGCGAGGTTGAAGCTAATCTCGGAGGGGCGCAGCTGCGACAACACTTCCGGCGTGATGGTGACGCCGGCGCCCACGATGCCCTCCATCGTCACCGAAGTCGGGCCAATATCCTCTGGCGTGATAACGAGGCGGCTGTCTTCGTCGAACTGGGCATTCAGGCGCTCGGACGGTAACTCGCGGCGATAGCCACTTACACGCGGGAAGCGGATTTCAAGATCGGCTCGCTCGGCGATTGCATGGACGCGAGTGACAGGCTTGGGCGGCTTAGCATCGACCTTCTGCGGCGATCGTGCGAAGTCGAAGGGGATGCCCATGATGTCGGCATACTCGACGTCGAACAGGCCCTCCTTGTTGAGCTCATAGGATTGGCGGCGTAGCCCGCGACCTACGACCTGCTCGCACAGGAGTTGCGTGCCGAACGCGCGAACGCCGAGAATGTGGGTGACCGTGTTGGTGTCCCAACCCTCGGTCAGCATCGAGACCGACACGACGCAGCGGATCTGTTCGCCCAGGCGACCCGGGCGGCCGACGGTGTTCATGACCTCGCGGAGAAGGTCGCTTTCGTTGATGTCGCCCTTTACCGCTCCGGCACCCTCGCGGGCGGCGAGTTCGCGCTTGAACTGTTCGATCTCGACCGACGCCGCTTCCTTGAAACCCTTGTCGAGCGCCTCACCGGCTTCGAGCTGGCGAGAGTCTATTAGCAACGTCCGGGGGCGCGGAAGCCGGCCGCCATGCTCGTCATAGTTGCGAAACAGTTCGAGATGGCCGGCATGGAAAGCGGCGCGCTCGCCCGCGTCCGCGTCGCCGCGTTCGAACCCTGCGATCCATTCGAACACCAGCTTTGAGATGGCGGTGTTTTGGCAGACGACAATAAACACCGGCGGCACGCCGATGCCGGCCTTCTGCCAGCGCTCGAACTCCCCCTGGTAGTGGCTGTAGAGAGAGTTTAGCGCCGTCAGCAGCAGCGGATTAAGGTCGAATGGGCTGAGCTTGTTAGCACTGGCTGTCGATTTCGGCATCGATTTGCCGATGTGCTTCCACAGATCGCGATAGACGACCGTATCGGTCTGCACGAGGTTGTCAGTGACGGGCACTCGCGGAAGCTTGACGATACCGCTCTCAATCGCGTCCATCAGGCTGAAGTCGGACACCACCCAGGGAAACAGCGTGCCCTCCTGATACCCCGAGCCGCGGAGAAAGAACGGAGTAGCCGACAGGTCGTAGACTGCGCGGACGCCGCCGCTTCGCTTCCCCTTCTTGAGCTGCCGGTCAAGCGCCTCGATGCCGTTGATCCATAGGCGTGCGGCTTCTTCGTTCTGCTCGGCTTCCTTCTTCTCGTCGCCGGTTAGCGCACCTTCTGCATCGCCGCCCACCTTATGACGGTAGCAATGATGCGCCTCGTCGTTGATGACGTTGACGCGCTCGAACCGCAGCAGCTTCTCGCACGCCCGCTCCAGCATCTGCGCATCGGTTTCGATCGTCCTGATCGGTTCCGGATCATTTCCCTGCAGGAAGCTGCGGGCCGCCTTGGGCATCGCCAGGGTCTCGCGATGCTGGAACGTGTGATAATTGGTGATGACGATCTCGGCGCGTCGAATTTCCGGCAGCATCTCGGGCGGAACGATTTCGCGCGAATCGTAATAGTTGCCGGGTTCGCTGGGCTGGAGGACACGCAGGCGATCCTTGATCGTGATACCTGGCGCAACGATCAGGAATGCGCGCGAAAAATCCTTGGTTTCCTTGCGCGCTGCATTGATCGCCTGCCACGCGATCAGCATAGCCATGACGGTTGTTTTGCCGCTACCGGTGGCCATCTTCATTGCGAGGCGGAAAAGTGCGGGGTTTGCCTCCTCATTGTCCTTGGCGATCTGATCGAGCAGACCCCGAGTCGCTGCTCGCCGCGGTGCAACCTCGGTCAGCCAAATCATGGTCTCGACGGCTTCGATCTGACAGAAGAACGGCCGAGGGCCAGCCCACTCATCCTTCGGTCGCCGCCAGTGTTCGAGCAGTCGTTGCGTTGCTGGCGTTACACCCCAATCGGCTGGATTAGGGATAGCGCGCCACGTATCGACATAGCGACGGATCTCATTGATCTTGGCGTTCTCGGTATAGGTTTCGAGGTCAAGCGAAGCCTGCGCCGCAGCGGCCTTCTTTCGCGATGCCGGCACGGGCACAATGAATTTCGACGGCCGGCGCCCGTCGATCGGCGCCCCCTCGATTGGCTGACCGGTATCGTCCAGCGGGTGATACAGGGACGGCGGCGCGTAGGGCGAGTTCAAAATTGGTCGTTCGTAAAAGCTATTCGCCACCTGTGCCCCCTCGCTCCGGCTTCATCATGGAGAGGCTGAGCAACGTCCTGATAGAGGATCGTCAGTCATTCCTGAATCCATTTTTTAGATGCGGTAGAAATGAATATTCCTTGCTGGACGAAACGTGGAAGTCCCAGCGCAAGCGCTAGAGCGACCAGTCAGCCTTGCGCATAGCCTCCGCTGTCTCTTCGGCGTTAATCGCAATAATGTGCTGAGTTCTAGCAGGTTTTCTCTCCGGATTATCCAGAAGGCCAAGTCGCTTCAGGGCGTAAAACAACATCGCATATCGGATTTCGAGTGCTTTCGTTCCAGCAACCATTCCGTAGTCTTTTTCAACACCTGTGCGTTGATTCTGGCTCAGCCCCGGGTGTGGGCCAATTAAGACAACAAATCGATCGTTCCACATGTTGTCGCGGTCGCCACCGAGACCAGGTTCGTCAAAATCGCGGGCTCTGGTTATGCGTGGAATAAGGAAGTCCCTAAAACAGTCGCTTTGGTGACAATAGGCGCGGACGTGCCAGCGAAAGCCATCGAAGCCAAATGCGTGCGGAGTTATCCGCCGCCAGCCGGGATCTGGCATGCTCATGGATTGGTATCGCACTTCCAGCGAACGCTTCTCCCGCACCGCCTTTAAAACGGACTGTAGACAACCGGCATCGACGTCACGAGCTGGATTGAGCACGATATCTATTTCCGGTGGGGAGCCAAGCCAAGTCTCAGCCGGCTCCATCAACCCCTCTCCGAACGATCGGAGCCGTACCAAATATTCTGACGGTCCTTCCGTTAGGAACACGGAACTGAATTGGGGACCAGCGACGTACCGCTTTGATATCTTGTCGTAGACGGCGTTTCCTGGCGCGCGCTCTTGGTACAGCGTTAGATCCTTTGAAGCCTGCGGCTCGGAGACGCCGAACGTCGTCATTATGTCGGATCGACGCACGCCGCCCTCCCAGAAGAGGCGGAACTCGATGAATTCGAGGCGGCGTTCGACGCCCCACTTCAGCGCTGGACCCTCGCTAGTCATCTGGATCGGTTCCTTCGCATTACTAGGGCATAGAAACTATATGGACATATATTTGATTCCCGTATAGTTTCTATGCTTATGATGGAGTCGCGTCAAGCGGAACCGGTGAGGATGATCACCGTCAACCCAACCCCGGCAGTCGTCGCGGCCTGAAGCGCAGGGAGGCGAGAAAGCGATGCTGAAGCGAACGACGCCCAAGCAGCCCGATCAGGACGATCTGTTCAGCGAAGAGGTATCGCTTCTTCTGCCCGCCCGCTTGGTGCTCGAAGGCAAGATCCTTGGTAGCGCGGTGCGTCAGCAGGCAGTGCCTGCGGCCGAAACCGCATGCCGCCTTCGACCTTTTACGGTTCGCCGAGTTCACGGCTTTGAGGCTCTATTGCGAACCGGTGAAACACTGAAGATCATCAGCGCGAAAACGGCCTCATCCCTCGATGCCGATCTCGTTCTGCTCGTGCCGGATGCCAAGACGCCCAAAGATATCAAGGCGGCCTTGCTGCGCGGCGACGGGTGCTGGGTAGGATCCAAGCCGATCGAGCCCGCGACGCTCAGCGCACAGGACATGGCGGGGCGTCTTGCCGGCGTACTGCTATCTTGGGACGGTGCCTTTCATCTGCGCGAAGGGCGCCCGGCCACCGATGGCAAACCCGCTTATGCAGGACTGCGCCGCCCGCAGATCGGCGCGCTTCACGCAGCGCTCGCCCATGCCACCCGGTCAACCGACCCCGCGACCATCGTCATGCCGACGGGCACGGGCAAAACCGAGACTATGCTGGCGCTTAACGCCCGTCAGTGCTTCGACCGCTTGTTAGTCGTCGTCCCGACCGATGCGCTGCGCGAACAGATCGCCGCCAAGTTCGAGACGTTCGGCGTACTCAAGAAGCAAGCCTGCCTCGATGAGAAAGCGCAATTTCCCGTCGTGATGCGGCTCGCGCATATCCCTGCATCAATCGCCGAGGTCGATCAGATCTTCGACAGCGCCAACGTTGTCGTTACGACCATGCACATTGCCGGGCGCGCGGAGGCGCCGGTGCAGGATCATATGGCCGAGCGCTCTTCCGCGCTGTTCATCGACGAGGCGCATCATATCGGGGCGCGAACCTGGAAGGCCTTTCGCGGCCTCTTCGTCGAACGCAATCCGCCTATCCCGGTCGTTCAGTTCACCGCCACCCCGTTTCGCGAGGACGGTGGCCGCGTCGATGGCGAGTTCATTTACACCTATCCGCTGAAGAAGGCGCAGGCGGAGGGCTATTTCAAGCCAATCCGCTTCGAGGCTGTGTTCGGTCTCGACCAACCCGATGCCGACCAAGCCATCATCGATAAGCTTGGCGACGTGCTTGCCACTGATCTGAAGGCTGGCCTCAACCATCTGGCGATGGCCCGCTGCAACACGATCGAGCGAGCCAAGCAGCTCCACAATCTCTACGCGGCCACCTATCCCGACTATCGACCTGTGATCGTCCATAGCCAGCAATCCCTGAAGGAACGACGCACCAATCTGGCGGCGCTGCGCAGCTTCGAGAGCAGGATCATCGTTTGCGTCGATATGCTGGGCGAAGGCTTCGATTTGCCCGAGCTGAAGATCGCGGCCCTTCATGATCATCACAAAAGCGTTGCCGTCACGATCCAGTTCGTCGGCCGCTTTACGCGCCAGGATCCCACCCTTGGCGACGCCACCGTGATCGCCAACACGGGCGTCGATGATGTCGATCGGTCGCTGGCCAAGCTATATGCCGAGGACGCCGACTGGAATGCGCTGGTAGAGGCGCTCAGCTCCGCCAAGATCGAACGCCAGGTGCGCCGCGCCGAGATGTTCAAGGGGTTCTCGGGCGACCTGAGCGACATCCCCCTTCAGACCCTTGAGCCGAAGATGAACGCGGTGCTTTACCGTACATCATGCGAAGCGTGGGATCCCTTTGCCGCCGAGGAACTCTATAACCCCGGCACCTATCTCGGCATGAAGCTCAATCAGCATAAGCGGGTCGCGATCTTCGTCACCCGCGCCGAGGAGCAGGCCCGCTGGACCTCGGCCCAGCAGGCGGTCAATGTCACCTGGGATCTGCATATGATGCACTGGGATCAGACCACGGGCCTTCTCTACATCAGCAGCTCGGCCAAGGGGCCGTTCGACCGGCTTGCAAAAGCGGTCTGCGGCGATACGACGCGCCGCGTCGAAGGCGAGGGAGTGTTTCGCAGCCTGCACGGTTTCAAGCGCCTCATCCTGCGCAATTTGGGCCTTACCCATCATCAGGGACGCGGGGTGCGCTATTCGATGTATATGGGCGTGGACGTGGCGGATGGCCTCGACAGCGCCAAATCCCAGTCGCGGATCAAGAACAACATTTTCGCGACCGGCTTCCTCGACGGTATACCCGCCTCGCGCGGCTGTTCGGCAAAGGGCAAATTCTGGTCGAGCGCGAAGGTTCATGATCTGACCGACTGGGTGGACTGGTGCCAGGATGTCGGCCGCACGGTGAACGATCCCAGCATCACCACCGACGGCGTCTTCAAAAGCGCGATGCGTCCACGCCAGATCAGCCAGCGACCGGACGTGCCACCCGTCGCAATCCATTGGCCAGAGACGCTGATCACGCAGATCGAGGAGAGGATCGAGATCTCATTTGGTGATGAGGCAGTCACGTTTGCCGAATGTGACATCGAGTTGCTCGATAACGCCCGTACCGGACCGCTGCGCTTCGCCGTGCGCAGCGATGACCATACGGCCGAGTTCGAGATTGTCTTCAGCGACGGACATGCCCGCTATCCTCAGCGCGCCGGCCCCAAGGCCACTATCAAGGTCGGCGGCAAGGTTCAGACCCTCTCGGAATCCTTCGGCGAGGACTCGCCCCAGATCGATTTCGGCGATGGCTCGCTGCTCATCTACAGCCATCTCTACACCTTGCCCGAGGGCGAGACGATCGAACCCTATCCGGCTGACCGGATCGAGGCCTGGGACTGGTCGAAGGCCAACATACGAGTGGAATCGCAAGGCACCGGAAAACGTGCGGACTCTGTCCAGCGTAGCGTCATCGAGATGCTCTTGGCCGACCCCGATCCCTGTGACGTCATCTTCGACGACGACGGCAAGGGCGAGATCGCAGACGTGGTGGCGTTGCGGATCACAGACAGCGTGGTGTCCGTGACCTTGTACCACTGCAAATACTCAGGGGCGGATACTCCGGGGGCACGGCTTGGCGACCTCTATGAAGTGTGCGGCCAGGCGCAGAAGTCGGCCCGGTGGCGAGATCGGCCCGGCCGTATGCTTCAGCACATGCTGAGGCGCGAAAAGATGCGACGGGATCGCGGTGATAGCTCGAGGATCGAACAGGGTTCGGCCGCCGGGATCAAGAAACTGAAGGTTGGCTGGCAGGACCACCGCTTCGAGTTCGACGTCCGTATCGTCCAGCCCGGCCTATCGCGAAAGGCCATCGGTGAAGAGGGCTTGCATCTGCTCGCTGGGGTCGAGACCTATCTTCTGGAAACCCGCGCCATGCGGTTGAAGGTCATCGGCAGTGAATGATGCCGGCGCGCGCCGGATATCCTACTTGCAAAACGACGGCCGCCCTTGTGGCTGCGGGCGGTCAAGCGACATAGAAGCGAGCCATGCAGCAAATCTGCCTATCCCGCCTCGGCACCTCCAAGAGCGTCCGAATTGTGGCTCATTCCGGTGATTACCCGGTGCTTACTTATCCAAAGATGGACGCAGAAAAATGACATATTCCGATTTTATATCAATAGGATATGGAAGATTTACTGCTAAGGTGTGGTACTTCCGGTATCGGCGGGTTTAGCAGCACCTCACCGTCATCCTGGGAACCCCGAGGATCTCAAGAATCGCACTTCTGCGGAGATCGGCACGGTTTTCTGCGGGATCCATGTCCCGCGTTTGACGCTTGGGCATCGGGCGCAAATCTGGATGACGTACGCCTCCGTCATCCAGACGAAGGTCAGGAGCCATTGCCGCCCGCCTTCAACTGAGACGGAATGCTGAATGGATGCTGATTTTCATCAGCATGACGGTGGGTCAGGTCGTGCACCCAAGCGACCGACGTCCCTCACTTGGTACCCTCTAGATCGTCGTGAAGGGCATGGAGGATGCTGTCGCCCTCGCTTGATCTGGAGATCAGGCATGGATCATCCCACTCGTTCTGGAAGGTGAAGCTGCATCCCCCGAACCGATACTCAGCTGATGCCGGGTATTGGCGTCTGTCAGGTGTGCCGTAGCGGCGGCAAATGGCTTCCGCGACCTGCGGGAAGTCCGAAGACTCGAACTCCAGCGAATAGTGGCCGTTCGATAACGGAAGGAGGACCGCCGCCATCGGCCGAGGATGCGAGGACAGTTGTCTGAGATCAAGCCTGGCCTTCCTCGATAACCGCAGCTGATCAAGCCTGCATGAGCGATTGAGCAGTCGGACCGCCAGGCAATGCCCAACGGCGCAGGTCCAGCCCGCCGCGGAACACCGCCCGCAGGATCGCGTTCGTTCCGGGCTGGTTGGCAGGAAGGCGCGCGCGGATGCTGTGTTTCGTCGAGGACGGTTCGCCCGGGATCACCCGCAAGCGCAAAGGGCGGGCCTGGGCGTATTTCGGTCCGGAGGGCGATCGCATCACCGACCGCGAGGAGATCGACCGGCTGAACGCCGTCGGCCTGCCGCCGGCCTACCGGCAGGCGTGGTTCTGCCCCTCGCCCCACGGCCATATCCAGGCAACCGCGATCGACGACAAAGGGCGCAAACAGTACCGCTACCACCCCGATTTCCGCGCACAGCAGGAGGCGGAAAAGTACGGCCGTTGCGCCGATTTCGGCCGCGCGCTTCCCGACATCCGCCGCCATGTCGAGGCCGATCTCGCCACCGGCAAGCTGTGCAAGACGCAGGTCGTGGCGGCGGTCGTCCGCATCCTCGACCTCGGCAAGGTCCGCGTCGGCAACGACGCCTATGCGCAGAGCAACAAGAGCTTCGGCGCGACGACCCTGCGCGATCGCCACGCGACCTTCCGGCGCGGCGCGGTCTCGCTCTGCTATGTCGGCAAATCGGGCAAGGAGCAGAAGATCACCATCGCCGACGCGAAGCTCGCCCGGCTGGTCAAGAAGTGCCAGGACATCCCCGGACAGCGGCTGTTCCAGTATCTGGATAGCGAGGGTGGCCGCCATCCGGTGACCTCCGGAGACGTCAACGACTATCTCCGCCAAGCCAGCGGCGGCGACTTCACCGCCAAGCATTTCCGCACATGGGGCGCCTCGGTAATCGCCTATCGCACCCTGGTCGAGGCCGGACCTGCGGGGATCTCGATCAAGAAACTGCTCGAACCCGTCGCCGAGGCGCTCGGCAACACCCCCGCGATCAGCCGCAAGTCCTATGTCCACCCCGCACTGATCGCGCTGGCCACCGGCAAGCCCGCGCCCGCGCTCGCCGATATCCACCTGCCGCGCGCGACCCGTTTCCTGTCGCGGGAGGAGCGCGGGCTGATCGCCTTTCTGGATCATCTTACCGCGGGCGATGACTGCCTGGCCAAGGCCGCCTGATCTCCGCATGAGCGACGTGCCCCCCGCCGCCTCGCCCTTCGACATGGATATCTATCTGCGCCA
>Ga0207668_10000622_pt1 | contig 21998 bp, 20 predicted proteins | sample KBSS43metaG_FD_184323 | JGI IMG/M metagenome (GOLD analysis project Ga0207668, IMG submission 184323) | Switchgrass rhizosphere microbial communities from Kellogg Biological Station, Michigan, USA - KBS S4-3 metaG (SPAdes) (version 2) | ecosystem: Host-associated > Plants > Roots > Rhizosphere... | reverse complement strand
CGCTCATCGCGCGATCTCCTCCTGCAGTGCCTGCAGCACCGAACGGGCCACTTCGTAGGCGTTCTTGCGCGCCGCGGGCACGCCTGAGGTCGTCCCCTCGTCGAGCTCCTCCAGCGTCGCGGCGAAATCGAAGATGTCGCGATAGGCCGCACGCTCGACGAGCCCGACCGGCAACAGCGGCAGTTCGGCCTCGGTGATCGCGGCGATGATGCGTTGGGCAGTCTTGGTCTGGATCGCGGCGTTGTCGCGGCTGCGGACCAGGCGGAACGGGATGTCGCGGCCGAGCGCTTCGGCTTCCTCCTGGATCAGGCTCACCGCATTGGCGGCGAGCTCGGCGTCGATCGGCGAGAGGTTGAAGGGGATCAGCACCAGATGCGAGCGGGCGAGCGCGCGCGAGGTCATGCGCGAGGCGGTACCTTCCAGGTCGATCAAGACGAAATCGTGCGAGGCGGTGTGCTGGTCGACCAGGCGCACCAGCTCGGATTCCTTGGGACCGGCGATGATCTCGAATGGTGCCCCCCTGCCCTCCTGCGCCCGCTTGCGGCCCCATCCGGCGATGATCGCGTTGGGATCGGCGTCGATCACCGCGACCGATGCTCCACTGCGCGCGAGTTCGCAGGCGAGCACGAACGTGAGCGTGGTCTTGCCCGCACCCCCCTTGGGGTTGGCGACAGAAATGGCCGGCATCGGTGTTCCTCAGGCAATCGGTAGAATATCGACTGCCTACCGATAGGCTATCCCTCTGGCAAGGATTTCGATGTCAATTCCATATGGAAAGGCTATGGACATATTTAGGATATCCTTTCCGCTGAGGCGAAGGGGGTGTTTGCGGGGGAGCGCTAAGCCAGGCTCAAACGTCCGCGCAGACCGATTACAAGCCCCACTTCGGGCCGTCAGATGAGAGGTGGATGGCGATAGGAACGCCCGTAACGACGACCGATGGGCCTCCAAGCTCGTTCCAGCGGAACAGGTTGACGTGCCATCCTCCCGGAATCTGCCGCGAGCGATCGATAATGCCGTCCGCGCCCGCATCACGCGCGGCGTCAGCGTTGCGCCAAGACAGTGGTTCCTGTCCAGCCTCCAGCACGGGACGCCATTGTGCGTTTGAAAGCTCGCGATCGATACCGAGCAGACGACATGCTTCCTCATCGTGCTGATCGAGCACACGGGCTTCGCCGATTATCAACGGCACTACCACACGAGGTCGACCGTCCTCCCGGATATAACCCGATACCGCGATCATGGCCCATTCGAGCTTGGGACTCATATAAAGAGTGGTCTGGCCGGGACGATGGTAGCGGCCCGCGCTTTCCGGACGTGGCGGTGCGAGCACATCGTTCACTCGATCGGCCAGGACAGACCGGAAAAATACGCCGCTGACCGTTCGTAATTTGATCTGCTTCGCATTCATCATGAAGTCCTTCCAAGGACTCGCTTATCGCTGGCCAAAATCCTTAGCGTAGGATCTCGCCCCCTCCCGCAAACGCCAAGAGTCTCTCAAAGATCAACAGGACTGAATGTCGATCCTCTCGGCTTAGGCAAACCTCATAATCGCACCGGGCAGGGCCGCTTGCTCCCGCTGGGAGCACTTGCGCCGCGTAGCGGCGCTTCAGACCTATCGGCTTGATCTGAGGGTTTGATGGATACGGGGTCGTTTGGTCTAGTTGCCGTCAGGCGTGACTTGTTGGCCGACTAGGCCAACTCCGCTGATGGTCGTGTATGAACGAATTGGGTAGCGGTTGCGTATTGATTTGAGACTCGCGCTCCTGGCGATCGAGTGCGGCGCCCAAACGCGCCAGCACCTTGCCGAGCGGACCATCGACGGTCGCCTGTGCCCACTCGCGACAGGACAGCTGGCCGCGCATCCAGGCGAGCTCCTCGGCCTGGTCGTCGGCGCGGTAGAGCGCGTCGTCAGGGACGGGGGCAGGGCGCATCCAGCGGGGCAGGTAAGCGAGCAGGAAGCCGGGCAACAGCGGCCTGTAGGCATTCGACGTCTGCTCGTAGCGCGGGCCGGGGCCATCGCCCTCGATCCGCTTGAACCGACGCTGGCGCACCAGGAAGCCGATCGCCTCGAGGATCGCGAGCGCACGCGCGACCGTGGCGCGGCCAAGGCCGGTCGCCTCGGCGAGCCAGTCGTAGCTGGGGAACACGCGGCCGCGGTTGAGGCGCGCGAGTGTCAGGATCTCCTCGAAGATCCTCACGCTGGCCGCGGTGAGCCGCGTCAGCAGGCGTTCGGCCGGGGTGAGGGTGCGTGCGCCGGCGCGCGCCTCGCGTGCGAGCTGCCGCCCGGCGTCGAGCCCGCGGCGGGCGGCCCGCAGCATCCGGTCGGTCTCGCCTTTGGCCGGCGGCACGAAGAACACTTCCTCGAACGTCCCCGCCTCAACGCTGTCGCGCAGCACGCGCGCGCCGGTGGGGTGCGGTGCGCCCGATCGCGCCTTGCGCCGCGGCGCATGCGCTTCAAGCCGGGGCAGGGCGCCCGCCAGCGCCGTGCCGAGCGCATCGCTCAGGGTATGCGTTCCCATTCGTCCCTCCATCGCGAGGGCCGTCACCAGGCAAAACAAATCCGTGGCGCGAAACGCGCATCCTTGAACCGGGGTTCGATCTGGCGTATGGAGGAGGGGTTCTTGTGTACCCGGTTCGACGTTTGGCGACGTCGCTCCACTTACCATCTAGGATGCCCGGCCTTCGTGCCGGGCTTTCTTTTTATGCGGTCACGGCCATCCCTTCGTTCCGATCGATCGCCTGCGTGCCGGCCTCCTGCCGAACGCATGCGATCGACGGCACTGTTGCAGCTAAAATCCTACTCTGGAAGCCATCCCGGTTCGTGCTTTCGAGTAGAATACCCCGAAAAAGTTCGTGCTTTCGAGTAGGAATTGCCTGCCGGATTCGTGCTTTCGAGTAGGAATGACGTTCCCCATTCGTGCTTTCGAATAGGAATCGCCTGCCAGGTTCGTGCTTTCGAGTAGGAATTGTTCGGTGTCGGAGGCCCCTGAGTCGAGGCCGATTCGTCACCAAGGCTCCTGGCGCCCGGCTCAACCCGATCGCGAGCAGGGAAGGGGATAGAAGAGCTCGATATCTCGCCTATGCTTGGTCAAGGCTCAAGCGCGGGATCGCATTTCCGTGAGCCTCAGCGCGGCGGGACCACTCCGCCCCGACCGCTTGCCGCCAGGGCAGGGCGGGGGCACCGAGTCAGGCGGCTTGCTCCTCCAGCAGGACCTCGGGTCGCCGGGTGATCACCACGGTCGCGCGCGCGGCCTTGCGGCCTGCCCGGCCCGAGCCCTCAGGCGCCTTGGCTTCGGGCGCATCCTCGATCAGCTCCAGGTGATAGTCGGGAATGGCATCGGCCGCCGCGATCTGGCGCATGGCGATGCGGAAGTTCGAGAGGTGGTTCTGGAAGCCGATCTGCAACCGGAATGTGCGCAAGTCGATCTCGAGCGCCTCGCCCTCGATGCAGGTCGAGCGTGCGACCTCGTAAATCCGCCGCTCGATCGGGCCGAGCTGGAAGTAGGTAGCGGCATAGTCGAGCACCTGGCGATCGCGCAGAATGGCGCGAAACAGCCAATCGCAGAGCCGAACCTTGACGGCCTTCAGCCGCTTCTCGCCCTGGCGCGTGCGAGCATATTGCAGCCGCGCCTCCGACAGCCACGAGAAGAAGCCCTCCTCACCTTCGCCGCCGGCCTCGATGTTGGTGCGAATCTGCGTGCCCTGCAGCCGCTCGAGCGCATCGGAGAGGCGGGCATAGGACCGCGCCGAATGGTTCGCGCCCGTCACGCTGAACAGGTCGTGCGCGGTGAAGATGAAGTCCTGCGAGACCGGCGCGCCTTGGTCGAGCTTAGTCGCCATCAGCGAAGCGATGTAGAGCACGATCTCCTTGTCATAGATCGTCGCCACTCCCCGCGCGCTCGGCCGCACCTCGATCGAGACATCAGGCGTGGCATAGGCCAGCGGCTTCATCCAGGCGTTCTTGCTGAGCGCGAAGAACGGAAACGCCATGAGCGACCGCTCGCCGCGGATCTCGCCGGTGAGGGGGCTGTCGAGCTGGAAGAGCTCGGGTTGGGCAGGGGCGGGGGCCATGAGCGCTGTATCACATGGCGGGGAGGGGAAGGGCAATTCCTACTCGAAAGCACGAAAGCGAGGGGATAAAGGTGCCCATAATTTCCTTGAGCATTTTCACGATGAGCGTTGATAGCCTGCGGCTTGGAAGAAGTTGGCGCATTCGTCTGGAAGGAAGCGATCAAGCATGGTGCCGATGCGTTCGATCAGGCCATCGACGGTTCTCGCCGGCTCCTGCCACAGGAGCGCCTTAAGCTTGGAGAACGCCATCTCGATCGGGTTCATGTCGGGGCTGTAAGGCGGCAGGTAGAAGATCTGCGCACGGCGATTGGTGATCGCCTCGCGGATGGCGGCGACCTTGTGCGCGGGCAGATTGTCGAGGACGACCACGTCGCCCCGCCTAAGGGTCAGCGCGAGGACATGTTGGACGTACGTGCGGAAGGCATCCCCATCCATCGCGCGATCGAGCACCCAGGGCGCGGTCATGCCGGTGAGCCGCAGCCCCGCGACGAAGGTCATCATTTTTAAATGCCCGAACGGTGCGCTGTCACGGCAGCGCTCGCCCACCGGCGAACAGCCATAGAGGCGCGCCATCTTGGTGTTCACCCCGGTTTCATCGAGGAAGACCAGGCTCTCAGGATCGAGGAACGGCTGCGCCGCTCTCCACAGCTTGCGCCGGGCGGCGACGTCGGGCCAATCCTGCTCGGACGCGCACAGGGCTTTTTGAACGACAACCCCAGACGCCTGGCCGCATTCCAGATCGCTCCGGCGCTGAGCTCGACGTTGTGCTCGGCCAGCAATCATGCTTGAGCCTGCCCCAGCGTGATCCCGGTCGCGAGCGCATGTGCCGCCGCCTGCGTCAGTTCCTGTTCGCCAGACAGCTCGCGCGGGACGTGCCCACGGTTCGGGTTGATCCCAGCACCGCCGGTCAGCCGGCGCCGGATCAGCGCCTTGTTGATGCAGGCTATGCTCACCCCGAACATCGGCACCGCTTGCCGAACCGGCATTCCGCCATCCACCGCCTGCAGCACCCGATCGCGCAACCCTGCGAGTATCTCTGACCAGATCGCCATGCCATTGCCGCCTCCATTCTGACGGCGGCCTATGAATCGCCCGATCCGCTCGATGGGAGTCCCCTCCGATTCCGCTCATCGTGGAAGTGCTCTAGACTATTTGACAGCTTTGCAAGAGCATGAACCAGTGCGCCTGGAGTTCAACCTATGTTAATTCAGGCTGATCCAAACGGTTATTTAAAAGACAACAATTCTATCAATATAATATATTACTTAACCCCTAACTCCTCATACAATGCGGTCATACGCTTAAAATATAAATCCGTGCTGAACTCATTTCGCGCAAACTTCGCCGCATCCGCACCCATGTCAATTATCTTTTCATCTTCTATGTATTTAACATCTTGAAGAACCGTCGATAGCGCCTCGACATCGCCACTAGGAAAGAGCCAGCCGGTACGCCCATGCTCGATCATTTCAGAGATTCCGCCAATATCCGCACCAACCACGACCTTTCCTAAACCAAAAGCTTCAAGGACACTTTTGGGCGCGTTCTCGTACCATTCTGAGGCGAGAACACAGGCGCGTGCACCACGCACAACTGAAAACAGCGATTCACCGGACTGGCGCCCGTGAAACACTACATCCGCCCCAGTTTCGGCAACAATTCTCCGTAGCATTACTTCGTCTGGCCCCTCACCGACGAGTTGCACTGGCATCTTTGCCTTCGCGCAGGCACGGATTATTGTCTCCAATCCTTTTTCAAAAGATAAGCGCCCGAAATAGCATAAGTAGTCACCCGGAGGCGGAACATTTTCAATCGGTGGCACAACAAAGTCGTTAGGAATGTAGACCAGCTGCTCGCGTGGCCACCCCCACTCGACGTGCTTTTCAAGGTAAAAGCGGCTCGGGCAGATGATTCTATCAATTCGATTGCGGTAGACACCCTTTATCCGATGCACCGCTGATTCGAGTGAAATCAACGCCGACAATGCAAGCGAGTCGTGCATGCAACGCCGCGTCGTACAGTTCCACACCTTGTTAGGCTTGCACGCTTCACAGACCTGACTACCGTCGTGCATGCGATAGGCAGGGCACATCAGTTTAAGGTCGTGTGCAGTTAATACGATAGGAATACCACGCCGCTTAAGTTCCGTATAAACGTTAGGAGCGATATGGTGGCGGATTAGGTGAACATGGGCGATGTCAGCGGGGAAATCATCGAGAAGCCGCGCCATGGCACGGCCATGTGCAGGTGAGTCTATGATCTCTTTAGCCATAGCAAGTTTACGTAGCGGCGAGTAGCTGTGCCCAAGCTCAACCTCCGGAACAAAATAGCGCGACCACCGCGTAGGTTCGTTCTTAGGATGGTGCATCGAGAAGTACGCGCTCTCCCAGCCTGCCTCCTCAAACAAGGCACCGTGCTCCAGATAAACTACATCGGAGCCACCGCGCCGGTAATGATAAGCATTCATATTTAAAAGTTTAGGCATTTTTGTCCGCCAGGTTTTCGGCTGCTTAGCCACCGTTGAAAGAGACTACCGCCGCAGCAGCAAAGCAACGCCAAGCGGCACAAGCTAACCCAAGAGGCAATTCAATACATTATCTACGCCTAGCCTTGCGAGTCAGCCACTTGAACGGGGCCGATTGGCTAACGGCCGTCTTCAGTCCCGAAGCCACGAGGTAGTAGCGAAACACCGCCCAGCTCACTCGTGTTTGGAAAATGGCCAGCGAGGATGCCTCACGTGATCGAGCGAAGGCGCGTGCTGTGATTTTAGCAAGCTCCATGCGTCGCTCATAAATAAGCTGGCGCTGCCTGCTAATCGATACAAGTTGCTCAAAGCGCTTACGTGGGCGCCATCGGCCTGCACTGTCGCATAGTGCCAGCCGATGGCTCAACCCTTCACGCCGATGTCGCAGCCCACTCGACTGACTTTTGATCATCTGGCCGAGCGTTACTGATTTGAGCGCCAATGCGCCATCGGCAATGCCCTGCTGGATTAACTGCTCGGCCAAAGGATGACGGGTAACAACAACGTTAGAACCTAGCCAGCTCGCTTGAAAGGGCTCGATCCAGGCATCGCCGAAAACAATGTCAGCGGTCTCAGCGAATACGTCATCGCAGAATTCGCAGGCGCCATATTTCATGAATCCTAAATCCCAGGTAGTCCCAAAATATTCTTTGAGCGGGAGACCGCGATTTATAGTTACACCATTCCCTGCCTCATTAGTATACTGCGCAGCATCACCGCCTGGAATCTTCACGCGGAAGTCGATGCTGCGCAGATCACTCGGACGAACTCCTTGCAACCAACCGAGATATTCGGCAAAGCCGCTCGACTTAAGATGGCCACAGACAAGGCCGACAACAAAGCGGACGCGATCAGCGACCTCAGGCGAGCGGCGCTGCATGAGCCGGATCGCCTTGGCAAAACAGGGTACACCAACGACCGCATAGCGGCCTGGATTTGACAAAATAATCGCATAGGCTTCAGATAGATCGACTGGGTAATACCGTGACTTGCGCCCTTGATGCAGTTCAGCGACGCTAGATGATAAACCGTAGCGGAATAGCCGACCTTCAGGATCGGAGGTGCGATCGACTGGCTTCACGTGCAACACGTGATCTATCTCACCGGATTCAAGCAAGGATTGTAAGAACCATGTGGTGAGGCCACCTGAGCCACCGGCGAGGCGGTATGCCTCATCTGTAACGTGCCCAGCATATAGCCCAGCATAGCGCCCTAGTGCGTCATCCCGCGCCGTTTCGCCCCAGGATTGGGCATCGGCAATCTTGGTCTCATTCGGAACCGCGTTAGAAAAGGGGCAGACAAGGGCGAGCGCAGCACTGTCCACTTCGGCTTCAGCGGCTATGCGGGGTTGTACAAAGCCTTCATTATCAAGCCCCATAGCCACCTTGCCGTTAGAGGCAAAAGCACAATTCCCGCAACCAATGCAGTAACCACCTTGTACCACCGTAGTGAACAGGCTTTCCTCGGTGACGGTAGCCGTTCCCTCCCGCGCGGTCATGTCATGCCTTTCAGAATATCGCGATGAAGATAAAGCAACATCAATGCGAGCAGTAGGAACATTGCGCCCGATACCAGCACGGCGACCATGCCCTTTAAGGCCAACATCGGCACAACCACGGCGACGCCTGCACCAAACACAGATAGAGCATCCTGCGGCTGAAGGAGTGTAACTCCAGCTAACTTTCGCGCACCGTAAGCAATAACCGGATTGAGCGCGAAGCCCGAGATTGTCATCGCAATAGGTAATGCGACGACACCGATCGACGGACCTGCCACCACCGGCACACCGACAACGATTGCAAGTGCAGCAAGTTGAATACCCATGTTCCAGTTGGCATGCCCACCCATTTGAAGCAGGCGGTCGCCGGCAGCGAAGTGGGCACGATAAACCGGTGCAAATGCGAAGATAATGAGCAGTGTTGCCAGTGTCGAAGAATTCCAAAACAAGCGTAGAAAAAGCGGAGTTGCTAGCAGCAGACCCGCGACAGTGAACAACACTAGTATTGTAGAAAATTGCTTTGCAAGGGTCACTTCTCGCTGCAGGGCCACATGATCGCCACGCGCCAACAGCCGGCCTGCAACTGGTCCAAACATTCGCACTCGCAGTTGCAGGAAGAAAGGATATAGCGCGGCAATGCGCGACGCGATGGCATAGTCAGCCACCGCGTCAGCCGGGAACATCCAGCCAGCGACTACCATGTCAATGCCCTGAACCTGCAGCGACGCAAAGTTAAACACTGCGAGCCGCGCGGCATAGCCATAGTCCCACAAGCTGAACCACTGCACCCCTCGCACTGAGCGGGTAAAGATGTGGCGGACAGACAATATCCAAGGCAAGCTTACCGACGCAGCCATAACGTGCGCCACCCACTGATCGGTTAACCCGAGAAAAGGTAGAGCGCCGAGCAAACCCAATCGTAGTGCGTTCGGCGCCACCTCGGTTAAAAAAATCGCAGTCGCAACTTGACTTCGGCCTTCGTAAGATCCGCTCGAGACCATCCCAAGCAATGAAAATAAGAGGAACGGCGTCATGGTTTTTAGCCACATGCCAAGCCCAGGTTTCTCAAATGCCGATGCGATCGCATCGGCACCAAACCATCCTCCGGCGCAGAGCGCCAATGCCAAAAAGGTGCCGACCAAAAGCGCCGAGCGATGGAGCCGAACTTCGAGTTCTCCATGATCCTCGCCTCGACGTGAAACATGGTAGAGCAATACCGACGCAAGTCCGGTCCCGATACCCGTCGCAATCAGCCGGTAGGCTGAGAAGGCAATCATAAAGTTACCAAACTCTACCTTTGGCAAGATCTTAGTGAGTGCCAAGACGATGACAAACTGAGACCCCAGCGCGAATACGCGTGAGGCTGTTCCGATTATCGCAGTGCTACTTCTACCGGAATTAGATAGCCTCTGTTGCATTGCAGCCAGCATCAGACGACGCCTACTTTTTTTATTCGAGAAAAAAATCTTATATGATCACATATAATGGCGTGGATCCCGGATTTCACAGAGCTCTCCATACGCTTGCTCGGACAGCGCTTGGCATATGTAAGTGTATCAGACAACCTGCCATTGCTGCTTTGCAGCAAAAGAGGATTCGCCACTAGTTAGCCACCATAGGCTGTGCCCTCCATCTTCGCACTTGCAGCAAGGAAGCCGCTTGCGGCAAAGCCCTCATAGAGCGCTCGGCTCCTTCTACCCCCGCCTGTAATGGAGCAGCTATGATAGTTGAGAATACACGTGCACCATACATAGGGCCGATCGCCCTCTATACAAAAACCGGTCAGTCGGCCGGTGCAGGACTGTTCGCGCAGGAATTGGTAAAAGGTATGGTAGACGCTGGCGGCTCGGTGCTGTTCATCGCGCCCCCGGCCCATGACAAGCGCTTCGAAATGCCACGACGGGGACTTGTACGCCTCACCTCTCGAGAGGAACTTACCAATGCGCCGCGATGGAAGCGGGCGCTCTCCTCAATAGCGCGCGTTGCCACTGGTATGCTCGGCTGCGCCCGCGCGCGCCTACGCGCACGAATCCTGTTCGTCACAATTCCTGATCCGCTGATCTTTGCATTACCTATGCTCGCCCTACTGCGCCTATCTGGCGCCCGCATCATCTATGTTGTGCACGATCCGCTACCTCACGCCTGGAAAATGCCGGCACAGCTGCGCTGGCTGGAGAACGGCAGTTTCGCCGTCGCCTACCGCTTATCGAGCGCCCTGGTCGTGCTCAGCCAGTCCGCGCGAAAAACGCTCGTTGAGACATACCGCTTGGGTAAGCGCCCAGTGGTTGTAATTGAACATGGCGTGTTCGTCCTCGGTATGCCGAGTCCTGCGCCAGGTGACGGGCGGCTGCTACTGTTCGGCACAATCCGCCGCAACAAGGGCGTACGCGAAGCGATTGAAGGCGTGCTAGCGGCACGTGCCTGTGGCGCATCGGTCCGCCTTGTTATTGCCGGTATGCCAGATCCGGTCGAGCCGGACTATTGGGCCGACTGTGAGGAGCTTGCGCGCTCGCATCCCGAGGCCTTTGACTTGGAGATCGGCTATGTCACCGATGAGCGCCTTAAGGAACTCGTCAGTGAGTGCGACGCGTTCCTCATGCCATATCGCGATTTTCACTCGCAGAGTGGAGTAGCAATGGTCGCTGCTTCAAACGCCCGTGCCGTGATCGCCTCGCGTGCAGGTGGCCTCGGCGACCTCATCGCAGACGGACTTCCGGCAGTGGTGATTGCAGATCCAGTTGTAGGCGCTACTGTGTCCGCCGCCATCCTCGCTTTTGCAGCGACGCCAGTGGCCGAATGGAACGGTCGCGCAGCCGCCTACCGAGATCAAACACTTAAAAGTCGAGCTTGGCCAGCGATCGGCGCACAGTATTTAGCTTTGGCCGCGCGCATTGATGAGGGCACGGCCTTCTAAATTCCGTCTCGCAATTTCGAGATTGCTAGGCGCGTCTTTGCTTTCCACTCAATCATACGTGCGTCGAGGAGACTGCGGAATTCTGCCTCATGATTACGTAGCAAGTCAAGATGCGTCCAAAGCGTATCGAAGCTGACCTCGGGTGTAGGCAGGACGTAGCGCATGTCCCCAAGAAGGTCCTTGTTTATGCCTAGAGCCTTGACACTATACGCAATTGAGCAAGTAGGCACACTCTGCGACAATGCCGCAACCGTGGCATGAGTTCGCGCGCCCATGAAGTAGCGACAGAGACCGATTGCGTATTTGAGCTGGCACGTGTTTGGCTGGCCACCAATAACCTCAACACGCTCACTTGCAGGTAACCGAGAAAATAACCCTTCCATGTACAAACGATCGCTGTTGATCGCGGAGCCGTCCAGAGCGAAAACGTGCGGGATCAATAGTACGTTAAGGTTAGTCCGCTCAAGCACACTAGTTATAAAGCTAACCACATCGTCATCAAAGGCGCGCTTGGAATCCTCGTCAACCCGTGTCTCACGGACTAGTGGGCTAACATTAAGGCCTAGTGTGCCGCCTCCTGAATTTAGCAATGCGGGAACATCCCAAGGTTCAGGCTCCAACGTAAATGCAGGATCAGCTACCAAAATAGCATCGCGACAGCCTAACTTCGCCGCATATTCAAAGCTAGGCGATTCACGCACGCTGACGCTGTTGTAAATCTCCAGGTGCTTCGATATTAGCCGTTCTATCACCGGCGCCTTCGTAAAAGGACCAATAGAAGCAGCGAGTAAATGAACTGGTTTACCGGCTCGAGCAAAGGCTTCGACTAGTCCAACCCAATGAAAAAGGCTGAACTCACCGTAATCTAGAGAAATGATGTCACCCCCAGTCATCAATACAGCATCGCAGCGATCTAACATCGTCCGCATGAAGCCGTCGAGAGGGTGAGTTGGCAGAGATGCGCTACGAAGCAGCGGTAAACTGCGCAACCGATTCCACACCTTTAACCGAGCGGAGAAGCCGGGGGCATCGACAAACTCAACCCCCAATTTGGCGTGATCAGGCCACTGCGCAGCATCCAATCCGACGTTTTCACTCGGACACAGGAAGGTAGCTTCGGGAAACCGTTCACGGATCAGTGCACTGTTAGAACGAACCAAAGCTTCGCAGCCTCTGTTTCCCATCGACATCTGACCAAGGTACAAAAAACGCATCTCGCACTCCGCAGGACTTCAGAACCGTAAAGGCAAACGAAAACACAAAATAGGCTCAGTCAGAGTACGTCCACCGAAATCTGAATATTCGTTTCAGTTAGCCGCCTCGCGCCTTAGCAATAGCCTCATTTGCTGCCTCTATAGCATATAGTCTTCCAGAAAGATTATTGCTGTATGTGGAATTGAATTTTGATATCGAAAGGTCATACACCCACATGGCTGCAAGATCAGTACCTGAATCCACGATTGCTTCCAACAATCTGCTAAATTCACCCGAGGCATCACTCATCGCACCTTCACCAGCATATGATACCCCAAACTCGCCTATAAAAAGTGGCTTGCACACCGCATTAGCTGCCTTATTGGCATACGGAATAAATTCTTCGGCAGAGTCAATCCTTCTATCCATAAATCTTTTACTATAGTCACTCGAAACACTAAACGGATATATGTGCATAGATACCACGTCTGCGTATGCGTTTTGAATACCTACCGCTTGAACAAATTCATCCACTCCATCTATCTTTGGGGAGCCATGCAATCTGTTAAATGCCGAATTTCTTGGGATATCATTCCCTGTTTCAACGAGGGCGCTAGGATTACCATCTTTTATGGCTTGCGAAAAGATTTTAAACGCTATTGTTAGCTGATCTGTAGTATAATCGTCTCTTATACTATAAGACTCGGGGGTATCATTTCGAACAGAGACCTTGTACCACTTGTGTGCATCGGCAATATCTGCCCACGTATTTGCTTCATTAGTAAATTCCCACATCCAAATAGCATTCGACTTGGCATATCTCGCAGAAATGTACTTCGAAAAAGATTTCGAAAATCTGGATGTCTTACTATTTGGATCACCCCAAGCTGAAATCGGCTCGTGGAAGGAATTGGGCACCGCCTTAAAGTCAAAGAATACTGAAGGAACAAGACCAATACCAAGGCTCTCGGCTTCGCTAACGATCGGATCCATATATGAGTTGATGCGGGAAAAATCTGCTATGAAATGCTTCATCTCGTTGGCATTTAACGGAAGAACCGAAAATCGAACAAATGGGATATGGTGACTTGCCAGAACTCTCAACCCCAAAAGTCCACTCTTATCATTCGGATGCTCTATCTCACGATAAAGCATCGTCATATAGTTTACGCCAATTCCACGATAAGGTTTTCCATCTCGAGATATGTGACAGTTATTGACTGTTAACGGCGGAGTGGTTGATCCGCTTTCATCAACCACCAAATCGCCCCTTCCTCTGTATGGGCTATAAGGCGCGTCCGCAAACGCTGGTGAAATAAGCGCTAGATTCATAAGAGCGAAAAATAAGTTAGAATTGACTAGCCTTAACGATCTCTTTGCTGCGCCTGTCATGGGGTCACCTTCCACACAAGATTAGAGGCTTGCCTCTCTCCTAATTTGCGAAGCCATAAAGAAAACAAGAGCGCCTATGTGCGCAGCCCATTGTACAGTAAAATAGTTTATCGATATAGGGCTTACAAGAAGACTGATAAATAGAATACCGACACTTGCTGCACCGTAGTATCTCGGCCCCAATCTGCGTGCATGAAATAACGTCAGACCAGCCCATAAGGTATATCCAAGAACTAATATTAGTCCCACGTACCCAAACTGATAAAGTGCCGAGTAGAGGCCTATATCTGTTACGACCATTCCGTAGTCCCATGTGTGAACTAGATACCCGGCCTTATATGCAGCAAAGGTTAGAACGTTATCATATGCTCTATCGAGAGACATAAAGCCAAAGCCCATGCCGTCAGTATATGCGAAAATCTTGGAAAAATGATCAATTTCTAGATTTCGAAAAGAAGCACTACTGTCATTTGCCAGATAGTCCGATAGGTTGGTAAATTTAGAAAAATATCGCGAGGAGATATATGTAGAGGCTGGAAACCCTACTAATGCTATAAATACCCAGATGTAGACTCGTCTCGAGCCCTTAAAGACAAATATAGCCATTACGATAGCAGATATTGCCAATCCAGCGGTCGCGAGGCGACTCTCTGTTAGAACTGCCACATTGTAGCCGGTCGCTACAGCGACAGTAACCCACCAAATTGACGCACCGATAGATCTAGAAGTGAATAGTTTTGAAATACTCAATACCAGGGCAAATAAGGATGGTAGCTTGAAGAATACAAGTTTCGTACCTTCGAATGCAGATCCCCTTAGGAAGGCTGAGAGCATACCCAGGCCCAGAGAAGTGTCAATTATAGCAAAAAGCGATGCAAGAAATCCGGTTGCAACTATAGCCTGCTCGACATCAGACACCTTAGTATTTATGGCTTGAAGTCCGAATATGCTTAACGTCGACATTACCACAAAGCCTGATTGTAGCCACTGATTTACGGGCTTCGGCTCTATGAACGTGCTAAAGTAGAACGAGACGAAATAACACCATGCTATCAAGACAAGTGATGCTGCTTGGAAACGATCCAGTCTTACTTTTCTCATAGGCAGCCGTATTAAAAATATAACCACACCGATGATCGACATCATTGACCAAATTTGATTGCCTAATGAGTCTGGCGCACCCCATAAAACGTGCGGGAAGCCTTCCCATAGTGATATCAGAATAGCAATCAAAACGACCTGCCAGCGGAAGCCCGTCGGCCGCATGGCCTCTCGCATCGACTGTCCCTCAGTCCGCTGAACCGAATCTGTGCCGGCTATTTGGGTCCACATCGGGCGGGGCTTATTTTGCAATCTTGTCACCTTAGCTGCTAGCTTTTGAAATACGTACAATGCCCGTCAAACAGCGTAACCCAGGCAACACACGGGCCTCATAGCCTCATTAATCCAACCAAAATTTGGCAGTACTCTTCGAGAATTATGACTAAAACGTATCGTCCGCACGTCTGCTTAAAGCTTCTTACGCCAATCTTCGCGTATGCTTGTTTATTTACCTTTTCATAGTTCTCGATTACTTAATGCCTCATTGATAACTTTCTCATACGCGCTCAATATTTTTGGCCAGGTGAACAATTCCGACCAGCGGCGTAGCGCGGCACTGCGCATCTCTTGCCTTAATGGTGCCGATGTGATCAGCGCCTCTATATTCTGTTCACACTCATCTTCATTGGCAAAATAGCGGGCTCCGTCACCAGCGACCCAGCGATTAAACGGGTTATCATGCGCAATAATTGCGTTGCTAGCACCCAACGCTTCAACAAGTGACGGGTTGGTTCCGCCGACTTGATGACCATGAACGTAACCAAGACTGAACAGGCGTAGCGCTTGAACATTTGCCTTGTCATAGACCGCGCCTGGAAAAATAACCTCTTCGCTTGCTGCCTCTAAAACATCCGCCTGATACGCATGCCCCTGGCTGTACTTACCGAGCACAACTAACATCACTCCCCGGCGTTTACGGGAAAAGGCGCGAACAATTTCGAGCAATGAATTCTCTGGTTCCGGCCTCGCGATAACAGTTAGAAAGCGATTTTCCGTGAGACCATAAGCTGTGAGAAGCGTCTTATCAGCTATTGCAATTTGCTCACTTCCATATGGTATCATGTGAATCTTGTCGGACGAAGTGTGTGCGGCATGATGCTTGGCGATCTCCGGGTGGTCCGCGATCAGGATATCACCAGCAGCAGCAGCGAGCCGCTCATTAATCCAGAGATATGTCTGTTGCACCTTGGAGTACTTAGCTCGCTTCCATTCGATACCGTCCATATTGATGATATTGATATGGCCACGCATTCGGGCGTATGTCGACAGGAACCCGGTATTGTACCCGAGCGTGAGCATCACGCCATTCTCGCGAACAGCTTCGCGCATTGATTTGACGTCGAACTCGATCGTCGCCATCGCATTGTCGCCCCGCACGGGTATGTGGACGCGACGGCAACCCTCCCAAGTATCCTCATAGCGCTCGCCGGTAGGGCTACCTTGGCAGTAAACCGTCACTCGCCATCCGGCACGCACCATCCAAGGCACCAGTTGCGCCGCAAAGCTCTCGAAGCCACCATGCTGCGCCGGAACGCCACGGATACCTAGGATGAGAAGGTGCTTGTCAGGCATGTCCACACGATAGTTTGAGGGATTAAAACTGGATTCACAAGGTCAGCGCACGAGCGCAGCACGCTTCACGAGCGGCTGCCACCAATCTTCACGCGCAAGGAACCAGGCGAGCGTCTCGGCGAAGCCCTGTGGAAAATCTCTGGCGGGAGCATAGCCCAGTTCTTCACGAGCCTTGGTTTCATCGATCGCATATCGGCGATCATGACCTTTACGATCAGTAACATATGTCTTGAGCTCGGCACTTGGTCGCCCCTGCGCTGCAGGCGCGTCGGGGAAGCGTTTGGCAAGCGACGGATCTGCGGCGAATGCCTCGTCGACTGACCGACAGATCTCCTCGATCACAGTCAGGTTCGGCAGCTCCTGGCCGCCGCCGATGTTGTAGACTTCGCCCGGCTTGCCCTTTCGGAGGCATGCCTCGATGCCGCGGCAATGGTCCTCCACATGCAGCCAATCGCGTACATTCATGCCGTCACCGTAGATGGGCAGCGGCTTGCCGTTCAAGGCGTTGAGGGTGAAGAGCGGGATCAACTTCTCGGGAAACTGGAACGGTCCGTAGTTGTTCGAGCAGTTGCTCGTGGTCGTCTCCAGCCCATAGGTGTGGTGGTAAGCACGCACCAGGTGATCGCTACCGGCCTTCGAGGCCGAGTAGGGCGAGTTAGGTGCGTAGGGGGTGGTCTCGCTGAAGGCGGGATCGTTCGGGCCTAGCGAGCCATAAACCTCATCAGTGGACACGTGGTGAAACCGGTGTGGCTTGCCGCTGCCTTCGTCGAGCCATGCCTTCTTGGCAGCCTTGAGCAGACTGTGCGTGCCGATCACGTTCGTCGTAACAAAGGCGTCGGGTCCGGTGATTGAGCGATCGACGTGGCTCTCAGCCGCGAAGTGAACGATCGTGTCGATCTGGTGGTCAGAGATCAGCGATGAGACCAGATCAGTGTCGCAAATGTCGCCTTCGACAAGCAGAACATCGTCCAGGCCATCCAGATTATGGCGATTTCCCGCATAGGTCAGCAGGTCAAGAACGACGATCCGATCTTCTGGTGCAACCTTGCGGCGGTAATGGACGAAATTGGCGCCGATAAACCCCGCGCCTCCGGTGACAATCAGGTTAGCCATGGGTTTTGATCTCAGCCATCATCTTGCGAAGGTTCTCGCGCCAGTGGGGGGTCGGTCCGCCGAGGACCGCGAAGGTCGAGGTCTTGTCGAGCACCGAGTAATGCGGCCGCTGTGCCGGCGTCGGGTATTCCGAAGCGTTGATCGGGATCACCGGCACAGCCTTGTCCAGCAGACCTGCAGCCAGAGCCTCTTCCTGGATCGCGACGGCAAAATCATACCAGCTGCAGGCACCGGCATCGGTGTAATGGTGGATGCCCTTGGTGCCCTTTGCCGCCATCGTCCATAATGCTGCTGCAAGGCCCGGCGCATAAGTCGGGGTGCCGATCTGGTCGGCGACCACGCGCACTTCGGGCCGTTCGGCCATGAGGCGCAGCATGGTACGGACGAAATTGCCGCCATTGGGGGCATAGACCCAGGCCGTACGTACGATGAGGGCATCGTCGCCTGCAGCCTCTTCCCCCGCCAGCTTGGTGCGCCCGTAGGCACCGATCGGTGCGGTAAGCGCATCAGGCGTGTAGGGTATGCCGGATCGTCCATCGAACACGAAGTCTGTCGAGATATGCACGAACCGTGCATCGGTCCTGCGAGCCGCGTCAGCAAGATAGCCTACTGCAGTGGCATTCACCGCGAGCGCAGCTTCTTCCTCGCTCTCAGCCTTGTCCACCGCCGTGTACGCAGCCGCATTGAATACGATATCGGGCTGGATTTCGCTCACGACCGCCGCGATCGCTCCGGCATCGGTGATGTCGAGCGTGTCGATGTCATGGCTGACGATGCTCGCCTCGGCCGGTGCCGTGCGCGACAGGCCCTTGCCGAGCTGGCCGTTGCCGCCAACGATCAGCACCTTCATACGAAAGCCTCGACTTCGTGCAACGGCTTACCGACCTTGTCCTTGGCGGAAAGCTGCGGCTCGATACCTTCGAGCGGCCATTCGATGCCGACCGCAGGATCGTTCCACATCAAGGAATGCTCATTGGCCGGATCATAGGAAGCCGTGCACTTGTAGAGAAAATCGGTGCCGTCCTCCAGGCTGACGAAGCCATGCGCGAAGCCCGGCGGAACCCAGAACATCCGCTTGTTCTCGGCCGACAACTCCACCCCGACCCAACGACCGTAAGTGGGCGAGCCGGCACGAAGATCCACCGCTACGTCCCAGGCACGCCCCGCGACGACACGGACGAGCTTTCCTTGGGGATTAGGCTGCTGATAGTGCAGACCGCGCAGAACGCCACGTGCGGAACGGCTGTGGTTGTCCTGCACGAAATCCAGATCCAGGCCGAGCTGCGCAAAGGTCCGCCGGTTCCAGCTCTCCAGGAAGAAGCCGCGCTCGTCTCCGAAGACCCGCGGCTCGACGATCAGCAGACCCTCGATTTCGGTCGGAATCAGTTCCATGCAGAAATTCCGCTCTCGAGCACAGCCTCACGGTTCTTGAGCAGATTAAGTAGATATACGCCATAGCCGCTCTTGACCAGCGGAGCGGCGATCGCCTTGAGTTGCGCATCATCTATGAACCCGTTGCGCCACGCGATCTCCTCGGGGCAGGCAATCTTTAGGCCTTGCCGCTCTTCAATAATCCGCACGTAATTGCCCGCATCGAGCAGTGATCCGTGCGTACCGGTGTCAAGCCAGGCGTAGCCACGTCCCATGATCTCCACTGAAAGTTCCCCGCGCTCCAGATAGAGCCGGTTCAGGTCGGTGATCTCGAGTTCCCCGCGTTCGCTGGGTTTTAGGTCTGCTGCAAGATCCACGACCTGGCCATCGTAGAAGTAGAGGCCAGTCACCGCATAGTTCGACTTGGGATGAGCTGGCTTTTCCTCGATGGTCTCCGCGCGCCCTCGAGCGTCAAACGAAACGACGCCGTAGGCTTTGGGATCGTTGACGTAATAGCCAAATACGGTTGCGCCGCTCGCGCGAGTGTGAGCACTGCCCAACAGCTCCGGAAGGCCATGGCCATAGAAGATGTTATCGCCCAGAATCAGCGCGGAGGGATTGCTGCCGACAAAATCGGCCCCAATGTGAAAGGCCTGTGCTAGCCCCGCAGGCTCCGGTTGCACGGCATACTGCAAATCGATGCCGAAGCTGCTGCCATCACCCAGTACCGCCTGAAAAGCCGCTTGGTCATGAGGGGTCGTGATGATCAATATCTCTCGGATACCGGCCAGCATGAGCACCGAAAGGGGGTAATAGATCATGGGCTTGTCATAGACAGGCATAAGCTGCTTCGACACGCCCCTCGTCAGGGGGTACAGACGGGTACCAGACCCACCAGCAAGAATTATTCCCTTACGCACTATGATTTCCCCGATTCTATAGAAGATAATACTCACGATACCACTGCACGAATTTGGCCACGCCCTCGCCAACCCCCGTCTTGGGCGCGTAACCGGTCAGCGTCTTGAGCAACTCCGCATCGGCCCAAGTCGCGGGCACGTCACCTGCCTGCATCGGCATGAGGTTGCGCTCGGCCTTGCGGCCTGTCGCATCCTCGATCGCTCCTATGAAATCGGTGAGCTGAACCGCGTTCGAGTTGCCGATGTTGACCACGCGCCACGGCGCCACCGGTGAGAGGCTGTCGCCTTCAGGCACGCCTTCGCCTTCAGCCGGGCGCACGGGCGGCACATCGATCAGCAGGCGGATCGCCTCCACCAGGTCGTCGATGTAGGTGAAGTCGCGCTTCATGTCGCCGTAGTTGTAGACGTCGATCGGGCGGCCCTCGAGGATCGCCTTGGTGAACTTGAACAGCGCCATGTCCGGGCGGCCCCACGGCCCGTAGACCGTGAAGAAGCGGAACATCGTGATCGGCAGGTCGAACAAGTGCGCGTAGCTATGCGCCATGTTCTCCGTCGCCTTCTTGGTGGCGGCGTAGAACGACATCTGGTGGTCGGCCTTGTCGGTCTCGCGGTACGGCATCTCGGTGTTGGCGCCGAAGGCCGAGGACGTGGAGGCCAGCAACATGTGCTGTGGGGGATGGGCGCGGGCGGCCTCGAGCACCTCGAAAGTGCCGACGATGTTGCTTTCCAGATACGAGCGCGGGTTCTCGATCGAGTAACGGACTCCGGCTTGCGCGGCGAGGTGGACAACCACGTCGGGCTGCTCGGTCGCGAACAGCTCCATCAGCAGGCCGGGCGTCTCGACATAGTCCTCGATCGCGCGGAAGTGCTCGGACTGTAGCAGCCGGCCCAAGCGCCGCTGCTTGAGCGTGACCTCGTAGTAGTCGGTCATGGCATCGAGTCCGATGACCTTGAACCCGTCGCGCAGCAGGCGCTCGCAGACGAAGGAGCCGATGAAGCCGGCCGAACCGGTGACAAGAGCGGTGCGCATCGGGCTCAATCCGATCCGAACAAGTCGCGGGTGAAGACCTTATCCTTCGCGTCTGCGATCTCGTCGGTCATGCGGTTGGCGATGATGACGTCGCACTCCTGCTTGAAAGCCTCGAGGTCGCGCACGACCTTCGAGCCGAAGAAGCTCTCCTCGCTCATCGCCGGCTCGTAAATCACCACCTCGATGCCCTTGGCCTTGATCCGCTTCATGATGCCCTGAATCGAGGACTGGCGGAAATTGTCCGAGCCAGCCTTCATCACGAGCCGGAATACGCCGACTTTCCTAGGCTTCTTGTCGATGATCTGGTCGGCCAGGAAGTCCTTGCGGGTGCGGTTGGCATCGACGATCGCACGGATCAGGTTCTGCGGCACTTCGGAGTAGTTCGCCAGCAGCTGCTTGGTGTCCTTGGGCAGGCAGTAGCCGCCGTAGCCGAAGCTGGGATTGTTGTAGTGCGGTCCGATCCGCGGGTCGAGCCCGACGCCGACGATGATCTGGCGCGAATCCATGCCGTGGGCGATCGCGTAGCTGTCGAGCTCGTTGAAGAAGGCGACCCGCATCGCGAGGTAGGTGTTGGCGAACAGCTTGATCGCCTCGGCCTCGTTCGGATCGGTGAAGAGGATCTCGACGTCGTTCTTCTCGGCGCCTTCCAGCAGCAGGTTCGCGAAGATGCGCGCCCGCTCGGACCGCTCGCCGACGATGATGCGCGAGGGGTAGAGGTTGTCGTAGAGCGCCCGGCCTTCCCGCAGGAACTCGGGGCTGAAAATCACTTGGGTCGTGCCGAGCCGCTTGCGCACGTCCTCAACGAAGCCGACCGGGATCGTCGACTTGATCACGATCGTGGCCTTGGAGCCGGCATCGAGCGCGGTCTGGATCACCGCCTCGACCGAGGAGGTGTCGAACTTGTTGGTATCGACATCGTAGTTGGTGGGCGTGGCGACGATGACGTAGTCTGCGCCTTCGAGCGCTTCCCTGGCATCGAGCGTGGCCGTGAGGTTCAGCGGCCGGGTGGCGAGGAACTCCTCGAGCTCGGCATCGACGATCGGGGACTTGCGCGCATTGAGCATCTCGACCCGCTCGGCCGTGATGTCGACGGCGGCGACCTCGTTGTGCTGGGCCAGGAGCACGGCATTGGAAAGCCCGACATAACCCAGGCCGAAAACGGCGATCTTCATTCCGTTACACCCCACAGCGCTTCACGGCGACATCGCCGGATCATTCTCCAGCCATGCTGCAACTGCACAATGGGGTCTATAAGAGGTTATGCTTGGGTAGAACAGGGCCTATCTGTTTGCCGC
>Ga0207668_10000621_pt1 | contig 22074 bp, 14 predicted proteins | sample KBSS43metaG_FD_184323 | JGI IMG/M metagenome (GOLD analysis project Ga0207668, IMG submission 184323) | Switchgrass rhizosphere microbial communities from Kellogg Biological Station, Michigan, USA - KBS S4-3 metaG (SPAdes) (version 2) | ecosystem: Host-associated > Plants > Roots > Rhizosphere... | reverse complement strand
ATTACGACCGGATCGAGGCCGGCCTCGGGCCCGACGGCAAGCCGGTGGCGTGGACGCACAAGATCACCGGCTCGTCGATCATGGCGCGGCTCTACCCGAAATACTTCAAGGGCGTGGATGCCGACGCGGTCGATGGCTCGGTCAAGACACCGTACACGATCCCGTCGCAGCGCGTGGAATTCGTCCGCCACGAAAGCCCGGTACCGACCAGCTGGTGGCGCGGCGTCGGCGGTGCGCGCAGTGCTTTCGTCGTCGAAAGCTTCATCGACGAGCTCGCCGCTGCGGCCAAGCAGGATCCGCTCGCCTATCGCCGCGCGCTGACCGCCGATCCGCGCGCGCAGGCGGTGCTGGATCTCGTCGCCGAGAAATCGGGCTGGCACACCCCGCCCGCTGCCGGCCGCGCCCGCGGCGTCGCGCTGATCAGCCTGTGGGACACGCATATGGCGCAGGTCGTCGAGGTCGAGAAATCAGCGGAGACCGGCGTCCGCATCGTCCGGGTCACCGCCGCGGTCGACTGCGGCACGCCGATCAACCCGCTCGGCATCGAGGCGCAGATCGAAGGCGGCATCGTCTTCGGCCTGAGTGCGGCGATGTTCGGCGAGGTGACGGTGGCGGGCGGCCGCATCGAGCAGTCGAACTTCCACGACTACCGCGTGCTGCGCATCAACGAGGCCCCGACGATCGCCATCCACATCGTGCCGAGCACCCAGACGGTGGGCGGCATGGGCGAGCCGCCGGTGGCGACGGTGATGCCGGCGCTGGCCAATGCGGTCTTCGCGCTGACGGGCAAGCGGGTGCGGACGTTGCCGATCGCGAAGGCGTTGATGGGATGAATTGCGGGGTCCGCGGTATTCCCACTCCGTGAGGGGAAGTGGCTCATCGGACTTGATCGTCTCGATGAGGCGAGAAGACGAGACTGCAGTGTATTTCTAATGTCCGCTGATCGAACGCGGACGTTGCCAGTCGACGGGCTTCCAGCCCAGGCCCAGGCTTTTCTGGAGCGCGATATAGTCGTTGACCAGCTGGGCTTGCGCCTGGGCGAGGTTCTGCTCCAGTTGAACCCGTTGCCGTTCGCCATCGAGGGCGTCCAGCGCCGTCGCCGTGCCGCCGCGGTACTGGATCTCGGCGATGCGGGCGGCTCGGCTGGTCTCGGCGAGGGCTTCGCCGAGGCTCGCCACATTCTGCCGCTGACGGCCGAAGCGCGACAGGCTGGATTCCGCATCCTGAAGCGCCTGCAACACGATGTTGCGGTACATTGCTTCGCTTTCCAACATCCCGGCGCGGGCCTGGCGCACCTGCGCGCCGACTCGCCCGAAATCCAGGAAGTTCCAGCGCAGAATCGGCACGCCGAGCAGGCTCGGCGCATCGTCGAACAGGTCTTTGGGGTCCGTCGCCGCGAAGCCGATGCTGCCGATCAGGCTGACGGTCGGAAAATATCGCGCCACGGCCTGTCCTATTGCCGCGTTGCTGGAGGCGAGTTCCCGCTCGGCTGCGCGGATGTCCGGCCGTCGCCGCAACATCGCAGCCGGATCGCCGACCGGAACGGCCCCGGGAAGGACCGGAAGCGCGCGCTGCGGCGAGAGCTGGGCGTCGAATGCGCCCGGCTCCCGGCCGGCGAGCATCGCCAGCTGGTCCATCGCCTGCTCGATCTGCCCCTGGAACGGAGGGATCTGCGCATCGGTCTGCTTGATCTGCGCCTGCAATCTGGCGACGTCGAGGTCGCTGGCCGTACCCAGGCGGCGCTTGGCGAGGGTGAGTTCGAGCATCTGCGCCTGCAGGCTCCGGCTGCGGCGGGAGAGTTCGAGGCGCCGCTGCGCGTCGCGCAGATTGACATATACCTGGCCGACATTGGCGGCGAGCTGGACCTGGGCATCCTCATATTGGGCCGCCGCCGCCTCGGTCCGCGCGCGGGCCCCCTCAATACCGCGGCGCGTGCCGCCGAACAGGTCGATCTCCCACGTCGCATCGAATCCCGCATTGTAGAGGCTGAGGTCGAGATGTTCGGGGATGTCGACAGTCGGCGGCGGCGTCGTTCCGGCCGAGCCCGCCGCCTGCGCGAGGGCATCGTTGAGCCGCGTCTCCAGCTTGCCGGAATCGCCGATGGGGAGGCGCCCCTGAAGGGCCATGGCGCTGCCGTTGCCATTCGGCAGCAGGTTGGCGCGCTGTTGCGCCAGCGTCGCCCGCGACTGCAGAATGCGTGCCTTCGCCGCCTCCAGCGTCGGGCTGGCTCCAAGCGCGGTGTCGATCAGCCATGTAAGCGTCGGATCGTCCAGCGGCTCCCACCAGCGTGCCACCGGCGTCACGCTCTCTGCCGACAGGACGGACGCGCGATGGAAGTGGGGCGCCTTTTCCGCGACCGGAGCCGCTTTCGGCGGCCCGATATAGTCAGGCCCCACGGTGCACCCGGAGACCAATCCGGTCGCCACGAGCAGGATCTTCGGCCCCTTGGCGTTTCTCATTGGCATCTCAGCCGGCCACCGCGACATTGGCGTCCTTGGGAAGCGGCCGGAGAAGGAGGACAAGTGGGATTGATGCACACAAAATCACTCCAAACAGCCAGAAAAGGTCGGCGTAGGTCATCACCGTCGCCTGCTGTGTCACCTGTTGGACGAAGAGCTGCAGACCGCGTGTCATCGCCGCGGTCGGATCACCGCCCGACACGCCGCTGCCCAGCGCCTGGACATAGTTTTGCCCCTGCGGCGAGTTGGCGGTGAGGCTTTCGCCGATCCTGTCCGCGTGCAAGGTGGTGCGACGGTCCTGCAGCGTCGATACCAGCGCGAGCGCGAAGGATCCGCCGAGATTGCGCGCGGCGTTGAACAGGCCGGAGGCATCTTCCGCGAACTTCTCCGCCACCGACGACGTCGCGGCCTGGTTCAGAAAGAGCAGGGAGAAATATTGCCCGAAGCCGCGCAGCAGTTGGGGCACGACGAACTCGCGGCCGGCAGAGTCGGCGGTCAGGCCGGAGTCGAGGAAGCAGCTGAGGCCATAGCAAGCCAGCCCGAAGCCGATCGCCAAGCGTATATCGAGGACTCGTACGAGGATCGGAAACAGCGGCATCAACGCCAGGGTCGGGATGCCGCTGAGCAGGACGACATAGCCAGCCTGCTCGGCATTATAGCCTGGTACCTGGGCCAGGAATTGCGGGATGAGATAGAGGATGCCAAACAAGCCTCCTCCCACCACCAGGCTCATCACGAATACGCTGGCGAAGCTGCGGTCGCGCAGGATCGCCAGCCGGATGACCGGCTCGCGCGCGGTCAGCTGGCCGATCGCCACGAGGATGAAGCCGACGATCGAGATGGCCATCAGCGTGAGGATTATGGTCGACTCGAACCATCGCTCACGCTGCCCTTCCTCAAGGAGCGTGGTGAGGCACCCGAGGCCGAGCGTCAGGCCGACGATGCCGAACCAGTCGGCATGGGTCAGAAGGTCCATCCGGCCTTTGCTCGGCGGCAGGCCCAACGCCAGCATGGCGAGCAGCGCGATGCCGATCGGCACATTGATGAAGAAGGCATAATGCCAGGTGACATTCTCGGTGAGCCATCCTCCTATCAATGGCCCGAGCACCGGCCCGAGCACCGCGGTGAGGCCGAACAGCGCAACCCCGACCGGCCGCTGTCCCGGCGGCAGGCGCGTCGAAACGATCGTGAGTGCTGTCGGGATCATCGCGCCGCCGGTGAAGCCCTGTCCGACCCGACCGATGATCATCTGCCCGAGGCTGGTCGAGATGCCGCAGTTGATAGAGGAGATCACGAAGCCGGAGGTCACGATAAGCAGGAACCGCCGCAGGCCGAGCATTCTCTCGAACCAGCCGGAAAGCGCGATGATGATGATCTCCGCAACCAGATAGGCCGTCGAGATCCAGGTTCCCTCGCTGCCGCTCGCGCCGATCTCGCCCTGGATGGTGGGGAGCGACGCGTTGACTATCGAGATGTCGAGCGTCGCCATCAGGGCGCCGATCGTTCCTGCGGCGACCGCCATCCACGCGCCGAAATCGGCCCGCTTCTCCTGGCCGGCAGCCTTGCTCACTGCCCCGCACCGCCGCCCTGGCGCTCGCGATCGCGGTGGATCGCCGCCTCATGCTCCTGCTTGCGCCGTTCCTCCGTGCGCTTGGCTTCGTCCTCGATGCGCTCCTTCTCGGCCTTCGCGCCGATGGTGTCGACCACCACCGTGACAGACAGCCCGGGGACGAGCACCTTGCGCGCCTCAGGTCCCGCCTCGACGCGGATCCGGACAGGCACGCGCTGCACCACCTTGGTAAAGTTGCCGGTGGCGTTCTGCGGGGGAAGGATGGCGAACTGCGCGCCGGTTCCCGGCGAAAAGCTCTCCACCGTTCCGTGGAATTCACCGCCGCTGATGGCGTCCACGGTGATCGTCGCCGGTTGCCCGATCCGCATGAGGCCGATCTGGGTTTCCTTGAAGTTGGCGACGAGATAAATCCTGTCTGTCGGCACCACCGAGAGCATCCGCGCGCCCGACTGGACATATTGGCCGACCCGGACGGTGCGATCCCCGACCCGGCCGGCGATGCTGCTTCGCACAAGCGTCGACTGCAGGTCGACATTGGCCTGGCGGACCTGCGCGCGGGCCTGATCGACCTGCGCGCGCGCGGAACCGATCTGGGCGCGCAGCACGTCGATTTGCCGACGCGCGCTCAGTGTCTGGCCCGCATTGACCTGCACCTGGGCCGCCGCCTGATCGCGATTTTGGCGCATCATGTCAAACTGCTCGGCCGTCTGCGCGCCTTGCGCGGTGAGCGGGGCGTAACGCTCGACCTGACGCTGCGCATAGAAGGCGGTGGCGCGCGATCCCGCCAATTGCCCCTGCGCCGCGAGGATCTGCGCCTGCTGCTGCCGGATCTGCGCCTCGGCCTGCGCGATGGAGGCGAGCCCCTGCTCGACCTGACCCTGGGCCTGCTCGAGCCGCGCGCGCACCTCGCGTTCGTCGATTTTCACCAGGGGCTGTCCCGCCTTCACCCACTGATTGTCTTGTACGAGCACCTGATCGACATAGCCCGCGACTTTGGGGGCAATCGTCACGATGTCGGCCTGCAGATAGGCATCATTGGTGCTCTGCTCGTACCGGCCACGGGTCCAATAGTGAAAGAACCAGGCCAGCCCGCCGATGAGGACGACGACAGCAAACACAATGAGGGCGAGGCGAACTTTCGGGTTCTTCAAGGGAGACGGCTTGTCCTCGCCCTCCTTGTCGCCGCCATTTCCATCGCCTCCGCCGTTTCGACCCTTGTCTTGGACGTTGCCGTTGTCATCTTTGGGCTGTTCGTTTTTGTCCCGGTTGGCGTCGGTCTCACTCCGGTTGTCGTTCTGCTCGTTCATTCAGACCACACCCTGAAGCTGATTCCTGATTGGGTCATCGCGGCGCCACGCCAGCCGAGCACCCTCTCACCATCGCTTGCGATGGACTGGCGCGCCGGAAGGCCCTTGAAGACCCTCGTTTCGAGACGCCGAGTATCATTTAGATGGCATATCTGAATGGTTTGTGCAATACCGCGTCGCAACATGGTCGAACGGACACAGTCTAAAAGCCGAGGGTCTCTCATGCAGGAAAACCACGTCCGAGCGAATCTGGCGAGCCGCCTATACGCGGCACTTTTAGGTCACGAGGCGCCTTCCCCACGCCGATGACCCCTCTATCGCCCAAGTCGGGTCGCCAATTCGTAGTCGTAGCCGCCGGCGGCTCGCACGGGCTGGGACAGCGAACGGGGCCACGCTACTGGCGTACCGCTACCGAAGACGCGATAAACGTCTCAAGATCTCACTAGCCCGGCTATTTCTCCAGGTAAGGACGTCACGGAGTCGATGAGCGTCTTCACTCACCTTGATCTGCAATTGCGGCCCGACCCTTCAAGAACCGTGCTGCGGCCCTTTCTGCCGGGCGATCCTCCGCCTTTTGATAAGTCCACGCCCCGCCCCCGCCGCATTGCCGAACGAGTCGCCGCTCTGGACCCGGCCGAGTTCCGGCAAATCCACGAACTGGTGATGACGACAATGGGAAAGCGGCATCGTGACGTCGAATCCTTCTTCACGAACCAGTTTGAAGCGGTTCACAACCGGTTGGACATGCCTGACATGGATGCGAAGCGAGCGCAGCTGGTCGGGGCCTTCCTGAGCGAGGAGTATGCGTTCGAATCGGCGGCCTTGTTCAATCCAAGCGTGGTCCTCCATCCGGATCAGTCCGGTTTGGATACGGGGGCGGTAAGGCTGATCTTCTCGCTGCGTGGGATTGGTGAAGGCCACGTGTCCTCCGTAACCTTCCGCATCGGCATTTGGAATCCTGGTGGTGATCTCACGATCGAGCGGCCAGCGGGCCACGGTGTAGCACCGCGCATCGAAAGCACGACTGAGGATGTGGTGCGCTTCTCCTGGGCCGAAACGACCGACGCGTCCGAACCGGTGCTGTTTCCGGTCACACCGAGCCAGCAACAAGGAATCGAAGATTTACGCCTCACCCGTTTCACGGAAGAAGATGATTCGATTGCCTATTATGCCACCTATACTGCCTTCAGCGGCTCAGAGGCACGATCGGAGATGCTCCGGGCGGTGACGTTTGACTGCTTTGAATTGCGACCATTAAACGGCCTGTATGCGCTTAATAAGGGCATGGCACTGTTCCCGCGCCGGGTCGGCGGACACTATATGATGCTCGGTCGCGCTGACAATGAGAGTATCTGGCTGCTCCGATCCGACGAACTTTACCGCTGGGACGAGGGCCAGCGCATCGTCCGCCCTCGCTTCGATTGGGAGTTCGTGCAGATGGGCAATTGCGGAGCACCGATCGAGATCGACGAAGGCTGGCTGGTGTTGACCCACGGGGTGGGCCCGGTGCGCAGCTATTCGATTGGCGCGGTGCTGCTCGACAAGAATGACCCGTCTCGCGTTTTGGCGCGCACGCCGCGGCCGCTGCTATCTCCGAGCGTGAACGAGCGGGGCGGCTACGTACCCAATGTGGTCTACAGCTGCGGGAGCTTGGTTCGGGATGGCATCTTGCTGCTACCCTACGCAGTCGCGGACCAGTACACCGCCTTCGCCAGCGCGTCCTTGGCCGATGTACTGACGCAAATGCGGTAAGAAGCCTTGGGACAACGCGGCAACCGCCGGACGCCCACCATGAATTTATGGTAAGGGCCGATCCGCTTGCAATCGCCGGTCAAACCGCCTCAAAGCCCTCGCACTTGACCCAGGAGCGGGGGAGAAAGGAAAACGGAGACCGAGCCGAACCGCTAGCCAATCGTACGTCCTTTCGTTCGTTTCCATTGGATGTATCGGCCGCGCCCCGATGCACCCTGTCCATCCGAGGAAACTGCGCCCACAGTCTCCTCTCGAGCAGTCGCCGAGCCATCAACGAGATACCGCATCACCGCTATCCGCGCACGGTGGACCTGACTTTTGATCGTACCGACAGGAAGGTCCAACCGCGCTGCGGCATCATCGTATGTCAGATCTTCGCGCGTGACCAGAACCAGGGCATCGGCGAATGCCGGGGGAAGGTGACTCAGTGCGCGCTCCAGGTCTTCGAATAGCAATCCCAGCTCCTGGTCGGCCGCCCCAACCAACCCCCGTTCATGGACTTGAGGGTTCCATGCCACCTGGCGCCGTCCACGACGAACCGCGGACAGGAAGCAGTTTCGTAAAATGCGGAACAGCCATCCTTTGAAGTTCGTGCCCGCTTGAAAACGGTCGCGATAGCGCCACGCCCGTACGAGCGCCTCCTGAACAAGATCATCGCTATCGCTCGCGTTTCGCGTCAGCCTGTTTGCGTATCCGCGCAACGCGGGAGCCAAATCCTTGATCGCTGTCGTGAAATCATGTTCTGAAATTCCATGCGCCGTATTCTCATACCCAAGCGATCCATGGATCATTGGCACTCCCCTGCGGAGGATGACTCGCTGGCGCTGGCGTGAAGTCACATGCCTTAAGTGCCGCGAGCTACGGTTTGTTGGACGGAGCGAGGCTCCGCCCCCTCCTCACTGGAAGGATCTGTTCACGGCTTGCCCTCGCCGGCCACGCATCCACAATCGACGAAGCCGTTTCAGAGACTCCGAGTATCACCTGCGCCATGTCTCTTGCAAGGCAATTGAGGCGACGCAGGGTTTAGGGTTGCAGAAGTTCGAGCAGGAAGGCCCACGCCCGATCTGCCCGCGCGCCGCGTTTCTTCGGATCGGCTTCGAAGAGGGGCGCTGTATTCATCAGGCCCAAGATAACTATATCGTCAACCGTCAGATCACTCCGGCACGTTCCGGCTTCGACCGCCCACTCGACGGGCTCTCTAAACATGTCGAGAAGGCGCCGGATCATGCATCTGGACTCGTCGCTGTCCCGACCCAGCGCTAACCAGAATTCAACCATCGGAGCCTGGTAGATAACCCGACCGGCGAGGAAGCGCAGCAATTCGATCAGCGCTTGGCCATCTCGGCTCAGTTCGCTGGCCTTTGCCTCAGCCTGAACAAGGCTATAATCGAGCAAAGCCACGAGAATTTCCCTGCGATCCGCGAAATTCCGAAACAGCGTGGCGCGTCCCACACCGGCACGCTCTGCGATGAGGTCGAGCGGAGCGTTTACGCCCATCTCCAGAAAGACCGCCTCGGCTGCCTCAAGCAATAGAGTGCGATTGTGAACGGCATCGGCCCGGCGGCGAGTCATAGGCCGACTAACTCATCCCATCGCAATCTGTCAAGTTAATTGTTGTGCAGGTTCCCACCTGGCCCGAGCCAAAGTTAATAAAGGGCGCCGCGGGCCTAGTCGTTATCTGCAATGTTCATTGTTATTTCGAGCGTCGTGATCGGTACAGATTGCAGACCATTCAGCATAATGGTCGTCACATCCATTTATTTGTCCAAGCGTTCAGGCGTAATCTCCGCAGGTGCGATCCTCGTCACGGCAAAAAGGTACCGTGGCGTCTTGCTTGTCCGTCATCCAGCGCGCCCGTCTCTGCCCGATAATCAGCGTAGATTTCTCTTACATAGTGTTCGTGCTCAACCGTAGTTGCTCGCGTTCGCGTGACACCATCACGGCAGATCGTGAAAGCTGAGCAACTTTATCGGCTAAGGACCTGCTCGGCTGCCGGGCACACCTGCGATACCTCGGCTGGCACCGCAGACTCCACATGCTGCATGCCGCTACCGTTCTCTCGTTGTGCTCCCAGCCGACGCGGCGCCCGGTGCGGCGGAGAGGCTCGTCCAGTCCACCAGGTCCGCGAGGTAACGGTCGGTGGCCATATCAAAAGCTTCGACGATCGCCGTCACGGGGTTGTCGACCGCGTGCGTCTCTGACAAGAAGCGCTGCGCCGCGATCGTGAGACGATCGCTGACGCGGAGCAGGCGTGCCTCGCCTTCGATTTGTGCTGTGGGGGAACGGCCCTTGCGGAGCTGGCAGGATAGATTGCGGCGAAGCGCTGGACCTGTACAAGCAATTCATCCGCACGGCAGCGATGAAGGCGCGCATGTGCTGCGCGCCATGGGCCGCGTTTCTGTCGCCGAAGCTGTCAATCGACGTTGATAGGTGGCGTATTCGGTTGAAACTTGGCCAAGCCGATACCCTCGATCAAGAGCGTCAAGGCCCTGGAAATCGCATGCTGCCTGTCTTTGTCGGGTAGATCAGTGGCAGCGGCCCGAAGCATCCGTGCCAAAAGATCGAAATCGGCTGAGGTGATATCCGACCTGGCCCTGCCTGTCGCCTGAACGCGCCCAAGGTGCCACTCGAACATCTCCTGCGCTCGTTGCGTAATCTCACGATATTGCGCGGTCAAAGCATCTTCTTTGGAAAGATGATCGAAGCCCGGTGCGTGAAGAACTGCCAGCAAGCCGATTCGGCTTAAGAAAAACGTGAAGGCATCCATGGCGTCGGGATATCGTGCCACTTCCTGCGATACCTCGTCCAGCCGGAGACTTACGACTTCGATCGCCAGCGCGGAGCGATCCTTGAAATTGCGATAAAGGGTTCCGCGGCCAACACCGGCCTTTTCGGCGATGGCTTCGAGGGGGACATCATAGCCCATTCCCTCGAACATACAGGCCGCGGTTTTCACCAATGTATCGCGCCTGTCCTTTGCATCCCTTCGCATCCTTGACCTCTCCTACCCTCCCGGCTACTAAGCGGACAGCAATGCTCGGTTAGCACATCGATCATCTGGTGACGACTCGAGAGATTCATCCAAGCGCGCTGACGCTGATAGTTCCAGCCGCTCAAACAGGCCTTACAGCGGAGTTGCTGCTTGTTGACCCTCCCTCGCACTCTGGCGCTCGTTTCGGCGGTAACGACGGCTCTGCTTCTCGTGGCTGCGTGTAGCAGCGGTGAAGAGGCGCCAACTCCGCCGCCCACTGTTGATGTCGTCACGGTCACCTCCGGGCCCGTTCCCAACATCGTCGAACTTCCCGGTCGTATCGAGCCGGTGCGAACCGCAGAAGTACGGGCACGCGTCGATGGCATCGTCGAGCGACGCCTGTACCAGGAGGGGTCCGATGTTGCTGCTGGAGCGCCGCTCTTCCTGATCGACCCGCGCGACAAGGAGGCCCAGCTTGCCCAGGCACAGGCCGCGCTGGCGCGCGCGCAGGCCGCGCAGGCAAACGCCCGCTCGATCGTCTCCCGATACGAACCACTGGTCAGCCGCAAGGCCGTCAGCGCGCAGGAATATGACGCAGCGCTATCAGATGCCCGGCAGGCGGACGCCAGCGTCGCCGACGCGCGCGCGTCGCTCTCACGGGCGCGTCTGGAGGTTGGCTATACCATGGTCCGCGCTCCGATCGCCGGGCGTGTTGGACAAGCGCAGGTCACCGAAGGTGCGCTCGTCAGCGCGGCATCCGCCACGCTTATGACCCAGATCAATCAACTTTCACCAATCTATGCGACCTTCACGCAGTCCAGCGCCAAATTACAGGATCTTCAGCGGCAGGCGCACTCCGGGAAGGTCAGCATCCCCAACCTGGCCGCGATCGAAGTGCGACTGATCCTTGAAAATGGCCAGGAATATGGTGCCGTCGGCCACCTGGACTTTGCCGACCAGTCGGTCGACCCCTCCACCGGCAGCCAAGCCTTGCGTGCGCGCTTTCCCAATCCCGATCGACAGCTGCTGCCGGGACAGTTCGTCCGCGGCCGGGTGACGGCGGGAACGCGGCGTGAAGGCATCAGCGTGCCGGAACGCGCGGTCCAGATCGCATCCGAGGGGGCGTCAGTGATGGTCGTGGGCAAGGATGGCAATGTCATTCAACGCACGGTCGAACTCGGTGGCCAGTCGAACGGAAAATGGGTCATTCTGTCCGGGCTCAAGCCCCGCGATAGGGTCATCGTGGACGGCTGGCAGAAGGTGCAGCCGGGACAGAAAGTGACGCCCCGCGCAGCAGGCGCAAGGCGCTCCGCCGGCAACAGCTCGTTGACCGAAGCACGTCCATGAACCGCTTTTTCGTCTATCATCCGGTCTTCGCCTGGGTCATCGCGGTGTTCATCGCGCTCTTCGGCGTGATCGCATTGCGACTGCTGCCGATCGAGCAATATCCGCAGGTGGCCCCGCCCGCGCTCAACCTCCAGATCACCTATAATGGTGCGGATGCCGCGACGCTGGACCGCTCCGTCACGTCGATCATCGAGAAGGAAATGAACGGGGTCGACAATTTCCTGTATATGTCGTCGACCAGCCGCTCCAACGGAACGGCGCAGATCACCGTCACTTTCCAGCCGGGCACGGACCTCGATACGGCCCGTACCCAGGTGCAGGATCGGTTGAGCCGAGTCGAACCGCGCCTGCCGCAAGAGGTGCGCCAGCTTGGCGTGACCGTGACCAAGTCAAGCTCAGGTTTCCTGATGCTGGTCGCCCTCAAATCCAAGGGCGGCGCGATGAGCGCATTGGAAATGGGCAATTACGCCTCCACCAAGATGCTCGACGAACTACGCCGGGTTCCGGGCGTCGGTGATGTGCAGTTGTTCGGATCGTCTTACGCGATGCGCGTCTGGCTCGATCAGGAGAAGCTTGCCGGCTATGGCATTTCCGCGTCCGAGGCGCTGAACGCCGTGCAGGAACAAAATAGCCAGACTGCCGGTGGCGGCCTGGGCGAGCAGCCGCTCGCCGCCGGATCGGAGTTCAACGCCAAGATCATCACGCAGAACCGTTTCTCCACGCCCGACCAGTTCCGCCAGATCGTCGTGCGCTCCAACCCCGATGGGTCGACTGTGCGGCTCGGCGATGTCGCACGCGTGGAACTGGGTAAGGACAATTACGGGTTCCGGCTGACGCTGAATGGCGAGGAGACGGCTGGCATGGCCATCCAGCTCGCGAGCGGCGCCAACGCGCTCGGAACGGCGGACGCCCTGCGGGCACGGTTGAGCGAATTGGAGAAGACGTTTCCCAGCGGCATGAGCTGGACGGTGCCGTTCGATACGACGCCGTTCATCAATGCGTCGGTCGATAGCGTGGTTCATACGCTGGTCGAGGCGATGATCCTGGTCTTCCTCGTCATGTTCCTGTTCCTGCAGAACTGGCGGGCGACGCTCATCCCGGCGCTGGTGGTGCCGATCGCGTTAGCCGGGTCGTGCCTGGGCCTCTATCTGTTCGGCTATTCGATCAACGTCCTGTCGCTGTTCGCGATGGTCGTCGCCATCGGCATCCTCGTCGACGATGCGATCGTCGTCGTGGAGAATGTCGAGCGGATCATGCGCGAGGAAGGGCTCAATCCCCGGCGCGCCACGGTCAAGGCGATGAGCCAGATTACCGGCGCCATCATCGGCATCACGCTCGTCCTCGTCGCGGTGTTCGTGCCGATGGCGTTCTTCCCGGGATCGACTGGTGGCATCTACCGCCAATTCTCGGTAACCTTGGCGATCTCGATCTTCTTTTCGGCGGCGCTGGCGCTGACGCTGACGCCCGCCCTGTGCGCGACGCTGCTCAAGATCGACGATACACATGACGCGGATCATGCGTTTCAGCCCAAGCCCGGCTTGCGAGGCCTGCCCGGGCGTTTCTTCAATTGGTTCAACACGGTCTTCGACCGCGCGACCGGACGCTATGCCGGCGGCGTCGGCGCCATGGCGAGGGCGCCCCTGCGCTGGCTGGTCGTCTTTGCGGTCATGTGTATCGTCACGGTGCTTATGTTCTCGCGTCTTCCTGGCGGCTTCCTGCCGACCGAGGACCAGGGTTATATCTTCGCATCCTATACGGCGCCGCCCGGCGCTACGATGCAGCGCACGCAGGAAACCGTCGAGCAGGCCGAGGACTTCCTCGTCAAGCAGCCGCAGGTCCGCAATATCGTTTCGATCGTCGGGTTCAGTTTCTTCGGCCAGGGCCAGTCGGCCGCCCTCTCGTTCATCGACCTCAAACCCTGGGACGAGCGGCCGGGCGCACAGAATGGATCAAGCGCCCTCGTCCAGCGGGCGAACGCCGCCTTATCCAGGATCACCGGCGGGACGATCTTTGCGCTCGACCCGCCGCCGATCCAGGCGTTGGGCAATGCCACGGGCTTTACGATGAAGATCGAGGACCGTGGTGGCGTTGGCGGCAAACAGCTCCAGCAGGCCACCCAGCGGATCCTGGCGGAAGCGGGCAAGAGCAAGGTCTTCGCGATGGTCCGGCCGGAGGGGCTACCGCCTGCACCGCAGCTCTATGTCGATATCGATCGGATCAAGGCGCGGGCAATGGGGCTCCAGATCGGCGACGTCAACCAGACGCTCGCCATCGCCTTTGGATCCGCTTACGCCAATGACTTCGTCTATGACGGCAATGTGCTGCGCGTCTATCTGCAGGCGGACGCTGCCCAGCGGATGCGGCCCGACGACGTGACGGGCCTGCGCGTACGCAACGACAAGAACGAGATGGTACCCTTCTCGGCCTTCACCACCGTCAAGTGGATGGCAGGCCCGCAACAGCTCGAACGCTACAACGGCTATCCGGCCGTCACCCTTTCCGGCCAGGCGGCGCCCGGCCAGTCGAGCGGGGCGGCCCTGACCGAGATGGAACGTATCGCGCACAAGGTTCTGGCCGGCAATCTCAGCTATGAATGGACCGGCACCGCTTATGAGGAAAAGCAGGCGGGGGGCCAGATCGGCCTGCTGCTGGGCCTGTCGGTGATCATCGTTTTCCTGCTGCTTGCGGCGCTTTACGAAAGCTGGGCCATCCCGATTTCCGTCCTGCTTGTCGTGCCGTTCGGCGTGTTGGGGGCCGTATTTTTCACGATGTTGCGCGGCCTCTCGGCGGACGTCTATTTCAACGTGGGTCTCATCACCATCATCGGACTTGCGGCCAAGAATGCGATCCTGATCGTCGAGTTTGCGATCGAACAGGAAGGCCATGGCGTGCCGCCGCTGGAAGCGACGATCAATGCCGCCCGGCAGCGTTTGCGTCCGATCCTGATGACCAGCCTCGCCTTCATCCTGGGCATGGTGCCGCTGGTGATCGCGAGTGGCGCCGGCGCGGCGAGCCGCCATGCCGTTGGCACGGGTGTGATGGGCGGCATGATCACAGCGACCATGCTCGGCATCTTCTTCACGCCGATCTTCTATATCGCCGCGCGCAAGTGGCTGGTCCGCAAGAACGACCATGAGTCCGCCGACGCCCGGGAAGAGGCCGGCGATGCAGACCCGAAAAGCCGCAGTGAAGGAAGGAGCGCGTCCCATGTGTAAGCGGGTATTCGTCCTTCTCTGCGCGACGGCACTCGTCGGCTGCAACATGGCGCCGAAATATGTCCGGCCCACGCTACCGACGCCCACGAACTATGTGGCGGAGCACCAGACCGGCGGGCTATTGGCGGAAAGAGTCGGATGGGAGCAGTTCTTCGGCGATCCTCAGCTCAAGGTCTATCTTGCCGCCGCCCTTGCCAACAATCGCAACATGGCCGCCGCAACCGCGCGGATCGCCCAGGCGCGGGCACAGTTCCGCATCCAGAATGGGGCCCGGCTGCCCCAGCTGGACGGCAACGCCAGCGGCACGCGAACGCGGACGCCCCTCGGCTCGCTCGGCTTCGGTGATGCGCTGGGAGGAGATGGCGCCGCTTCGTCGGTAACTTCCAATCAATATGCGGTGCAGGTCGCCGTCAGTTCTTTCGAACTCGATTTCTGGGGACGCGTTCGCAACCTGAGCGAGGCTGCGCGCCATCAATACCTCGCCACGGTCGAGGCCGAGCGCGCCTTCCGGCTGTCGCTGATCAGCGATGTCGCGGCGACCTACTACAGCATTCGCGCCGGCGAGGAAGGGATTGCCCTGGCCGAGCGCACCGTCGCCAGCCGTCGCCAGGGGCTGGAGATAGCGAAGCTCAGGCTGGATGCGGGCGTCACATCGTCGGTCGATTATGATCAGGCAGCCCTGCTGGTGACGCAGGCGAATACCGAGCTTGCCGACCTGCACCGCACGACCGAGCAACGCCGCAACCAGTTGCTGGTGCTGGTCGGCGGACCGGTGGCGGGTGCCTTGCCGCCGGGCAAGCCGATCGACGACGCCGGACAGTTCGAAGCGCTCGATCCCGGCCTGCCTTCGGCCCTGCTCGGCAATCGGCCCGATGTCCTGCAGGCTGAACAGCAATTGCTGGCGGCGAACGCCAATATCGGCGCGGCCCGCGCCGCCTTCTTTCCGACCATCTCCCTGACGGGCGCCTTTGGTTTCGCTTCGCCGGAACTTGACGGTCTGTTCAAGAGCGCCAGTCAAAGCTGGTCTTTCGGCGGCGGGCTCAACCTTCCCCTGTTCGACTGGGGCAAGCGGGAGGGGCAGCTGGGCATCGCCAGGGCCCAGCGCGACGAACTGGTCGCCACCTATCAGTTCACCCTGCAGAATGCCTTCCGGGAAGTGTCCGACGCGCTGGTGGGCCGCCAGCGCTACCGCGAGCAGATCCGCGCGCTGGAAGAGGCGGTTGCCGCCCAGCGGCGATTGGCCGAGACGGCGCAGCTTCGCTACGACAACGGCATCGCGATCTATCTCGAAGTGCTGGATGCGCAGCGCAATCTCTTCTCGGCCGAGCAGCAGCTGATCCTGCTGCGCGCGACCGAATTGCAGAACGGCGTCTCACTCTACACCGCGCTCGGCGGCGGGCTGGACGGCCGATGAACATGGTTGTGGCTGATCATTATTGCGCGCGCCGCCCGCGATGAAGGCGGACTGGGACATCAACGCCTCGACGGGTGAAGCCACGCTGCGCCCCAGCGGCGACTGGGTCGTGCTGGAGATCGGAGAGATCACGCGGAAGGCGGCGCCGGACGAGAAGCCTCGGTTCATCGATTTTTCCGACGTGGGCAAGGTCGATACGGCTGGCGCGCTTGGCCTGGCGGAGCTGCTGAGCGACGAGGCGGAGGTCGATTTTGGCGACCGTGACGATATTCGCCGACTGTTCGATCTGGTCCGTTCTTCTCCGGAGGAAAACAGCGGCCGCGCCAAGGCCCGGCTTCCCTTCTTCGCGCGGCTGGGAAAGCAGATCAGCGAAATCGGCTCCGACATCTATGCGATGCTGGTCTTCACCGGCCAGATGGTCTTCGCATTGGGCAAAGTGATCGCCAACCCGCGGCGCCTGCGCCTGACGCCGCTGGTCGCGATGATGCAGGATGCGGGCATCAGCGCACTGCCGATCGCCTTCATCATGACATTCTTCATTGGGGCGGTCATCGCGCTGGCCGGCACGGAGCTGCTGACGACGTTGGGCGTAGAGGTGTTCACGGTGCAGCTTGTCGGCGTCGCGATCCTGCGCGAATTCGGGGTCGTCATCGCCGCCATCCTGTTCGCCGGACGATCGGCGTCGGCCTTCGCGGCGCAGATCGGATCGATGCGGATGAATCAGGAAACCGATGCCATGCAGGTCATGGGCGTCGACCGCTTCGAAGCACTGGTCGTCCCCCGCGTCCTTGCCGGTGTCATGATGCTGCCGTTGATGACCTTCGTCGCCGATCTGGGCGGTTTCACCGGTGGGCTGGTTGTCAGTTGGGCGACGATCGGCATCCAGCCGACCTTCTTCGTCCAGCGATTTGTCGATACCGTCGGCATCAACCATTTCTGGATCGGCCTTTGCAAGGCCCCCTTCCTCGGACTCGTCATTGCCGCCAGTGGGTCCCGCCATGGCATGATGGTGGAAGGGGATGTTCAGAGTCTGGGGCGCCATGTCACATCGGCGGTGGTCCAGTCGGTCTTCATGATCATCATGTTCGACGCCATTTTCGCCGTGATCTTCAGGGTCCTCGATCTATGAACGACGCCCCGGACACGAAAGACGCGCCACCTATCCGCGTCGTCGGCCTGCGAACCGCCTTTGGCGACAAGGTGATCCACGATGGTCTCGACCTGGAGGTCCGGCGTGGCGAGATACTCGGCGTTGTCGGCGGATCGGGTACCGGCAAATCGGTCCTGCTCAACACCATCCTTGGCCTCAAGACACCCGACGGCGGGACGGTCGAGATTTTGGGCCGGGATATTCGGGAGGAAGCTGGCCGAATCGGGCTATCGCAGCGCATCGGCGTCATGTTCCAGCAGGGCGCCCTCTTCTCCTTCCTGACACTGCAGGAAAATGTCGAGGCGCCGATGCTGGAGCATGGCCACTTGTCGCCTGGGTTCATGGCCGGCCTCGCACGGCTCAAGATCAGGCTGTCCGGCTTGCCTGATCACGCGGGCGACCTGCGGCCATCGGAACTTTCAGGCGGCATGCGCAAACGCGCAGGCGTCGCCCGAGCCATCGCGCTGGATCCCGAAATTCTCTTCCTCGACGAACCGACCGCTGGACTCGATCCGATCGGTGCGGCGGAGTTTGACGAACTGATCAGGAACCTGCGCGATGCGCTCGGCCTGACCGTCTTCATCATCACCCATGATCTCGACACATTATACGCCATTTGCGACCGCGTCGCGGTGCTCGCCGACCGCAAGGTCGTCGCCGTGGCGCCGGTCGCGGAACTGGAACGATCGGATCACCCGTGGATACGGTCCTATTTTCTGGGGCCGCGTGGTCGCGCCGCCCATGACGCGAAGAAAGAGCTCTGATGGAACGCCATGCAAGCTACGCCGCCGTCGGGATGATTTCGACCGCCCTGTTCATCGTGGCGATCATCTTCGTGGTCTGGCTTGGCGGGACCCGGTTCGGTTCGGCCGATGACGAATACCGAGTGATCTTTCACGGTCCGGTCCGCGGTCTCAGCGTCGGTTCGGAAGTCCAGTTCAACGGGATCAAGTTCGGCCAGATCGAACGAATCCGGCTTGATGAGCGCGATCCCAACCGGGTCATTACCGACATAATCCTGACCCACGACACCCCGGTCAGGGCCGACTCGATGGCATCGACCGAAAGTCAAGGGATTTCCGGCGTCTCCATCGTCCAGATCAGCGCGGGTTCACCCGGCAAGCCACTGCTGCGCGACACGACCCGCGACAAGCGCCCTATCATCCAGAGCAAAGCCAATTCGCTGTCGGCCCTGCTGCAAGGGGGAGGCCAGATGATAGAGAGCGCGACCAATGCGCTGGATCGCGTGAACAGACTGCTATCGGACAAGAACATCGTGGCGGTGGGCGCCATGATGCAGGATGTGCGCCTGACGACGGGCGAACTGGCCGCGAACCGCACGATGTTCGCGCATGCGGCCAGCACGCTGACCAAGCTCGACCGCGCGGCTGACGACATTCAGCATACTGCGGCGTCCGTCCGCGACATCACCGACACCGACGGCAGGAAAGCCTTTGCGGATATTTCCGCCGTCGCGGGCGACCTTAAGGTGACAATCGCGGAGGCGCGCGGTGCCGTCACCAACATCAATACGCAAAGCAGCACTTTCGGCGCCACGACCCTGCCCGCGATCAATGCGACGATGCAGAGCCTGCAGGAGACCTCGGATTCACTGGATGCCCTGATTCGCCAGATACGCCAGAATCCCCGGCGTGCCTTCACCAAGAACAGCGGCAAGGAACTGGAGCTACCCGAATGACCCCTCACCCCATACTGCGTTCGCTGCTCCCCTTGTTCGCGCTGGCTCCTTTGGCGGCCTGCGCTTCCTTGCTGGCAGGCGGGAAACCCGACAGTCTCTATCGGTTCGGGATTTCCACCCGCGATATGACCATCCATTCCACGGATACAACCGCGCAGCAACATGCCATCCGGTTGGCGCGCTTCCGCTTCGCGCCGGAGATTGAAGGCGATCGTATTCTCACCGCCAGCGGTGACGGAGTACTCTATCTCAAAAATGCGCGGTGGGTCTCGCCCGCGCCTGATCTGATGATGCAAGCGATCGTGCACCGCTTCGACGAACGCGCGCCAACCATCCGTCTGACTCCAGCGATGGCGCGAAGCAGCGACAGCATGCAGTTGCGCCTCGCCTTCGATCGTTTCGAGGCACGGTATGACGCAGGGTCTCTACCGGATACGCCGCCGACGATCCTGGTCAGCGGTACGGCGGAGTTGAGCGAAACCGCAGGCCTGCAACCACGCGGGCAACGGTCTTTCTGGGTCGAGGAGACCGCGACCGCCAACACCCGGGCAGCGATCGTTTCCGCGTTTGACCGCGCGGTCAAACGCTATACGGTCGAGTTGGTCGACTGGACAGTGCAAACAGACATGGCAAGGGGGCCGGCACCGGCGAAATGACGGCGGGCAGGACGCAACATCCGGGACAAATCCGTTCAACCCGGTTCAAATAAAGCGGCATTACCAGAGCATCGTGCCGGATTATATTCACCACTGACCCGCTGCGCACACGACTTGCGGATGTTCTGCCATCATAGGAACTTCGTGGGGGGCGTACTTGCCGCTGTCGATGCTGACGGACCGGCGGCGGGTTTGGCGGCTGCAGATCGATAGGACCAGCAGGACCGCCTTTGAGAATGGGTCAAACCACCCGCCGCGAGGCACGCAATCGGCCGCGCGCGATTTCCGTATCTGGCTCTGCTGTGGCGCTCATCCTTGCTCCGCCTGTCCTCGACCATTCTGTCTCCAGCGCAATCTAGCGAGGGTTGGACAAGAGTGAAACACAAAGTATCACTTAGGCCTTGAAGGCCTCCCGAGTCACGAAGAGGCAGGACCGATTGGAGTCGCCATCATGTCGCGCCCCCTGGCAGCCGCGGTATCGACCCGCATCTACGCGGGTGTTCTGGGTATCATCGCGCTCGCGCTCCTGACGGGAGGGGGGTGGCTGGTCGGGCTCGGCGGCTCGCCTTACTATTTAGTGGCCGGCGCCGCATTGGCCGCGACCGCCTTTCTGGTCCGGCGAGGGCGGCGCGAGGGCATGTGGCTCTACGCCGGCATCGTCGTCATGACGCTCGGCTGGTCGATCTGGGAAGTCGGTTTTTCCGGCTGGGGGCTGATGCCCCGGCTGGTGGCATGGCTAGTCGTCGGCATCGGTTTCCTGCTCCCATTCATTCGACGCAATCTCACGCCCTTTGCAACGTTGCGGCCCGCTCTGCGCCCCGTGGCGAGCTGGCCAGGCTTCGCCGGCGCGGTTGGGATCGCAGTGGTGCTTGGCACCGCTGCCCACGCAATGGGGCCGGTGTCCTCCGATCCCCTGTTCCAGACCGGCCGCGAGGAACCAGGCGCGGTGCGTCGCATGCTGGCCACGATGGATCCCGCGACAGCGGGCGACTGGCTTCATTATGGGAACGATCCCGGCGGCTCCCGCTTCAGTGCGCTCGATCAGCTGACCCCGGCCAATGTGGCCGGGCTGAAGCCTGTGTGGACGCTCCATTTCGGCGGGCCTGAGAGGGGGCCGCTCACCAGCCTCGAGGTCACGCCGCTGAAGATCGGCGACGCGCTCTACGCTTGCACCGGCTATAACGACGTGCTGTCGATCGATGCAGAGACCGGCCATATCAACTGGCGCTTCCGCTCTGGCGTCGACACCACGGCGACGCCCCACGGCGCCTGCCGGGGCGTCGCTTACTATCGGGTGCCCGGCGCGACCGGCCTGTGCGCTGCACGACTCCTCACCAACACGCTCGACGCACGGCTGATCGCGCTTGACGCGGCCAGCGGCCGGCCCTGCCCGGGATTCGGCATCAACGGACAGGTTTCGCTGCTGACCGGCATGGGTGAGGTCAAGCCCGGCTTCTATTACGTGAGCTCCGCGCCGACGCTGGTGCGCGGGAAGGTGGTGCTCGGCGGCTGGGTGTCCGATGGCCAGGAGGTCGGTGAACCCTCGGGTGTGATCCGCGCCTTCGACGCCACCACGGGCGCGTTTGTCTGGGCGTTCGACATGGGCCACCCAGCCGATCACCGCGCGCCGGGACCGGGCAACCAATATACGCGCGGCACGCCGAACAGTTGGGCACCGATGAGCGCGGACCCAGAGCTCGGCCTCATCTACTCGCCGACGGGGGTGTCCACGCCCGACCTGTACGGCACGCATCGCCGCCCGCTCGACGAGCGCTACGCGAACTCGGTGGTGGCGCTCGATGCCGACACCGGCGACGTGCGATGGTCGTTCCAGACGTCGCATCATGACGTGTGGGACTACGACGTGGCGTCACAACCGACGCTGGTCGATCTGCCGGCCGCCGACGGCTTGCTCCGCGCGCTGGTGCAACCGACCAAACGCGGCGAGATATTCTTACTCGACCGGACTACCGGGCGCCCCTTGTCTTCGGTGGAGGAGCGGCCCGCACCCCAAGCAGGCAAGGCGCCTGGCGAGCGCTTGTCACCGACCCAGCCCTTCTCGGTTGCAATGCCCTCGTTCCGTGGACCCGACCTGCGCGAACGTGACATGTGGGGCATCACCCCGATCGATCAGATGCTGTGCCGCATTCAGTTCCGCAATTCCCGCTACGAAGGGCCCATGACCCCGGAGGGATTGGACCCCGCTATCGTCGCGCCCGGCTATCTCGGTGGATCGGACTGGGGTGGGGTCTCGGTGGATCGCGACCGCCACTTGATGATCGTTAACTCGAACCGTGTGCCCAACCGCAACTGGCTCATCCCCCGCGCCGAGGCACACCCTGACGAAGGCGCTCAGCAGGAGGAGGAGCGGGGCGAGGTGCCGCAACGGGGTCTACCCTACGCCGCCCACATCGGCCCGTTCATGTCGCTGCTGGGCGCACCGTGCACCGCGCCGCCCTACGGCGTGCTGACGGCGGTTGACCTCGTAACGCACAAGGTCGTTTGGTCGAAGCCGCTCGGCACCGCGCGCGACA